>Ga0163144_10001754_pt1 | contig 50764 bp, 34 predicted proteins | sample OliLak19BULKMAT1_FD_123175 | JGI IMG/M metagenome (GOLD analysis project Ga0163144, IMG submission 123175) | Freshwater microbial mat bacterial communities from Lake Vanda, McMurdo Dry Valleys, Antarctica - Oligotrophic Lake LV.19.BULKMAT1 | ecosystem: Environmental > Aquatic > Freshwater >... | reverse complement strand
GGCTGCTCCCCGCGAGCTAAAACTCACGAAATTCCTCCGCTCCTCCATCGACTTCAAACGCGCAGAGGGCGCCAGACTCGCCGCTTAACCCGCCGCGCCTTACGAACCCGTCACTCTCAAGATCACTTCTTGATGTTCATCTTCGCCCGGAACATCAACGGTGACACGGTCGCCGACAATCGGGTACACCCCCGACCCAGGCTGAATCTTCCCCTGGGACGCCTGGCTGCACTTCGCCACGGTTCGAGAGCTCTCGCGCTCGTTCCGCCGTTGCCGAAAGTCCGGTAGTTGTTAACTTAGGTGTCACTGCCACCAACTCGGCTCGTCACAACATCTCTCCTCGTAACCCGTTCAGAACGGGTTGCTCAAGGAAGCCGGGTTTTCAGACAGTTGCAGTGGCACCGGCTTTTTCCTCCACTTCGCCAATGCAGTTTTCTCCGGCAACCCGTCGATGGCTTTTAGGTGCCGGACTGGGCTTTTTGGCCGGCGCTCTTGGGTTTCTGTTCCGGACTGAAGGCAACCCGCCGACACTCGGCAATCCGGAACGCCCATCCGCTCGTTTGCCTGAGGTGGCGACCGCGCGGGTGATACGAACCGTCGACGGTTCGGGGGCGGGAGAAAAAGGCCCAACGCCGCCGGCGACCGTTGACGAGGCAGTCGGCCGGGCGCTCTTCGCCTTCGTCGAGCCCGCCACCGCCATCGCCTCCGCCCTCTCGCTGGCGCTGCCGGCGCCGTCTCAGGAAATCCACTACGTGCGGGTGGATCCAGCGCTGCTCAACGGGAAAGGATCTCCGTTCTGGCGGCCACCGGGCGTGGGACGCCTCCGCCTTCCGCTGCCGCGCAGCGGTGAGTTGATCATCGTGATCGACGCGACGGATCAGTTGGGCCCGCGACGATTCACGAGCGTGGGCCGGATTGAAGGCCGGCCGGCCAGCCGCGCGGTGTTCGCGGTAACGGATACGTTTCTGCATGCGACCATTGAGGATCCGGTCCTCGGCAGCTTCGCGTTGCGTGTCGCCACGGAGGAGCTCTCGCAGTTTTACCGCGTTGATCCGGAGCGGGTGGCTCCGTGCGGCGGGAGTAAGCGTCCGCCGGCCCCGGCCCGGCCCGCGTCCCTGCGCCTGGCCGCCGGAGCTCATCGCGCCGGAGTTTTTTCGCCCGTCGAAACCGCCGCGGCTGGCCACTCTCCGGGAACGGAAATCCACGTCATGATGGTGTATGGCGAAGCGGTGCTGCCAACGCTGGCGGGCAGTGCCCGCGCCGCCGCGGTGCAGAGCGCATTTGATGCCGCCATCGCGCGCGTGAACGGGGTGTTCGAGGCCAGCCTGATCACCGCGCGCGTGCGTCTGGTGCGCGTGCACGAAACGCGCTATAATGAAAGCTTGAGTGCCGGGAACAAGGTCCAGGATGAGGCTCTGACTGCGCTCCAATCCGTAAACGACGGCTTGATGGATGAGATTCATGCCCTGCGCGATCAAGCCGGAGCAGACATTGTCTGCCTCGCTTTGCAGCGGCCGGATTTCGCGAGCAGTGGACTCAGTTTTTTGCTGACCCCGGACCGGACCGACAACGACGAGTATGCCTTCTCCATCGTTCAATACAGCAATATCGCCGGCACCCATGTGCTCGCCCACGAGTTTGGGCATGTGCTGGGCTGCGCCCATGATCGCCAGAACGCGCAGGAAGGGGACGGCGCCTTTTCCTATAGTCATGGCTATCGTTTCATTGGAGCGGATGGTCGCCAGTATCACGATATCATGGCGTACCCGCCGGGAACCGAACTCGGTTATTTTTCCAATCCTGACATCATCTTGCCTTCGCCGGTCGCCTCCGCCATTGGGATCGCGGCTGGTCGTCCTGGAGAATCGAATACAGCGCGCACCATTGACCAGACCGCTTTTCTCACCGCGGCGTATCGCTTACAAACTCTGGCTGCACCCAATCCCGGCGTGCTGCTCAACGTGGCCACCCGTGCGTTTGTCGGCCGCGACGAGCAGGTGCTGATCGGAGGCTTTGTCATTGGCGGCGCAGAGCCGAAGCGTGTGCTTGTGCGCGGGGCGGGTCCCTCCCTCATTCAATTCAGCGTGCTGGATACGCTCGTTAATCCACGGCTGCGGGTATTTGGCGGGCAAAATCAACTGGCGGAAAATGATGACTGGAGCAGCGAATCCGGAATGCGGACGGCGGCGGCGCAGGTCGGAGCGTTTCCGTTTTTGGAGGGCAGTGCTGACTCTGCGTTGCTCGTCACGCTCCCGCCCGGAGCTTATACTGCGATTCTGGAAGGGGTGGCCGGCGCGACGGGCTCCGGTTTGGTTGAGGTGTATGATATCGACCGCGGAGCGAACAAAGTCGTGAACCTTTCCACCCGCGGTTATGCGGGCCTGGCGGGCCGGGAGATGGTGGGCGGCTTCGTGGTGGACAGTGCGCCCGGCGCCACCAAACGTATTCTCGTCCGCGTGCTCGGCCCTTCGCTGGCTCGCGCTCCCTTCAACCTCACGAGCACCCTGGACGATCCCGTGCTGGAGCTCCGCGACTCCCGTGGGGACGTCATCCTGACCAGCGATGATTGGAGTAACGACTCCGGGGGAGGCGTGAGCGAAGAAAACGACTTCCGGCCCCGCGTGCAGTCGTATGGCGAACGACAAATTTTTGCGACGGGCTACGCTCCCGGCAATCGCCGTGAGCCCTGTATCCTGGTCGACCTTACCGCGGGTAGTTACACGGCCGTGGTGAGGCCGTTTGAGCAGCGGAGCGGTGATGCCTTTTTCGACCAGCCGGCGCAACCGGGCGTGGGCATCATTGAGGTGTACGAGATCAATCCATAGTCCGGAGAATTCGCGGGCAGGAATGCCTGTCCCGCGGTGTGGTCACGTGCTGACACACTTTGAATTTGCCGCGGACCAAAAATTAACGACGGTGACGGCGTCCAGCGCGAACACGATCGCGACCGGACATCATCATCCTCAACCTTCTTCCTCGGACCACGAGGCTTCATCGCCATGCGAAAAGCACCCCCGTCCTTCCCCGCCTTTCGGCAGGTTTTCCCGCGTTTGGAAACAGCGGTGGCGTCGTGAAAACGATTCCCGAATTCACCCGCGCCCAACGCGAACACCACGCGATCGTGCTGGTGGCGGCTTACGATGCGCTGATGGCCCGCCTCATCGCCGAGTCCGCGGCCGACGCAATTTTGGTGGGCGATAGCGTCGCCATGGTGGTGCACGGTTTTCCGTCCACGGTCCACGCCACCGTCGACATGATGTGCACCCACGTGGCCGCGGTAAGGCGGGGGGCGCCAGAGATCGTGGTCGTGGCTGATCTGCCTTTTCTCAGCGTGAGGCGCGGCGTGCACGCTGCCACGGATGCTGCCGGGGCGTTGATGCAGGCGGGTGCGACCGCCGTGAAACTCGAGGGCGTGGCGGGTCATGAAGACGTCGTCGCCCATCTTGTCGGCAGCGGCATCCCGGTGATGGGCCACCTCGGGTTGCTGCCCCAGTCCGTGCATCAACTGGGTGGATACAGAGTTCAGGGGAAGGCCGCGCCGGAGGCCGCCCGTTTGGAGCGCGAGGCGGAGAAGCTGGAGGAGCTGGGGGCCTTTGCGATCGTGCTGGAATGCGTACCGGCGGCGCTGGCCACAGCGATCACCCGCCAACGCACGATTCCGACCATCGGCATTGGGGCCGGTGCGGGGACGGCCGGCCAGGTGCTGGTGTTGTCGGATTTGCTAGGCATGGACGCGCGGTTTCAACCCCGCTTTGTGCGACGCTATATTCAGGGGGATGCCCTGGTCCGCGATGCCTTGAACCGTTTTGCGAACGACGTCCGCACCGCCGATTTTCCGGCGCCGGCGGAGGTGCTGGCATGACCGCGATCTGCCGTACGGTTGCAGAGTGGCGGCGCCTGCGCGCCTCGCCCGATTGGGCTGGTGCTGCCATCGGCTTCGTCCCAACCATGGGCGCGCTGCACGCCGGTCATATCGAGTTGCTCCAGCGAGCGCGGGCGGAGAATGCCCGCGTCGTTCTTAGCGTTTTCGTGAACCCGACCCAGTTCAACGATCCCGCCGATCTCGAGCGGTATCCAAGAACCTGGGACGCTGATCTCGCGCTCGCGCAGCCGTTCGTGGATGCCATCCTGTTTCCGCCGGCCGCGGAAATATATCCGGATGGTTATCGCTATCGCGTCATGGAGAACGATCTCAGCCGGCGGATCGAGGGCGCTCACCGGCCCGGACATTTTGACGGCGTACTCACGGTGGTGCTGAAGCTCCTGAATCTGGTGCAACCGCAACGCGCGTACTTCGGGGAGAAGGATGGCCAGCAATTGCAGTTGGTGCGGGGCATGGTGGATGCTTTTTTCCTGCCGGTGACGATCGTGGCGTGTCCCACGGTTCGCGCCGCGGACGGGCTTGCCCTGAGTTCGCGCAATGCCCGGCTCTCTCCGACTGCCCGCGCTCAGGCCGCCGCGTTCCCGCGCATTTTACGCCGGGCTCCGAGTGCCGATCAAGCCGCGGCGGAACTGGCGGCGGCCGGGTTCGAGGTGGATTACGTGGAAGACACGTGGGACGTGCGGCTCGCGGCCATCCGGCTCGATGATGTTCGTTTAATTGATAATGTCCCCCTCTAACCTTCTCGTTATTCTCGGCGGTTCGATCGCCTGCTATAAAGCGTGCGATGTGATCTCGCAGCTCGTTCAACGTGGTCATCGGGTGCGCGTCGTGGCGACGGCATCGGCCCTGCGGTTTGTCGGCACATCGACCCTCGAGGGTCTGACCGGTACGAAGGTCGGGACGGACCTTTTCGAGTCGGGCTCCGCGCTCGATCACATCGCGCTCGCGCGGTGGGCCGATGTCACGCTGGTGTGTCCCGCGACCGCTTCGTTGCTGAATCGCATGGCTGCAGGGTTGGGTGACGATCTGGCGGGTACGTTGCTGCTGGCGCACGACTGGAAGAAGCCGCTCCTGGTGGCACCCGCGATGAATCCATTCATGTGGAGTCATCCGGCGACGGTGGCGTCGGTTTCGCGGTTGCGAAGTTGGGGCGTGCGCTTTGTCGCGATTGGCGTGGGTCGGACCGCGTGTGGCGAGGAAGGAGAGGGCCGTCTGGCCGAGCCGGCGCAGATCGTCGCGGCGATTTCCGCCACGCTGGCTCGCCCGGGAAAACGGTTGCGCGTTCTGATCACGAGTGGTGGCACGGCGGAACCGATCGATGGCGTCCGCGTGATTACGAACACGAGCACCGGCGAGACCGGCGCCGTGATCGCCACGTATTTCGCCCAGCGCGGGCACGAGGTGGTGTTGTTGCGAGCCACGACGGCCCGGAGCGCCGGAGGGGTTTGTCGCGAGCCAACGTTTTTCACCTATGCGGACTTGGATGCGGCCTTGACGGAATTACTGCGTAATGAGGAATTCGATACGGTGATTCAGGCCGCGGCGGTGGGGGACTTTTCCGTCGAGTCGATCGAGGTCGGGGGCCTGATTCGTGCGCCCGGGACCGCGAAACTGGTCTCGGAGGTCGCCCCGGTGCTGCGGCTCCGCCGTAATCCCAAGATTCTGGATACGCTACGCGGGCGCAGCCGGAATCCCGCGGTGAGGGTGGTCGGTTTCAAGCTCACCCAGGACGCGGATCCGGCGAGCGCATGGGCAGCGGTGCAAACGTTGTTTGCGACCGGTGCGGTGGATCACGTCGTGCATAACGACCTCGCGGCGCGACGCGTCAACGGCCAGTTCCCCGCGGAGATTTGGACCGTGGGCCAGTCGGAGCCGCAGCGTTGTCCGGATCGGCTGGCGCTGGCGGCCGGACTCGAGGCGCTGCTCGTGGCGCGGGCGTCACCGGAGGAGAAGGCCGAGCCCACGACCGGAGCGAAGCCGGACGAAGGCGACCGCGGATGATTTTATGCTGCTCTGTCTCGACATTGGTAACTCCCAACTTCACGGCGGCGTGTTTGACGACCGACTGCGGCTCCAGTTTCGCAAGACGACGCATCCGCTTGGTTCGTCGGATGAATTCGGGGTGTTCTTCACCTCGGTCTTGCGGGAGAACGGAGTGGATCCGCGGGCGGTGAAACGCGTCGCGATTTGCTCCGTGGTGCCGTCAGCGCTTTATCCGATTCGCAGTGCGTGCCTGAAGTATTTTAACGCGGATCCCTTCGTATTGCAGGCGGGCGTGAAAACGGGACTCAAGGTTCGCTATCGTAACCCCCATGAAGTCGGGGCCGATCGAATTGCGGCGGCGATCGGGGCGACGCAGCGCGCCCCGCGGCGTAATCTCATTGTCGTGGACTGTGGGACCGCGACGACCTTCGACGTGGTCACGGCGGACGGAGATTATCTGGGAGGGGCGATCATGCCCGGCATTGGAATTTCCGTGGATTCACTGGCGGGGCGGACGGCGAAGTTGCCGGTCGTGGAGATCGCGCGGCCGGGTGCGGCTCTGGGGCGGTCCACGATCGAGAGCATTCAATCCGGCGTGTATCACGGGCATGTGGGCGCGGTGCGGCAACTCGTCGCGGAGCTTTCACGCGAGGCCTTTGGGGAGGAAAGGCCGCGGGTGGTCGCGACCGGGGGCTTTGCGCGCCTGCTTGAACCGGGTGAACTGTTTGACGAGATTGTTCCGGAACTCGTTTTGCTCGGGTTGAAATATGCGGAGGAGATGAATCGGGAGGCGTGAGCGGCGGAAGTTTCCCGGGGGAGCCCGGGTGTTTTTCTGGATGGGCAAAGTGGCACGGAGCGGGTCAGGTTGACCACCCGTGTCACACTCGACCCGGTGGCTTACGAGTGATGTCGGTTCAGAGCCGATTGGCCCGTGGTATGCGGAGAGGATGAATCATGGACTTCGCCAAACTTACCCAGATGTCGCGCCAAGGCGTCACCGACGCGCAGAACATCGCCCGTCGTCACTCCAATAACGAGGTCGACACGTGGCATTTGCTGTCGGCGTTGCTCGCGCAGGAGGAGGGAATCGTTCCTGGCCTGATGGAGAAACTAAATATCACGGCCAGCGCGGTCCAATTCGCGGTCGAGCGCGAAGTGGAACGGCTGCCGAAAGTGAGTGGCGCGGTGGATACGTCCAAGATTTACGTCACCCAGGCCGTCAACGAGGTGCTCACCCAAGCGGAGCAGGAAGCCGAAAAGCTGAAGGATGAATTTGTTTCGGTGGAGCATCTTTTTCTCGGGCTGCTCGATGTGGGGAAGCCGGACGCGCTGAAGACGTTATTCAAGAGTTTCGGGTTGGATCGGTCCAAAGTGCTGGCGGCCCTGAAGGACATGCGCGGTGCCCAGCGCGTGACGACCGACAATCCCGAGGCGACGTATCAGGCGTTGGAGAAATACGGGATCGATCTGGTGGCGCAGGCGCGCCAAGGGAAACTTGATCCGGTCATCGGAAGGGATGAGGAGATCCGGCGAACGATCCGAATTCTGTCCCGCAAGACGAAGAACAACCCGGTGTTAATCGGTGAACCCGGCGTGGGTAAGACGGCGATCGTGGAAGGCCTGGCGCAGCGGATTTTGCGCGGCGATGTGCCGGAAGGCGTGAAGGACAAAACGATTTTCTCCCTCGACATGGGGGCGCTGGTGGCGGGCGCGAAATATCGGGGCGAGTTCGAGGAGCGCCTGAAGGCCGTGCTCGCTGAGGTTAAACAAAGTGACGGGCGGATTATTTTATTTATTGATGAGCTGCACGTGATCGTTGGCGCGGGTAAAACCGAAGGCGCGATGGATGCGGGCAACCTGTTGAAACCGATGCTCGCCCGTGGTGAGCTCCATTGTATTGGTGCCACCACGCTCGACGAATATCGGAAGTATATCGAAAAGGACGCCGCCCTCGAGCGGCGCTTCCAGCTCGTGATGGTCGACCAGCCCACGGTGGAGGATGCGATCTCGATTCTGCGCGGACTGCGCGAACGCTTTGAGCTCCATCACGGGGTGCGCATACAGGACAATGCGCTCGTGAGCGCCGTGGTACTGTCGAATCGCTATATCAGCGACCGGTTCCTGCCCGACAAGGCGATTGATCTGGTTGATGAGGCCTGTGCGATGATCCGCACCGAGATGGATTCGATGCCGCAGGAGCTCGATGAGCTCACGCGTCGCGTGCTTCGGCTGGAGATTGAGGAGACGGCGCTCGCGAAGGAAAAAGACGAAGCGAGCAAGCGCCGGCTCGACGTGCTGCGTCGGGAGCTCGCGGAGGCGAAGGAACGCGCCGGGGGCTTGAAACTTGCGTGGGAAAAAGAGAAAGCCGCGATTCAGAAAACGCGGAAACTGCGCGAGGAAATTGAGGCGTTGAAACTCGAAATGCAAAAAGCCGAGCGTGCCTATGATCTAAATCGCGTGGCGGAGCTTCGTCACGGGCGAATCCCGCAGCTCGAAGCGGAGTTGAAACGTCTCGAGCAAAAAGGTCACGAGAAGGAAAACTCGCTCTTCAAAGAGGAAGTTTCCGAAGAAGAGATCGCGGACGTTGTTTCCCAATGGAGCGGCGTTCCGGTGACCCGCCTCGTCGAGGGTGAAAAGGAAAAACTGTTGCGCCTCGAAGATGTGCTCCACGAGCGCGTGATCGGACAGCATGAAGCGGTGACCCTCGTGACCGAAGCGATCCTGCGGGCTCGGAGCGGCATCAAGGATCCGCGGCGGCCCGTCGGTAGCTTCCTTTTCCTTGGTCCTACTGGGGTGGGTAAAACCGAACTGGCGAAGACTCTTGCCGAAACCCTGTTCGACACCGAAGCCTCGATGGTGCGCCTCGATATGTCGGAGTACATGGAGAAACACAGCGTCGCGCGGATGATCGGTGCGCCTCCGGGCTACGTCGGTTATGATGAAGGCGGACAGCTCACCGAGGCGGTGCGGCGCAAGCCCTACGCGGTGATTCTCTTCGACGAAATCGAGAAGGCGCATCCCGACGTATTCAATGTTCTTCTACAAGTGCTGGACGACGGCCGGATCACGGACTCGCAGGGGCGGACGGTCGACTTCAAGAATACGGTTATTATCATGACCTCGAACATCGGTTCGCGCTTCCTGCTCGAAGGCGTGGAAGGTGCGGAAATTTCGGATACAGTGCGGGAGAGCGTCATGGCCGAATTACGGCGGTCCTTCCGGCCGGAGTTCTTGAACCGGATTGATGAAACGATTCTCTTCAAACCGCTGACGCTGGACGAGATCACCACGATCGTGGATCTGCTGCTGGTGGACTTGAACAAGCGGCTCGCGGATCGGCGGGTAACGGTGAAGCTTGATCCAGCGGCGAAAGTCTGGGCAGCCGAGAAGGGCTACGACCCGGTCTTCGGCGCGCGGCCCTTGAAGCGGTTTCTGCAACGTCAGATTGAAACCAAGCTCGCGCGGGCATTGATTTCGGGGGAGGTGGCGGAAGACACCACCGTCACGTTCCGCGTTCGCGACGGCCAGCTGGCGCTCGAAGGCGCGCCGGTGAACGGGTAGCTTGGGCGGCGCGGCATCGGATCATTGATCAAGAGCGCGGTGACCGATTTATGCGAACGATTTGGCATCAGCCGAAGGACTGGCTATAAATATCTGTAGCGCTTGCGGCAGGTAGAATGAAGGGCTTGCAGCCGCGCAGTCATTGTCCGCATCCCATTCACGAATGCGTCATCGCACAACAGCAGCCCGGACGCGCTCGCCAGAATCGCATCTGGAGTCGACCGAACCCGGCGTATATACACTGTCATTACATGGGCCCCATCACTGCCAAAGTTTTCAAGTCGGGCAACTCCCAGGCGATCCGTTTGCTGAAGACCCATCGCAGGGGGTCGAGGCGTGTTTTGTTAGTTGCCAGTAGGGATCGGGGCGAGCCCGCCCGGGGCAGCGTGGCTCGCTTCATGGCCGCTTCCACTGGCCTAACGCGAATAGCGGACCAACTGACAAAACACGCCGTGACCCCACTGGGCTGCCCCCACCAAGCAACGGCCTGACCCCGTTCGGCTTCGCCCTTGGAGCAAGCGGTAGTTGAGTATTCCGGTCGACCCAGTAAAGGGGACCGCCCGGCACTATTTGCGCGAACGCAACACGTCGACAGATTCTCCACTGTTTGACCTATCAGCCCTCAGCAACGAGTTAGAGTTCTTTTAAGCGACAACTATCGAGGGATTGTGACGTCTCAACATGTCAATGAGGTCGATCCGACTCCGCTCTTCGTTCTTGTTTTTCTGGGCCACCATGGTTGCCGTGGTAGCCGGCGGCGTCATGCCCGTTCGTGGCCAGCCTGTGATCAACGAATTGATGGCCAGCAACGCCTCGACGCTAGCCGATGAAGATCGGGACTTTTCGGATTGGTTGGAATTGTACAACCCGGCGGCCGACGCGGTGAATCTAAGCGGCTGGTACCTCACCGACTCCGCGTCCAACCGGACGAAGTGGCAGTTTCCTGCGGTCAGCCTTCCCGCCGGAGGGTATCTCGTGATCTTCGCTTCGAACAAAGACCGTCGGGACCCAACCCGCGAGTTGCACACGAATTTTGCGCTTTCCGCCGATGGCGAATATCTCGGCCTGATCATGCCCGACGGCGTGACGGTCGCGTCGGAGTATGCCCCCGCATTTCCGGCTCAATCCGCCGGTACGACCTACGGTCTCGCTGCGGAGACGCTGACTCCGGCGTATTTGTCGAAACCCACTCCCGGCGCGCCCAACGGGCCGGGCGGCAATGCGACCATTCGGGAGATTGTCACGTTCTCCCAGGAGCCGGGGGCGTTTACGCAGCCATTCTCGCTGGAGCTTTTTGGTTCCGCCCCGGGGCAGCATATTCGTTATGCGGCGACGCCACCGTCCTCTGCGGGTGCCCAGATCGCCGAACCCACGGAGGCTTCGCCGCGCTTCACCACCCCGCTGGTTGTCGGCGCTCCGATGCTGATTCGCGCAGCTGTATTTTCGGATGACCTGAGTACCCGCGGGCGGTCGAGCACGGTTCACTTCTTCCAAATCGATCCTGCCGGTCCGCAAAATATTTCCGCGTTCTCGAGCGCCCTGCCGGTCTGGGTGATTGATCAACATGGTCTAGGCGACCTGGCCAAGCCGGATGGCGATCGTTCCGCCTGGCTCCACGGGTTTGCACCGCAGCCAACCGGTGAACCGACATTTGCCGTCCCGTCAAATCTGGCCACGCCCATGATGATGTCCGTGCGCGGCTCTTCCTCGGCCAACTTCCCGAAGTCGAGCTACAATATCGATCTTTACGATGCGCTGGGAAAGAAGACATCCCGCTCCCTGCTCGACCTTCCCGCATCCGACGAATGGGCGCTCATTGGAGCGTGGCTCTACGATCCTTCCCACATTCGGAACAGCATCGTCTATGAACTGAGCAACCGGATGGGAAGGTGGGCGCCACGGACGAGGCCGGTCGAAGTCTTCCTGAATGCCGACGACGGTGCGCTCGACACCAGCGATCACGCCGGAATCTACCAGTTGACGGACAAAATCAAAGTCGCGCCCGATCGGGTCGCGATTGCCTCGATGTCGACGAGAGCGACCGACGCATCGGAGATCACGGGCGGCTACATCCTCAAAATCGACAATCCAGACGACAACGAGTACAGCTGGACCACGGATAACGGGCTGCACGTCGATACGCTCTCCTCCGTGGTGGTCTCGTCACCCAAGGCGGACAAGCTCTCGCCGGCGCAGCGGGGCTATATCCGCAATTATGTGCAGAAAATGGAGAACGCGCTGCAAGCCGATCAGGCTTCCGGCTGGGCGACGCGCACCTACCTCGACTTTCTCGATCGTTCGTCCTGGGTCGATCACCACATCCTGAATACGTTTGCCGCGAACCCCGATGCTTTCGAACGCAGCGCCTACTTCCACAAGGATCGCGGTGGAAAGATCGTCGCGGGCCCGGTCTGGGACTTCGATCGCGCACTGGGATCGCACTGGGATGAGCGTTCCTTTGCCTGGGATGTCTGGTTCGGCGAAGGCGCCGTCCAAGTGTGGGAGTTCGGCTGGTGGGGCATCATCGCCACGGATCCGGAATTCATGCAGGCTTGGGTCGATCGCTGGCACAGTCTGCGGCGTGGCGTATTGGCGGATGAGAGCCTAACCTCGCTCACGGATCGGCTGGCGAAGGAGGTCGGATCGGCGGCGGCCGGGCGCGATGCTGCGCGCTGGCCGGACAACGTCAGCCTGACCGACGGGACGCACGCCGGCGAAATCTCCCATCTCAAGAACTGGCTGGTGCAGCGGGCCCGCTGGATCGACTCGCAATTCCGGTCCGCTCCCACGGTGGCATCGAGTGGAAACACGCTCACGCTCGTCGTGCCGGCCGGCGCGCGAATCGCCTACACGCTGGATGGCTCCGATCCCCGTTCCCTGGGCGGCGATCTGGCACCGAATGCCCTGCTCAGCGAGTCGAGCGTCACGGTCCCCACTAGCGCCAATCTCCAGGCTCGCAGCTACCGGCCGGAGCTTGCCGGTACATTCCCCGGCAGCCCGTGGAGTGCCGCGGTCGGTGGCCCGGCGTCCACTCCGCTTTCGCCCGCTTCACGCCTGTCCCACCTCTCCATCCGCGCGACCGTGGGTTCAGGCGAAAGCGCATTGATCGCGGGAATCATGATTGCGGATACGACGGGAAAATCCTATCTCTCGCGGGCGATCGGGCCCGGGCTGGCGGCGTTCGGCGCAGCGGGATACGTCCCCGACCCGCTGCTCAGCATCCTGTCCGGCAGTGGCGGGGAGCTGGCTCGAAACAACGACTGGCGCAGCAGTGTCGATCCCGCGGTCCTGACCCGTTCGGCCCGGACGGTCGGTGCTTTTCCGCTGAGCGAGGACTCCGCGGATTCCGCGCTGGTGAGCGAATTGCCCGCCGGCGGTTACACGGTGCAAATCGCGACGACGGGTGGCCAGCCGGGCATCGGCCTGCTGGAACTCTATGAGCTCGACACACTCGGGCGTACGGCAAATCTCTCCACCCGCGCGACGGTGGGAACCGGCGACCAGCTGATCATCGGTGGCTTTGTTGTGCATGGCACCGCCCACAAGCGAATGTTGATCCGCGCCGTGGGCCCGGGGCTCGCCGCGTTCGGCGTGGCGGGCACACTCCCGGATCCAGTGCTTTCGCTTTATTCGGGCGGCGAGCTCGTCGCCACGAACGATCGCTGGTCTGAGAATGCTTCGGCGGGCGCGATTGTCGCGGCGGCAAAGCGCGTCCGCGCCTTTGAACTCGGCGCCGGCAGCGAAGACGCCGCCTTGTTGATCACCGTGCCGCCAGGCGCCCACACCGTGGAAGTCCGCGGCAAGGGAGACGCGACCGGACTCGCACTGCTCGAGATTTACGAAGTGCCGTAAACGGATCGACGGAACGGTGAGGCGCTCGTCACTCGACCGCACGTCCTGATCTTGTGGGTACGCCGTCCGCGTGAACGGGGGGTCATAGTTAACATGGGGTCATGCCAAGAATTCGGCCAGGATGCGTTTGAACGCTGGCCGTTCGGCTTCCGCCGTGAGATCCCCTCATGGAGCCCTGGCTTGCCATCGAGCGTCCAGCTTTTGGATAGTGGGCCGGTGAATTCAAGTGAACAACTCTGCCTCGCATGTGGGCTGTGCTGCGACGGCACGCTTTTCGACCTCGTTAAACTCGAAGCGAGCGACGATGCGCCGAAGCTGAAAGCGCTCGGACTGCCAGTGAAGGTTTCACGCGGCAAGGAGCCCATCACCCGCTTTCCGCAGCCGTGCTCGGCCTTGTGCGAGGATCGTACCTGCCGGGTCTACGCGGATCGACCGTGGCAATGCCGGGTTTTCGAGTGCGGCGTTTTCAAAGACGCGAAGGCGGGTCGGATCACGTTCGCCGTCGCACTGCGGCTGGTCAAACAGGCCCGGCGGCGAGCGGACAAAGTGCGCCGGTTGCTGCGCGAGCTGGGCGATACCGAGGAACACCGCGCGTTGGGTGAGCGCTTCCACCGCATGTCAGAGCGTTTGGAATTCGGGAATACTGACGCGGCGGCGAACGCCAAATTCGCCGATTTGAGCCTGGTGATGCACCACCTGAAATTACAGACGCTCAACAAATTTTATACCAACACCGAAGCACCCGAGTGAGGCGCGTCCGGCGCCGGCTAATGAATCAAAGCGTATTTCGGTTGAGCGGCCGAACGGCAGTAGGGAAACGGGATTTTTTTTGGCGGTCAACTCCGGGCCCTGCAGCGGGTTTGCCCCGGCGACTACCGGTGGCCCTGCGGCGTCGCACAAAGAACCGCGTTGAGGTCGCGACGAAGTTGGGTTTTGTGGTACCTTCATGCCTGACCAGCCGATACATTACTACGATCGCTATGACCGCAGCGTGAAAACCGAACGTGTGTTCGGGGAACGCTGGGTGCGGTTTGCGTATGAGAATCCGGGCGGTCGGTTCTTTGTCTGGCTGCTGGCGCGGCGCGCCTTTTTCTCGAAGTGGTACGGGCGCAAGATGAATAAGCGCGAGAGCGCCTTGCGGATTCTGCCCTTCATCTCGAACTACGGCTTGAACGTGGACGAGTTCGCCAAGTCACCGTTCGACTATAAAACCTTCAATGAGTTTTTCTATCGCGCGTTGAAACCCGAGGCGCGGCCCATCGCACCGGGCGCGGACGTCGCGGTCTTTCCGGCGGACGGCCGGCACCTCGCGTTTCCGGATATTCAGTCCGCCGCCGGATTCTATGTGAAGGGCGCGACGTTTTCGTTTGAGGAACTCCTGGGCGATACCTCGCTGGCGGAGAAATTTGCGGGAGGCGCGATGCTGATTTCCCGCCTTTGCCCGGTCGATTATCATCGTTTCCACTTCGCGGTGGGCGGCAAACCCGGCGAACCACGTTTGATTCCCGGTTGGTTGTATTCCGTCAGCCCTCTGGCATTGCGCCGACGACTCAAGTATCTTCTGGAGAACAAACGCGTCGTGACGTTGATCGAGTCGCCGCAGTTTGGAACCGTGGCGATGGTGGAGGTCGGGGCCACCAACGTCGGGAGCATTCAGCAGAGTTTCGTCCCGGGTCGGGTCGTGGAGAAAGGTGCGGAAAAGGGACTTTTTGCGTTCGGCGGTTCCTGCGTGATCACCATTTTCCAAGCGGGTCGCATCCGATTCGATGCTGACATCGTGGCGCAGAGTGCGGAGCAAATGGAAACGTACGCGCGGATGGGCGACCGTCTGGGGGTCGCGCCCTGAGCCTTGAAATCACCGATCGCTTAGTAGGTCGGTCTAGAGACCTTGATTGGCCAAACGTGTTGTGAACAGATCAAGTTTTCCCAACCCCGGATTTTTTAACCGCTGATTACGCCGATCTCGCGGATAAGACTGAGAATACCTCCAACCATCCGCTCCATCAGCGAAATCCGCGGTTGATTGATGTATTAATCTCAATGGTCTGAGCCTACGCCTCGCTAGGCGAAGAGATCCATGACGGCCTTACCGGCGCCATCGTTGGTGACATAAAACGGCCGCTTCTCCACATCATAGCCGTGGTTCGCCGGGATGCCGAGCGCGCGATAAATTGTGGCGTGGAGGTCCGTTATACTTACCGGGTCCTTGATCGTCCGGCAGGGACGCTCGTCGGCCGTCACACCGTGCACGTGCCCCCGTTTCATTCCGCCGCCAAAGAGCAGCACGCTACCCGCCGCCGTGAAGTGCCGGTGCATGCCATAGTGTTTCGGATCCGTGATGACCTGAGGAACATCCACCTGGTTTTTCACGCCCTTCTCGGGCTTGCCCTCCACCATCATATCGCGGCTGAATTCGCTTGCGAGCACGATGAGCGTGCGATCCAGCAGTCCGCGCTCTTCCAAATCGCGCACCAACTGCGCGATCGGCGCATCAATCATCTGCTTCATCCCGATCAGACGGGAATGTCCGTTCTCGTGCGTGTCCCAGTTCAAAAACGGTATATACTCCGTCGTGACTTCAATAAAGCGCGCGCCGACTTCGCAGAGGCGTCGGGCGAGGAGACAGCCGAGCCCGAAACGACCGATCATGCCTTCTTCATATTTGCCGCCAAAGCGGTCGCGCGGGGCTTCGAAGCGCATGTCGCGTTCATAGCTAGGATAATATTTTCGCACGCTTTCGAGCGGCTCGAGCGCGAGATCAAAGGCCTTGGACGCTGGAGAACTCAGGAGGCGGTGCGCGTTGTCCATCGACCGCAGCAGGGATTCTTTTTGATAACCGCTGCCGTGACGCGCGACCGGGCTGGCCTCGAGTAACTGGCGGTAATATTTATCGCGATCCGCGAACCGCCCCGGGCTCATGCCGGCGGGTGGACGCACCGCATTGGCCGCCTGATCCGGGAATGGAACATTGAACGGCCCGTATTCGCTGCCGAGAAAGCCGGCCGTCGTGAATGCCTTTAATTCTTCGCCTTCGCCGAGATCGAAGCGTTGCCCAATATTAATAAAGGCCGGGACCGCCGGATCGAGCGGACCGAGGGTGCGTGCGATCCAGGCGCCGAGATGCGGCGCGGCGACGGTTTGTGGCGGCACGTAGCCCGTGTGCCAGTTGAATTGATGCCGGGAATGCAGGATGAAGCCGAGATCGGCCGCCTGCATGGTGCGAATGAGCGTGCCCCGATCCATTAGTTGCGCGAGATGCTCGAGCCCGGCGGAAAACTGGATGCCGTCGACGTTCGTGGGAATCGCCGGGAACGTGCTGAGAACCTCGTTCGGATCGAGTCCCGTGGCGTAGGGCGTATAGCGCTTCGGGTCGAATGTCTCCGTGTGCGCCATGCCGCCGCCCATCCATAAGACAATCACGCGATCCGCCGTCGCGGTGATTTTCTCCAACGGTTCCGACGCTCGCGCGAAACGCGGAGCACCCGCCGCCAGGGCTGCGAGCGTGGCTGCGGAAGCGGTCTTGAGGAAATCGCGCCGGGTACGCAACTCGGGTTGATTCCGGCGGAACGCGGCTTGAGAAATGAGATGGTTCAGGTTCATGGCCGGTTAGTAAATCAGTTGAAACTCAGGCAACATTGCGATCGACCAGAGCAGATCTTCGACGCCCTCAGCTTGCACCGGTGAGCCCACCATCGGCTCCAATACGCGACGTTCCTGTCGAGTGGGAGGGCGGCTGAGGGTATGTTGATACAGCGTTGTAATCAGCGCCGTCGGTTGGGCGGTCGAGTGTTCAGTCAGGATTTTGGCGGCTCCGTCTTTCAGGATGGTGGCCAGCGTGCCTCCATTCGTCAACTCCAGCGCTTGGAGCGTCGTCGCCGCCCCGGAGCGTACGGTGACGATCTGTTCGCGGTTCGGCCGGCCCAGAGCGGCCATCAGCGGATCCGCCGCCACGAGCGCTGCCCGCTCGACGGGAAGGGTGTCCTTCGCCGCGGTAGCCACCTCGAGAAAATACGGACCAAGCCGCCAGGGCGCGAGATCAACGCCGCCCAGTTCCACCGCCATGCCGGATCGGTCGATCACGGGCGGCGAATTCTCGGCGCCGGTAACGGGAGGCGGAGCTCCCGCGACAATGCGCTTCGGGCGCGGAATGGCGAATGACCAGGTCGCGTCCGAGACGACGTCGCTAATTGTAGCACCACTCCGGATCCGCGCGTAGAGCAGGAGCCCCGCGGGATTGTCGTATTCAGGCCCAAACTGCTCGGGCGGCGATTTGCCGTCGTCGATCGGGAGATTGACCGCGGTGACTTCAAACGTGTTGGCGCCGACGCGCAGGAAGGGTTTGAGATCGAAGTATTCCGCGATCGTGCTGTTGCGCCGGCCGGAGGTGGCCGCGTTTTTGCCGTTGATTTTGACGGCGTAGTTATCGTCCGCCGCGATCGCGAGCGATGCTTCCGTCGGGAGCTCATCAAGCACCACCTCGCGTTTGAAAACGACGGTGGCCGGCCGGGCTTTGGTCGCGGCGTCGGAAGTGGCCCAAATCCATTGGGGCTGGAGCGGAAGGGCTTCGCGCGTTCCGCCGCCCAGCGCAATCTGGCGATTGAAGCGCGTATCGGCCTTGGTGTAGTTCGAACCGACCACGGTCATGATGGCATCCGTAAATTGCTCCGCACTGAGGCGGCGCACAGCGGGGCCGCGGAAGACGTAATTTTCTTCCGTCTCGTTCACGTTGACGGCTGGCAACTGATAGGTTCGCGAGGTGAGAATCCGGGCGAGGGTATGTTTGAGATTATAATCATGCGCGACCAAGTCTTCGGCCAACCAGTCGAGGAGCTCAGGAGACCAGGACGGCTGATCCATTTCGTCGACGGGCTCGACCAAGCCGTAGCCGAGCAGGCGTTGCCAAAGTCGATTCACAATGGTCCGCGGCAGCCGGCCGTTTTTCTTGCCGGTGATAATCTCGGCCAGCTGAGCTTTGCGCGCTTCCGGACCGGAGGCATCGTCGATGACGCCTAATTCTCCATAGAGAAATTTCACGCGGGCGGTGTGCCCGGTCGGCACGTCGCACTCGGCGATTTCGAGCGGGCCGTTGGCGTAGATGCTCGCGAGGCCATAGGCGTCTTCGAGCGTATAGGCATTGATAAAACTATCGTGACACGATGCACACTTGAGATTTACGCCCAGGAAAACCTGCGCGATTCCCTGCGCTGCCTGCATGGGTGGCACCATGCTGGCATTGACCGCACCGCGCCAGAGAATGCCCTTGGTGAAGCCTTCGCTCTCGGCATTGGGGTTCAGCAGTTGCGCGACGAACTGATCGTACGGCAGATTGCGCGCGAGTGCCGTATAGAGCCAGCCAGTGATTTGTTTCCGGCCGCCGTCAATATAGCCGGTGCCCTTGTAGTCATTTCGCAGCAGGTCATTCCAAAACGAGATCCAGTGTTCGGCGTACTGCTGATCATTGGCGAGGAGGCGTTGCACCAGTCGTTCCCGTTTGTCCGGCGCGGGGTCACTGACGAATGCCTCCAATTCCGCGGGCGGCGGCAGGAGACCGATGGTATCCAGCCAGACCCTACGCGCGTAGGTGCGATCATTCACGGGCTTGCCCCATTTCACTTTGTTCTGAGAGAAATACGCGTCGACCAGGCGGTCGAGCGGGTGAGCGAGCTGGCGCTTCGCGGCCGGCAGGGCGACTTCGCGCGGACTGAGGTTGGCGGGCTGCGGCTTGAAAAACGTGATCTCCTCGGGCCACGGCAGGCCCTGATCGATCCAGGCGCGGACGGTTGCGACCTGATCGCGGGTCAGCTTCTTGCCTTTTTGCGGCATGATCAGGTCCGGAGACAATCCGGAGATCATTTCGATGACCAGGCTCTCGCTGCTTTTCCCGGCGATGGCCGGCGGACCGGTGTCGCCGCCGAGGAGGAAGTCCGCGCGGGTTTCGAGACTGAAGCTGCCCTTGGCTTTGCCGTGGGCGTGGCATTGGACGCAGCTCGTGTCGAAGATTGGTTGGATGTCCCGCGCGAAATCCACGGGGTTGCTGGAAGCGGGGGGAAGCTGCGCGGCGAGGGCAAGCGGCTCTTGCGCCGAGAGGGCCGGGACGCTGAATCCAGCGCACAGTGATGCGGCTAGGACTGATTTGAAGAGCGGAAGCATCGAGGAGAAAAAAGGAGACATCTAAGGTGGGGAAGGGCGGAGTCCACCGTGGTGCGGAAGTCGACCCGCGACAAGCTCTGAGCGGAGTTCGTGCTCATGGCGGGTGTGGCGAACGGGCGGCTGGTTCTTGCGGCGAGCGAAGATCGAAGAGGTTTAATCAAACCCAAATTCCACCACGGAGGCGCGCCTCCGCGATCGTTCAGGGCGCCGGTGAGGGCGTCGGGGCGCGCGGTTGAGGGCGGCGCCGAGCCACCCGCCGCCGCGATGTTTGTAGGCTTCGAAGTGCTCGGGACCCAGCACCTGGATCAAGCGATCGCGGGCCTCGAGGCCGAGGGCGGACGCTTGGGCGTCGCGCTGGTTGGCGGTTAGGTCCCGGTTGGGGTCGACGGCGGACAGCTTCGGACTAATTCCTTCTGGTCGGCGACGACCTCGGCGGCGGCGTTCGGAGGTAGGTTCACGCTGGCGGTAAACGCCCGGGTTGAGTGGACGGTTGGCGGCGTTACCTTGACGAGATGGGGCGGTTATTTTGCGCCAGTGAATGCGCGCTGGCGCGACGGAGGCCTGCCGGCGTTGGCGCGTTACTGGCGGGCGCTCTTCGCGGCGGAACCCGGTGAAACAGACATTCCTGTCTGTATTGCTTGATGTGTTTTTTGGGGATACGGTCGACCTTTCCCGGAGGGATAGACAGGAATGTCTGTTTCACTTTGGGGCTACTCGCCTAGGCCGGTGGCCATGGTCTTCGCGAATTCCGGCATCATCTTCATGACGGCGCCGAAGTCACGGCCGTGCACGATCAGGCGGGCGCCCTTTTTCTGCAGCGCGGCGATGTCTTCCGCGGTGCCGGACGGCCGGCCCCAGGCGATGCCGGCCGGATTCGTGCTGCGCTCTGGCTGCAGGGGGAAGCCGATGCCACGGACGACGCCTGCCGGTTTATGAAGCGAAGGTGTTGAAATTGATCGATGATCTCCGGGCGGATTTCGCGTGGCCGCAGTTGCCGTTCATCGCCTGCACGATTGGGGCGATGCGGCCGGACGAACGTGGGAGGCGGAATGCCGACATGAACCGCGTCCTGTTCTCACTGAACCGGTTTGGGGTCGACGGCTACAGAAGGTTCCAATCGTACGCGAGGTGCCGGATCGTAATGGGAGATTTCGTACCTGTCTGAATGCGTCGACTTCAAGTCGGAGAGCTACGAACGGAAGGCAAGATCCGGGACCAGTAAGGAAATTCTTTATCCCGATGGATTGCGGCGGTGCATGGTCCGATGCTTTTCGACACCGTCAGCATTGCGACCCTCGCGAGTGGCCTAACCCGACCCTATCCATGTTTGCTTTTTCCACCACTGCTGACGCGCAGTTCAGCGGCGTTCTCGATCTCATTCCAGACGGCGTTTACGTGTGTGATCGGGACGGGCTCATCACTTATTGTAACGCGAAGGCGGTCGAAATTTGGGGCCGTACGCCGCGATTGAATGACCCGGACGAGCGCTACAGCGGAGCTTTCCGTCTGTTTGAGCAGTCCGGCGCGCCCTTGGCCCACGAGACCTGTGACATCGCCCAGGCGTTGCGAAACAACGTGAGGGTTGACCGTCGCCAGATCGTGGTGGAGCGACCGGATGGATCGCGGCTTCGGGTGACCGCGCAGACTACTCCGCTGCGGGATGAACAGGGGGGCGTGAATGGCGCGGTCACTGTTTTTGCGGAGGTAGCGGTTCAGGCGTCCTCCGAGCAGGAACGTGCCCGGCTTGCCGGGCTCATGTTACAAGGTCATGAACGGGAGAGTCTGGGCGTGCTCTCGGGCGGTATCGCCCACGAATTCAATAACCTCTTAACCGCGATTCTCGGTAACGCCGGGATGGCACGGATGAGGACGGCAGATGAAGAGGTTCGCCTGATGATGATCGACATCGAGGCGGCGGCGCGGCGGGCGGGAGTACTGACCCAGCAGGTCTTGGCGTCTTCCGGACGGAGTGGCAGCGAACGGCGGCGGGTATGTATCAAAACGGTGCTCGGCGAGTTCAGGCCCTTGCTGGAGATTGCGGCGACCAAGAATGCCACCTTGAGCTTCGATCTTCATGCCGCCGAGGTGGAGTGCGACCCGGCTCAGCTGCGCCAAATGATGATCAGTTTGGTGACGAACTCTGCGGAAGCATTAACCGGGAGCGGCGGACATGTCTCGATTCGGGCCGGTCACCGGGAAGTTGCGGACGGACAAGTCAGGTATGCCGACGGGCGGGGAGATTTTCCTGCTGGCCGGTATGCGGTGATCGAGGTGGAAGACGACGGGTGTGGCATGTCCGACGAAACCCGGGTGCGGACCTTTGAGCCGTTCTTCACGACGAAACACCTGCGCCATGGGCTCGGACTTTGCGCGGTGTTGGATATCGTCAAGGAATACGCGGGCGCGGTGGAGGTGAACAGTACCGTGGGTAGTGGAACGTTGGTGCAGGTGTGGCTTCCGCTGTGCGAGTTCCCGGCCGGCATTCCGGCTGTTCCCTTGACGAAGAACGGCAAGTCTGCGGCTCCGCGGAAGATTCTGGTGATTGACGATGACGACTTGATCCGGTCGATGGCGATGCGTGCGCTCGATCGAGCGGATTTCCGCGTCACCTGTGCGGCTTCGGGCCGAGAAGGCCTGGAGATTTTTCAACGGGAGCGCGGTACCTGGGCGGCGATCTTTCTCGATCTGACGATGCCGGATCTGTCGGGGCGGGAAGTCCTGACCTGGCTGCGCGAGGTGGACGCGAGTGTGCCGGTGTTGCTCACGAGCGGGTTCTCAGAGATGAATGCGAATGTTGATTTTGCTGGGATGGGCGCCAGTGGTTTCATCGCGAAACCATTCGGGGTGCTGAATTTGATCGCGGCGGTTCGTGCGGTGGTCGGTAACGGGCAGCCCACGGTGTTCTGATGGTGTGCGCGTAGGGCTCCGGGCAATACGGGCTCGTGCCGGAGTGACCCCGGTCGGAACGTCGCAGGAGCATTTGCAGGCGGGTAATCGGCGCTGCGCTCCTTGGATTCGCTCGTCCCCGTGAAGCGCAGACGACTACCTTCTCCTAATTGCGAGCGTCTTTGAAAACTCCGCTTGCCCGCTCGCCGATCATATACGAAGTTTTCGGCTCTAACCCCGCCTCGCCGTCAGGTCGCGGATGGATAACCGTACAATTTCGCATCTGATGCCCCCACTTCGATTTCTGCTGCTCGATGACCACCAGATAGTACGGGAAGGGTTGCGCGCGATGATTGAGCGTGTGCCCGAGTGGAGCGTCGTGGGTGAAGCGGAAGACGGACTCGATGGGATCCGTCTCGCGCTGTCGCTCGATCCTAACGTGATGGTGGTGGACATGATGATGCCGGGCGCTAACGGGCTTGAGGTTACTCGTCGTTTGCGGGATGCGAAATACCTTGGCGTGATCGTCATGTTGTCAGCGCATGCCGGCAGCAATCTGGATGAGGCCGCCCGTGAAGCCGGTGTCACCTTGCTACTCCCGAAGAGTACCGGGTTTTCTGAATTTACGGCGACGATCATGCGGGTTCACCAGACGGTCTGGGCGCCTCGACCGGTGCGGGAAGGTTCCGCCAGTAGTGCGTTCGCACTTAGCAATCTCACTCCGCGGGAACGGGAAGTTTTGCAGCATATCGCGTCGGGCGCGGCGTCCAAGGATATCGCCGATATACTTGGGATTAGTTCCAAAACGCTCGATGTTCATCGTCACCGGTTGTTACAAAAATTGCAGGCCAGCGGCACTGCCGAGCTCACGCTGATCGCGGTGCGAGCTGGGCTCGTGACGCTCTAAAAGCGTGGCCGGCGTTAGCGGTCGGACCGGCGTGTTCCCATTTCGCCGGGGCCGGGGTGCTCGTGTGCAGGATGCGGTTGCTCGCGAAGGCGCCCTCAGATTTTCAGGAACAGCTTGCGACGCCACATCCAATAGAGCAGCAGCCACATGAGCAGGAGGGTGGCGAACCCGTGGACCAGAGGTTCATAAGCCGCTCCGAACCAGCGGAACGGTCCCGTTCCCAAGTGTGTTACCAGATTCCTGGCGATGAAGGCATCGAAGAGGTGGGCGATCAGGTACGCCGCAATCGAGTTGGCCCCAATCACAACCAACGCGAAGGACCAGCGGCGATTTTGGCGGAAGTCGATGGCCCAATAAAAGAGTCCGAGCAGAAGAAAACACCACCCCCCGCTGTAGAGGACCCAACTCGGAGTCCAGATACGCTTTACCACTGGTACAATGCCGAGCCAGCCAAGGGCGGCACCGCCGAACAGACAGGCGGCCCCGGCGACGGCCAACCAGCGGATCTTGGCCGCAGAATCGCGGTCGCTGCGCAGGACGGTTCCGGCGATCAGGCCGAGAATCATCGTGCCGAGCGTGGGAATAAAACTCAGCGTGGCATAGCCGCCGTTGCTCGCGACGAACGGGCGCTCCCGGGGGAAGATGTTCATCCACCAAGTATCCACGGCCCAAGCCAGGTTGCTGTTCTTCTGCCAGTGCGCCGCGAAACCACCCAGGCCGTGGGTCTCCAGCCAGGCCGCCGTGACTCCAACTTTGGCGTAATCAAATTCCGGTCCCGCCACCGGCCAGGCCGCGAAGGCCGCCCAGTATCCAATTAAAATTACGCCGAGTGCGATCCAATGCTCCCGGCGGGGACGCAACCCGAGCACGAAGAGAAAGCCGTAGCCCATTCCGATCTGCGTCAGCGTATCATCGAACGTCCAGTTCGTGACCGTGCGGCTGGTTGAGCGGAGAAACACTCCGAGCAAAATCAGCAATAGGGCGCGCCAAAGGGCATGGCCCGTCATTTGCAGTTGCGAGGCGCCGCGCGCGACGCGGCTCGCAATCGAGAAGGGCAGCGCGACCCCAACGAGAAACGAAAACGAGGGCTGAATCAGATCGTGCAATGAGCAGCCGACCCATTCCACGTGCGACTGATGAAACGCCAGAAACGTCCAGAAGCTGCTGTCCGGAATTGCTTGGGCGACCCGGCGGAGATGGAGCACCTCGGCCATCATCAACAGCATCACCAAGCCGCGATACGCATCGATGGACGTCAGGCGTCCGGGAGTAGGCGGCGCAATAATGGCCGGAGAGACCTTCGGGACAACAGAGGAGACGGAGGGGTCGATGGCAGGCACGTTACGATTTACCGCGGTCGGTCGGTCTGAGCTCGCGCAGAGGTGGGGTGGGCCTTGAAAGTTTGCCGTTCTCGTCAAATTGACGAGGTTTATTCGCCAGTCTGTTCGTCTTCCATGATCTCCCGCTTTTTTCTCACCATCGCCCTTTTCTTCGCTGCCATCGTTCTTCATGCCGCGGAACCCACCTCGACCGCACCACGGCTGGCTGTGGTGATCTCGGTCGACCAATTGCGGGCGGATTATCTGATTCGCTTTCGACCCTTTTTCGGCGAGGGCGGATTCAATCGTCTTTTGGAAGGAGGTTTGGATTTTCAGAACAATCACTACCGCCACGCCAATACGCAGACAGCACCCGGCCACGCCACGATTCTGAGCGGTGCCTTTCCCCATGTTCATGGCATCATTTCCAATGACTGGCTCGATCGGGATCTGTGGGAGGTCATCAACAATGTGGAAGACCGCACGTCGCCGCTCGTTGGGCTGTCCCCGGCTGATGCCAGCGCGGCCTTGCTCGCGCCGAACGCAGGGCGCTCCCCGCGCAACTTCCAAGCCGCCACGGTCGGGGATCAGCTCAAGTTGCGCTTTGGCGATCGCTCCAAGGTGTTCGCTGCGTCCAACAAGGATCGTTCGGCGATTTTGCTTGGCGGAAAACTGGCCGATTCCGCCTACTGGGATGAAGCGGGCGTGATGGTGACCTCGCGTTACTACCGCGAGCAGGTTCCCGCCTGGGTGAAGGCGTTTAATGACGAACGGCTCGTGCATGCGACCTTTGGAAAGACGTGGGACCGGGTGCGTGAAACCGCGATCTACGACGCGGTCCAAGGCCCGGACGATGCTCCCGGCGAGATGGCGGAGCTGGGTCTTGCCCGCACGTTTCCGAAACGGATTACCGGCGGCCGGGAGGTAATTTCCCCCGCGTTTTTCTCCGCCTTCGACAACTCGCCGTTTAGCTCCGAGTTTCTCGGGGAGTTTGTCCAGCGGGCGATTCGGGAAGAGAAACTCGGGCACAGTCCGGCGACGGATCTGCTCTGCGTCGGCTTCTCGCAAATCGACTCCATGGGGCATAGCTACGGCCCGGATAGCCATGAGGTGATGGACTCGATGATTCGACTGGATCGCGTTTTGGCGGCCTTGTTGGACACCATCGATCGCGAGGTTGGACTCGCCCGGTGCGTGGTGGTTCTGACCGCGGACCATGGCGTGTCGCCCATGCCCGACCGGGCGCTGGCCATGCGCTCTGACCTCCCCGCGGGCCGCGTGAAGCTTTCCGACTTGGATGCGCCCGGCCGGAAAGCACTCGATGGCGCCTTCGGCCCTTTGGAGGCACCGATGTATTGGTTCACCCGCGACAACATGGGTTTTTACTTCCGCCCCGATGCGCTCGCCGCGAAGAAGCTGACTGTGGAGGAAGCCGGGCAGGTGTTGAAAGCGAGTGTCGTGAAGTTCCCCTACATCGCGATGGCCTACACGCGAAACGAAGTGCTCGCCGCTTCCGGAGAAGGCGAGTCGTTGCTCGCGATGTCCCATCGTGGGTTTCATCCCGCGCGAGATCGTGACGTCGGGTTTGTGTTAAAACCCTACTACTATCCCGGGCGCGCGAACAACGTCGGCACCACCCATGGCTCGCCGTACGCCTACGACACGCATGTGCCGCAGCTCTGGTTTGGCGCCGGAGTGCCGCACGGAGTCCGGATTGATCGCGTCGGGGTCGAGGATATTGCTCCCACCCTCGCCGCGTTGCTCGGCTTGTCGGCTCCGCCCGAAGCGCAAGGCCGCCGTCTTTTCTGAGCGGCCGAAAAGTGATACAGACATTCCTGTCTGTATTGTCTCAGGTCTGTTTTGTCTCCTGTCTGTATTGTCGTACGTCTGTCGGTATCGCCTTAAAGCCTACGCGCACCAACGCGCGGCCACGGGAACCAAGCCCGGATCCCGCGGCGCGCCGTCCGCGTAACCCTGCCGCATAACCCCTGAACTGGGTATGCCGCAGCTCGGGTGCGAGCTCGACGGCGTGGGCCGCGAGCCGCATTCGTAATGGACCCAGCTGTCGCGCACTCGCGCGACACCGTCCGTGTCCTCTTGTCCCGCCGCCGTTCGCTTCATCGGAGGTTCAACCTCGATCTGATTGTTATGAATTCGGTGATAGCTCAGCTGTTTCGTGCCCTCTGGCTCGCGGGGAGTATTGTTGTGATGACTACGGTCTGGGCCGCGCCGATCGCGCCGCCCGGCGACCTGGAATCTCCCGCCCGCCAGATTGAGCAGTTGCGCCGCGAGATCGCGCGACATGATGGCTTATATCATCGTGACGCCGCCCCCGAAATCACGGACGCCGCCTACGATGGATTGAAGCAACAACTGGCGGCGCTCGAGACGCAGCATCCGGAGGCGGCGCGGGCCGCTCCGCCTTTAGCAGCGATCGGAGATGATCGCAGCGGACGCTTTCCCAGTCGGCGGCATGGGGCGCCCATGTTGAGCCTGCAGAAAGCGTATACGATGGCCGAACTGCGCGCGTTTCATGCCCGCCTCGCGCGGTCGGTCGGACGCGACGATCTGCGCTATGTGGTCGAGCCAAAGTATGATGGGCTTGCGGTTAATATAACCTATGCGAACGGAAAATTAGTTCAGGCTGTTACCCGCGGGAATGGGAGCGAGGGTGATGATATTACCGCGAACGTGCGGCAGATTCCCAACTTGCCGGACGAGCTGCGCGGCCCAACGGCGGGTGATGGAAGTGAGCCGGCGACGTTTCCGAATACGGTGGAACTGCGCGGGGAGATCTATGTGCCCTTCGCCGGGTTCGAGCGGGTGAATGCCGAGCGCGAGCTCACCGGCGAAACGCGATTCGCCAATCCCCGCAATCTCGCCGCCGGAACGATGCGGCAGCTCGATTCCGACCAGATCGCCCGGCGCGGGGTGCGCGTGGTCTTCTTCGGACTCGGCGCGTGCGAGCCCGCGACAGCTCTCCCTTCGACCCAGCAAGCGTTGCGCGATCAGCTGAAAGCGTGGGGCCTGCCCGTGGTGGAGTCGGTTGCAGTGAACGGTCGCGATGAATTACTCCGCGCGGTGCAGGCTGTTGGGGCGCGCCGTGCCGACTTGGCGTATCCGATTGATGGAGTCGTCGCGAAGCTCGACTCCCTCGCGCTTCAGCGTGAGCTCGGGGCCAACGACGACGCGCCGCGTTGGGCGATCGCCTATAAACTTCCGGCCGAGCGGGTGGAAACACAGGTGCGTGCCATCATCCTGCAGATCGGGCGCACCGGAGTGGCGACGCCCGTCGCGGAGCTTACGCCGGTCGCAGTGAGCGGCACGACCGTGGCGCGGGCTTCGCTGCACAATCGAGCGGAGATTGCACGTCAGGACATCCGCGTGGGTGACACCGTCTATCTGGAAAAAGCGGGTGAGATTATTCCGACCGTCGTGGGCGTGAACCTGGCCCGGCGGCCGGCTGCGGCACGCCCGTTTGTTTTTCCCGACCGCTGTCCGGATTGCCAAGCCAAGCTGGAGCCGCGCGGCAGTGAAGTCGCCGTGCGATGTTCCAACGCGGCGTGTCCGGCGCGCCTTCGGCGTCGACTGGAACACTTCGCGTCGAAGGCCTGCGTTAATATTGAAGGTCTCGGCCCGGCCATGATCGAGACCTTGGTCGCGACGAGCCGGGTCGCGGACTTACCGGATCTCTATCGTTTGCGGCGCGCGGATCTTTTGACGCTTCCGCGAGCGAGCGAAAAGGCGGTGGACCGACTGCTGACGTCCCTGGAGCGAAGCAAACAGGCGGAACTCTGGCGCGTGATTCACGGCCTAGGTCTTCCGCAGGTGGGCGCGGCGGGGGCGAAGGATCTCGCCCGCCAACACGGCAGCTTGTCCGCGCTGGCCGCGGCCAATCTTGAACCCTCGCAGCGGGCGCTCCTGGACGCATTGCTCCGTGTGGGATTTCGAGCAGACGCATCCGGAGAACCTTCGGCAACGTCCGGGGGCGCGCTGACCGGCAAGACCTTCGTGCTCACGGGGACGCTGCCGACGCTCACGCGAGCGCAGGCCACCGCGAAAATTGTCGGCGCCGGCGGCAAGATCGCCAGCGCGGTGAGCCGCGCCACGCAATACGTGGTCGCGGGTGAGAAGCCAGGCGCGAAGCTGGACCAAGCCCGCGCGCTCGGAGTGGCCATCATCGATGAAGCTGAACTCGTTCGCCTCGTGACGGGGAAACTGAACGAGAGGGAGTGATTTCCGCGTACACGTCGCCCGGGCTACGGCTCGACTTCGGTGCAGCCGAAAAAATGAGCCACTCCGATTTTGAAACGCAGAAGACGCGAAGGAAGTGGATCCACTTTTCCCGATTTCAGCTTTCCCGCTTTTCCGATTTACTCCTTCGCCTCCGCGCTTTTCGCGTCCCCCGTCGTTAAAACGGCGTTGAAGCGCGATCCGGGTTGCGACACTGCTTTCCTTCATGATGCTTCGCCTGCGTTCCTATGTGTGTAGTGCGTTGGTGGCGCTGGGACTTTCCGCCGCGGAGACCCCGGGAACCACCGACCTTACTGCGCAACGATTGCAGGCGTTGCTTCTGCGTTTTCCCGAGGCGGATGCAAATCGCGACGGCGTCCTCACGGAGCAAGAGGCGCGCGCGTATGCGGACCAGAGGCGCGGAGGCGGTGCGGGCGTCGCGTCGGGTGCGCCGGCGCGGCGCGGCCCAGCGGCGGCCACTGCGTCCGCCGCCCGCGGCTCCGTGCCGACTCGAGCGGACGTCCGTTACGGACCGCACGAACGGAACGTGCTGGATTTCTGGGCGGCGAAGTCGGACGCGCCCACGCCGGTTGTTGTTTATATTCACGGCGGCGGATTTGTATCCGGAGATAAAGCACGCATTCGCACTGATCGCATCATTCAGCAGTGTCTGGATGCGGGGGTGTCGTTTGCGGCGATCAACTATCGTTATCTTTCGGCAAACGCTTCGCTGCCGGACGTGCTCCGCGATTGCGCGCGGGCGATTCAATTCATCCGCGCCCAGGCAGAGGCTTGGAACGTCGACAAGGCGCGCTTTGCGGCCTATGGCAGTTCGGCCGGGGCGGGGACATCGCTCTGGCTGGCGTTTCATGATGATCTGGCGGATCCGCAGCATGCGGACCCGGTGTTGCGCGAGTCGACGCGGCTCGTCTGTGCGGGATCGATGCAGGGGCAGTTCAGTTATGATTTTCTCCGTTGGACCGAGGTATTCGGGGCGGATGCCATGCGGCGCTTTGGCGGCCGCTATCTGTCCCCCGAGCTGATCGGGTTGAACACGCGTGAGGAAATGGAGAGCTCGGAGGGACGGAAACTCCGGGCCGACTGCGATATGCTTGGGCTCATTTCCAAGGATGATCCGCCTGTCTTCATTTCGGCCTCACAGCCGGATCTGACGCTGGAGAATACCAGCCAGTTTTTACATCACCCGAAACACTCGCAGTTGCTGTACGACCGCTGCCGGGAAGTGGGCGTGCCGGTGGTCGCTCAAATCCTGGCATTGAAGATTGCTCCCGGTCCCGGCGACCACGCGACGTGGCGCGAGTTCGTCCTGCATCATTTGAAGTGAGGATCGACTCGAGGGCGGAAGAGTCGCGATCGGTCCGGACGGCAATCCGCCCTGAATTTAGACGCGGAGTACGCGAAGCAAAACAGGTGTCATCGCCGCAGGCTGGCGAGCGTGGTGGCGTTGGCCTTCACGCCGGCGGCAATCGCTTCGGCGATCTTTTGTCGGTAGGCAGGTGACGCGACTTTGCGGCCTTCGGCGTCATTCGAGAGGAAGCCCGCTTCCACGAGCACAGCCGGACATTCGATTGTACTGAGCACGCGGTAGCGGAATCGCTTCAACCCACGGTCCTCTTGTTTGAGATGCTGCACCAGTTGACGGTGCATCTGATAGCCGAGCAGCGCGTTCCAATGATCGAACCGGTTGGAAGGAAAGTTCGTTGAAACCATGCTGGCGGTCCGTTCCGCCTGGGGACTGGAGCGCTGATACCGCGGGGTCATGATGAACGTTTCGGTGCCCGAAACCCGTGAGGAGGAGAAGCCGTTGAAATGAATGCTGATGAACAGATCGGCGCGGGCTTTCCTCGCAATCTCGGTGCGCTCATCGAGTTCGACGCGGCGGTCGCTCGTACGCGTGAGCACCACGCGGTAACCTTGAGCCTTCAGTAGGCGCTCCAGTCGTTTCGCGACGTCCAGCGTGAAGGTTTTCTCGGTGAGTTTGAGCCGAGAGTTTTGGTTGCCCGGGTCATTCCCGCCATGGCCCGGATCGATCACGATCGTGCGCAGTGTGGGTGCCGGTTTCGCCGAGCCGGGCGAGAGGATCGGACGCAGCAGTTGCTCGGCGTCGCGGCGCCCGAGATAAAGCGTACCGCTGCGACTCACGACGGGTTCGCCGAGGAAGAGCTTCAATCCGTTCAACCAGACCTCGATGCTGTCGGCTGCTAGATCGAGCGTGGTCCACTGACTCTTCAGCCGGAGTTTTTTCTGAGGAACGATCCATTGGGCGGTGAGCCCGAACCGTTGGGCGAATTCGGCGGCGCTTACATAGTCGACGCCGAAGAGCCGCACGGATTTGTAGCCCGGAGCTGGCTGCCCAAGCGCGGGCGTGGCGCCCGGGACGAAGAGACACAGCACCAGAAAAGCGGCGCCGCCCAATGAGCGACGCAGCCCTGCGATGATGGTTTCCATTACGTGAGTGCCTCCATGCCAATATCGCCTGTACGCGAACGCGAGGTGCGGCGTACGTCAACCCTCACCGGCGTTTCAATCGCGCCTCCGCCGGCGAGGTGGCAGCGATCACTCCTGTGGATTGAAGCGTGAGACGGACATTCCTGTCTGTCATTTCCGGATCACGGAACAGGCACGAATGCCTGTGTCACTCCCGACCGCTAACCCGAGCCTTGCCTTGCCGCCGACGACCGATGATATCGCGGAGTATGCGCGCGCTGCTTTACCCCGAGTTCGAGCGAATTGAAAATGCGATCGTTCCGGATGCTCCGGCTCCGTTGCCCGATGAGGTCACGCTGCGCGTCGCCGCCTGTGGAATCTGCGGGAGCGAACTGGAGGCGTTCAAGAATCGAAGCCCGCGCCGTCCGCCGCCCCTCGTGATGGGGCATGAGTTTTGCGGCGTGGTCGAGGCGCTCGGCGCCGATGTGCGCGGATGGTCGCAGGGCGCACGAGTCGTCAGCAATTCGCTCGTACCGTGTGGGCGCTGCGTGCGGTGCGAACGGGGTGACTCGCATCTGTGTGCGACGCGGCAGATTTTTGGGATGAACCGGCCGGGCGCCTTTACGGAGTATGTCAATGTGCCCGCGCGTTGTTTGCTGCCATGGCCGGATGTATTGTCGGCGGAAGAGGCGTGTCTCGCGGAGCCGCTGGCGAATGGCATTCATGTGACGCGGCTCACGGAACACCTGCCGTGCACGTTGGCGCTCGTGATTGGCGCGGGGCCGATTGGGCTGTTTTGTCAGCAGGCGCTGCAGGTGTTGCGCGGCATCAAGGTCGTGGTGGCGGATTTGAGTCCGGAGCGCCTCGCGGTGGCGAAGCGACTGGGCGCGGTGCGCACGATCAATCCGCGCGAGGAGAATATCGGCGAGGTCGTGCGCGAACTCACGGGTGGCGAAGGCGCGGATCTCGCCGTCGATGCGGTGGGAGGCGGGGTGACAAAACGCACGGCGCTCGATGCGGCTCGGGCGGGAGGTGGCGTGGTGTGGATCGGACTGCATGAAAACGCGATCACGCTGGATTCGTTTGGAGTGACGCTGCCGGAGAAGAAAGTCTTCGGTTCGTACGCGGCGACGCTCGGCGAACTGCAATTGGCGTTGGACTTGATGGCGGCCGGCAAGGTGGATGCGCGCACGTGGACCACGCGACTTCCCCTGAGTGAGGCAGAAACGGCGTTCCGCCGGGCGCTGGCGGCGCAGGGGACGGATATCAAGATGGTGGTGTGCCCGTAGGTTGTCTGGCGATGTGACTGATGAGAGGAGCGAGCGAGCGCCATTCACTCCGGGCGACCTCAAAGGTGGCTCTCCAGGCGGGTCGACCGGCTTAGTCCCTTAGGCGATTCTGTCTCACCGGCAAAAAATGAGCGTTCGCGTGAGATCGACGTCTAACCGGCATGAAAGGCATGGCTGCAATGGCGCTTCTCTTGTGTGCAATGGTTGGAGCCATTGCAGGGCAGGCAGAGTCCGCCGCCCCGCCGGTGCAAATCACGCTAACGTCCGACTTCAATACGTGGGTGAGCGTTACAAATACGCGTGTGCCGCAGAAGTTTAACTCCGTGACCTTTGCTTTATCCCCTGGAGACTACGAGGTGGTCGGACGTAGGAAAGGATATAGGGATGTGACAAAATCACTGCAAATTCGGTCCGGAATGGCCCCGGTCATAATGACTATAGTGTGTACAGTAAGAGCTGACGAGTAGCGGCTCCCCCCAAGAACGTCGCCGAAGACAACGCCGGTGCCAGTCGGGCGGCGTTCGGCCCTCTACTCATGGGTGGTCGTGGCCCGAACGTATCACGGCCGTCTCGCTGAAACGGCCGCCGGCGCCGCACCGCCCGCCGACTACAGTTTCTTCACTGCGTACGCCATCGCATCAGCGATCTTTGCCAGCTGCTCGTCGGTATGCAGCGCGGAGATTGCCGTGCGAATGAGATCCTTGCCGGCCGGCACCGCCGGCGCGATCGACATGACGGTGAAGACGCCTTTTTCGAGCAACGCTTTCCAGAAGGGATAAACCCGCTCCTTGGAACCGAGCACGATCGGCACGGCCGGGGTTTCGCTCTCCCACGTGTCCAAGCCCAGAGACTTGAGGATCGCGCGATATTTCCGCGTATTCGACCACAGCTTTTCCAGGTGCTCGGGCTCCGTCTGCATCAGTTCGAGCGAAGCCTGTGCGCACGCCGTCTGGCTGGGGCTGATCGCCGCGGAGAAAATCGTCTGCTTCGAGTTCGTGCGCAGATACTCAATGACCTCCGTCGAAGCGGCGACAAAGCCGCCCGTGCTTGCCAGCGACTTCGACATGCTGCCGCAAATGATATCGACCTTGTCGTTAAGCCCAAAGTGATCAGCCGTTCCGCGACCTTGCCTTCCGAGAACACCAAAGCCATGCGCGTCGTCGAGAACCGTGAAGCAACCGTTGTCCTCCGCGATCTCCGCAATCTCCGGCAGCCGCGCGATGTGTCCTTCCATCGAATACACGCCTTCGATCACCAACATCTTGGCCACATCCGAACTTACCGCGGTGAGCACGTCCCGCAGATCGTCAGGATTGTTGTGCGAGAAACGCTCGACCGTCGCCATCGACAACCGAATGCCATCCCACAGACACGAATGGATGTTCTTGTCGGCGAGGATTACGTCGCCTTTCTGAGCGAACGAGGCAATACTTGAGAGACACGAAAGATAACCGGCGGCGTGAATGTGACACGCTTCCCGGCCGAGGAACGCCGCTAGCTTTTCCTCGAGTTCAACGTGACAGGCCCGTGAGCCGTTCGACGTGCGCGCCCCCGTTGTGCTCGTGCCCCATTTCAGCAACGCCGCCCGACCCGCCTCGATGGCCTTGGGGTGAAACGAAAGCCCGAGGTAATCGTTGCTCGAAAGCATCACCATGTCCTTGCCGTCGAGTCGCACCGTCGTCCCACGCTGGGACTCCATGGCATGGTAATAAGGTGCGTACTTTAGACGCATTTTTGTCGGGTAATCGTCACGACAGCGCGTCAGCAGGGTCTTTTTGTTTCTGGTGAAGAAAGATAGCGCCATTGGGGTCGGCAAGCTGAGCAGGCGCCATGCCTATTGCAAATGCAAAGGCGGCGGCGGCCTGGTGGTCCGTAACGGCCTTCAGCTGCGGCGTAATAACTTCATCCACGCCCGCAGGTCCGAGGTGTAATCCCACCAGGTGCGGAACGATCGCAGGTGGGCGGCAGAGGCCAGACGGTCAACGTGCTCCGGCGCCTGCAACAGCTCCCCGATGGCCTGCGCCAACGAGCGCGCATCGACCGTTTCCAACGCAATGCAGCCCCCACCATAAGCCGATTCTCCCAGCGCCCCGCGCGCCGAGCAGATGCAGGGTTTGCCATGCCGAAGACTTTCCAGAACCGGCAGCCCAAAGCCTTCCATCAATGATGGATAAACCGTAAACGTGCTCGCCGCATAGGCCGCTTCGACCGCCGCGTCTTTAACCGGTCCATCGTAGCGCAGTGGCCGACCGCGAGCTTGCAGCTCGCGAATCCGCGCCAGCGCCGTCGCCCCGGTTTGCGGATGCGCCAGGCCGATCAGGTGCAGACGAAACTGTTCTCCCTGGCTCCAAAGTTGTTCGCACGCCTCCAACAGCGCGACGTGGTTTTTCCGGCCTTCAATGCTTCCGATCGACAGGACCACCGGCATCTTTTCCGGCTCCGCAGAAGCCTCGTCCGCCTCGTTCGCCGCCGGTTGCGCATCGATCGCCAGCGGGATCGTTTGTACCGGAGGTGTTTTAGCCACGCCCAGCCAGCGCCAATAATCGATCAGGGCATCGCGCGAGTCTTCGGAAATCGCCGCAATCCCATCAAACCCGAGGAGCTCCACCAAATAGCCCGGGAAGCGCGCGACGGTTTTCGAGGGCGTGAGCTCCGGATACACCAACGCGATCGCGTCGTGAAACAACGCCACGCGCGGGCCGCGCGTCGCCGCAAACAAGCTCGGCAGCGCGCGCGCCACCCGGGGCGAAAAGACTTCCGGCACCAGCACCCCCGAGTTTGCCGGCAGCACCGTCTCAACTCGTCCGACGAGTCGTTGGGTGCGGCCGCGCCATCGCGCGAACATGGGCCACTGCGCGCCCCGTTTCGCGGCCGCCGCATCCGCGGTGAGGTTTTCGCGCTCCCACGCTTCCAATTCGCGCCAGCACGCGCGATGCGGATCATGCGTGACCGCCACCCCGCCGGTCCCCAACGCGGTTTGCAGCGACCGCGCCACGCGCTGAATGCCCGTACGCGCACGCGTGTGACTGGTGTGCGATAGATCGAGCAATATGGGCGCGGACATGGTGGAATTCACGGTGGTGGCAGCGCCAGCGTCACATCATAAAGCGCAAACGCGAGTTCGCGTCCACCCGCCGCCTCGCCTTCACGATCGCCCGGCGTGTCCGTCGCAAACTCCAGCTCCGCCTGCCCCGCCGCAAGCCAGATCACGGCTGCCCGCCGCGTATGGACCGGCGTCGATTCGCCGCGCCACACTTCGCGACCATACTGGCGCAAGACCACGGTCCGCGGACTCAAACTGCGCAGCCCAAATTCCACGCGCAGCTTTCGCGTGATCGGCGGCAGCGTCTCAAGGCTCAGTTTGCCGCCGCGACCGGTCCATAACCACACATGGCTGCGGGTGTGTTCGCGTCCGTACCAGCCATCGTCAAAGCGCACAATCGCCCTGACCCCATCGACCCGCTGCGTCGCGAGTTCATCCGCGGGATACGGCACGTCGCGCAGCGCGATCAGGCCGGAAAACACCGAAAGGTTTCCCAACACCAACCACACCACCGCCGCGCGCGTGCGAATCGCGAGGACATTGAACGCCAGTTGCAAGGGCAGCAGTACGCGCGTGGCCGCTCCCGGAAAGCCTTCCCAGACCGCCGTGTCGAGAAACAATAACAGCACCGTATAGGCCGCACCAATCCGCCACCACGGGTCCAGGAAACGCGGCCGCTGCGCGATGAATGCCAGCTGCACCGTCAGCCCGAGCGTCGCCAGCAAGGTCGTCCCAACCAGCGGGGCGTTATCGACCGTGAAGAGCGCGCCAACCGCTTCCACCCATTTCTCCACCAGGCCCCAACCGGGAATGGCCAGATTGGCCCAACCCGCGTCGGCCGGACCCACCTGCCAGCGCACATAAACCAGCCAGGCTGCCAGTGGGGCCACGACGAGCAGGCCGCGTCCGAGGTTGCGGAGAGAAATCCAAGGTCGCGTGTCCATTCCTGCGAAGGCGAGCAATGATGTCTCTCGCGCGAGCCCCGACGTGGCCAGCAGCGCCGTGGCGAGTCGCCTGCGTCCGCGTTCCCCGGCCAGCAGCGCCGCCGCGATGAGCGTCAGCGCCGGCAGATCCGTCAATGCCAGCCGCACGCTGCTCAACGCGCCCGCGGAGAACATCACGCCCGCCCAGGCGAACCCACTGCGCGCGTCGCGCACGGCCAGCAGACGCCACAGCAGTAGGGCGAGCGCCAACCAGGCCATGACGTTGATCAGTGAATACGCGTGGACGATCCACGCCGGCTGCCCCGCCCCGAGGATCCAGGCGAGGGCGGACGGCAGAATCCGGCGCGCACGATACGACAAGTTATCCATCGCCCGCGGCAGCTCCGGATCGCGCAACGTGGGATCCTGCGCGATCTGCGCGTAGTAGAGTCCATCGTAAGGACCGGTGTCCCGATGCACATACACTGGCAGCTCGCGAAACGCGGTGATCTTCAGCTCGTCGTTCGACGCATCCAGCTGGAAGAAAACGCTGAATCCATAAACTGGATGCCAGAAGCGCGCGACCAAGAAGAGGAACAGCGCGACCGCCATTAATCCGGCGAGGCCCACGAGCCGCGGACGTGAGACGAACGAGAGTTTCATCCTAAATTCGGCCGTTCAGATTAACCACGGATGACACCGATGAAACGGATACAGAGAATGGCAGATCAAGGAGCACCTGACTGCCATTAACCCGCAAGGTGAAGGGCCCGAAATGCAGAATGTTTTGGTAATCTGTGTCCAATTGTGAAATCTGTGGATTCACCTGCATATTCTAGTTTCATTCGAGCGTCGCGAGTGGCGCCGGTGCGAGTTGCCACAGCGAGATGTTTCGAACCGCACCGAGTTGGGTCCATTCGCCCGGACATTTTTCCTGCAGCGCCTCGCGTTCCTCGACGTCAAATAACACGGCGCAAAAGGGCCGTCCGCTCGCGGATGCCAAAACGCGGAAGGCGGCAAATTCCGACGGGCTGACCAGTTCCCACCGGAGCACGGGAAACGAAGTATAATAATAGAGCGCCCCGCTGTGCAGACTCGCGAGCACCAGTGCTTCTTTGGGCAACAGGGCCACCGCCGCTTGGGCGGCATCGGCATAGGCCTGCTCATAGGTCTTGATCAGCAGCAGGTGATATTTTTGGGTCCAGAACCAACCCAGCCCGAGGCTCCAGGCTGCCAGCCCGGCGGCGGCAAACGTGCGAATCCGGACGGCAGAAACGAACCCGTCACGGCGCGCCAGCAGTGACTCGATTCCCAGCAAGCCCGCCAGGATGAGCGCGGGCGTGGCGGGCAGAATGAAGCGCAACCCCCACCAGACCTGCTGCGAAAATTCGTAGAATGTATAGAGGATGAAAAATGGCAGGAACCACGCGGCGAGTGCGAGTCGGCGGCGATCACGCCAGCCGCCGCGCCTGAAAACAAACACTGCCAGCACGAGCAGCACGGTCGGCAACATCACCGCCAGCCATTGAAGGAAGTGCAACAACGTCGGAGCGCCGTAACTCCAGCGAAACGCCTCGGCGAGGTTGATATAGCCCGAGCGCAACGCTCCTCCATAAAGCGCGTGGTTGTAGTAACCGAGCCAGAGCGCACCGGGCAGCCCGCCGATCACCGCGAGGCCCAGCCGCCGAAGATCCAAGCCTACTATCACCACCAGCGCCGGCAGCAGCAGCAGATTGGTCGCCCGCACCAGCACCGCCGCCGCGAGTGCCAGCCCGCACGCGACCGCCCAGGCCGGATGCCCGCGGGCGCGCCAGGCGGCGAGAAACGCGGCGAGACACCAGGTGGTCGCGAGCGTGTCGCTCAGCGGCTGAATCGACGTGAACACAAAAACCGGATACGCACCGAGCATGACCGCGCCGCTGGCCGCGAGGCCGGGCGGGACGTCAAGTTCCCGGGCGGTGGCGTAAAGCAAGAGCAGCGCTGCGACCGCGGCCACCACCCCGACGGCCGTCGCGGCCTGCGACCAGCCCAGCAGTTTGCCCGCGACCGCGAGATGCAGCGGAAAACCAACGGCGTACGTCGGCGACAGCCGCGGATTGCCGTCGAACGGCGCGAAGCCTTGCGGCTGAAACTGATCGCGCCGCAGCGCCGTTTGCGGACCAAACTCCGGCGGCGTGCGCAATTCCGCTGTGAGCTGGCCGGCGGCGAGCAACCGGGCGCTATTGAGATAGCCGGAAGAGTCGGCGCCGCCGGCCACGGCCGAAAAATTCCACGCCAGAAATACCGCGTAAATCACCAGCGCGATCAGTCCGCACCAGCCCAGCGCCCGCGAGGAACGAGCGGAGGAGTCGGGGGGATTCGCGTTTGACATGGAGCGCTTGCGTTCTGTGATGCGGAAAACTGTTCGTGAGAAATTTGGAACACAAGCGCACGCATGGAGCACTCGAATCCGCTCAAACACGCCAGGTCTGGCACCGCGGATGAGCGCGCCTGAACCTCGCCTGCGCGGCGGAGCTCTCCTGGGGCTGTTCCGTTCCCGGGTGCGGATTGCGGGTGTGGCCGCCGTCGTCCTTTTTCTCTGGGCGGTCGCTCAGTTCCATCATCGCGACACCGGCTTCTCGAGTCTCATCTCGATCGGCGGTTTCCTTACCGAGTCGAAAGTCACGGCGCTGCGCGAAGTGCCGCATTATGTTTACGAGAGTTCGTGGGGCTACGACGGCGCGTATTATGTGCAGCTGGCGTTGAACCCGACGCTGGATAATCCGGAACTGCTCGGAGCGATCGATAACCTGCCTTATCGCGCCAAACGTATCCTGTTTTGTTGGACCGCGTGGGCGGCCGGGCTGGGTCAGCCGGCGTGGATCGTCCAGGCGCACGCCCTGCTCAACGTGGTCTGCTGGCTCGCGCTCGCCGTGGTCCTGCTCCGCTGGTTTCCCCTGAACAACTGGGAAAACTTTCTGCGCTGGGCGGCCGTGATGTTTTCCCACGGCATGTGCATGAGCGTGCGGCACTCGCTCGTGGATGCGCCCAGTCTGCTGCTCGTCGCCCTCGCGATGCGCTGGCTCGAGGACGGACGTTCCAAGGCCGGTGCGGTGACGCTTGCGCTCGCCGGGCTGGGCAAGGAAACCAGTCTGCTCGCCACCGCCGGACTGGACTTCGACTGGCGGGCGCCGCGCACCTGGCTGCGCACGGCGGTGACCGTCGGACTCGTGGCGTTGCCGCTGTTACTGTGGATTGGATACGTCCGCGCAAAATTCGGAAAGGCGGACGACCCCGGTCTCGGTAACTTCACCCTGCCGTTTTCCGGTTTTGCCGAGAAGCTCGGCGTGGCCTGGCGCGAGGCGCTCAGTTCCGGTGCCTCCAGCCTGGAATGGGCTGTGCTCGCCACAGTGGTGGCGCTGGCCGCGCAAGGCCTTTTCTTCCTGCTGCGCTGGCGCCCGGCGGATCGGTGGTGGCGGGTGGGTTTCACGTTTGCCGTGATGATGCTGTTTCTTTCCACGCCCGTGTGGGAAGGGTATCCCGGAGCGGCCACGCGGGTACTACTGCCCATGACCCTCGCGTTCAATGTTCTCGTGCCGCGCGGTGTGCGCTGGCTGCCGCTCGTGGTCGTGGGAAATCTGACCGTCGCCGCGAGTGTATTCGAATTTTCACCACCGGCCGAGTTCTACACCGTGCGCGGCGATCGCAGTCTCGCTCCCGCCGTGCGGGTTATCGCAACGGAAGGCTGGCATGGCCCCGAGCGGCATTTGCAGCAACATTGGCGCTGGTCCTCCGGGCCGGCCACGGTGCGGTTTGTGAACGAATCGACCGTCCCGGTCAGCATCACCGTGCGTGGCTTCACCAGCTCCGCCGACGAACTGCGCTCGGTGCGGGTGATCGTTGGAGAACGGCTGTTGTGGGGCGACACGGTCGGGAAAGGACAGGCGGAGTTCCGCTTTGGGCTAACACTCCCGCCAGGCGAAACCGAGCTTACCTTCACGACCGACCGCCCCGCCGGGAGAGTGGGGAACGATCCGCGCGACCTGGCCTTCCAAGTTTCAAATTTGGAAATCGTCGTCAGCCCTGCCCGCATTGCACGATAGCCACCCATGGGTTTAAGCGTCCGTCAGATCTTGCGTTGGTTTCCGGAATTTCGCCGGCTGGAGAAGCGTGAAGTGCGACTGCAAGCCGAGGTGGCGAAGTTGCAAGCCGACCTCGCCGCGTGGTCGCGCTTCTCACCGCCCGGACATTTCTACTCGCCGTTGCCGTCCCAGGAGGAAATCGGTGACGCCTTCGCGCGGGGCGGATTTGGTCCGCCGTTTGCCGCGGTGGATCTGAACGAGACCGCGCAGTTCGAGCGCCTCGAACGCTTTGCGGACTGGTATCCGGAGCAGCCGTTTCCCGGGCAGGCGATCCCGGAGCGCCGTTACTTTTTGGAAAATCCGTCCTATGGTCATTACGATGCGATCATGCTCTATGGCATGTTGCGCGAAGCCCGGCCCCGCCGCGTGATCGAAGTCGGCTCGGGCTTCAGCTCCGCCGCGATGCTCGACCTCAATGAGACGGTCCTCGGCGGCGAGGTGCAGTTCACCTTTATCGATCCGGATATGACGCGGCTGCGGCCGTTGCTCCGGGAGGGAGATCAGGGGCGCGTGACCTTGATTGAGAAACGCGTGCAGGACGTGCCGCTCGCGACCTTTGCCGCCTTGGGTGAAAATGACGTGCTCTTCATCGACTCGTCGCATGTGAGCAAGATCGGCAGCGACGTGAATCGCCTCTACTTCGACGTGATACCGGCGCTTGCCCCGGGGGTTTTGATTCACATTCACGATGTCGCCGGGAATCTGGAATATCCGCGCGACTGGCTCGAGGAAGGCCGCGCGTGGAACGAGCAGTATCTGTTGCGCGCCTTTCTCATGAACAATCACGCCTATCGCATCGAGTTGTTCTCGGCGTGGCTGTGGAATCAGAAGCACGACGTGATTCGCGACCGCATGCCGCTTTGCGCTCGCGGGGGCGGCGGTCAGATCTGGCTGCGAAAACTCACGCGCTAAGGTCGCTGCGGAGGGGCGCCGAGATGCGAGCTCAGCGACTTGCGCGCTCGTTTTCCGGGCGTGAGTTGGCGGCGTGAAGTAAAAATCCTGACGAGTTCTCGGTGAACGGGGCCGTGCCTGGGTGGCGTCATTCAAAGGGCCAAAGACGCGGCGTACGATGCGTGGGTTCACGGCACACGGTAACTCAAAAGCCAGCGACTAAAGAAGTAGGCATTGAGGACGTTTTCGTGCGTTGCACCGCGCGCACTCCGTGAGCATAGTGTGCTTATGAAGACGCGGCTCATCGTTTCCGATCCCGAAATTCTCGGTGGCACGCCGGTTTTTGCGGGCACGCGCGTGCCGATCAAGAACCTGACCGACTGCCTGGAAGCCGGTGATTCTATCGACGATTTTATCGAAGATTTTCCATCGGTGAGCCGCGCTCAGGTGGTTGCGTTTCTCGAAGAGGCGCGCGCGCAACTCACAGCGAACGTCGCCTGATCCATGCGCGTTCTCCTGGACGAGTGCCTGCCGCGGCGTCTGGCATTGGAGTTAGCGGGACATTAGGTTTCCACCGTTCCGCAAACGGGCTGGGCCGGCATCGCCAACGGGAAGCTTCTCGCGTTGATCATGGGCAACACCCTATCGGCCGTCATCGTTATTCGATCCGACGCTTAAAACGTCGCGATGCTTTCCAAGCGCTGCCGGTAGCGCGCGCCAACCACCGCCGGCGAAAAGCGTGTGGCGATCGTCTCCCGGGCCGCCGCCCCCAATCGGGCCCCGAGGGCGCGATCGTGAAAGAGGGCGCACATGTACTCCGCCGCATGCGTCACATCGGGTTCCGCCCACGTGGAGCCCTTGGCGTAGGGTCCGTGGTTTTGCTCGAGCGTGATTAGGTGCGCGCGCACTGGACAGCCGTTCTCGGGCGTGACGAATTCCGCGGTCGCTGACCAGTCGGTTGAGATCACCGGCTTTCCGAGGTGCATGCATTCCGCCACCGCCAGACCGAAGCCTTCGGAGCGGTGCAGCGACACAAAGCAGTCACATGCCGCTTCGAGGGCGTAGATGTCGGCGCGCGGCAACGTGCCGGTGATCAACACGGTTTGTGGCAAGTCGGCGACGCTGGCTTGCAGGGCGGAGAAGTCGCCTTCGTTGCCCGCGACATTCTGCACTTTGATGACCAGGGCCGCGTCGCTGCCGGCGAGTCCGGAGCGCCGGAAAGCGTCGATCACACCGCGTGGATTTTTGCGCGCGGAATAGGAGTTTAGGTCGAACAGCGTAAGAAACAGATATGTCGACGGCGGGAGAGCGAAGTGCGCCCGCAACTCGCCCACCGTTGCCGTGGGCGGAGAAAACGCGATGGCGTGCGGCATCGTGAGCACGGGGAGCGGTGACTTCATCGCGATCGCGGCGGCGGCGAAATCACTCGGGCACCAAATTTCCTGGTAGTAATCGAAGCTGGAAGCCCAGGCATCGGGGAACTCGGGCAGCTCCCAGGCAAAGTAGGCGATGTTATATTTGCCGGCGCGAAAGCCGGGGCCGTGGTGATGGTCGATGTCCCGTGATGCGGGCGGATCGAGGTGAATCACATTCACCGCGTGCGGATTGTCGTCCTGCAGGCGGGCGGCATAGGTTTGGTCGCCCAGCCGGTTTTTGCAGTTGAGCTTCAGCGGCACGAGCGTGGCCGGAAGCCCCGCGGCATCCGCGGCGCGGACCATGCACCGCGCCGATTCACCCACGCCCAAATCGGCCGTGAGGAAACCAGCGATATTCAGACCGAGATGGGTGTGGCGGCGGGCGTACTCCGACGAATACGGCGCGTCGCGCCGGGAGAAGTCGAAGATCACTTCGCCCGACTCTGTCGCGATACTGGTGATACGCAGCTGGCGGTTGCGGTTTTGCGCGCGGTAGGGTTGCCAGCGAGCGAGCCCCGTAACGCGGCCGAGCCAGGCGAGCAGGTTGGTGAAGCGGACGCCGGCGAGGGTCAGCTCCAAGGAAACGTGTTCATGATGCGGCAGCGGCAGAGTGATTTCCCAAGGGCCAGGCTGGGTGGAGGAAAGCCGCGCGGCGGAGCCTCCGTTGACCTTTAAGCGCAAACCGGGCAAGTCGCCGTTGGATTCCGTGAACGCGGGATGCGCCCGGATTTCACCGCGGATGATCAAGGCGCGGGCGCCGTCGAGCGGGGGAAGGCGAACCGTGGCGGAGTCGCGGATCCAGGCCGAGTTCAGGTCGAACTCGTCGAAGAAGAGTCCGGCAAAGGACGTGTAGCGGCGAGAAAAGCCGCCACCGGTCGGTGGCATGCGAGGATCGGAACGCATGGAGTGGTCGCGAGGGAAGGCGGGCCGCGCGGTGTTGGCAAAGCTTTCTATGCGTTCGTGAGCATCTCGGCGGAGTGCGGGGCGCCTGGACTCCTGGGTTGCGGACACCCGGGTAGGGCCTTGACCTCGCCAGCGTTCTTTCGTCCGGGCCTCCGCGAGGGTACGGATGACGGACTCGGGAGTCGGGGGAAGGGCCTCGAACCGGCTTGGGTATATAGTCGGTTACTTGCGAATAGCACCACAGGGTAGTATTCGCTTGCCAGTGGACCGCCGCAGTTCTTCAAACGCGTGTCGCTGGACCCCTCCTCTTTTTCTTCTGCGTGCGACATCTGCTGCGAGCGTTTCCCTTGGTCCTGGTTGCGTACTGGCGCGTCGGGTTGCTGGCGCTGGTCTCAACCCTGATTTGGTGTGCGCACTACGATCGGTGGACGGCGGCGAGCTGGGCGATCCCGACGGATTACAACGGCGACACCTTTGAGATTCTGGCCCGCATTGCGGCGGCGTCGGAAGGCGATACCAAGCCGTTGCGGCCGCAGATCATTTCGCGGCTCGGAGCGCCATTCGGGGCGAACTGGAATGCGTATCCCGCTTCGGATTTGTTGCTTGTCCTGTTGATTGGGCAGATCGCCAAGGTCGTGGGGGTGTTCACGGCGGCGAACCTTGCCCTGCTGCTGGCGACGGTGAGTGCGGCGCTGGCGTTCTATGGCTGCGCGTGCTGGTTGCGGGCGCGGTGGGAGTGGGCCTTCGCGGGCGCGCTGTTGTTCGCGTTCACCTTTCAGACGTTTCATCGCGGGCTGTCGCATCTGTTTCTCGTGTTTTCGTGGACGGTGCCGATCGCCTTGCTCGCGTGCGGGCTCGTGGCGACGAGTCGTCGGCTGACGATGCGTTCCTGGCAGGGTGGGTTCTGTCTGGTGACGGCCGCAGTGATTGGAATCGGCAATCCCTATATCTTGTTTTTGTTTTTCCAGCTGCTCGGCTGGGCAATGATCGCGCAGTGGTTTGGGACCCGTCGGCGTGAAAACCTGCTTGTGGGTGGGGCTGCATTTGGGGTCGCCCTCGCGGCGTTCTTCGTCGTCGGGGCGCATCTCTGGCTCTTCACGACCGAAACGGGGGCGACGTCGCCCTTGGTGCGAAACTACGGGAGCACGGAGCGTTATGCGCTGAAGCCGATCGAGCTGTTTCTGCCACCGGGGTCGCACCGGTGGGACACGCTGGCGTTCTTCGGCAATCGTTATGAACGCTGGTCGGACTGGCGGAACGGAGAACCCTTTGCGCCTTACCTCGGGATCATCGGCGCGCTCGGCTTGGTTTGGCTCGCGGTGGCCGTGTTGCGGGCGGTTCTCCAGCGGCGGCGCGTTCCGGGAGTCGCGTTGCCGGCGGGCTGGGTGCTCATGTTCTCGTCGGTCGGCGGGCTGACAAACATCATGGCGTTCTTCACCGGCTTGGTGCTCTTCCGGGCGACGAATCGGTTTAGTATTTTTCTCTCCGCGATTGCGCTGCTGTTCATCGTGTCGCGCATGACGCGCTGGTGGGCGAACCGCTCGGCCCGTTGGAGTATGGTGGCGGCAGCGTTGGTCACGGTGGTGGGCCTCGTCGATCAGTTGCCCAAGTCTCCGGGTAAGGCGAAGCAGGAAGGGATCGCGTTGCGTCTCGAGGCGGATCGGGAGTTGGGTGAGATGCTCGAAGGGCGCCTTCGCCCGGGATCCATGGTTTTTCAGTTGCCGGTGGTGTCGTTTCCCGAGTCGTTGCCCACGCATCAACTCGGCGACTACGAGCACTTCCGCCCCTACCTCGCCACGCACTCTTTGCGTTTCAGCTATGGCATGTTGCGGGGCCGGAGCCGCGGGCGCTGGCAGCGCGACGCGGAGAAATTGCCGACGGCGGAGTTCGTGCAGAAGATCGAGCGCTATGGCTTCGCGGCGTTGTATTTCAGCCGGCGCGGATTTGCCGACGGTGGAGAGAAACTCTTGCGCGAGCTCGACGCCATGGGACGCACCGAACGGCTGGAAGGGAAACTGGGCGAACAAGTCGTGGTGTTACTCAAGCCTTCGCTCGACGCGAAGCCGCCGCTCGCCCGCTCGCTGACCTTCGGACATGGCTGGCAGAATGCTCCGGCGGGCGAAGTGCGTTGGGCCTATGGGCCGGCGACACTGGCGTACTACAACCCGTACCCCCAGCCCGTAGCGGTGACGCTGCAGTTCGTGCTTTCGGCCGTGGGCGAGCGGAATCTGACCGTGCGCCTAAATGGCGGAGAACCCATCGAAGCACAGATTGCCGGTGAGCGCGCGACGCTGAATCTCGACGTTATGCTGCGGCCGGGTTCGAATCGCATCGACCTGAGGTCGCGGGAACCAGCGGTGCGATTGAGCCCCGGCCGCGGGCAATTGCGGTCCTTCGGTTTGCACGAAGCGACGGTGCGGTTGGCCAAACCGCATGAGGACGACGGGATCTAGGTCCAGTAACGAGCAGACGCGGGCGCGAGGCAGTTCTTGCAGCCGACGCGAGAGTCTGCGACGCATCCGACGGACATGCAGAACGACGAATATCTTAAATTAGCCGGGGTGGAGGATGAGATGTGGTATTTTCGTTCGTTGCACGCGCATGTGCGCCGTGCCTTGGCGGGCGCCTTTCCCGCGGGGCGCACGCCGGCTCCGCATGTGCTCGATGCGGGTTGCGGCACGGGTGGATTGATTTTGCGGCAACGCGCGGTCGAGCCGGGGTGGACCTATGCGGGCATCGATTTCATGCCGATCGCCTGTGAACTGGCTCGGGAACGATGCGGTCCGGACGTCGATATCCGCGTGGCATCCATTACGGAGCTGCCGTTTCCCGACGCGAGTTTCGACGCGGTGGTGTCGGCCGATGTGGTCTGCCAGGTGGAGAATCCGGAAGTCGCGGCCGCGGAGTTTTTCCGGGTATTGCGGCCAGGTGGAGTGGTCGTGATCAACGTGCCGGCCTACCTGTGGATGTGGTCGTATCACGACGATTCGTGTGAGACCAAACACCGCTACACGCGCCCCGAGATCGATGCGTTGCTCGGAGGCGCTGGGTTCACGGAGCGAAAGACGACGCATTGGAACGCGCTGCCCTTTCCGCTCGTGTGGGCGAAACGAAAACTCTTTCGCACCGCTCGCGACACCAGTGATGTGAAGCGTTATCCGGCGCCGGTGGAGGCGGGATTCAATGGCCTCATGGCCTTCGAGCATGCCTGGCTGAGAACGGGGGGACGTTGGGCGTGGGGCACCTCGGTCTTCGGCGCGGCGCGCAAGCCGTGATATGATGCACCACCTGGTGGCGTTTGCGCTGTTGCTGCATGTGCTGTTTTGGGGCGCAGGCGCGGCGCTGCTGCTCATGCCCCGGCCTTGGGCGCGATTCTGGCCGGTGCTGGTCACGCCTGCGGGATTCGCGCTGCAATCGCTCGTGGTGTGGATCGGGGCGCACGCCGGCCTGGAAGGAACCAACGCCTATGGTTACTGGAGTGAACTCATCCCGGCCGGACTGTTGGGAATTGCGCTGTACCGGCGTGGCGTGCGAGCGGCCTACACGGATGTGACGCGCGTCGGACTCGTCTGGGCCGCGATGGCCGGATGTCTGGCCGTATTGGTGCTGCCGGTTGCGATCGCCTCGCGCGGGTTGACAACCATCTCGCTGGGGAGCTGCGATGCGGCGGATTATGCGGCCGGAGCGAGGGTCTTGATGGAGTTCGCGCGGACGGATCGGGACGGTTTTATCGGGCTGGTCGAAGTGGTGCGGGTGCACTCGGTGGACAACTTTTTCGACTACTGGCTTCGGCTGAATCATTTCACGCCGGCGGCGTTGATGGCCCTAAATGGCACGGTGCTGAACTGCGCTCCGCATGAAATCGCGACACTGCTGACCGCCGTGCTTCTGGCGGGGACCTTGCCGGTCGTGTTCTGGTCTTCGCGCGTTCTTTTTGGTTACAGCGGAGGGGTGAGCTTGATCATCGCCGGCCTGTTCGGAATCAGCCCGGTGATGTGGTATGCAGTCGCCCACGTTTCGCCGGGACAGCTGCTGGCGGCGCAGGCGATCGCATTACTTTCGTGGTCGGGCATCGCCTTGTGGCGCGGTCAGCTGACCTGGCGATGCGTGCTGATGTTTGGGGGTGTGCAGGGCATCGCTTACTGGCTGATCTTGGGGAGCTATAACTTTATCATTCTCGTTTGCTTGGTGCCGGCGGCGACGTACGCGATCGGGCTCGCCGTGTGGCAACGGCAGTGGTTGCGGCTCGGGCGGTGGCTGCTCGCCATGGCGGTGCCGTTGGCGGTGAGTGCGGCGGTGTTCGCGCCCCGGGTGGCGGGCCTCGCGGAGCGCTTCATGCTACTGCAAACGTACGATTTCGGCTGGCGCATTCCCGGCCTGACGGCGGAAGGCTGGCTGGGAATGGTGCAGGGCCCGGATCTCGAAGCGTGGTCGTTCTTCGGGTTGCGCTGGGTATTGTCGGCGGTGGTCGTAGGGCTACTGGTGTGGGCCTTCATTCGGGCGTTTCAGAAACGTGCACGCGTGGCGTGGGTGGCTCTGGCGGTGTCGGTGCCGATCCTCGCGGGTTATCTCTTCCTGCAGGCGCGGGGCGCGCGTTTGGGGACGAACGCCAGCTATGATGCGTACAAATTGTTCGCGGTGTTTTCTCCGCTGCTCCTGCCGGCGTTTTGCTGGTGGGTGACCTTGCGTCGAAGCGGTCGGCTGCACGAATGGTTGCTGGTGTCAGGCGTGGCCATCGTGGTGCTGGGTTTTAACGTCCTCGCGTGCGGGATGTTCATCTGGAAGCTGAGTCGTCCGCCCCTGATGGTGGATCGCGAGCTCCCGCAGTTGCAGTTGATCGAGGGAATGGCGGACGTGAAGTCGGTGAATCTGCTGTTTCCGGACATGTGGTCGCGGCTGTGGGCCAATGTTTTTCTCCTGCGGACGGAGCAGTATTTTCCCACGCACACGTACGAAGGACGGTTGAACACGGAACTGCGGGGAGCGTGGGATCTGGAAGGCGGACGCGTCGCGGTGCAGTTGCCCGGTGATGCGCGCCGGCAGGTAACACCGCGGTTTGCTTTGGTGGATACGCGGCATCCGGCGTTTATCCGCGCGCGGGAAACAGAGGGCTGGTACGACGAGGAAAACGATCCGAAATCCGGGGACCGCTGGCGGTGGACGGCGGGGAAGGCGACCGTCGAAATCGACAATCCGCACGCGTATCCGTTATTCGTGACGGGAAGTCTGGACGGATGGAGCCCGGTGGAACGTACCCTGACGCTGGTGGGCCCGGCCGGTGAGCCGGAGGAAGCGGTACCGGGGCCGGCGACGTTGACGGCGCCCGCCACCGCACGCGTGCATATCGGAGAAGAGCGGGCGTCGCGGCGTTTTTCGGCGGTGGTGTTGCCACCGGGAAAGACGACGCTCGAGCTGCGCACGCCGGAGCCGCTCTTTGATGCGCCCGGTGATCCGCGGGCATTGGGCGTGGCCGTGTTGCGGCTCAATCTTGCGCCACAACGGGCGCTTCCCTGAGGTGGCGCAGGCTCGAACGGCCCGTGGGAGCCGAATGGGGAAGGCCGGTTCAGGTGGAGCGGCACAGATGACTTCCGCACTTTCGAGTTGGCGCGGGCGTCGGGGTGCGTGTTTGCTGCGCGTCACATGCCAGCCCCGTTGAATTTGCAGTCCGCGTTTTCCGGCAAACGCGTTTTGATTACAGGTGGATTGGGCTTCATCGGCTCGAATCTCGCGCGGACGCTCGTGGCGCTCGGTGCGCGCGTCTCCGTGGTCGACAGCCTCGTGCCGGAATACGGCGGCAACCGGCGCAATCTCGCGGGCATTGCTTCGCAGGTGAAGATTCACGTCGCGGACGTGCGCGACTGGCCCAAGCTTCCGAGTCTGATTCGCGGGCAGGATGTGTTGTTCAATCTTGCGGGGCAGACGAGTCACATGGACTCGATGACCGATCCGCAGACGGATCTCGATATCAACGGTCGCGCGCAACTGGCGATCCTCGAAGCCTGCCGGTTGCACAACCCGACCATTCGTATCGTCTTTGCAAGTACGCGGCAGATTTATGGGCGACCGGATTATCTGCCGGTCGATGAAAAACACCCGCTGCGGCCCGTGGACGTGAATGGGATCAACAAGATCGCGGGCGAGTCGTTTCACCTGCTTTATTCGCGCGTGCACGGGATCGCGGCGACGGCGCTGCGGCTGACGAATACGATTGGGCCGCGGATGCGGATCAAGGACGCGCGGCAGACCTTTGTGGGGGTGTGGGTGCGCCGCTTGCTCGAAGGCGAACCGATCGAGGTGTGGGGTGGGGCGCAATTGCGGGATTTCACCTATGTGGACGACGCCGTGGAGGCGTTTCTCCTCGCGGCGGCGCATCCCGGAGCAGTCGGACAGGCGTTCAATCTGGGCGGGCCGCCACCCGTGACGCTGCAACGTCTGGCCGAGTTGATGGTGGAGATCCACGGAAGCGGCGTCGTCGTGGTGCGCACCTTTCCGGGCGATCGGAAGAAGATCGATATCGGCGACTATTATGCGGACGACCGCCTGATTGGCCGGAAACTCGGCTGGAAGCCGCGGACGAAGCTGCGCACCGCGCTCGAGCGGACGCTGGCGTTCTACGCCGCGGAGCTGCGACATTACGTCTGAATTCCGGTTGGAGTCCGAGGTGAAACAGGCATTCCTGCCTGTGCTTCGGGCCGCGGAACAGACAGGAATGTCGGTGTCACTTTCAATGCCGCCGAGGCTGACTTCCGGTCTGGGTTGGAGGTGAAACAGGCATTCCTGCCTGTGGTTCGGGCCGCGGAACAGACAGGAATGTCTGTGTCACTTTCAATGCCGCCGAGGCTGACTCCCGGTCCGGGTTGGAGGTGAAACAGGCATTCCTGCCTGTGGTTCGGGCCGCGGAACAGACAGGAATGTCTGTGTCACTTTCAATGCCGCCGAGGCTGACTCCCGGTCCGG
>Ga0163144_10001753_pt1 | contig 50778 bp, 46 predicted proteins | sample OliLak19BULKMAT1_FD_123175 | JGI IMG/M metagenome (GOLD analysis project Ga0163144, IMG submission 123175) | Freshwater microbial mat bacterial communities from Lake Vanda, McMurdo Dry Valleys, Antarctica - Oligotrophic Lake LV.19.BULKMAT1 | ecosystem: Environmental > Aquatic > Freshwater >... | reverse complement strand
CTGCCGGCGTGTACATCGTGAAAGTGATAAATGCAAGCGGTGAACAGCTTGCAACGAAGAGCATGATTGTAGGAAATTAAGAGTACTTCAGGTGTATAAAGCCCTCCATCTCGTTTTAAACGAGACGGAGGGCTTTTTTAGAACTGGTTTATCGATGGCAGTGTGTTCTGCAGCGTCTACGAAGTCCTGAGATTTACCTTTCACTGGAAAAAAGACATTTGGTGAAACCTAATAAGTGATCCGACAGTTCAGGATCTTTAATCTGTTAGATTTTTATCTATCAGCCCATATTATGAAACACTTTTTGCACATCTTCATCCTGCTCTAATTTATCAATCAGTTTACTTACATCAGCCGCCTGATCATCGTTAACAGGAACAGTAGTGGATGGAATCCATTCCAGTTCAGCAGTGATAGGAATGATGCCTTTATCTTCCAATGCTTTTTGCATATTGCCAAAGTCAGTAAAGCCACATCGTACCACTAATATATCTTCCCCATTCTCACCGGTGCCTTCACCGAGTTCTTCCAAACCAAAATCTATCAGCTCCAGTTCCATATCTTCTGCATTAAGCCCTTCTGGTTTTAATTTGAAGCACCCCATTTTTTTAAATTGAAATGCCACACTGCCACTATTGCCCAAAGCACCATGCCCTTTTGTAAAACATGATTTTACATTTGCCACTGTTCTTACATGATTATCGGTAGCCGTTTCTACCAGTATTGCTACACCATGTGGTGCATAGCCTTCATAGAGTATCTCATCATAGTTTACCAATTCTTTACCCTGCGCCCTTTTAATAGCAGCTTCTACCCGGTCTTTCGGCATGCCCACACTTCTTGCATTCTGAAAACAACGGCGAAGGGCGGCATTTTGATTTGGGTCTGGTCCGCCAGCTTTTACAGCAATAATTATCTCTTTACCGATACGGGTAAAGTTTTTTGCCATCTTATCCCAACGGGCAAACATCGAGGATTTACGAACTTCAAATATTCTTCCCATGAGTATTGTTAATTAGTTAATTGGGTCTTGCTCGCCGAAGGCTTTTCTGACAGTCGGCAGTTTTATCTATGACGGGAAGCAAATTTAAGGCAATGTGAGAAAACCCGATGCCTTTAATAATAAGCTTTATTTATTTGATCAGGATGCTGTTAAGGCCATTCCAGCCGGTAACTAAGTGTCCTTTATAGGTATAGTTATCCTCGCCACCATAAATACAGACAGTTTTTACCTTTTTATCAGCTACGGCACTGAAATAATTCAACCCTTTGAAAAAACTGTCATTCATTGTCCGGGATGATTTGATTTCGGCTGCATACATATAATTGGACTGATCAATAAGTAAATCCACTTCATTGCCATTACTATCCCTGAAATAATAAAAATTTGGCTGCACTCTTTTATTGTAACAGTTTTTCATCAGTTCGTTAATAATAAAGTTTTCATATAAGGCCCCTTTTGCGAAATGATTTTTCAAATCTGCCTGGCTACGGATATTCAGCAAAAAGGATGCAATGCCGGTATCATAAAAATATAATTTCGGAGCTTTAACAATCCGCTTGCTGAAATTATTATAAAAAGGCTGCAGCAGGTAAATGATATAACTGGTTTGTAGCATACCCAGCCATTGCTTTACCGTTTTGGCATCAATACCCAGGCTGTTGCCAATATCCTGTAGGTTTAAAATCTGACCAGTACGTCCTGCACACATTGAAAGAAAGTTTCTGAACAGGGCCAGGTCTTTTATATTCATCAGTTGCCTGGTGTCCCTTTCAATATAGGTGGTGATATAATCCGGGTAAAAAAGTGATGGCTTTATTTTTTGATGATGCAGACGTGGATACATTCCTTTCCAGCAAAGTTCTTCCCATGCGAAAGCTTTAGGATTTGTTATTTTCCCGCCACGACGGACAGGCTTCTTTGTATTCAGTTCATCCATACTGAAAGGCAATAAAGTACATAGTGCTGTTCTTCCGGATAATGACTGGCTTATTTTAGATGATAACTGCAGGTTTTGCGAACCGGTAAGAATATACATTCCATTTTTTCCTGCTGCATCCACCTCCACCTGTAATTGCGAAAGCAGTTCAGGTACATTTTGTACTTCATCAATAATGCAATTCTTTGGGTAGCGATGCAAAAAACCTTTAGGGTCCCGTTGTGCAAACCTTCTGTTATCTATGTCTTCCAGGTTTACATATTCAAAATCAGGTTTCAGCATTTTGGCAAAGGTGGATTTACCAGATTGCCTGGGGCCGGTAATGGTGAGAACAGGATATTTTCTCAGCAGGTGAGCTGCAATGGCAGACATGGAACGGTGTAAAAGCATAAAAATAAATTTATGTAAATCCGGACTGCAACTCCTGATTTGCATAAACAAATGTAGTAGTAATTATTGAACACTGCAAGGTGGCATAAAAAGTAGTTTATGTAAATCCGGACTACAACTCCCGATTTGCATAAAAAATACGCATAAAGTGCTGAAAATCAATATAAATAATATTTTTTAGTACGAAACGTATCAGCGAAAAACAAAATCAATGACAGTGATAATAAATGAAAAACCGCCCCGCACAAGCGGGACGGTTTGACCAACTATTTGACTATAAATCAGCTTTTATCTTCAGCCCTGCCCAGTTTACTTGCATACAATCCTGCATGGATGACTGCGAAGGCAAGAGAAATATAAAGTAAAGTCTTGTCAGCCTCAAAACCAACTGAATTTTGATGTAAGAAACCAACGATCGCTAAAAGTACGGCTAATGCTATACCAGTTAAACGGGCCATCTTCATTCCTTTTCTTTTATCAGTTCCATTACCAAGATGACTGTTTTTGGCGCCATACACAAGATAAATGTCAAGACCAATAAGCATCCACACCAGTAAACGAATCCAGGTATCCATTGGCAGGAACACCATCATGAATAAACAAACAACAATGCCGAGAATGGGAACTAAAGGAACCATTGGTGTTTTAAATGCTCTTGGCAAATCTGGCATTTTCTTACGCATCACCCACACACCGATACATACCAGGATGAATGCAAACAATGTTCCAATACTTGTCATTTCGCCTACTACTCTTGCCGGAACGAATGCAGCAAAAGCACTTACAAAAAGCATGAACAGCAAATTACTTTTTGCCGGAGTTTGTGTTTTTGGATTTACACTGGAAAAGATTTTAGGTATCAACCCATCCTTACTCATACTGAAGAATACACGGCTTTGACCCATCAGCATTACTAATATAACCGAAGCATAACCTGCAAGAATAGCAACAACGATGGCCCTGTTTAGCCAAGGATAGTCTGGCTGTATAACTCCCTCAGCATTTGTAGTACTACCCATATGTTCAATTGCAACATAAACAGGGGCAATCTTATCTTGGGGATCGGTTCCTAAGAATTCTTTGTAATTGGCAACACCTGTCATTACATGGGCGAAAAGAATGTATAATACAGTGCAAATGGCGAGAGATCCCAAAATGCCAATCGGCATGTTTTTCTTTGGGTTTATTGTTTCCTGTGCAGCGGTACTTACTGCATCAAACCCGATATAGGCAAAAAATACAATGGCTGCTGCCCTTATAATTCCCCCAAATCCATGATTAAAGAATCCTTCATGGCCTGGTTCCGTAGAGGGTATCAGGTATGGGTCATAATTACCAGTATTGATATACTGCCAGCCAAGAATAATAAATACTAAAACTACTGTTACTTTTAGGCCAACAATAATAGCATTTACAAAAGCACTTTCTTTAGTACCTCTTATCAAGAGCAAACTCATTAAAACAATAATGAAAACAGCAGGAAGATTAATAATTCCGCCATCCCATGGGCCAGCAGTTATTTCATTAGGTAAATGAATATTTAAGCCAGCTAAAAATTTAACTAAATAGCCGCTCCAACTGATACCGACCGTTGCAGCGCCTACTGCATATTCCAGCACCAAATCCCAACCAATAATCCAGGCGATAAACTCACCCATTGTAGCATAAGAATAGGTATAAGCACTTCCGGCCACAGGTATCATACTGGCAAATTCTGCATAGCACAATCCTGCAAACAAACAACCCAAACCTGCCACTACAAAGGAGAGGGTAATAGCAGGACCTGCATGGTTAGCAGCCGCCATACCTGTAATGGAAAACAGACCAGCACCAATGATAGCACCAATGCCTAAGGCAATCAAACCCTTGGCACCCAAAGTTCTTTTCAGTGTATGTGTTCCGGTTTCGGCTGCTTCATTCATTAAAGCATCCATCGGTTTTCTGACAAATAAACTCATATGTTGGTTTTACAATGATTAATAAAATCTACTTCTTAAAATTTTTAATGGCGGTAAGATAGCGATTAAGCTCTTCCCGTACACGGGGAAACAGAAACAGCAACCCGATCATATTCGGGAAAACCATTGCTAATATCATCGCATCAGAAAAATCTGTTACAGCAGTCAGCGATACAGAAGCTCCGATTATAACAAACAACAGGAACAGGACTTTATAACATAAATCAGCAGCTTTGCTTCTGCCAAACAAATATTTCCATGCCTGCAGTCCGTAGTAACTCCAGCTTATCATGGTAGAAAATGCAAATAATACAATAGCAATGGTGAGCACATACGAAAAATGCGGTATCACCTGGTTATAAGCGATAGAAGTTAAATCTACACCACTTACCGAGACGCCACTTTCATTTAATAAAACGGCCCCTCTGCCATCTCCACCATAAGGGAACATGACCCCGTCCTTATTGAAAATAATAATTACAAGGGCAGTCATGGTGCAAATAACTACCGTATCGATAAATGGTTCTAGTAACGAAACAATACCTTCTGAAGCTGGATACTTTGTTTTTACAGCTGAGTGGGCAATAGAAGCAGAGCCAGCCCCGGCCTCATTGGAGAAAGCGGCTCTTTTGAAGCCAATAATTAAAACACCCATCAGACCACCAAGTCCGGCACGAGGCGAAAAGGCTTCTGTGAATATCATCCGAAAGGCATCATCTATAAAACTGAAGTTGGCAAAAATGATAATTAATGAAGCAACGACATATAAAATAGCCATGAACGGAACGATCTTTTCCGTAACCGTGGCAATTTTTTTAATACCTCCGATGATTACGATTCCCGTAATGATGGCCAGTATAACACCAATAATAAAACCGGCCGAACTACCTGTCATTCCTGTCATCGATACAATTTGCTGTGCTGCCTGGTTGCTCTGAAAGGCATTGCCACCGCCAAATGATCCTCCTACACAAAGAATTGCAAATAAACCGGCCAACACTTTACCTAGACCGGCCAGGTTTTTTTCTGCAAACCCTTTTTTCAGGTAATACATCGGCCCGCCATATACCACACCATTTTTATCTATGTCACGATATTTTACTCCGAGAGTACATTCTACAAATTTGCTGCTCATCCCAATCAGCCCGCAAACAATCATCCAAAAGGTGGCTCCCGGGCCTCCAATAGCTATAGCTACGGCTACACCAGCAATATTTCCTAGACCAACCGTGCCTGACACGGCCGTTGCCAATGCCTGGAAATGGTTTACTTCACCGTGGTGCGATTCCTTTTTTATGGTATCAACGATGTCTCCGTCGACTGTATTCACCGCACCGCTCTTAACGGGGATGGCATCTTTTTCAAGGTCGTCATATTTTCCCCTTACTACTTTTATGGCAAGGCCAAAAAGGCGGATGTTGACAAACTTAAAGATCAGCGTAAAAAACAAAGCCCCAAGTGCTAACAACATGACAATAAGAGGGATTGAAACATTACCGATTTTAATGGAATAGAAAACTACATTAGAAGTGGCATCGGTAACAGGTTGAAAAGCTTCGTTGATGCGTTGGTCAAGCCCCTTTTTTGTTTCGGGTAGTGCATCCTGCGCAAAAGAGAGGGCAGGTACTACAATAAAAGCCAGTAGGGCAAAGGCCCGGTTGATTTTTTTTAACATGCAGGTTGGTTTTGTTGGCTACAATATATTTCAGCTGCGTAAAGTAATTAATTATTTAACAGGAGGGGGTAAAATTATCCACTGCCGGTAAGCAGGGAGGTTCGCCGGAATTTGCCAGAATCTGGAAGTAAACCTTTAGTTTTGAAGCCTTACTGTTTATAAAATGAATAAACGAAAAGCCGGTCTGCTTGCTCTTGTGCTTTTTACGGTTGTGGCCCTCCTCCATTTTTTAGATGGTCAGGGGGCGGCCAGTTTCCCCGAGACTAGTTTAATGACCACTCGCTGGGTCTTTATCGCCAGCCTGGTCCTGTTCGCTATCTATAAAAGATCTCTCACTACCTGGATCCTTGTGTCCATGGCCATCGGTATTGAAATTGGTATCGACTTTAAGGACTTCTCCCAGCAACTTTCTTTTTTAAGTAAAATATTCCTTCGTTTAGTTAAAACGATTGTAGCCCCATTGCTTTTTGCCACCCTTGTAGTAGGTATTGCCAGTCATGCCAACCTGAAACAGGTGGGCCGGATGGGCTGGAAATCGCTGGTATATTTTGAGGTCGTTACAACGATTGCGCTTATGATCGGGTTGCTGGCTATCAATATGACCGGCGCCGGCAAAGGGATCAATATTCCGCAAGAGCTATTAAAAGAACTGCCCCGGTCTTCTGAAAAACAATTACAGGCCAAGGTCATCAATATTCTGGATAGTGCGGGTGTGCAGGTGCCACAGGGCCTGATCGAGAAATTACCCGATACAGCACCCAAAGGGTGGCAGGATCATATCATCGATATTTTTCCGGAGAATATTATTAAATCCATCTATGAGGGAAATGTATTGCCGATCGTTTTCTTCAGTGTCATCTTTGGTATTGCACTGGCCTTATTAAATGAGAAGAAGAAGAAACCAATGCTTGAGTTTGCCGAAAGCCTGTCGGAAACAATGTTCAAGTTCACCAATATCATTATGTACTTCGCTCCTTTTGGCGTAGGAGCTGCTATTGCAGTGACCGTTGGACATTTGGGTGTTGATATTTTGAAAAACCTGGCTTTGCTGTTGATCACACTCTATCTCGCATTAATCGCATTCATACTTCTGGTCTTGCTGCCTGTTGCGATATGGGTAGCGAAGATTCCGATCCGGAAATTTATACAGGCCATCCGGGAACCGGTGTCGATTGCCTTTGCTACCACAAGTTCCGATTCTGCTTTGCCCAAGGCATTAGAGAATATGGAAAAATTCGGGGTGCCGAGAAAGATCGTTTCATTCGTTATTCCTACCGGGTATACCTTCAACCTGGATGGTACTACCTTATACTTATCACTGGCTTCAGTGTTCGTAGCACAGGCCGCCGGCATCCACTTATCTTTTGGCGAACAATTAATGATCGGCCTGACCCTGATGTTGACAAGTAAAGGTGTCGCTGCCGTACCGAGAGCTTCACTGGTGATATTGATTGCAACCGCAGCTACCTTTCATTTCCCGCTCTGGCCCATCATGGCCATTTATGGAATTGATGAGTTAATGGATATGGCCCGTACATCTGTGAATGTAATTGGTAATACATTGGCCAGTTGTGTTATTGCAAGATGGGAGGGAGAGTTCGATGATGAAAAAGCTTTGGCCTTTAACGAAAAAGCAGCAGATGCTGTGGTTCATTAATCAAATAAATGTGAAGTAACGATGGAGTTGATGTATTTGCTTGACAGTTTCCACTGGACGAATTTATTGCAGCCACAATGGTATGTAGAGAACGGTGGCTTGTGGTTATTGTTATTTGTAGTGTTTGCAGAAACAGGATTGTTCGTTGGTTTTTTCCTTCCCGGCGATTCGCTGTTGTTTGTGACCGGGATATTTGCTCATGAAATAACGACCAAGACCGGGGCAATCAAACCCGGACTGGGTTACCAGGTGTTACAGCATTTTGGGTTTAACTATCCTTATTCTTACTGGTTCGACCTGCTCCTTTTAGTTGGATTGATTTCTCTGTGTGGGATAGCTGGCAATGCAATTGGTTATTGGACCGGTCGGAAAGTAGGTCCTGCCATGTACAACTGGAGAGACCGTTTCCTTTTCAAGAAAAGATACCTGCACCAGGCACATGATTTTTATGAAAAACATGGTGGTCTGGCTGTGATCGGGGCAAGGTTTCTTCCTTTTATCCGCACTTTTGCTCCTATTGTCGCGGGTATCGTAAAAATGGACCAGAAAAAATTCCATTTTTTTAATGTCGCCGGCTCTATTGCCTGGGTCAGCACGATGGTACTCGGTGGATTTTTCCTGCAGAAATGGATTTATCATCAGTTTGGTTTTGATCTGAAAGAACATTTGGAAATAATTGTACTGGGAATTGTATTGGTTACCACTGCCCCGGTCATCATTAAAATGATTTCCGGCAGAAAAAAGAAACCAACTGATCCAACACCAACGGTCAATAGCTAAAACCAGCTGTAGTCTATGAATCAGCCAAAGCCCGTTTCCATTTTTAATATCGCTGTCATTGTAGCAGCATTGGGGTATTTTGTTGATATCTATGATTTGTTGTTGTTTACTATCGTCAGGGAGCCAAGTCTATCAGACCTCGGCGTTGACCTTACAATAAAGCAGGAAGTAATAGCCGCCAGCACAAAAGTTATCAACTGGCAAATGTGGGGGTTACTGATTGGCGGCATTATCTGGGGAGTGATGGGTGATAAAAAAGGAAGATTAAGTGTGCTTTTTGGTTCTATTATACTTTATTCAATTGCCAATTTCTTTACTGGATTTGTACAGAACGTTGAACAATACGCTTACGCAAGATTTGTTGCAGGTATTGGACTTGCCGGGGAGTTAGGAGCCGGCATTACCTTAGTAAGTGAATTACTTCCGAAAACTAAAAGAGGCATCGGTACTTCGTTAGTGGCAGGCATTGGGTTATTTGGTGCGGTGGCCGCTTATTTTACTTTTAAGTTTACTGATAATGATTGGCGTTTGTGCTACAAGATAGGTGCAGGCATGGGTGTTTTATTATTATTTCTGCGGATTAAAGTTGCCGAAAGTGGAATGTTTAAAGAAGTAAAACAACAGGGAGTTTCTAGAGGTAATTTGTTCATGTTCTTTAATAATAGCAAACGGTTTAAAAAATATATTCTCGCTATTCTTATTGGTTTGCCTACCTGGTTTGTAATTGGCATCCTGGTGAATTTTAGCAATCGGTTTGCTACAGAATTTTATGGAAAAAATGCTATAGAATCGGGCCGTGCTATTATGTATGCGTATGCAGCTATTGCAATTGGAGACATTTTGGTCGGGCTTGTGAGTCAATATTTTAAAAGCAGAAAAAAAGCATTGTACTTGTTTTACTTGTTCGCTATTATATCAGGTGTTTACTTTTTTAGTGGCAGCATACACAATGATACTTCAATGTATATCGCCTGTGCGGCATTGGGGTTTAGTACTGGATTCTGGGCAATTTTTGTAACAATGGGGGCAGAGCAATTTGGAACTAATCTGCGGGCAACTGCCGCTACCACGATCCCTAATTTTGTGAGAGGCTCTTTACCCCTTATTAACCTGATGTTTGTTGGATTGTTTCAGAAAAATCTTGGCTGGTCGTTTGTACAAAGTGCCATACTAACAGGCGCTATTGTGATGGCAATAACTTTAATAGCAGCCTACTTTACGGAGGAAACTTTTCATAAAGACCTAGATTACGTAGAAAAATAGTGGATAACGAAACTCCGTTCCGTTGTTTACGAGGCGGAACGGAGTTCCACCCTCCATAGCAAAATCAAAACAGTAACACAAATTTATCCGGCGATGCAAAATAAAAAGGAGCAAACTGAACACGTTCCGGAATCTTCTGTTGTTGAACGGAAGATCTTGAAATTCCTCATCATACGTTTTTCCTCCATCGGTGATATTGTCCTCACCACACCTGTTATCCGCTGCTTAAAAAAACAAGTGCCGGATGCAGAAATTCATTTTTTAGTAAAGGATTCTTTCCGGTCAGTCGTTGCGCATAATCCCTATATCGATAAGATCCATGTGCTGGCCCATAGCTGGGAGCTGATGATCGAAGAACTCAGGACCGAGGACTACGATTATATCATTGACCTGCATCATAACACCAAAACACTCCGGGTAAAAAATGCGTTATCCGCAGGATCCGGGGGAAGGAAAAAAGCCTTTTCGTTTTACAAGCTCAATATCCAAAAATATTTTTACACAGCTTTTAAGATCAACCTGCTACCGAAACTGCATATTGTTGACCGCTATTTAAAAACAGTAGAATTTTTCGGTGTGAAAAATGATGGTGCCGGGCTGGATTATTTTATAGCCAAAGAGGAAGAAACCAAAAGAGAAGATATTCCCGCTTCTCATCATGCAGGCTATATTGCCTGTGTGATTGGGGCAGCGCATTTTACTAAACGCTGGCCCGTGGAAAAATGGAAAGAGTTTTGTGCAGCTATGAAGCATCCCATTATATTATTGGGCGGACCAGAAGATGCTGTTAATGGGAATGAAATTGCGGCTGTTGACAAAGTCAGGATCTATAATGCCTGTGGTAAATTTAAACTGAATGAAAGTGCTGACCTGGTGCGGAAGGCCAAACTTGTTATTACAAACGACACCGGGCTGATGCATATTGCTGCTGCTTTTAAACGTCCCATTATATCTCTTTGGGGTAATACCGTTCCTTCTTTTGGTATGTATCCCTACTACGGTAACAGGTTTACCGGTGCCCAGCAATTTGATATCCTGCAAACGGGTAAACTCTGGTGCAGACCCTGCTCGAAGATTGGGTATGACAAATGTCCGCTGGGTCACTTTAAGTGCATGCAAAAAATTACACCCGGGGAACTCCTGGAAAAAGCCATACAAAGAATATAACCTGCCAGGAGTAACCGGAATGTTGTTGGCCTGCAAACCACAGGCCGGGCCGGATCCAACTTTTTATTTATTCATAAAAAATATCGCCAGCAAAGTGAACGTGACAATAAAACCTGCAATGACCAGTCCGGCCTGCACATTTTCATTACTTGTAAAGAGTCGAATTTTTTTCATAACCTGATTTTTTAAAAGTGAATAATAACCAGGTTTTCCAGGAGATGGCAATTGGAGAATCAATAAGGATAGAGGAGAATCGGAAGTGCAAATCTAATTCACTGCTTCTTCAGTTGCAAACTTCAATAGCTTTTTATCTTATATTTATTTCAGCATCGTAAAACTACGAGTTACAGCTTGTTTTTATATTCCTGTAATCATTTTAATTTCATAGCATGGTTATCTCATTTCACTCAATAGCAATGACCTTTTTGCTTTTTTTAGGTTGCCGCGCATTCAGTTACTCACAAACGGGATATGCTATTGACTCTTTCCGGGTACACGGCGATATAAAAATTACGGTCGACAGGCCTACCAATTTTTCCCGGCATAAAAGAACAAACATCACTTTTTTTGCCCTGCCCAATGGCAATTCCACAGAACAAACCATGGGAAAGAAAATGCAACCCGGGGATGACTGGCATTTTGATATTCAGCATATCCGGGCACAAACTGGATTTATCCGTCAGCAAATGAAAAAAAGTAATTTTGTGGTCATCTACCTGGAGAATAACTACAAGAGCTGGCCGGCCTGGAAGCAACGACATCCCGATTTTAAAACGAGGATACCGCAATTGGTAGATTCGCTTGCTAATTTATTTAGAGGAAAGGAGATTAGTATCTGTCTCAATGGACATAGTGGGGGTGGTAGCTTCATTTTTGGTTTCCTGGCGGGAGTCGAATCAATTCCCAGCCGGGTGAAACGGATCAGTTTCCTTGACAGTAATTATGGATACGATAGCAGCTATTATCCCAAACTAGCTCAATGGCTGAAAGAAGTAAAAGGTACAGCTTTGAATGTCTTTGCATATAATGACAGCATTGCGTTATACAATGGAAAGCCGGTTGTATCCACTACAGGCGGTACCTGGTACAGGAGCCACCTGCTCTTACAACAATTGCGATATGATTTTATTTTTTCTTCTTACCGTACTGACAGCCTGGCTATCTATAAGAGTAAAAACAGGCATATACAATTCTTTTTTAAGCAAAACATCAACCAGGGTATTTATCATACCCAGCAGGTAGAGTTCAATGGGTTTATACATGCAGTACTATGCGGGACAAAATTCGATTCAAAAAAATACAGGTATTATGTGGGAAGGGCCTATAGTGATTTTATCGAATAGCTTTGAAATTGTGATCACTCTACCGAAGTAGAAGCCTGCTACTGGTATTCCGTTTGAAAAAGAACGGGGAATTGCTTTTTTAATTTGGCCTGCTTTTTTTTATTAATACTCTCAAATAAGTTCCTGTATTTCTGGAGACAGAGTTCTTTTAATGCTCTTCGCTGACCATCCTGTATTTCTTTAATGACCACTTCGGCCACCATATCCGGTACATTGGTGCTGGCCTTCAAAAATTTTATTTTCGAATGCATTTTCCCGGTACCCATATAACTTTTAAATAGTCTTTCCTGGATATAGCGGGCCAGGTTATCGGCACCGACCGTATCACGGCCAATAGACACTGTGCCGATCTCGTCGACGATAACCTGCAGAATCTTTTCAGCCGGCAATTTATTGGTTGCAGAAGAATAAATACTTCCGGGGAAGAAAAATAAAACGAGGAGGAGACGCATAGTTAAGGTTCAGTGATTGCACTTCTAAGGTAATCAGAAAATCATTGTAGTTCACTCAGCTCCAGCCAGCGCAATTCTTTCTCATCCAGGAGGCGGGTTATTTCACCAATGCGGATAGAAAGCTGCTGTAATTCTTCAAAGGCTGTTTTGCTGTCATTGAGTTTCCTCGTCACGGTTTCTTTTTCGGCTCCCAGGTCAGCAATCTCTTTTCCCAGGAGATCAAACTCTCTTTTTTCTTTATAAGAAAGCTGTCTTTTAGCACTGGTTACTGCGGGTTGATTGTTTTCTGTGGGAGGAGCTTTTTCTTCGGACTTTTCAACCGGCGGCAAGCTGCCATTCCCAATGGCTTCCCGGTATTGTGAATAATTGCCCGGGAAATCCCTGATAACACCGCTGCCTTCAAAGATAAAGAGGTGATCAACGAGGCGATCCATAAAATAACGGTCATGTGATACGATCAATAAGCAACCGGGAAACTCACTTAAAAAATTTTCCAATACACCAAGTGTTGGAAGATCCAGGTCATTGGTCGGTTCGTCGAGGATCAGGAAATTGGGATTGCGGAATAAAACAGTGAGCAGGTGTAATCGTCTTCTCTCCCCACCGCTTAATTTACTGATATAGGTATATTGTTTATCAGGATCGAATAAGAACAACTGGAGAAACTGTGCCGCACTTAGTGAGCCTCCGCTTGCCAGGGGAAAATGCTCTGCAATATTTTTTACATATTCAATGACCCGCATATCTTCCTTTACAACAAGCCCCTGTTGGGAATAATTCCCAAAGATCACAGTATCACCAATATTCACTTTGCCACTATCAGGTTTTTCAATTCCTTGCAGGATATTGATAAAAGTGGATTTGCCGGTGCCATTCTTGCCTGCAATACCAACCCTTTCTCCTTTTTTAAAGGTGTAATCAAATCCTTTTAATAATATTTTTTCACCGTAGCTTTTATACAATTTCTTTAGCTCCGCTACTTTTCCACCCAACCTGTTCATTTTCATATCCAGCTGCACCTGTTCATCCACTATTTGTTGTTTGGCTTTTTTCTCTACCACGTAAAAATTATCCTGGCGGCTTTTGCTTTTAGTGGTCCGGGCCTTAGGTTGTTTGCGCATCCACTCCAGTTCCCGGCGATAGGTATTTTTGGCCTTGTCGATACTGGCCATATCATTTTCTATTCTCGCGGTTTTCTTTTCCAGGTAGTTTTGATAATCGCCTTTATGCACATGAATCGTGCTTCCTTCCATTTCCCAGATCTCGTTGCAGGCGGCATCTAAAAAATAGCGGTCATGGGTCACCAGCAGCAGAGTGATCCTTTCTTTGTCAAAATAATGTTCCAGCCACTCCACCATTTCCACATCCAGGTGGTTGGTCGGTTCGTCCATGATCAGCAGGACATGTTTGTGTTCAAAACCAATATCAATAAGCGTCTTGGCAAGCGCCACTCTTTTCCGTTGTCCACCGCTCAATGATTTTACGGGTTGCTGCAGGTTATGAATATTCAGCTTATCCAGTACCAATTTTACTTTGGCGTCAAAATCCCATGCACCGATGTCATCCATTTTGATAATGGCATCGCTGAGTTTATCAGGGTCTCCCTCTTCTTCCAGCAATTCATATTCTTTGATGGCATTGATGATCGGGTGGTTGTGAAAGAAAATATTGTCGAGCACTGACCTGTCTTCTTCAAAAGAAGGTTCCTGTTCCAACAGCACTACATCCACATCTTTATTGACCCAGCACTTTCCCTCATCAGCAGTTTCTTTACCTGCCAGTATTCTTAATAAAGTAGACTTACCGGTTCCATTCCGGGCTACCAGGGCAATTTTATCGCCTTCTTCAATATGAAAGGTAATATTAGAAAACAAGGGCTGGATGCCATAACTCTTGGTCAATCCTTCTACGGAAACATAATGCATGCGGCAAATATACTACTCCGCCAATTGGTGAAGCCGTTCAGCCATTCCCGCTGTGTTTTCCTGTTAGAAGAACTAACGGCCCGCAAAAAAAATCAGCAGGCAAAGCACCAAAGTGGCAACTATAATAAGGAGCAGTGAATATTTTTCTCTTCGGCTTTTTTTAGCTGTTTTTTGAACAAAAGCGCTTACTGTATGACAAGCACCTTCGTCCCCAGCTGCCAGTTTTTCCAATTGAAAGATGATATTGGCGGTATAAGCAGGAGTGAGTGCAGCCATAGCTTTGAGCGTAACAGTAATGATCTCCCGGATGATTCCGGGTTCATTGAATTGTTTCAGTTGTTCAACGGTAGAATCGGGCAAAAGACCAAGCAGGTAATCTTTCAAACCCGGTTTATCCATCCTGAACACATCCAGCCTTGATACATATTTTTCCACTTCGAGGGCCTGTCGTAGAATGCTGACGGGGGTGATGCTTTCCTGTGTTCTTCTTTTACCGATACTTTGGTTATACCATCGTTGCTGCAAGTAGTATTCTTTTTTTGCCGGGTTGGTCAGCACTTCATAGGCTTCTTTTATTTCAGTAAACCTGGCCGAAGCGTTATGATCGTTCTGGTTTTTATCCGGGTGATATTGTAAAGCCAGTTTCCGGTATGCTTTTTTGATATCGGTTAATGCCGCCGATGGCTCCAACTCCAGGATGCTATAATAATCTTTCAGGTGCATTGAGGGGCGAAGGTAAGGATTGAGGTATTTTTTCGCCTTTTGTCATTTATTTACAAACTACATATATTCAAACTGGCCTTGTTCTTGTAAATAGATTTAATTTTAGAGAACTATTTTTTAAATAAAATATACCCATCATGTCTGACAATACGAATAACCGTCGCGAGTTTTTGAAAACAACAGGGAGAGCAGGATTGGCAGCAGGTATTGCTGCATCTATTCTTCCATCCTGGGCTTGCGTTACCCCCAGGGCCACCATGGTCACTCCTTCAGGCGAAGAAATTCCCTATGAGCAACAGCCTCTTCCCTATGCCTATTCAGCCCTTGACCCGGTAATTGATGCGATGACAATGGAGATACATTATTCCAAGCATGCAGCTACCTATGCGAAAAATCTCGCCGATGCGGTAAAAGCGGAGAATGTAGATAGCGGAAAGGAAAAACTTAGCTCTTTATTGGGGAAGATTTCAAAATACTCCCCGAAGATGCGAAATAACGGAGGGGGACATTATAATCACGAATTCTTCTGGAAGAGTATGCATAGCCCCGCTGAGTCCAATTTGCCCATGGAGGATATGATGAAAAATCTTATTAAGGATTTCGGATCATTTGAGGCGTTTAAAACCCAGTTTGCAGAAGCCGGTAAAAACCGGTTTGGCAGTGGATGGGCCTGGCTGGTAAAAACATCGGATAATAAATTACTAGTAGGTTCTTCTCCAAACCAGGATAATCCGTTAATGGATATAAGCGAATTAAAAGGAACACCTTTGCTGGGCCTGGATGTATGGGAACATGCTTATTATCTTAAATACCAGAACCGCCGGCCCGATTATATCAATGCCTGGTGGAAGGTGGTGGACTGGAAAGTGGTACAGAAAAGAGCAAATGCTGTGTGATGCTTATTTCAGGTATTTATTAAAAAAATCTATCGTCCGCTGCCACGCAAGTTTGGCAGCGGTTTCATTATAACGGGTCGGGGCCGTATCATTATGAAATGCATGATTGGCTCCTTCATATACATACGATTCGTAAACAATATTATTTTTCTTTAGCGCATCCTCATAGGCGGCCATACCAGCATTCACTCTTTCATCTAAGCTGCCATAATGCGTTTGCACGGCCGCTTTTATTTTTACCACCTCTTCAGCTGCAGGTTGACGGCCATAAAATGCAACGGCTGCTTTCAGTGCGGGAACATTTACAGCAAGGCTATTTGACATAGCTCCACCCCAGCAGAACCCCACACACCCAAATACCCCGCTACTATCCTTTCTGCCGGTTAAATAGTCGAATACTTTTATAAAATTCTGCAGGTTGTCTTCTGCCTTCAGTTGTTGAAATTTTGTTCTGGCTTCATCTTCATTCTCGGGTGTGCCACCATGTGAAGACAAAGCATTAGGTGCAATGGCCAAAAACCCTGCTTTGGCAGCACGACGGGTCACGTCTTCGATATGTGCATTCAACCCACGGTTTTCATGTATCACTAACACCGTTGCATACGGTTTAGTTTCTTTTGGTCTTGCTACATATGCCTGCATATCACCATTGACACCTGGATAAGTTATTCTTTCAGTAAACAGGTCTTCCTGGGGTGTAACGGCCGCATGGACATAGTTTACTTCCAGCAGTGGAAGAAGGGTCATCGCAGCTGCAGTGCCTCCGGCTAAAAGGGCCAGGCGGCGTAGAAATTCATTTCTGCTAAGTGGTTTATGTGTATACTCGTCGTAGAGGTTGATGATTTGCTGGTCCATATAAGTCTGTTGTTAGACCATAAAGCTAGCAAGAATGGCTTAGCTAAACTTCGTTTTAATAAATAAACGGAAAGCAGTAAGTCCCGATACGATCACCGTCGTGTAAAAGAAGATCCGGATGATCTGTTTATCGCCTTTATACATCATCAGCAAGGTGGAACATATTAACATCAATCCCAATAAGAAGACAAAGCCCAGCCGGTTAATTCCCTGCCGCATGGCTTTATTGGTATAGCTGTCTTCCTGGAGATTGATCTCATGTTTGAGTACACCCCGTTTCAGGTTGCTCATTACTTCTTTTACATCCCGGGGAAATTTGTCAACAAAATAGAGATAGTCTTCTGCAGCACTGGTCACCTGGTTGAGAATGGATTTCCAGGTAAATTTTTCTTTTATCTTATCAATGGCGTAGGGCTTCACCATATCGGCCAGTGATATATTGGCTTCAAGGTTTTCCCCGAATTTTTGAATAGTGGCGATCGTCTTGATCAGCATAAAAAGATTGGCAGGTACTTTCAGGTCATATTTAATGATGTTCTTGAATGTTTCCGACATTAGCTGCGACATATCCACCTGTTCATAAGAAATATAACTATAGCGCTTCATCACTTCGCTGATCTCGAACTCCAGGTCTTCGAAATGTTTGAAATAGGAAATGTCACAAAGATTCAATATTGCACGGGTCAGTTTGCGGGAATCATTTTTGGCAAACCCCAGCATGAAATTGATGAGCGCCTGGATCTGTTTAGGTTTTAGTGTTGCGGCCATGCCATGATCGATCAGTACGATCTGGTTATCGCCCCGAATAAAAATATTACCGGGATGCGGATCTGCATGAAAGAAACCATGCTTGAGGATCATCTTTAAAATGATATGGGTTCCATTCTCTGCTATTTGCTGGGTATTGAAACCGGCTTCTTTCAATGCTGCCGGGTTGTCCGGGCGGTGACCGGATACATACTCCATGATCAGGAGCTTCTGTGAAGTATATTGGGAAGCTACCTGCGGGATATAGACTGTCTCATCATCCTTGAACATATCCGCAAACCTTTTCATATTGGAAGCTTCATTTGTATAATCAAGCTCCTTCATGATATTGGCACCAAAATCTTCCACAAAACCTACCACGTTAAAGTGGGCCAGTTCCGGGTAGGATTTAATGGCCTGTTGTGCTAATATCTTCATCAGCACCAGGTCTAATTTTATTTTTTCCTTGATCGCCGGGCGCTGCACTTTAACCACCACTTCTTCACCTGTGAGCAGCGTGCCTTTGTACACCTGGCCGATAGAGGCGGAAGCCAGTGGTTTGGGATCTAATTGGGCAAATACTTTCTTGATCGGGTCTCCCAACTCTTCTTCAATAATACGGATGGCCAGGTCATTATCAAAAGGCCGGGCAGAAGCCTGTAATTTTTTTAATTCATCCCGGAGTTGTTCAGAAGCAAGGTCGGGACGGTCAGCCAGTATCTGGCCAAACTTGACGAACGTGGGGCCGAGATCTTCTATTATCATTCGTACACGCTGTGGCCGGGTGGTGAGGTGCTTCCCTTTGCGGTCAAAAATGCGCCGGAACCAGCTATGGAAAAACCAGTTTTTGATCAGGTGTTTCAGGAATATCAGGATGATCGTAATAAGTCGAAACGTATTACGCAAAAAACTTCTTACCCGGAATATCCACATAACTGGTCAGTTTGGCTATGATAATAAAAGAGTATGAAATGAGCCAACACAAGGACCAATACCAACAGGTAACGGTGATCAATTGCGGCAAATTCCATAGTCTGCCCGGTTGGTCCGGGTTGGTTAATATCCAATAAAAATAAACAAATGAAGATGAAAATGAGGCCCCAGTTTTTTACACCGGGTAAAGCGTTCGTTTGGAGTCATCGGAATGGTTAAATGGGACACCGGTTTGCCGGCAATGATTTCGTAACCCGGTTTATACAATGTTTTGCTAAAACGCCTTATTGGAAGGTTTTACACAAGCTTAATGGCATAATTATAGCGTCGTAGTAGGGTGTAATAAATGAAGAAAACCACTAAACAATTTTCCCGTATGACTATTTATTACAAAAAAAATTGCCCATGAAAAGTATTTTTAAAATGACTGCCTTGTTGCTGGTAATAGCGTTGGGCAGCTTTGTCCCTTCCAAGGCCTCTGCGCAGTTCGATAATGACTACGACCAGGACCGTGATCTTTCCTACCAGGATTTTTATGATGAATTAAGCCCCCACGGCCGCTGGGTTGATTACCCGGGGCAGGGTTATGTGTGGGTACCCGATGCCGGTGAGGATTTTCGCCCTTATAGCACTAATGGTCACTGGGTATGGAGTGACAACTATGAATGGGTGTGGGTATCCGATTACGACTGGGGTTGGGCACCCTTTCACTATGGCCGATGGGATAATGATCCTTCCTATGGCTGGTACTGGGTACCAGGTTATGAATGGTCGCCAGCCTGGGTAGCCTGGAGAGATGGTGGTGATTATTATGGCTGGGCTCCAATACGACCAGGTATCAGCATTAATATCAATTATAATATTGGTGGATATGCTCCCCCGGTTGATTTCTGGTGTTTCGCTCCGCGACGTTATATCACATCGCCCCGCATTTATGATCATTATATAGATCGCAGGCAAAATGTGACGATCATTAATCACACCACTATTATCAGTAACAACTATCACTATGGTAATAACTATGGGTTCAGAGCTGGTCCACGCAGGTATGATGCAGAAAGGTATTGCGGTAATATTAACCCGGTACGTTTCCGTCAATCTTATACACCGGGTCGTACACAATTCAGAAACAATGAAGTGAGTATCTATCGCCCGAATGTAAGCAGGGATAATAACCGGACTTTCAGTCCCCGCAGCTTCGAACGTTATGACAGGAACAGTAATGCTGGTTTTGGAAGAAATAATAGTTCCGGTAACAGGAATAATAATACGATCGCCGGACGTAACGCGGAAAATAGCCCAAGGATGGATAGGAATAATGGCGGTATGAGACAGCCACAGACCAATAATGGCAATACAGACAGCCGTCGTTTTGAAAGAAATGATAATAATAGTAATAACCTGCCTAACCGTAACGGGGACAGAAGGGGTGAAACACCATCAGACCGGCCCGACAGATCTAACAGTCCTGCATACCCCGGTAATAATAACCGCCGTTTTGAAGAAAGGGATAATAACAATGGCAACACGAACACACCTGTTCGCCAACCTATGGAAAGAAGACAGGAAACAAGGCAACCTGTAGAAAGAAGGCAGGAACCCCGTCAGATGCCGGAACAGCCAATGGAAAGAAGAAAGGAAAACCGTCAGCCTGCAGAGCGAAGAATGGAAACAAGGCAACCTGTAGAAAGAAGGCAGGAGCCACGTCAGATGCCGGAGCAACCAATGGAAAGAAGACAGGAAAATCGTCAGCCTGCAGAGCGAAGAATGGAAACAAGACAACCTGTAGAAAGAAGGCAGGAGCCCCGTCAAATGCCGGAACAGCCGATGGAAAGAAGACAGGAAACCCGTCAGCCAACCGAGAGTAGAGTGGAAACGAGGCAACCGGTAGAAAGGAGACAGGAGCCAGCACAGCAAACTCAACAACCCCACCAGTTTGAGCGTCGCGAAGCGGGTAACCAACAGCCCTCCAATAATGGAGGTGGAAATAATAATAGCGGCAATAACGGCAACGGCCGGAGAAGATTTTAAGTTAGCCCCTCTGGAAATAAAAAAAGACCCTGCCAGCTGGCGGGGTCTTTTTGTTTCAGAACTATCGTTGTAAAATATCTTAGCCTACCTTTTTTACATTTACCGCATTCATGCCTTTCTTGCCTTCCTGCAGGTCGAATTCTACTTTGTCGCCTTCTGCCACCTGATCAATAAGACCGCTGGCGTGTACGAAAGTTTCTTTACTGGAATCATCATGTTTGATGAAGCCAAATCCTTTTTCTGAATTGAAGAACTTTACAGTTCCTTGATTTTTGTCGCTCATTGTATTTTGTATAAATTTATTAAGATTGCAAAGGTAAGGTTTTACAGAGGTTTTTCCACAATGATATCCGGACTTATATCTCCGGGGGCGAAAAAGAAGCTCTTCACTACCTCTTTGGCGCTACTAAAAGGTTCAGCAACACCACCATTATGCGGGGAAAGCAAATTTTTTCGGTTCCTGTCGGCACAAAGAAAAGCCCCGGCCAGCGGGGCTTTTCTACACTGAATTTGTAAGTGATGCAATTATTTAAGATGAAGAACATTAACGCTTCTGGTTCCACCCTTCGTTTCACTCAGGGTGACAACTAAACCTCTGATTCCATATAACTTTCAATAGGCTCACAGGTGCAGATCAGGTTTCGGTCGCCATGTGTATTATTCACCCGTGCAACGCTGGGCCAGAATTTGTTGAGGGTCACGTAATACAAGGGGAAGGCTGCTTCCTGCCTTGAATAAGCATGTTTCCATTCATCGGCTGTTATTACAAACTGTGTATGGGGTGCATTCTTTAAAGCATTATCTTTTTTATCTGCCTTTCCTTCTTCAATAGCTTTTATTTCTTCCCGGATAGAAAGCATTGCATCACAGAAGCGGTCCAACTCAGCTTTGTCTTCGCTTTCCGTAGGTTCGATCATGATCGTTCCCGGTACAGGGAAACTCATGGTTGGGGCATGAAAGCCATAGTCTATTAATCTTTTGGCAACATCTTCTGCTTCTACTTCGGCTGATTTTTTAAAAGGACGCAGGTCAACGATGAACTCATGGGCACATTGCCCGTTATTATTGGTATAAAGAATATCATAAGCACCATCCAGTCTTGCCCGCATATAGTTTGCATTGAGTATGGCATATTCTGTTGCTGCTTTTACGCCTTCATTACCCAGCATCCTGATATAACCATAGGAGATCAATAAAATACTGGCACTTCCATAAGGAGCGGCGCTTACTGCTTTATCCGTTCCAATCTCCACATGACCCGGTAAGAATTTGGCAAGATGTTCTTTTACGCAAATAGGGCCCATACCGGGGCCACCGCCGCCGTGAGGTATGGCAAATGTTTTATGCAAATTCAGGTGACAAACATCTGCACCGATCAGGCCGGGAGCGGTTAACCCCACTTGTGCATTCATATTGGCTCCGTCCATATAAACCTGTCCACCATGCTGGTGAATAAAGCTGGTGATCTCTTTTACCGTTTCCTCATACACCCCATAAGTGCTGGGATAAGTGATCATAATACCCGAAAGGTCTTTACTGTATTGCGCCGCTTTGGCTTTCAGGTCTTCTACATCAATGTAACCATTCTCCAATGCTTTTACCACCACTACTTTCATACCCGCCATAACCGCACTGGCAGGGTTGGTGCCATGGGCAGAGATCGGGATCAGCATAACATTCCTGTTGTGATCACCATTGGCATCGTGATAGGCTTTAATGGTCAAAAGACCGGCATATTCACCCTGTGCACCACTGTTGGGCTGAAGGCTGCAGGCATCAAAAGCGGTTATTTCGCAAAGATATTTTCCCAGTTCATCAATGATATATTTATACCCCTGTGTTTGATCAGTAGGTGCAAACGGATGGATCTTGCCCCAGTTCGTCCAGCTCAATGGCATCATTTCAGAAGCGGCGTTCAGTTTCATGGTACAGCTCCCGAGCGATATCATGGAGGTATTCAGGGAAAGATCTTTGTTCTCCAGTTTTTTAATATACCGCATCATCTGGCTCTCACTCTTATGGGTATTAAAGACCGGGTGGGTAAGAAAAGAGCTGGCCCTGGTTAAGGCAGCAGGAATATGATGGAGTTCATCATCATGATGAATGTCAAAAGCTACGGGATCTTTATCGTTTTCAAAACAATTGATCAGGTCATAGAGATCAGCGATATCGGTTGTTTCGTCCAGCGAAATCCCGATATGGTTGGCATCGATATAGCGAAGGTTAATAAACTGGCGTTCTGCTTTTTCTTTAACTGTCGTTACATCTTTTACTTTCACTACAATGGTATCAAAGAAATTATCTGCTGCCAATTCAAATCCTCTTTCTTCAATAGCATGAGCAACGGTTTGGGTTAAGAGGGCTACTCTTTTGGCGATATTTTTCAATCCATCCGGGCCATGAAACACAGCATACATCGCCGCCATATTGGCCAGCAATGCCTGAGCCGTGCAAATATTGGAAGTCGCTTTTTCCCGTTTGATATGTTGTTCTCTTGTTTGCAAAGCCATCCGCAAAGCCCGGTTACCCTTAGCATCGATGCTGATACCGATGATACGGCCGGGGATATTTCTTTTAAAATCTTCCTTGGTGGACATAAAAGCAGCATGGGGTCCGCCATAACCTAGTGGCACGCCAAAACGCTGGGCGGAGCCTACAGCTACATCAGCTCCCAATTCACCGGGTGAAACCAGTAAAGTAAGCGCCAGAAGATCTGTGGCCATTGTTACATAAGCACCTGCTGCATGAACAGCCTGGATAAAATCCCTGTAATCTTCTATCGATCCTTTGTTATTGGGGTATTGTACCATCGCTCCGAAATAACTACTATCAAACACAGCTGTTTTATAATCCCCTTCCACTATTTCAATACCTATGGGAACAGCTCTTGTTAACAATACATCTTTGGTTTGCGGAAAAATTTCCCGGTCCACAAAAAATTTGGGTCGCTCAATATGGTCCTGTTTGTTCAGGGTATTGAAGAACATGGTCATTGCTTCAGCAGCAGCCGTGGCCTCATCCAATAAAGAAGCATTGGCAATGGGTAAACCGGTAAAGTCACTTACCATGGTCTGGTAGTTCAACAAACTTTCCAGGCGACCCTGGGATATCTCTGCCTGGTAAGGTGTATACTGGGTATACCAACCCGGGTTTTCAAAAACATTCCGCAATATTACCGAAGGGGTGATACTGTCATAATAACCCTGGCCGATATAATTCGCAAATACTTTATTCTTAAGCGATATGTCTTTGATATGTTTCAGGTATTCATGCTCACTCATCGCCGGTGGAATATTCAGCAAATGGTCCATGCGAATGGCGGGTGGAACGGTATTACTGATCAACTGGTCTAAATTCTCCACACCAATTTTTTTCAGCATTTTCCTTGTGTCAGTTTCATCGGGTCCGATATGGCGGGGGATAAACTCCTTCGCCTGTTGTTCAAAAAGATTCATAAATGGGTTCCTTATTTTGTAAAAAGATGGACAAAGTTACGGGCTGGAACGCATAATAATAATGAGTTGTTGAACCTGGTGGATAAGCCATGGAATGGGTCTTTTTTACCATGCCTAAACTAATAACCGGAAAGTCAGGAAGTCCGAAAACCTGGCTGGTCTGTTAACGAGGTCTTTCTTAGGTTCCCGCCTTCTTCCTGTAACTTGCACTATGGCACAGGATATCTTAATTAACTGGGAAAAGAAATCAGGCGAGCGGCAGAAGGAGTATAAAAAGTTTCTTCACCGGGCAAATAAGAATAATGTGCTCCGGCAACTACCCGACCTGAACGAAGAGGCTTTTGAGAAAATTGATTGCCTGCAATGCGCCAATTGCTGTAAAAGTTATTCTCCCCGGTTTACCCCGCCCGATATCAAAAGGATCAGCAAATACCTCGGGATCAAAGATGGCGAGTTCAAAGAAACCTACCTGGTGCAGGATGAAGAGGGAGATAATGTAACCAAAACAAAACCCTGTCCTTTCCTTGGCACTGATAATAAATGCGGGATTTACGATGTGCGCCCGATCGATTGTGCCCGTTTTCCCTACATGGATAATGATTTTATGCTGAAGCGGCAACCGCTGGCTTTAAAGAATTCTACTTTTTGCCCTATCACTTACTATGTGATTGAAAAACTGATTGCGGTGGAGAAGGGGAAGGATCCGCTATTTGGCAAAGAAAAATAATTGCGACAAAATGGATTTAGCGTATCCATAATGTCGTATATTTGTGAAAATGGAAAAAGTGGGAGTCAAATCAAAAAAAATAAAGCCGTCTGTAACAGAAGAAATGCCATTGCATATACTGGAAGAAGCCGCTGTACAATATGAAACCCTGCGTATGATATTGGGGGGTAATAAATCCATGCAGAAAGAAATCGCCGGAGATTTTGATTTAATTGCCATTACCCGTGAAGGGATAAAAAAATCTACTTTAAAATACCTGGCTGAACATCTCGGCATTTCAATGGAAATAATGAGCCGGTTGTTACATACTTCTCACCGGAATATTCAACGAAAGGATGAAGCAGAATTATTAGATACATTAAAAACAGAAAAGGTTTTGGAGTTGGCTTCGTTTGCACAACGGGGCATTGAGGTTATTGGTAATAAGGCTGCTTTTATAGAATGGATTCATAGCCCGTTGATGGCATTAGGTAATAAAACACCACTGGATTATCTCGACACTTCTTTTGGTATTCAGATGGTACTAAAAGTATTAGGTCGTTTGGAGCAAGGCATTTTTTCTTAACCCCTCTGCTCTCCCAGGGGGAGAACCCTAAAGTTCAAATTATTTTTATTGTATGGAACTGTATCGCATTTCTCAGGAAAATTTTGCTGAAGACCTGTCGGGCAATGGTGCAAGGTTGTTTGGTGGCCGTTGGAACAGCGAAGGCTTTTATGCACTCTATGCTGCATCGTCCCGTTCGCTGGCATTACTGGAAACATTGGCGCATACACCAGCTAAGATGCTGCAACAAAAAAAATATATGCTTGTCAGTCTTTCGGTACCGGATAGCTTACCGGCACAAGAGGTTGATATCAAAAAACTTACTATGGGTTGGGATGCGCCGGATATACGGCCCTTTACCAAAAAAACGGGAGATGTTTTTTTATTGGGGAAAAAGAATTTGCTATTGACGGTGCCAAGTGTGCTGATGCCGGAAGAAAACAATTTTGTACTGAATCCTCTGCATCCGGATATGAAGAAAGTGAAAATTATATATAGCCGGAGCATTCGATTTGATAAAAGAGTAGAGGGTAATTTATAATTACTTCAACTGTAGTAATGTCGATGTTTCTTTTTTTTTCGGCATTACTACGCAGGGGTTGATGGACTTTTTAGGTTTTTCTTTAAATGAATGCTTGATTTTAAGTTGCCTATTGTTATTGCACAGGCATAGTTTGTTTTCTTTTTGGTGGAAAGGATTTATGCCGGTAATAGAGAGCCGTTACGCCGATAATAAGAAATAGTCCTATAATAAACTTCATTAAAAAGCTATTATATTTTCTTATAGAATCATAGTAGTTCAGATAGATTTTTTGATTCCCTTCTACAGAAAATACCTGAAGAAGTTTTTTCCCTTTATTCAAATATTTTTCATGAACGCTGGGTATGCTGATTTTGACAGTATCTCCGTATGAAATATTTTTAAAATCTTTTTTTAAAATGCTATAAAAATCTGCGGCAACCTGAAAATTATCTCTGCAATTCTGTAATCTGAATGTAAGCCTGGAGCCCTTACTTCTGCTAACCCAACTATAATTATTGAAAAGTCCTTTAATAAATATCAGGTCATTTTTAGTTTTTATTACCGGTTTAGTTATTTCAATACAAAAAACAGCTACAGCTATCAGAATCGAATAACAGCCGCCCCATAAAAGATTAGTACTACTTGTTTTAAACTTTTTACGCCAATTGATTTTCATGTAAGGATTTTATTTCACCATCAGCTCATCATACGCTGCCCCCAACGGTCTTTGTATGCCATCCGTTTTCCATTCCTCTCCACCAGGGATCAGTGTGGCTTTTGATATTTCTTCTTTGGACTTCCCGGCTTTTATTTCCCCTTCAACAAACTTCAGCACATTACCGAGATAATCCCTGAATTTATTGATATCATCCGTTGTGCCTGTGACTTTATAACCGGTTGCAGCATGACCAAATACATACATCGTTTCCTTATCAAATTTTTTCAGGGCGTTATCCAATATTTCCATCCAGCTTTTCATATTGGCACCGGCTGTACGATCCACAAAAGGATGACGGCGGTTAAATACCAGGTCGCCGCAATGCACAATATTGGCATGTTCAAAATGAATAAAACTATCGCCATTGGTATGTCCTGCACCAAAGTAATAGAGCCGGATCTTTTCCTTATCCATGTTGCGGCCCCACATGTAATTATAAGTAAGGTTGGGATAGAGTTGCTTGTCCTCTGATTTGTTTTGTTTGGCAGAAGCTGTTTGATTGATTAATGAGTTTTCATGCGCTACTACATTTTCCACTATTCCTTTAAAAGAAATATTTCCGGATGAATGGTCGCTATGGTGGTGTGTGTTGATTAATAACTTAAACGGCGTTTCGCTTTTCTTTTTTAATTCATTTATCAGGTGCCTGCTCTGTTCCGGGAACTGTGAATCCACTATCACTATGCCTTCTTTGGAAAGCAGGAAGGCAATGGTGCCGCCTTTTTCTTCAAAAATGCCAATACTATCAGTAAGCATGGTTATTTTCCAGGGGTCTTCAAACAGTCCGGCCAATAAATTTTGATTGGCTAATGATAAAGCACCGAAAGTAAGTGTTGTGTTTTGAATGAATTGACGGCGTTGCATGTATAAAAGTTTATAGTTTGTTGTTTTTAGTTGTTGAAATTTTTCTATGCTTATTCAAGTTACAGTTTTTGTTCGGGGTTTTTGACCCATCCCTTTTCAGTATTTCTTTATTGTAAGAGGTTGCTGCCCCTGCAGGGAGGGGATGAAATGGCTGAATGCTTAAGTTTTTGATGAATAGAATTACCAAAAGATGAACACTTCACTTTGCTCTGTGCAGGCTGTGCGTCGAAACAAAAGTTCAATCAGGGAACTAAAGCTGGCTTTTTAATACTCAAACTTCCGCAACGTCGGTGCCTTAAACCAGGTAATGATGACCACTACCAGTGTCATACAGCCCCCAAATACCACAGAAGGAACCACGCCCATTAGTTTGGCAGCAACTCCGCTTTCAAACTGCCCAAGTTCATTACTTGAATTGATGAACATGGAACCCACGCTGCTAACCCGGCCACGCATATGATCCGGTGTTTTTAATTGCATCACCGTACCTCTTACTACCACACTCACCCCATCGAGCATACCGGCAATCATCAATGCTGCAAAAGAAAGAATAAACCATTTGGATAAGGCAAAACAAATGATACAAATGCCAAAACCCGCAACAGCAATCATCAGTTTTTTACCCTGGGCTTTTTTCATGGGGAAAATGGCGAGGAGCACAATTATAAAAATGGCACCAATATCGATCGCTGCATTCAGCCAGCCAAAACCCTGCGGCCCGATCTTTAATATGTCTTTGGCATAGACAGGTACCATAGCCACTGCACCACCAAACAATACAGCGAACATATCCAGGGAGAAAGCGGCCAGTATTTCTTTAGTCCGGAAAACAAAACGCAATCCTTCTTTTACACTTTCCCAGGTTTTCTTCTCCCCGGATTGTGCCATCGGTGGTTTTGGTTTTAGTTGGGTCAATACAAAAAAAGCAATAACCAATAAGCAACAGATAATAATAAGGGTCCCCGTGATTCCTAGTTGCCAGATCAGGAACCCACCGGCGGCATGGCCGGTTACGGATGCTGACAGCCAGGAGCCCTGTGTCCAGGTGGTCGCATTTTGTAAATATTGCCGGGGTACAATGCTGGCCAGCATAGCAGAAAAATTGGGGCCGGTAAAAGCCCGGATGATACCAGTGCAAAAGATTACTGCATAGATACAAATAGCGATGGAATGCCGGCTTAGCAGCGTACTACTATACGGAGTAGAAAGGAATAAAAGAATGGCGGCGGTAACCGTATAGAAAAAAACACCGATGAGCAATAATTTTCTTTTTTCACTCTTGTCAATGACATGCCCGGCATAGAGTGCCATAGAAAGGGCCGGAATAACTTCTGACAAACCTACCAGGCCGATTGCAAATGGATCGCCGGTCAGTTCATAGACCCACCACGCCACTAAGGTTCCCATCATCCGCAAGGCGGCGATGAACGTGAACCGTCCGAGCATCAAATTTTTAAATTCAGGAATGCGGACGGATGCGAAAGGATCGTTGGTGATTTGGGTGACAGGGGAATTGCTGTCCATTCAAACAAAGATAGGAAGAGAATGATCAAGTTCTCTGTTCACCGTTCGGAGTTCTTTGTGTATCTGTTCGATATTCCTAAGGCAGTGTAAGATAATGCTGCCCCCCTTCATACTCTTTTTCCAGGGCATCAAAAATGACCTGCAAATGTTTTTCATTGCCCAGGAAATCTGCATTGCTGGTATCGACAAAGAGCGTCTTGATATTGTGCTGTTTGATATAGTGGGTATAGGTTTCCTGTATATTAAATAAATAATCGTCGGGGATATTCTGTTCGTAGGTGCGGTTCCGTTTTTTTATATTGGCCTGGAGTTTATTGACCGATGCATGCAGATAAATAACAATATCAGGTCTTGTTAATTGCTGGTTGATGATATCAAACAGCCGCTGGTACAAACGGAACTCATCATCCGGTAATGTTACTTTGGCAAATAACAGGCATTTGGTGAACAGGTAATCAGAAATAGTAAGGTTCTGGAACATATCCTTTTGCTGCAAAAACTCTTTTTGTTGTTTGAAACGTTCGGCCATAAAGAACAATTCCAGCGGGAAAGCATATTGGCCGGGGTTCTCATAGAATTTGGGCAGAAAAGGGTTGTCGGCAAATTCTTCCAGGATCAGCCTTGCATTATAATGTTTGGATAAAAGGTGGGCCAGCGTGGTTTTGCCGGCACCAATATTACCTTCTATGGTGATGAAGTTGTAAGTCATTAAGGCTTGCAAAATAACTGAAATGGAAGTTGCAGAAGGACAGCAGGAATAGTTTGTGGATAAATCCGTAAAGTCTCGTATCAGCAGCCATCTATTCGTGTTACCGGCAGCTCATCTTTACATTCCTGTAATAATTCTGTGATCGTTTTTTTTAATACAGCATGAACGATCTCCGGGGCGATTTCAGCCAGTGGCAACAGAGCAAAGCGCCGGTTGTGCAGTTCGGGATGTGGCAGCCGCAGAAACTGGTAATTATGTTTTTCATTATTAAAGAGAAGAATATCTATATCGATCAACCGGGGTCCGTATTTTTCTTCCCGTATTCTTCCCATTCCCTTTTCTATTTTCAGGATACGCCGGATCAACTGTCGGGCATTTAAGGTGGTAGCAATTTCCAGTGCCTGGTTCAGGAAAGCCGGCTGTTCGGTATTGCCCCAGGCTGCTGTTTCATAAAGGGAGGATACTGCGGTAATGCTGCCGCATTGTTCCTCGATATGGGTTCTTGCAGTGGCGAGGTTTTGTTGCCTGTCACCAAGATTGCCACCGGTCAATAGATAAGCTTTGTTCATAAGCAGTTCAAATATCTTTATTTTGAATAATTAACAGGAAATATTTAAATAGTCAGAAAATAGGAACTGAATTATTGCTTTAGTGAAAGCTTTCTAAGATCGGGCAGAGAAAGGTTAGCGTCCTCTTTTTAAAGGCAACCGAATTTTGTGAAGGTTGGGAACAAAGTTCGGAGAGGAGGCTTACATTTGCCGCTCAACATGCAACCATCCAAACAAGCTTACAGCCAGTCAAAAGCACTATGGGCCATTACCCGGGCCAGTTTCAAAGCCATCTTTGCCCATCCCAGTGCTATTATATTCAGTATTTTATTCCCCATCATTTTTACACTGATATTTGGTGCCTTTGGAAATGGCGGTGGTGTTAGTTACCGTATCGCTTTGGCGCCTGGCAGCGATACAACGGAAGGATTTTATACCGGGCTGAATAAAATACCCGGGGTTAAGATCATTCACTATGCAGATACCTTGTTACGTAATAAAGATTTGTACAAAGGCCGGTTGACGGCGATACTGGATATTCAAAACAACCCTGATACTGCAGACCGCCCTCACTATAAAATTGGCATACGATCTACTACGGCCAGTGCCAACACGGTTTATTCTTTCCGGGCTGCGTTGGATTTGGTAAAGCTGCAATTGGAAAAGATGTTAAACGAAGAGTCGGAAGATTTTGTCCAGATAGAAGACCCCGTAGTTGAGAAGGTAAGAAAATACCGGCAGATCGATTTTATTCTTCCGGGACAACTGGGTTTCTCTATTTTATTCTCTACTTTATTTGGTGTGGCATTCACTTTTTTTGGATTGCGGGAGCAGTTGGTGCTGAAACGTTTCTATGCTTCACCGGTCAGTAAATTGAATATTTTGCTTGGTATTGGTATGAGCCGTTTGTTCTTCCAGTTACTCAGCGTGGTGGTACTGATCCTGTTCGGTCATTTTGCCTTGAACTTTACCTTGCAAAATGGTTTCTTTACTTTCCTGGAGATCATACTAATGACGCTCATCATGCTTTTTCTACTGATGGGAGTGGGGTTGATTTTTAGTAGTATAGCAAAAAGTGATACTTCGATACCGTTGCTGATCAATCTCTTTGGCTTTCCCCAGATGATGTTGTCGGGAACCTTCTTCCCCATTGAAGTTTTTCCCCAATGGCTGCAGGGTATCTGCAAAATATTACCGCTTACGCAATACAATATGGCGATCCGGAAAATCTCTTTTGAAGGTTTGGGGGTTATCGATTGCTGGAAAGAAATTGGCATTCTCGGAATTTGGATGGCTATTACTTATATTATCGCCGCAAGAGTTATCAAATGGGAGTAATTAAACTGGGTTTTATCAGTCTTATTGTGTTTGCCCTGCTCATCACAGGTTTCTCCTTGTTTATTCCCTCACATATACGAATTTCCAAAGCCACAGATATCAATGCCAGTCAGGATTCGGTGCTCCAGCAACTTAATAACCCCTCTCATTGGAAGCAATGGTATCCCGGTGCAGACACCCTTGACTTGTATACAGAGAACGGTCAGCTAAAAGGTATTAGCACCGGAAACGGGCAGTCGCTGAAAATAATATCCGTCAACGACAGCACTATTACAACGGCGATGGTAGGGCCTGGTGCTAAAAAAGGCAGTTCAGGCTGGAATATATATCAGGGACGGACACCCAATACGGTTACTGTTCAATGGTACATGGATATTCATCTCCGCTGGTATCCCTGGGAAAAATTCTCCAGCCTCCTGCTGGAAAAAAGATACGGCCCGATGATGGAACAAGGCCTTGAAAAATTGAAAGACTTGCTCGAAAAGCAGGTGAAGCCCTGACGATTTTTGTCTTCTAAAAAAACTACCTTTATTGTAAAATAATTTTATGCGGAAAATTTTATGCTTCCTTGCACTGCTGATTACTATTACCGGGTTTGCTCAAGGCCGGAAAAGCCCCCACGATACCATCAATACCAAAGATGTGTCCGTGGCCTACGGCCGTCCTTCCATGCATGGACGGACCATTTTTGGGGAACTGGTAAAATTCGGAAAAGTATGGCGGTTAGGAGCTGATGAAGCAACAACCATTCAATTAGATAAGGAAACAAAGTTCGGTGGCACAACTGTACCTGCTGGTACTTATACACTATTTGCGCTGGTGAATGAAGGTGAATGGACGATCATTTTCAATTCGGTCCTGGGCCAATGGGGCGCTTTCAGCTATGAAAAGAATAAGGCAAGTGATGTTGCTCAGGTAACAGTACCCGTTGAAAAACTGGCAACGCCTGTGGAACAATTAACGATGCGATTTGATGATGACAAGGCAATCGTCATTGAATGGGAGCTGATGCACCTCAAGATACAGGTAAAGACCATCGATTAACGGCAGAGCGAAACCACACTGTATGTACCGCCCGCAACATTATTTTTTGGCACTACTTTTCGTTTTCTTTTTTTCAGCAGCAGGCGCCCAGGTAACAGATACAGCAACGGTGCTTCACTCAAAAGATAGCGTCATAACACCGGACACAGATGCCACCTCTCTTTTTTTTAAACAGGGAGAAAAGACAAAAACCCCGGATCAGATAACCGTTGTTACAAAGACGGGTAAGGCGGTTTCACTTAGCAGGCTGCTTAAAAACATTGACCGGAGTACGGGTAATTGGGTGGGGGGTATAGATACTACTGTTGATTTATATGTCGACTATGTTTTTTCTGACCTGGATGCGGATGGAAAAAATGAATTAGTAATCTTCAATTACACCGGCGGCGCTCACTGCTGCGACGAAATTTATATTTATAAGAACATGTCTCCGGGTAAATATCAGTACGTCGTTCGCCTGTTTGGCGGGCATACGATCATTACAGCAGAAAAAAAATTTGAATTCAGTTTCGATGAATCCTTTGGTTATTTTTTTACCTGCTTTGCCTGTGGTTATACTGATACCAGCGATGCTGCCCCAATCGACCTGCGAACGATCATCCTGCGCTATGCCAGAGGGAAAATAACCGTTGCTCCCGGCGACCAGGAACTCCGGAGTATCATTAATGATAATTTGGGGAAACTGGGCGAACAGGCATACGAAAAATTAGATAATGATGCACTGGCCATGGATGGAGGCCTGCGCAAAGCAGTTGCGATGAACCTCGCTGTATTCTATTATTCCTTTGGCAGGAACATTCCCGAAACAAAAAAACTGTTCAGTAAGTATTACAAATACCCCGACGCGAGAGTAGTTTGGAATGCTTTTATAAAAAACATCCTTGCAGTAAAGAAAGACAGTGATTTCTGATCCTTTTCTGCAAATAAGCCCCTTGTTCCGTGCAACGATTACTATTTGCCTGTTGTCAGGCTAACAGTATAAACAAATATGGATGAACGCCAATTGGTAAAAGACTGCCTGAAGGGAAACCCGGAGGCGCAGCAGCAATTATATAAGCAGTTTGCCAAAACCATGCTTGGGGTTTGCTATCGCTATACTAAATCAATAGAAGATGCGGAGGATGTATTGCAGGATGGGTTTGTAAAAGTTTTTTTGGGTATTCACCAGTACAGGTTTGAAGGGGAACTGGGAGCCTGGATCCGCCGCATTATGGTGAACACCGCCCTGAATTTTCTGAAACGAAATAAAAAGTACAGGGATGAAATGGTTTTCACCGAACAACCGCTGCACCCGGTGACCGTGGAGAACCCGGCCATCAATCTGGAGGCAAAAGAACTGGCCGATCTGATCCGCCAATTGCCACAAGGCTACCAAACCATTTTTAATATGTATGCAGTGGAAGGCTACTCACACGTGGAAATAGGCGTATTGCTGGGGATCAGTGATGGGACCTCCCGTTCGCAATATGCCAGGGCGAGGGCTTTACTCATAAGCTGGATAGAGAGAAATTCTTTAGCAATAAAAAATGAGAACTATGCGGGAAAATGAATTTGAGAAACGGGTACAGCAAAAGATGGAGGACTTTGGTTTTTCTCCTTCTGACAGTGTGTGGACTGCCGTAGAACGCCGTATCCGCAAAGAAAAAAAACGACGATTTATTCTTTGGTGGCCTTTGTTTTTTCTGTTGCTTGGTGGCGGGATTGCTGCGGGTATTTTGCTGACGAGTAAAAAGGAAAAAAAGGAAATTATTACCGCAAATAAAAAAACAGAAAAAACAATTCAATCGTCTTTGGAAAAAACAAATGTACCTGAACAAGTAAATAATTCAATAATCATACAGAACCCTGATACTGCAACGAACAAGAATACTGCTATAATAGTTAAACATACTAGTGATGAAATAAAAATAATTTCTCAAAATGCTCAACCACCTTCGAAATTTTCTAAGCAAATAAAAGAAAATAAAGCAACTGTCTTAGTTGGAAAGAAGAATAATACTGAAAATAGCAATCAGGATATTGCAGCGGCTGATAAACAAAATAATAGCCAGAAACATGAACCACCTGTTACCGCTATTGTAACTTCAAAACCAACTACCCCTTTAAAGGATTTAGTTAAAACAAACGATATTGCTGTTGTAACAAAACAGGCGATAGTTGAAAATAAAAACCTGCCGGAGCAAGTGCCTCAACCTGCAGATAGTGTTTCTAAAAAAGAAACAACAATAACAGCAGATAAGAAAAAGAAGAAGTGGGATTGGGGAATCCATTTTTCTTTTGGCCGGTCCATTATTGGGCAAGGGTTAAGTTTTGGCGGGCAGCGTTTTTATTTTGATGCTTTAGCATCGCAGTCATCATCACCTCCTGGCCTTTTCAGCAATTCTTCTTCCCCGGTACGTTCCTCCTTTTCCTGGTCTACCGGTGTATATTTTAAGAAAGCGATTTCTAAAAAATTAGATTTTAATATGGGTCTTGGCTACGCTTATTTATCCGCTAAAATAAATGCAGGAAGCCGCGTAGATAGTACAAGACTGATCAACAACTATTATTCACAGGGATTAACCGTTAATAATTTTTATCGCTCAGCTGGTAATTCATCTTACACATATGGGTTTCATTTTATCAGCCTTACAGCAGATCTTTCCTGGCGGATAATAACAGGAAAGAAAATAAATATTTACTGGGAAAACGGGTTCAGTTATACTGCCATGCTTGGCTCCAGCATGTTGCATTACGACACGAATCTGCAGGGCTACTATAAAGACAATAGTTTGCTGGCAAAGAATCAACTGGCATTCTCCACCGGCTTTTCTATACCGGTTTCCAAACGATTAGGGGTAAGTCCCTTTGTTTCTTACAATTTAACCCCTGTATTAAAGAATTCGGATACACTCCATTTTACAAATTATGGCATCCGCATCAGGTTTTTATTAAATAAAAAATAATCATGCAACAGTTTTCAACAGGGCGTTGTCAACCTCAAAAAAGAAGCTTATGAAGAAGATTACTTTATTACTCCTGCCGGTTACACTTTGTTTCATCCTGCAGGGATGTTTGAAAGATAAACTGACAAAAACATACACCATCTTAACACCGGTGTACAAAGAGAAAAGCGAAGTGTATGCTAATATAAAAAGTAATGCACCAAGACCGCTGGAGTCACCCGGAAAAATATTCATGTATGGTAATTATATTTTCCTGAATGAAGTGGATAAGGGTGTACACATCATCGACAACGCTAATCCTGCCAGCCCGGTCATGAAAGCCTTTATTAATATTCCCGGCAACCTGGATATAGCGGTAAAAGGAAATACGATGTATGCCGATTTATATGCAGACATGGTGGTGGTGGATATTTCAAATCCCTTACAGGCCGGTTTTGTAAGGCATATCAATAAAGTATTTCCCGACAGGCAATATAGCAATGGCTTTGTTCCTGATAGTAATATGATAATTGTTGATTGGACAAAAAAGGATACGACAGTTGATTTAAACGCTGCCTGCAGAAGGTGTATGTATGATCTTATTGCTCTTTCCAGCTCACAAAGCGGTGGAACTTTTAGTACCGGTGCTGCCCCAACAGTTGGAATTGCCGGTTCTATGGCCCGTTTTTCAATCGTTAACAGTTACTTGTATGCAGTAAATAACAGCAATCTTATTTCTTTCAATATCGCCACTACAAACAATCCTGTTCGCACAGCCACACAATCCGTTGGCTGGAATATTGAAACTATTTATCCTTTTAACAATAAACTTTTTATCGGCTCCATGACGGGTATGTTTATTTATGACATTACTATTCCGGCAACACCGGTAGCACAAGGGCAGTTTTCACATGCAAGAAGGTGCGACCCGGTAATTGCTGATGGCAATTATGCTTATGTAACGCTCAGAGGAGGTTCTGCCTGCGGGGGTAATACCAATCAACTGGATGTTGTAAATATCAGCAACCTCAATTTACCCACACTGGCTAAAACCTATCTTATGGACGGACCCTATGGCCTTACCAAAGACAATAACACCTTATTTATCTGCGATGGAAAAGCTGGTTTGAAAATGTATGATGCAGCTAATCCTTTGAATATTGTATTGAAGAAGACAGTTGCAAACATGGAAACCTATGATGCCATCGCATTAAATGGCAACCTGCTGGTAGTGGCAAATGATGGATTATACCAATATGGCTATTCCTATCCGGCCACACTGGATCTAAAAAGCAAAATTTCGGTGAACAAGTAAATAGATGACGATGAAAGCGAAGGAAATTGTTTTAGTACTGGCAGTATTCTGCTGTTGTTCGTCTCTTTTTGCACAAAAGAAGGAATGGAAATTCAGCTCTCAGAATTATGCAGGTATTACAGAGGGAGAATCCGGCACAGGATTTCAATTGCAAACCATCAACGGGTTCAGGTATAAAACATGGTTTACCGGCCTTGGCACCGGTATTGATTATTATTTCCAACGAAGTATCCCCTTGTTTGTTTCTGTTTCAAAATTTTTACCAGCTGGCAAACTTCCATTGTATTTCAGTGGTGATGTGGGTATTAATTTCCCCTGGGTAAAAAATGGTCTTTATTATTTTGAGAATCCCGGCGAATATTCTTCCTCTCTTTATTGGGCCGGCGGACTTGGCTATAAATTTGGCTTTAAAAAAAATAGCAATGGAGTCTTACTGAATTTCGGATACAGCTTTAAGCACCTTATAAACGAAACAGAATTTACCAATCCTTGTCTTTTTCCTCCGTGTCCTGTATCTACAGAAAGATATGATTACAGGTTAAGACGGTTATCTTTAAAAGTCGGTTGGATGTTTTAATCTTTTTTTAAGAAGCTAAGGTTTCGTTGTATGCCTTTAAATTTTGACCGCCGCAGGGGAGACTCTTTAAATATTTTACGGAAACTTTCTTCAGTCATCTGTTCCCATTCTTTGGTAGAAAGATTCAGTATTTCCGGTACCGGAGAAAAATTAATTTCTTTCGTTGGATGACTGAAGCGGTTCCAGGGGCAAACATCCTGGCAAGTATCGCAACCAAACATCCAGTTGTCGAATTTGCCTTTCATTTCACCAGGGATCAGCATTTCTTTTATCTCAATGGTGAAATAAGAAATGCAGCGGCTGCCATCTACGACTTTCCCCGGAAGTATCGCATTGGTAGGACATGCATCGATACATTTGGTGCATGTGCCGCAAAAATCTTTTACAAAGGGATCATCATACTGTAAAGCCAGGTCGGTGATCAATGTAGCAATAAAATAAAAAGAACCACTTTCTTTGGTAATCAGGTTTCCGTTTTTGCCCAGCCAGCCAAGGCCACTCCGTTGTGCCCAGGTTCTTTCGAGGACAGGGGCACTATCTACAAAACCCCGGCCCTGTATTTCGCCAACTGTTTCTTTTATGGACCCGATGAGTTCCGTCAACTGCGACCGGATCACTTCATGATAATCTTTGCCAAAAGCATATTTGGCAATTTTAGGTGTGTTGTTAGCCTGTTGAGCTGAAGGATAATAATTTTTTAATAATGTAATGACTGATTTTGCCCCTGGCACCAGCCTGGAAGGGTCAATACGCAGTTCAAAGTACTTTTCCATATACTCCATACTGCCGTGCATACCTTTACTGAGCCAGTTTTCAAGCCGTTGTGCATCCTCATCTAACCGCACTGCCCGGGCAATGCCACAATAGTCAAAACCCAGCCGGGAAGCTGTTTTTTTAATAAAAGCTGTATTTTCATGCAACCGGTTCAATGTTTTGGGTCTCTTATAGCTCAATGGTTATTATTTTGAATTTTCCAAGGTAAGTTTGATTTTTTTTTGTAAACTTTAATCCTTTCTTTTACCACATTATCAACCAAATGAAACAAAAACTGCTTTTTGGCTTCCTGTTTTATTTTTTTGCGATTGGCGCTGTCACCAGTCAGGATAAACTCAAACTAAAGTTCGGCAGCGTAACCGCAGACGATTTTAAAACAAAGATATACCCGATTGACAGTAACGCATCAGCCGTAATTATTGCTGATATCGGCTCTACAGAGATTGTTGGAAATACCAAAGGCAACTTCTCGCTGCTGTTTAAAAATTACCGCAGGGCTCATATCCTGAACAAGAACGGGTATAATGTCGGTAATGTGGAGATCAGCCTGTACACCAGCGGAGAGTCGGAAGAGGAACTGGAAAATCTGAAAGCCGTGACTTATAACCTGGAGAATGGTAAAGTGGTGGAAACAAAATTGGAAGTGAAATCAGCTGTTTTCAAGGATAAGAAAAGCAAGAACCTGGTCATTAAAAAATTTACATTTCCTAATATTAAAGAAGGATCTATTATCGAATATGAGTATAAGATTAAATCGGATTTTATTTTCAACCTTCAACCCTGGACATTCCAGGGAGAATATCCTTGTTTGTGGAGTGAGTACAATGTAGCGCAACCCGCATTTTATAATTATGTTGCACTGACACAAGGCTATCATTCTTATCATATAAGAAATGAGAAAAGCAGCATCGGCCATTTTAATATGGCTAATAACCAGGGTACCGGCGCCACCGAGCGGGCTAACTTTACGGCCAACGTAACGGATTACCGCTGGGTCATGAAAGATATTCCGGCTTTAAAGGAGGAAAGCTATACCTCCACGTTAGGCAATCACATTGCCAGGATTGAATTCCAGCTAAAATCAATTGGTGAACCTTTTACCTTCCGGCAGGTAATGTCCACCTGGGAGATCGTATCCAAAGAATTACTGGATGATGAGGATTTTGGTTTGCAATTGAAAAAGGATAATGGTTGGCTGAACGATGTGATGCCTCTGGCCAAAATGGATGCAACAACAACCCTGGGAAAGGCCCATAATATTTATGCCTGGGTGAGGGATAATTTTACCTGCACGAATTATAACAGTAAATACCTGCAGCAGCCACTAAAGAATATTCTGAAGACTAAAACAGGCAATGTTGCAGAAATTAATCTCCTGCTTACCGCTATGCTTCGAAAAGCTGATATTCAAGCCGACCCGGTGATGCTGAGTACCCGGGCACATGGCTATTCACATGCTGTTTATCCAATGCTGAACAGGATGAACTATGTCATTACCAGGATGGAAGCGGGTGGACAGCAATATTTACTTGATGCCAGCGATCCCGGAATGGGCTTTGGAAAATTAGGGTTCAAGTGTTTTAATGGCCATGCCCGTGTCATTAATAACGAGGCCACTCCGCTGCAGATGGATGCAGATTCATTAAAAGAGGTAAAGAACACATCCGTATTTATAATCAATGACGATAAAGGCAATTCAATTGGCAGCGTTCAACAAACACCAGGTTATTTTGAATCGTCCCGTTTAAGAAGCCTGGCAAGGGAAAAGGGGAAAGAGCAATTACTTGCCGACATTAAAAAGAAGATGGGAGATGATATCATTGTTAGTAATTCAAGATTTGATTCCCTGGGAAAATATGATGATCCGGTTGCCATTGCTTACGATATCGATTTTAAGCAGGAGAAGGAAGACATTATCTACTTCAATCCGATGTTAAGTGAAGCCATGAAAGAAAATCCTTTCAAATCGGCGGAACGGTTCTATCCGGTGGAAATGCCTTTTACGATCGATGAAACCTATAATCTGCAGATGGAAATTCCCAAAGGCTATGCGGTAGATGAAATGCCTAAAGGTACAATGGTAAAGTTTAATGATGAGGAAGACGCTGTCTTTGAATACCGCTTGTCGGTTTCGGGGAATAATATTTCCTTTCGATGCCGCTTGCTGATCAGGAAAGCATTCTTTCAGCCGGATGAGTATGAGACCCTGCGGGAATTTTTTGCGCTGATTGTAAAAAAAGAAAATGAACAGATCGTCTTTAAAAAGAAAGCTAACCCATGAGCAAACGACTGTCCGGTTTTTTGTTTTTCATTCTTTTCTCCCTTGTGGCTAAAGCCGGGGAAGGAGAGTATGCTGTCACACGTATCGCTCTGGCACTCCTCAAAAATGCGAATGCAGTATTGCGCCTCGAAGAACAACGCTATGAGATCGTTAACCCCGGGAAAGGCATACTTAAAAATCATTACGTCATTACAATACTCAATGAAAACGGTGACTACTGGGCAGAATTTTCAGAGTACTATGACAAGCACCGTAAAATTGAATCCATTGATGCTGTACTCTATGATGCTGCCGGTAAGCAATTAAAAAAGATAAAGGCGAAAGATGTGGAAGATATCAGCGGAGTATCAGAAGGCAGCCTCATGGATGATAACAGGGTGAAGCGGCATAATTTTTATCACCGGGTATATCCTTATACGATCGAGTATGCGGTAGAGATTGAGTGTAATAATACTCTGTTCTTTCCACCTTGGGTACCACAAGGCCGGGAAAATCTATCGGTAGAAAAAAGCTCTATGTGTATTGTTTCTCCGGCTGGTTATTCCTTCCGGTTCAGGGAGTTCAACTACAGTGGTGTGCCGGTAAAAATTGCGGGCAAAGATAACCGTTTAGAAACATGGTGGTCAGCAAAAGAAATGCCTGCCATACAACGGGAAATTTATTCACCGCTCTGGCATGAAATCACCACGATGGTCATTTTTGGCCCCACTACTTTTGGTGTTGATGATTATAAAGGAGATATGAGCAACTGGCTGGAATTTGGAAAGTTTGTGTATGCGCTCAAAAAGGGAAGAGATATTTTACCTGACAATATAAAACAGCAGGTTCACCAGCTAACAGCGGGTACAAGCGATATAAAAAAGAAGATCGCAATCCTGTATGAATACCTGCAAAAAAATACCCGTTATATCAGTATTCAACTGGGGATTGGAGGCTGGCAGCCTTTTGATGCAAAGTTTGTGGCATCCAAAGCATACGGGGATTGTAAGGCCCTGACAAATTACATGTATAGTATACTAAAGGAAGCAGGTATACCTTCTCATTACGCACTGATACGGGCAGGTGCCAGTTCGGGTTATATTACCACAGATTTTCCTTCACAACAATTCAACCATGTGATTCTTTGTGTGCCGCTGGCGAAAGATACCCTTTGGCTGGAATGCACCAGCCAGACAATGCCTGCAGGTTATCTCGGCGATTTTACCTGCAACCGCTATGCATTGCTGGTAGCAGAAGATGGCGGCCACCTGGTACATACTCCATCCTATGGATTAAACGACAACCTGCAACAACGAAATATCAAAGCCGTACTGGATAATGAAGCGACTTTAAAACTGACCGCTCTTACCCGCTATAGCGGTCTTCAGCAGGACAATATCCATGGGCTCATTAATCACCTTTCAAAAGATAAGGTAAAAGAATACCTGCATGAACAATTGGATTTTGCTACCTATACCATCGGCAGCTTTGCCTACACCGAAGAGAAAACCGCCATGCCAGTAATAGCAGAGACCCTGGATATCACCGTGAGTAATTATGCTACTATTACCGGTAAGCGCTTGTTTATTTTGCCAAATATTATGACCCGCAACAACCGGAAACTGGCTCCTGATGAACTGCGATCCTATGATATGGTGTTTAACCTGGATTACCGCGATGAAGATTCTGTCGAGATCACTACACCGGAAGGCTATACGGTGGAATCAATACCCCAGGATATTTCACTCAACAACCAGTTTGGAAAATATACCTGTTCGGTAAAATTTTCGAATAATAAACTGGTTTATTACCGCCTTATTGAACGCTATGCCGGTCGTTTTCCTTCCAAAGATTATGGAGAACTGGTAAAATTCTATGATGCTACATTTAAGGCAGACAGGAACCGGGTGGTGCTGGTAAAACAGGAAGGTTCGGGTACAAAAGGATTTTAACAGCGCTACATTTTATTTTTCATCGTCTAGGTGCAAGCGGTGAAATATCCGGGGAACTGCCGGTGCAAGAATAACTCCAACATTTGTTATAAAGGCAATACCACTGAACAATGCATAGGCAGAGGAAAACAATTTTCCGCTGACCGTAGTGATTTCTACCACCGGGCCCATCCCGCTCAGTATCATTGAAGCATTATGAATGGCATCCAGCCAGAGAATCCCCGCTGTATAATGATAACCCAACACACCAATGAGGAGGCATACCGCCATGATCAATAAGGCGATAAGAATATTTTTTAAAACCCCTTGGTAGAAAGTGGCAGTGGAAGCCAGTGGTTCTTTGCTATTTTCATACATGGGGATAATTATTTGCAGGCAGACGGGACCTGGGTATCAATTATTTTTTTCAAACTCCGGTGCACATCGGCCCTTTCTTCGCCCTGCAGATTTTTTACAAACACAATATACGCATAGCCCCGGCAAAAATCGATCATCGGCCAGGTACCGAATAAGCCCGGTGAAGCCAATGCTGTGGCAGTGCTGTTCTTTTGTTCTACCACCCAACTGCCCGACGCATAGGTATAACCTTCAGCTGATTTGGGGGCATATTTAATTTGTGAACCGGTATTTTGGACTTTCATCATTTCAACCACTGATTTCTCGCTCAGTACCTGTACCCCGTTATGCTTGCCTTTATTCAATAGCATCACCAGGAATTTCATATAATCATCTGCTGTTGATTTGGCTCCACCCGATGGGTTTACAGGGACACCTGTAAGGTCGGCAAAACTGGTTTTGGTCATTCCCAGGGGGACAAAGAGTTTTGATTTGATCAGCACATCAAATTTTTTCCTGCTGATCACTTCCAGTACACGACCGGCCATGTTCAATCCGATATTGCCGTACCAGAAATCTGTACCGGGATTGGAACGGATATCCCGGGCGGCAAATTCATTGACTTCTTCTTCCAGGGAAGCAAATTTTTTACGCTGCAGGATCTTCTTGATAATTTTATCATCATCTGCAATTCCCGTCATGTGACTGAGGCAATGGCGGATGGTGATATAGTTCTTAAAATATTTCTCCAACTCCGGAATATATTTGACGACCTTATCATCCAGCGATAATTTTCCTTCATCCACAAACTGCAGTACGAGGGCAGCGGTAAGCCATTTACTACAACTGGCGATCGGTGCCTGGGTCTTGCTGTTAAAACCACCCATCTCTTTTTTATAAACCAACGAATCCCCTTTCCAGACCATGGCGACGACATTATTCCCCAACAATTGTTGTTTGGCAGTTAATTCAGCATCCAGGCCGGTCCAGTCGTATTGGGAGTAAACAGGCTGCAACAATAACAGGAAACTTACTAGGGATATGACTTTCATGCAGATAGCGTTAACTTTATATGCCATTGTTACGGGATTAAAGGCCTTGGATTGGTATTTGAGTTCAATGTTTAAAGTTATTTGATTTTTCAGCCCGCCTTTGTTAATTCTAACCTGATCAACCAGAATTTTATAAAGCCTAATAAGGCCGGTAAAAAGTGATAAAAATATTTTAAATCATCAAATTTTTAAATCAGCATCATGAACTTAGGAAACTTTACCATAAAAGCTGCCGAAGCCTTCCAGCAAGCCCAGCAAATTGCCTTTAATGCCAAAAGCCCGAATATCGAGACGGAGCATATTCTCAAGGCTTTGCTCGAACAGGAAGATTCACCGGTTGACTATTTACTGAAAAAAAATAATGTTACGCTTAACCTGGTCGATACTAAACTCGATGAACTGATCAGTAAGCTACCCAAAGCTTCGGGAGAAGCGGCCCAGCAGATAAGCCGGGAGGCCAACAATGTGGTATTGCGGAGCGGGGCTGTATTAAAACAATTCAAAGATGAGTTTGTAACACCAGAGCATTTGCTTATTGCTATTGTACAGGGCAATGATTCAACCGCAAAGCTGTTGAAAGATACAGGTCTTACCGAGAAAGGTTTAATCACTGCCATCAAAGAATTACGGAAAGGTGAAACCGTTACCTCGCAAACACAGTCACAGGAGTATAATGCGCTAAATAAGTATGCCCGGAACCTCAACGAAATGGCAAGACAGGGAAAACTCGACCCCGTAATTGGAAGGGATGAAGAGATCAGGAGAACCCTTCATATTTTGTCACGCAGAACCAAAAATAACCCGATACTTGTCGGAGAACCCGGTGTAGGTAAAACAGCTATTGCTGAAGGTATTGCCCACCGTATCGTAAACGGAGATGTACCGGAAAACTTGAAATCGAAGATCATTTATGCATTGGATATGGGTTTGCTGATCGCCGGTGCCAAATACAAAGGCGAGTTTGAAGAACGTTTGAAAGGCGTAGTGAAAGAAGTGGGCGGTAGCGATGGGGAGATAATTTTATTTATAGATGAGATTCATACATTGGTGGGTGCCGGTGGAGGCGAAGGTGCTATGGATGCCGCTAATATTTTAAAACCGGCATTGGCCAAAGGAGATCTGAGAGCAGTCGGTGCAACAACCCTGAACGAATACCAGAAATTTTTTGAGAAAGATAAAGCCCTGGAAAGACGGTTTCAGCGTGTCATCATTGATGAACCCAATGTGGAAGATGCAATTTCTATTTTACGGGGATTGAAAGACCGTTATGAAACATACCACCATGTGCGGATAAAAGATGAAGCGATCATTGCAGCAGTTGAATTATCCAGCCGCTATATTACGGACCGTTTCTTACCTGATAAAGCCATTGACCTCATTGATGAAAGTGCGGCTAAGTTGCGCCTGGAAATGAACTCGATGCCGGAGGAACTGGATACACTCGAAAGACAGATCCGGCAACTGGAAATCGAACGGGAAGCGATCAAACGGGAGAATGATGAAGCCAAGCTGAAAGAACTGAATACAGAGATTGCTAACCTTTCTGTGGAAAGAGATACCTATAAAGCCAAATGGAAAGAAGAGAAAGAAGTGGTAGAGAAGGTACAGGCTGCCAAGGAACAGGTTGAACAATTGCGCCAGGAAGCCGAACGGGCCGAAAGAGAAGGTGACTATGGCCGGGTAGCTGAAATACGGTATGGAAAGGTTAAAGAACAGGAAACAATCATTAACGAATTAACTGAGCAGCTGGCTAAGTCGTCCGAGAAACGTTTATTAAAAGAAGAAGTGGATGCGGAAGATATCGCTGAAAGTATCGCCAAAGCGACCGGCATACCGGTTACCAAAATGCTGCAAAGCGATAAGGACAAATTATTGAATCTCGAAGATCATTTGCATGAAAGGGTAGTGGGACAGGACGAAGCCATTACGGCCGTTGCCGATGCGATACGGAGAAGCCGGGCTGGCTTACAGGATCCGAAGAAACCCATTGGGTCATTCATTTTTCTTGGTACGACCGGTGTGGGTAAAACAGAGTTAGCAAAAGCCCTGGCAGAATATTTATTTGATGATGAGAGTATGATGACGAGGATCGATATGAGTGAGTACCAGGAAAAACATACTGTATCAAGACTGGTCGGTGCACCTCCGGGTTATGTGGGCTATGAGGAAGGCGGGCAGTTAACTGAATCTGTACGCCGCAAACCCTACAGCGTGGTATTGCTGGATGAAATAGAAAAAGCACATCCGGATGTATGGAATGTATTGTTGCAGGTATTGGATGATGGCCGCCTGACCGATAACAAAGGTCGGGTAGTGAATTTTAAGAATACGATTATCATCATGACAAGCAATATCGGTAGTCATCTGATACAGGATGCTTTCGACCGGGTGAATGAGGACAATGTGGAGGAAGTAACGGATAAAGCGAAAATAGAAGTGATGGCACTGTTGCGGCAAACCATACGTCCCGAATTTTTGAACCGGGTGGATGAGATCATCATGTTCCCCCCACTGATGCGCAAAGAGATACGGGGGATTGTAAGAATACAATTGGAAGGCTTGAAGAAACTAGTGGCGGAGAGCGGTATCCGGTTACAGTTCAGCGATTATGCCCTCGAATTCCTTTCTGAGCAGGGCTTTGATCCGCAATTGGGCGCCCGGCCCCTGAAGCGGTTGATTCAAAAGGAAATTGTGAACCAGCTCAGTAAGCGGATACTAGCCGGAGATATTGATAAAACACACCCGGTGTTGGTGGATGTATTTGACAATGTGGTAGTGTTTCGGAATGAGACACCGAACCCGGTAACTAACGGGTTGGAAAAAGCCGGTAAGAAAAAATAAAAGGAAAGCCCTGACGTGAGTTGGGGCTTTTAATTTTCTATCCCAGCTGTATTACAACTATCATCATCTGTTGAGTCGCACTGTTCATCGTTCGGTAATTCTGCGCCATGGTGCGTGTCTCACGCACCAATTCCTTGAATCATAATCCAGTAGTAGCTAGTCACGGGCAGATGTAATTATAAACATTCATTGGTGAAATATTATGAAATGAGTGGTTAAAAATATTCTTACGCCATGTTGCGTGAGACAGGCACTATGGCAAAAAAAGGAAAGCCCTGACGTGAGTTGGAGCTTTTGCGCCATGGTGCGTGTCTCACGCACCAATTCCTTGAATCATAATCCAGTAGTGGCTAGTCACGGGCAGATGTAATTATAAACATTCATTGGTGAAATATTATGAAATGAACGGTTAAAAATTTTCTTACTCCATGGTGTGTGAGACACGCACCATGGCAAAAAAAGGGGGATAGAAAAATATATAGATATACCTTCTAGTGCTCACGGTATAGACTTTGATGATAAGGGGAATCTCATCGTTATAACCAATAGACATTTATTTAAAATTGGTAGCGATAAGTTGTTAGCTACCTTAATAAATGATGGCTTCTGGCAAGGTAATATTCATAGTAATTTAGTCGTAACCTCTGTTACTGTAAAAGATGAAATTGCCTATATTGGTATGTCGAGCGGAGTTCTAAAGTACTACCTCACTAATGGTAAGCAAATATGGCTTACAAGGAATAAGCCTACTTCCCAACCAAGTCTGGAACAATTAACATTTGGAGGTGATTAATTCCCGGCCGTGTCTTCAACAATAATATTCTCAGGCAAAGTCTCTGCCAGCAGTACTTGGTAATAAAAGAATATAGCGGCCAGACTCGCCGTTATCAATTAATATTCTTTCGGTTCACGGCTTATATGTCCAGTGCTTCAAAACATGAATTGTTCTGCGGGACCCTGGTGCTAAGTTTTAACGTATAGTTAAGTAATCAGGACTCACCGATGCTTTATTTTTAATGAGTATGTTTAAACCGATCCTTATCGCCTTACTGGCATTTTATTCTTCGGCTACCTTTGCCCAGTAAGATTTTTTTGTTTTGAAAAAAGGAAACAAAACTATCAGTTCTTACAGGGAAGGCTTATACATTGCTTTTCAGACAAGGAGTAAGGAGTGGACAACCGGTACAATTACAAGGATCAAAAATGATTCCTTCTTCATCAGGCCAATGATAGTACGTTATCATATGATGGGCAGTGATACAACCTATTATTCTATTCTCTCCTTTAATCTTAATGAAGTAAAAGAGCTGCCAAAGAAAGGATTGAAGATTGATTATATGAATGGTAAGTTCCAAATCAACCGGGGAGCCGGCCATGTTCATTTCTTTTGGGTAAAAAAGTGGTTTACTGTTCAGGATTGGTGGTATAGGTTATGCGGCACTAAACATTATCAACGGGATTATAGATAATAGTTTAATCTTTTCATGGAGCACCTTTGGCATAGCAGCCGGTGTTTTTTTAGTAGGAGAAATTATGCGTCGTAGTTACAAGGTTACTATGCGGATGGGAAAAAAATATCATTTGGAGTTCGTTAAAGTTTCGGTGTAGAAACAGCCGGACGCTTAATTCCACCATTGTGTGTTGCTTGCAGATATCGCAGCACTGCAAGACAACTGAAATATAGTGGCCGGACTCACCGGTTATCATCTATCATCTTTTTGCCATGGTGTGTGTCTCACGCACCATGGCAAAGCATTTATAAAACAATAAATAATTGGTTATTTTATATGCCCAGGACAGAAAGAATAACCAAAAGCCAGGCAGTTTTTACTACTAATGGAGATTTTTTATTTTTCTTCCCGGCCGAGTCTTCAACAACAAACATTCTCAGGCGAAGTGCCAGCAGTACTTGGTAATAAAAGAATATTGCGGCGGGACTCGTCGTGTTAAAATCTCTCATTTTTAGTTCCCAATTTTAACCAATGTCAGGGTAAAGAAAAATCATGATTGATAACTCGTTGTTCTCATGAACTTGTGATTGTTAAATTGTATTATGTGCATGTGTTGATGTATAAATTTAGGAACATAATAAATTAAACTTCTAAATTCAAGCCCTGCAGAGCAGCTGGCTTTTAAAAATTTGACAAATTAATGACTCGTTCTATTAACTTTTTTAAGACATTGATGTTAATTATGAATATGAAATGTAATATATTTTCAATTCTATTATTCCTCTGTATTGTTTATACATCTGTTAATGCTCAGGTAGTAAAACCGCATACCTGGAATTTAAGTATTGGGGCTGATGGTCTCTTCCCCGAAAACAATTTTCGGAAAACACATTCCAAGGGTCTTGGTGGAACAATAAAAGCGGAATATGTTTTTGATAAACATTACAGTATCATATTTTCCACTGGCTATTATACTTTAGCCGGGCGGACAAATATCTTAAATCCGGCTGGCAAAGCTGCCAATGGAGTGCCAATTAAAGTGGGTGGAAGATATTATTTAGGTAACTTTTATCTCGGTGGTGAAGCTGGTTATTTAAACGTTTCAGGCTTTCAGTTTAAAAACGGATTTTTGTATTCTTTCTTCGTTGGTGATGAATTATTAGCAGGAAAGCATGGAAATAGCATTGATATAAGTGTCCGTCACGAAGCATGGGTGACAGATAAAACAAGAGCTTTTATAGGATTAAGACTGGCATATGAATTTCGTCTAAAGTAATTTACCCGCCTCTTCGAAACATGTACTAATTTTCAGTGACTTGCAGTCACCAGTATTATTGTATTGCGTATTTTTGTATTTCATCTAAAGGAAAACGAAGGTTTTACAATTCCTATCTGCTGAGCTGATTTATTCGATATATTTATTCTTCTTGCCTGCCGAGTCTTTAACAATAATATTCTCAGGCGATCTCTCGGCCAGCAGTAGTTAGTAGTAAAAAGAATATAGCGGGCGGCCCCCCCGGTTTCTGTAGTTATGACAGATGGAATGCTATGTTAACTGTTATTATATTATAATATCCACCCAACAGAAATGCCTGGATAAAAAGCTAAGTTTTTATATTTAGAGAAAGCTGAAGTATAAGTAACTCTCCACATTAAACCGTATCTGGTGTGATGGCGATAACCAATGGATGGCATAAAAACTGGGGTATATGGATTACGATAAGTTATGGTATCTTGTTTAGCGCCAATATATTCCCTGTCAGATAATGTAACTCCAAAGCCGGTTTCCAGAAACGATTTATGATTGCCAAAGCCAATTAAATATTTTGCGCCAGATACTACGCCTGGCTTATTACCGGCAAGACTTATTCCCGCATGCAAACCAAGGCCAACCTTCTTCCCAACTTGTCGCTCAAAGCCCACAGACAATCCAAGCCCATTACCACCAGCTTCAAAATATATCGTATTCTTTTTAGATGGTTGTTGTGCTGATAGTTGTATGATACTGGTAACAGCTATTAAGAAAAGGGAAAATTTTCTCATACTATGTGGTTTTAGCAGTCCGGAGATATTTAGTAACGTTGGGGTTTATAAATTATTTCTCCATTTGACAGCTATTTTTCGCCGATGCAGGTGTTCTCCAAAAGCAGCAGGTCGTTGTTGTTATTGATGCTGTGCAAAGATGCGGTGCAAATCACCAACCACACAAAGTAAGGAAACCCTAAATCCGGCTGTTGGCTAAGCCATCACACTAAGCCGGGTTCTACACTAACAATTCGAAAATATTTTTAACCTTCATTCTCCCTCAAGCTGTCTTATTTGATATGCGCCATGGTGCGTGTCTCACGCACCATGGCAAAAAAACCTTATTTCTCAATCTGTCTTATTTAATATATTTATTCATTAGTGTCCGGTAAAAATAATAAGTAGCTCTTTGAAAGTCATGGTAGATAAAGGTTACAGCCAAAAATAAGACGGTGACGATTTGAAATGGTCTAAATCATAACTTTCTGTAAACCAGCAAGTTTATGAATTATGGCAAATTCGTTTTTTCTCAAATTGTCACT
>Ga0163144_10001752_pt1 | contig 50781 bp, 41 predicted proteins | sample OliLak19BULKMAT1_FD_123175 | JGI IMG/M metagenome (GOLD analysis project Ga0163144, IMG submission 123175) | Freshwater microbial mat bacterial communities from Lake Vanda, McMurdo Dry Valleys, Antarctica - Oligotrophic Lake LV.19.BULKMAT1 | ecosystem: Environmental > Aquatic > Freshwater >... | reverse complement strand
TAAAAGTGAGTACAGGTAAGTATTTGGTAAACCGTCTTTTTCATAAAAGTTTTTAAATGTGTTATTTGGTAATAATTTACTTAAGCCAGCACTTGTAGCTACCCAAATAATAGCATTTTTATCTTCGTTTATTGCTAATACAGTATTTGAAGCGATTTGATTTTGTTGTTTATCATTTTTATAAATTTCAGATATTTGTAATTTATTACCATTTGGAAAACCTTTTAATTTTACCAAGCCGCCATCAATCATACCTAACCAAACGTTATTTTTTGAATCAATAAACATCGTATTAATACTGGAGCTTGGTAAACCATCATTTTGATTATAATTTTTAACTTCTAAACTACTTAAATTAATTTCAAACAAACCATCGCCAACGGTAGAAGCATAAAGATAAGTGCCGTTTGATTTTAAACATAAAACTGTATTACCTAATTTTTCAGTTAAAATTTTTTTTATTTCGTTAGTTTTAAAATTATATCTAATTAAACCTTTTCCGAATGTGCCCACCCAAAGCATATTATTATCTTCTTCAAATAATGATAATGCATAATTTTCATTTAAACATTTAACTAAATTGTCACTTAATTTCTTACTATTAATATTGTATTTATTTAATAGGTTTTCACCACCGATTAAGCAGTTATTATTTATTTCTAAAAAAGAATAAATATATTTTAAATCATAATTCTCGTCATAATCGTTGTGAGGAAATTTTTGAGTTTGGTTAAAAGATATATCTACCCCTCCCATATCAGAACCTAGCCAAATATTTTCCTCTTTATCTAAAAAAACAAAGCGTAATAAATTGTTACTAATTGAGTTATTGTCGTCACTTCTGTTTTGAGCTAAACTAAACTTTTCTGATAGTAAATTATAAATTACGAAACCATCACCTGTGGCAATGTAAATTTTATTGTTTTTTATCTCAAACTTTCTTACAGCATTTAATTTAGATAAATTGGGGCTTATTAAAACTTTTGCCTCTACTTCGAAGCTACTTCTATCTACTTTAAAAATACCATTTTCTTTAGAGCCAATGTATATTTTACCACCATAATCTTTAATATCGTAAATAGATTCCAATTCATTCAAATTAAAGTTTAAATAATCAGGTTTGATAAAATTTATACGCTCTAATTTATTTTTATTAATTGTCCACAATCCTTTTTCTTTTGTGCCAATGTAAAACTTATTATTTATGCCCAAAATTGCTTTTACGTTTACTTTTTCTTCAATAGGAAAAAATAGTTTTTTTATATTATTTGATTTCAGATTCATTAAAAATAAACCTTCGTCGCTACCAATAATAGCTGTAGAGCTATCATATTGAGCAATAGTATTAATTTTTACATTTAAGCCTTTAATTTTATTTATTGGCATAAATCTTTCATTTACAGGGTTAAAAAAGTTTAACCCTTCGCGCGTGCCGACTAGAATTAAGTTGGGTTTAAGTTGCTTTAAACAGGTAATATCACTACTTGAAAGAGAATTTGGATTTACTGGATCGTTTTTAAATACTTTTATTTGGTAACCATCATATTTATTTAAACCATCTTGCGTGCCAAACCACATAAAGCCTTTGTCGTCTTGCATAATGCAACTAACATACAATGAGCTTAAACCATCGTGGTTGGTTATATGTTTAAAGCGCAATTGTTGCGAAAAAATAGTAGTCGCAACGCACACAAATAAAAAAAGATAACTATGTTTTAGAATTTTTAAAATAAGGAACTAATATAATTATTTTTTTTGTGCATTGCTTAACTATATTTACAATTACAATTTTAATCATTTATTTGACACCAAAATAGTGAAAAAGTTTAATTTTGTTATAAAAAATGCCAAAGATTCTTCGCATTATTAATCGTTTTAACTTAGGCGGCATTACTTATAACGTATCGTATTTAAGTAAATATTTGCCTGCTAACTACGAAACCTTGCTGATTGGAGGGCCAGAAGAAGAAGGAGAAGAGAGTTCCTTATACATTCCTCAATCGTTAGGGTTAAAGCCTCAAATTATTTACGAACTTAGGCGAAGCATAAACCCAATACAAGATTACAAAGCCTACAAAAAAATAAAACAATTAATTAGAGAATTTAAACCCGACATTGTACACACGCACGCCAGCAAAGCAGGAGCAATAGGTCGGTTAGCCGCAATTAATTGCAAGGTTCCTTTAATTGTGCATACTTTTCACGGACACGTTTTTCACGGCTATTTCCCGCCACTTAAAACAAAATTTTTTAAAATTATCGAGAAATATCTTTCTAAAAAAAGCTCTGCAATTGTCGCCATCAGCCAAATTCAAAAAAACGAGTTAACCAACATACATAAAGTATGTACCGAAAATCAAACTTTAGTTATTCCTTTAGGATTTGATTTAAATAAGTTTACAGAAAATCAAACGGAAAAAAGAACGTCTTTCAGAAATAATTATTTTATCAAAGAAAACGAGCTAGCCATTGGTATTATTGGCCGATTAGCTCCTATTAAAAATCATTTTTTGTTTATTGATGCTATTGAATTTGTTTTAAAAAATACATCTCAACCCATAAAAGCCATTATTATTGGCGACGGGGAAACCAAACAAAGCCTTATTGATTACATAAAACAAAAACAGCTTACTTATTCGTTTGGTGAGAATAATAACACTACGTTTACATTTACAAGTTGGATAAAAGAGGTACATATTGCCTTGGCAGGATTAGATTTAGTTTGCTTATCGTCAAAAAACGAAGGTACTCCGGTAAGTTTAATTGAAGCACAAGCAGCAGGAAAATTTATTATTACTACAAATGTTGGCGGAATAAAAGATATTTTGAATCCTAATTGTGGAATGTTAAGTGAGGTTAAAGATGAAATTGGATTTAAGTCAAATTTATTAAATGCCGTTATAAATTATAAAATCGTGACTGCAAATTCATCTTTTGCAAAAAATGAAGTACTTGAAAAATTCAGTTATCAGCGTTTATGCAACGATATGGATAAACTGTATATAAAACTCTTAAATAAATAATTCTGCAAAAAATTTTATTAATATCCGACACGCATTCTTATTTAGATAAAAAACTGATTAAGCATATAAAAAATGCCGATGAAGTTTGGCATGCAGGCGATATTGGTACTTATACTATTTGTGAAGAGATACAAAAATACAAACCTTTAAAAGCCGTTTACGGTAATATTGATGGACAAGATATTAGAAAAACATGTCCCGAAAATTTAATTTTTAATTGCGAAAATGTTAAGGTGTTAATTACACATATTGGCGGTTATCCGAACAAATACCCAACTCGAGTTAAAAATTTATTACTAGAGCACAAACCTAAACTATTTATTTGCGGGCATTCACATATCCTAAAAGTAATATATGATAAAGAATTAAATTTATTACACATAAACCCAGGTGCTTGTGGTGCGCATGGCTTTCACAATGTTAAAACTATTGTTAGATTTGATATTGAAGGTGCTGAAATAAAAAATTTAGCCGTAATTGAATTGGGCAATAGAGCATAAATATAATTAACTAACCATGAAAATCGAAAATAGTATTTTCGATTTTCATGGTTTAAATAATCTAAGTAAATCTTTTAAAATAAACTTTTCTAATTAGTATATTCGCCTTGTAAAATTAATCATGAACTCAACAAAAGTAAGACAAACATTTTTAGATTTTTTTAAAAGCAAACATCATCATATTGTGCCAAGTGCGCCTATGGTGGTAAAAGGCGATCCAACTCTTATGTTTAATAACAGCGGTATGGCTCCTTTTAAAGATATTTTTTTAGGCAACGCCCCTATTAAATATCCACGCATTGCCGATACTCAAAAATGTTTGCGTGTAAGCGGTAAACACAACGATTTAGAAGAAGTTGGTGTGGATACCTATCACCACACTATGTTTGAAATGCTTGGTAATTGGAGCTTTGGCGACTACTTTAAAAAAGAAGCCATTTCGTGGGCATGGGAGCTTTTAACCGAAGTTTATAAAATTGATAAAAACAGGTTGTACGTAACTGTTTTTGAAGGTAGTAAAGATGATGGTTTGAATTTTGACCAAGAAGCTTACGACACTTGGAAACAATTTATTGATGAAAAAAGAATTTTAAATGGAAATAAAAAAGATAACTTTTGGGAAATGGGAGATATGGGGCCATGTGGGCCTTGCTCTGAAATTCATTACGATGGAAGAAGTGATGAAGAACGACAAAAAATAGACGGAGCCGCACTTGTAAATAATGATGACCCGCAAGTAATTGAAATATGGAATAACGTATTTATGGAGTTTGAGCGTAAAGCAGACGGCTCACTTATAAAGTTACCAAAACAACATGTTGATACTGGCATGGGCTTTGAGCGCTTGGTAAGGGTTTTACAAGGCAAACAAAGTAATTACGATACTGATGTGTTTATGCCACTGATTCATAAAATTGAAGAGCTAAGCGGCCACCGATACGATACGCACGACGAACAACATCACAAAAAGCAACAGCTTGTAAACATTGCTATGCGGGTTATTGCCGATCATATTCGCACAATTTCATTCAGCATTGCCGATGGGCAATTACCAGGTAATACTGGCGCAGGCTATGTAATTCGACGTATTTTACGCCGTGCTATACGCTATGGTTATCAAACTTTAAATTTAAAAGAGCCATTTATGTACCGTATTGTGCCAACATTGGCGCATCAATTGGGCGTAGCTTTCACTGAATTAAATACTCAAAAATTATTAATAGAAAAAGTTATTCGTGAAGAAGAACTTTCATTTTATAAAACTTTAGAACTTGGTTTAAAGCGCATTGACCAAGTTTGTATTGATACAAATTCGGCTCACAAAAAAATAATTAGTGGAAAAATAGTTTTTGAATTGTACGACACTTTTGGTTTTCCATTGGACTTAACTAGTTTAATTGCGAGAGGTTACGATTTAAGTATTAATGAAAAAGAATTTGACACTTGTTTATTGGAACAAAAAAATCGATCGAGATTAGCGACTGTTATTGATACTGATGATTGGGTGTATGTTGAAGAGAATAAAAAATTTATTGAAATTTCAGAAAAAGAAACAGAATTTATAGGTTATGACGAATTAGAGTGTGAAACTTTAGTTATTCGTTATAGAAAAGTAAAAGCTAAAAATAAAGAGCAGTATCATTTGGTATTAAATAAAACACCTTTTTATGCTGAAAGTGGCGGTCAAGTGGGCGATTCAGGTGCAATCGAAAACATCAACGAAAAAATTAATATTACAGATACTAAAAAAGAAAATGGGGTTATTATTCATTATTGCGATAAATTACCCGAAAAATTAATTAGCGTATTTACAGCAAAAGTTAATGTGAACGAACGTGCCAGTACTACAAACAATCATAGCGCTACACATTTATTACATGCTGCATTGCGCATGATATTAGGCACACACGTGGAACAAAAAGGAAGCTTGGTAAACGACGATTACTTACGTTTTGATTTTTCTCACTTTGCAAAAATTACTGATGAAGAATTACATCAAATAGAAAAATTAGTTAACTCAAAAATTCGCGAAAATATAAAAAGCTCAACCGAGTTAATGGCTATTGCAGATGCTAAAAAAACAGGCGCAATGGCATTATTTGGCGAAAAATACGGCGATGTAGTTCGTGTTGTGACATTTGATAAAAATTATTCGGTGGAATTATGCGGCGGTTGCCATGTAAATGCAACGGGGCAAATTGGGTATTTTAAACTAATTAGCGAAGGTGCTGTAGCGGCAGGTATTCGACGTATTGAAGCGGTTACTTCTATAAAAGCAGAAGAGTTTTTTGATAATCAAACGCAATTAATTAATGAGGTAAAAACCATTTTAAAAGGCAGTAAAGATGTTGTAAAAAGCGTGAATAATTTAATGGTTGAGAACACTGAATTACAAAAACAAGTTGCGTCACTTTATAAAGAAAAAGGAATAATTGAGAAAGAAAAACTTATAGAAAAAATAACAAAACTTTCTATTGAGAATGGAATAAAATTTCTATCTACTAAGATAGAATTTAGTCATTTACCCGAAATAAAAAACATACATCACCAACTTACAAATAAATTCCCTGAATTAGTTTTAGTAACAGGATATATTATAGATGATAATTTTGCAGGACTTACCGCTTCCACTTCAAGTAATATAGTTCAAACTAAGAATATTAACCTAAGCAATGCAGTAAGAGAAATGGCTATAATGTTAGGTGGCGGCGGTGGCGGACAAAAATTTTATGCCGAAGGAAAAGGTCCAAAAGTAGAAGATTTAGAATCAGTATTAGAAAAAGCAAATCAATATATTAATAAATAGTTTCAAAATATTATGAGTCATATTTTATCCGAACAAAAAAATAATGTATTAATAATTACATTAAATCGCACAGATAAGTTTAACAGTTTTAACCGTGAAATGGCTTTGCAATTACAAAATATTTTAGATGAAGCCGAAAAAAATTTAGAGGTAAGGTGTATTGTTTTAACTGGTAATGGCAAAGCATTTTGCGCAGGTCAAGATTTAAGTGAAGCTATTGACCCTAATGGACCGGGAATTGAAAAAATTGTTGCTGAACATTATAACCCTATTATTTTAAAAATTCGGGCTATTGAAAAACCAATTATTGCTGTTGTAAACGGTGTTGCTGCTGGTGCAGGGGCTAATATTGCTTTGGCTTGTGATATTGTTTATGCAGCGAAAAGTGCTAATTTTATACAAGCATTTAGTAAAATTGGTTTGATACCTGATAGCGGTGGCACATTTGCCCTGCCGCGCATTGTTGGTTTTAATTTGGCAAGTGCATTAATGATTACAGGCGATAAACTTTCGGCTACCGACGCACAACAACACGGCTTGGTTTACAAAGTTTTTGAAGATGTAGAATTATTAGAACAAGTACTTATAATCGCAAAAAACATTGCCAATATGCCTACAAAAGCTATTGGTTTAACAAAGCGTTTATTAAATCAAACATATAAAAACACCTTACAAGATCAGTTAGCACTTGAAAAAGAAATGCAAATTGAAGCGGCAAATAGTTTTGATTACAATGAAGGGGTAAAATCATTTCTAGAAAAACGCAAGCCTGATTTTAAAGGAGAATAAGGTTTTTTAATATTGTTTCTAACAATGTACTATTAATTAATAATCATTCGGGATAGTTTTTATATCTAAATCAAAATTATATTTAATAAAAATTTTAATTTATGAGCGATATTGCACATTTTTTTAGTCCTTTAGATATTAATGTTATAACTAGCGGTTTGCAACTTAGCGAATTTCAGTTTGGTAATACGTTTTCAATTTTTACTAATAACGATAATTTCCCTGAATTAGAGGGCAAAGACATTGCTATTTTTGGTGTTTGTGAAGACAGAAACTCAGAAAATAATACCGGAAGCAATATGGCTCCTGACGAAGTTAGAGGTTTTTTATACAAATTATATTGTGGCAGTTTTAGAGCCAATGTTGTTGATTTAGGCAATATTAATCCTGGTAACACCACACAAGATACTTACTTTGCAGTTAAAAGTACAGTTAATTTTTTAGTACGTAAAAATATTATCCCAATAATAATTGGCGGAAGTCAAGATTTAACATACGCTCAATTTTTAGGTTATAAAGATTTAGAACAAACTATAAATATAGTTGCTATTGATAGCGTATTTGATTTGGGTAATCCCGACACTGAAATCACCAACAATTCTTACCTAGGTAAAATTATTTTATATCAACCAAATTACTTATTTAATTACAGTAATATTGGCTATCAAACATATTTAGTAGATTCTACCAGTTTGCAAATGATGAACCGTTTGTATTTTGATAGTTACCGTTTAGGACAAGTTCGTGATAAAATTGAAGAATCGGAACCAATTATTCGTCAGGCGGATATGATTACCTTTGATATTACTGCTATTAAACATTCTGACGCACCAGCAAATCCTAACGCTTCTCCAAATGGTTTTTATGCCGAAGAAGCTTGCCAAATGATGCGCTATGCAGGTATGAATGATAAATTGTCATCTCTTGGCATTTACGAAATTAATCCGACTTTTGATATTAGCGGTAAAACTTCGCATTTAGCTGCCCAAATGATTTGGTGTTTTTTAGATGGCTTTTATAATCGTAAAAATGATTTTCCAAGCCGTACAAATCCCGATTACATGCGCTTTCATGTTGTTTTGCAAGACGAGAAGTATGAAATTAATTTTTATAAAAGTAAAAAAAGCAATCGATGGTGGATGGAAATTCCCTACCCACCCCATAAAGATTTAAAATTTGAACGCCACACCTTAATCCCATGTAGTTATAAAGATTACGAGCTAGCAGTAAACAACGAAATTCCAGATCGTTGGTGGCAAACCTATCAAAAGTTAAGTTAAATTTGTTGTAGAATAATTTTTTTAGTTCATAAATAAAATTATCTTTATTATAAAATATTTAGCACATGCATATTCAAGAGGTTAATTTATTAGAGGAGCTCGATAGTATTTCGCAAATTCATTTTTTAAAGCGCGACGATATTGATACTATGATGGTTGATATGGCTAAGCGCTTGGTGATTGCCTTAAAAATTGAGCGTTTAAGCGTTTGGTTATTTAACCCAGACAAAACTTCAATTGTTTCAATAGGCGAGTATGATAGTAGAACAAAAATATTTACTAAAGATTCTGTTTTAAAAAAAGAAAATCTTCCAATTTATTTTGATGCATTGCAAGAAAATAAAATTATTATTGCCGATGATATTTATTCGCATCCTTACACAATGGAATTTACCGACATTTATTCTAAACCTAATAATGTATTTTCGTTATTAGATATTCCAATTCGCATAACTGGAAACTTAGTTGGGGTTATGTGTTTCGAAAAAACGGGTATTCATAAGAAATTTAATAAAGATGAAATAAGTTTTTGTTTAAGTATTTCGCAAGTATTAGCTTCAAATTTAGAAGCAAGAAAAAGAAGAGTTGTGCAAGAAAAATTAGAACTTGCGTTAAATGAAAAAGATTTATTAATACGCGAAATTAACCACCGTGTAAAAAACAACTTAACTATTTTAATTAGCTTAATGCGTATTAGTAAATTTCATACGCATGTAAACGAATCAAAAGTTTTATTAGATGAGTATGAGCAACGCATATTTTCGATGCTTAAAATACACGATATGCTTAACAAAAATAATACGTTTTTAAGTATTAATTTAAGCGATTATGTTAAAGAATTAGTACTTGAATTTGAAAACACCTACCCACAAATTAAACATGCCTTTAATGATGACATTATACATTTAGAATTTTTAATTTCAACTAAAAAAGCCATTCACTTAGGTTTAATCGTATCAGAAATAATTTTAAATTCAATAAAATATGCCTCTACAACTACCAATAATTATGAAATATTAATTCATTTAAATAAATTAAATGATACTACTGTTGAAATAAAAATTGGCGATAATGGTAAAGGGTTTAATTTTGTTGAGAACGTAACTAATCCCACACTTGGTTTATCGCTAATAAAAGATTTAGCAATTTCGTTAGATTCAAGGACTGTTTACCCGACGTTAAACTTTTGTTATTATACTTTTGAAATACACATAGATTAATACGGACTTTGTCTTCTAATTAAATTCGAAAATAATTTTGGGAATAAACGTTTTATTTTTACCATAAAAATTTCCTTTCCACCAATAAAAATTTCTTCTTTGTTATTTAAAACATTTTGTATTATTTTCTTAGCGCACTCTTCAGCGCCCATAGCATTTTCATGACTTTCGTCCATTTTATTATGGGCTAGGCCCGAAGCCGTTATAGCGTTAAATGAAACGTTTGTTTTTATTTTACCCGGACAAACAATTAATGTTTTAATCCCTAAATTTTCTGTTTCTAAGCGTAACGACTCAAAAAAACCATGAAGTGCGTGCTTTGCAGCGCTATATGACGAGCGTAAATAAAAACCAAATTTACCCGCAATACTACTAATTATAACTATATGCCCGCTTTTTTGTCTTTTCATATAAGGTAATACAGCCTTAGTTAGATTAACGTAACTAAAATAATTTACCTCCATTAATTGTCTGTCAATTTCAATACTAGTTTGCATAGCTTCGCTTCGCTGACTATAGCCGCCATTATTTATAAGTATATCTACTCTTCCAAACTTATTAATTATTTGGGCTGCTAAAGCCGAAGCGTTTGATGTATCATTTAAATCAAATGGCAATTGCATCAAATCTAAAGGAGGAAGTTTTGTTAAATCAGCAACACGTTTTAGTTCATCTTCTCTTCGTGCAGATAAAATTAGTCTTGCTTCACCCTTTGCTAACTCTAGTGCTAAAGCTTTGCCAATTCCCGATGTGGCTCCTGTTATCCAAATTACTTTATCTTTAAATGGTTTACTCATTTTTATTTGAAACTAAATTTAAATACTGTTGTGTAATGTATTCTAAAGTATGATACTGATCAACATAACGGTTTGCAGCTTGCGTCATTTTTTTTGCTTTTTCCGAATTAGATAATAATTCATTTATACAATTTGCTAATTGTTTTGGGTTTTGTTTTTCACAAATTTCGGCTCTGCCTTCACTTACTATATCTGCCAAACCACCAGCAGTTGTTGATGCTACTGGCACATTGTATAAAAACGCATCTAAAACACTACTGCCCAATCCCTCTTCTTTCGAACTCATTACAAATACATCTAATACCGAAAAAAAATCTTCTGCAGCGGTATAAAATCCCATTATTTTATAATATGCTTCTAAATTATAGTCTTTTATTTTTTGCTGTATAACAGCTTGCAACTCCCCATTTCCAAAATGTAAGAAAATAAAATCTTTTCTTTTTTTGGATAAAATTTTAATCGCCTCTACCATTGTAAATGGGTCTTTGTGCACTACAAATGCTGCTAAAGTTCCGATAATTTTTTTTTCTTTGGGAATATTTTTTTCTTTTAAGACAGCTAAAGCCCTTTCTTTATTTATATTTTTTTTAATGGCAATATCAGAAATTACAGTAACTTTTTTATTAGAAAAATTTTCAATAATTGTTTTTATTGCTTTGCTAACTCCAGTTACATAATCCGTGTAATCGTATTTTAATTTCGTTAAAAAACCTTTAGGGACAAAGTCTACACGGCGAGAAAAAACTATTCGTGTTTTGTGAAACCATTTTGAAAATACACAATAGGTTAATATATGAGATGTTTGTGCGTGTAAAAAAAAATATTTTCTGCATCTAAATAATAAAAAAAAGTAAACCGAAACTGTATTTGAGAAAGAATACGTTTTAAATTTTAATTCGTAAGCTTTTGCTTCTAACGGAAATCCTTTTTTACAAATCAACTCAACATCATAACCCTTGTCCCTAAATCCAATCATGTTATATAATGTTTGCCTTTCGCCTCCTCGCCAAGTTTTCTCAAAGTTTAGTTCAAGTATTTTTTTTTGAGTGTTCAAATTTATTTTTTGCAAAGTGCTCTTAATTTTTTATACTTTAAATATGTTGCATAAGCTGAAATTCTTGATATTAAATACCCAGCTTTGCCATCTAAAAAACCTAAATTTAAAAAATAATGTCCTAAAAATGTAGCAATGGGGTTTACAATTAATTTATATACAGGTGCTTTTTTCTTTTTTTCAAAATAGGCTATTGATGAGATGTTGGTAAAATAATCTACCTGTTTGTAATGGTCTTTCACAGAATTAAAACTATAATGTAAAATATCGCCTTTTATGTGTTCTGTGTTTTTATCTCCCTCTAATAATTCGTACTTATCATGCGGATTTATTCCCGTCCAATGTCCTTCAGTGCTGTTCCAAAGCCTTAACTTAGTGTCGGGATACCAACCACAATTTTTTACCCAGTGCCCACAATAATTAGTTAAACGGTTCATGTAATAACCCTCTTTTATAAAATTGGATTTTACTTCCTTAATTGATTTTATTAAGGTTTCATCCAAAGCTTCATCGGCATCCAACGACAATATATGTTTATTTTTAGCGAAGGTAATAGCTCTATTTTTTTGTTGAATATGTCCGTCAAATTTATGCTGAAAAAATTGAACATTGTGTTTTTGGCAAATAGCTTGAGTCTTATCAGTACTAAACGAGTCCAAAACCACAATTTCATCTGCAATATCTTTCACCGAAAGTATACATCGTTCAATGTTGTGTTCTTCATTAAAAGTTATTATTACTATCGATAATTTTACCAATTATAATTTATTGTTTTAAATTTGTTAAGTGAAGGTAAATTTAAAAAATATAATTAAAGAACATCTCATAATAATTATTGCTTTAATTATTACCTCTTTAGTTTACTTTAAATTTTTATTTTTCAACCATATTAGCTGGGACGATCCTGAAATGGTATTTAAAAACAAAGCAGTTCAATCCTTTGATATTAAAACATTATTTACTAACCATTATGTTGGAAATTATATTCCCATTACGATGTTAGTTCATTCAATAACTTGGTTACTTTTTGAAAATAATGATACTGGACATCATTTAGTAAATATTTTATTTCATTTAATAAACGGTGTTTTAGTTTATTTAATAACAAACAAATTATTTAAACAAAATTGGCTTGCTAATTTAACGTGCATTGTGTTTTTATTGCATCCCCTGCAAATAGAATCGGTAGGATGGATAAGTGAATTAAAAACAGTTTTGGCGAGCACATTTTTGTTACTATCATTATTACAATATATAAAATTTTCTGAAACTAAAAAACAGAAATTTTATGTGGTTGCATTTTTATTTTTTTGTTTAGGATGCCTAAGTAAGTCATCAGTTGTGGTGCTGCCGATATTATTAATATTATTAGATATTTTCCAAACTAAAACTATTTCGCTAAAATATAGCATTAATAAAATTCCGTTTTTGATAATCTCAGTTGTGATTGGAATTTTAACTGTAAAAACACAAATAGCAGATTCTTTTATTAATCATTCGCATGAGTTTCCTTATTATCAGCGTTTTGGCTTAGCTGGCTTTGCGATATTAAAGTATCTTTTACTTTTTTTAATTCCTATAAAATTAAGTGTAATTTACAGCTATCCCGAAATTAAAATTTTGACGCTAATAATTGGTTACAGTGTATTAACGCTAATTTTGGTTTTAATTTTTTATTTTATAAAACAAAAAAAGTACAATTTACTTCTAACTGTTTTATTTATTTTTTTAAATTTAATTTTAGTGCTTCAGTTATTACCTTTCGGCGAAGCTTTGTATGCAGATAGATATGCATATATCCCAAATATAGGTTTTGCTTGGGCTTTGGGCTTTTTAATTTCTAAAATTAAGATTAACGAAATAATTATTTACTCTACTATTATTTTATTTTTCTCATCTTTTTCATTTAATAGAATTACAAAATGGCAAAGCGCTATTAGCTTATATGAAGATATTTTAAAAAATTATCCTAACCAGTTTATTGCCTTAAATAGCTTGGGCGTGGAATATATGTTTGCGAATAATAATTTAAAAGCGTTGGATTATTTTAATAAAGCAACAAGTATCGCGCCAAATAATTACAAAGGTTTTTATAACCGAGGTTTGTTGTTTTTAAAAATGAATAAACCCGATTTAGCCATAAAAAGTTTTAATCAAAGTTTACAACTATATAATTACCCTAAAGCTTTAATAGGAAGGGCTTCTGCTTACTATGCATTAAATGATTTATCAAAAGCAATTAATGATGCTAACTTAGTTTTATCTATCGAAAAAAGTAATGCAAAAGCCTATTTTGTGTTAGGCAATTGTTATAACGATTTGGATAAATTAAACGAGGCTATTTCGGCTTACAACAAATGTATTGAAATTAATGACCAAGAGTCCGATTTTTACTTTAAACGTGGCATTGCCCAAGGTAAGAAACAAAATTTTAACGCTTGCTTAAACGACATTAACGATTGTATTAAACTAAACCCAAACTATTACGAAGCTTACTATTGGCGAGGTGTAGCTAAAGTTAACCTAAAGCAAAGTCCTTGCGGAGATTTTAAATTAGCAGCACAAAATAATTACGAACCTGCTATTAATGCCTATAATAAATACTGCAGATGATGAAAATAACTATTATACAAACACATTTACATTGGGAAAATCGCAATAAAAATTTAAACCATTTTGATGTGTTAATTAATTCGATTAATGAACCAACTGATTTAATTATTTTACCCGAAATGTTTACTACAGGTTTCACTATGAATCCAAAAGCCTTTGCAGAAAATGATAACCTTACTTTAAATTGGTTAAAACAAAAAGCAAAACAAAAAAATGCAGTAATTACTGGGAGTGTAGCTATTAATGAAGGCAACAATTATTTTAACCGTTTATTTTGGGTAGAACCAAACCAAGCCGTTTCAACTTATGATAAACGACATTTATTTAGAATGGCGAAAGAGGATGAAAATTATACTGCAGGCACTAAAAAAATAATTAAACAAATTAATAATTGGAATCTTTGTCCGCTTATTTGCTACGATTTGCGCTTTCCTGTTTGGAGTAGGAATAGGATTATTAATTACAAAGAATTGGGTTTGTTTGAAAGCTCTCTAATAACAAACTACTCATCTGACACAACTAATATTATTTACGAATACGATATTCTTATTTACATTGCCAGTTGGCCCGAAGTGCGATCTTATCCTTGGAAACAATTGCTAATTGCACGCGCAATTGAAAATCAATGCTATGTTATTGGCGTAAATAGAATTGGCATAGACGATAACGGCTATAATCATTCGGGAGACAGTGTGATTATTAATCCTTGCGGAGAAATAATTAGCCAAACAAAAGCAAATGAAGAAAGTATTGAGACAATACCTTTAGATAAAATATATTTGGACGATTTTCGAAAAACCTTCCCCGCGGGATTAGATGCAGACGATTTTGAAATCAAGCTATTTTGAAGAAGGAAAATTGTTTAATGTTGCGAGTGATTTTTAGTATTGATCCTTACAACAACTTCCGCTTCCCATTTTCAACCAAAAAAATTTTGGCGTCAATTTGTTTTTTGTTTAATAAAATTTGTATGCGTTCGGGGTGGGTATCGGTTATAAACACTTGCCCAAAACTATCACTACTTACTAAATCTAATAATTTAGTAAAACGTTGCTCGTCTAACTTATCATAAATATCATCTAACAATAATAAGGGCTTGGTATTTTTTTGGTTTTTAATAAATTCAAATTGGGCTAATTTTAAGGCTAATAAATAACTTTTTTGTTGCCCTTGGCTGGCAAACTTTTTTAAGCTGTGGCCAGCAATTGTAAATTCTAAATCGTCTTTATGCGGCCCAACTGTTGTGTAACCCACTGCCCTATCTCGCGGCAAGACGTTTGCTAATGCATGGTAAAAATCATTTTCTTCCAAGCTATTTTGGTAATGCAAAGCAACATCTTCTTTACTATCGCTAATAAATTGATAGTATTGGTTAAATAAAGGAATAAATTGTTTTAAAAATTGTAATCTAATTTCTAAAATAATTTTGCCATAATTAATAAGCCGTTCATCCCAAATTTCTAGTGCGTCGCTATCAAAGGTTCGAGTTTCGTAAAAGTGCTTAAGCAGAGCATTACGCTGTTTTAAAACATGATGGTAATTAATTAATTTATCTAAATATACTTTATTGTACTGCGAAATAATTCCGTCTAAAAACCTGCGACGGATTTCGCTACTTTCATAAATTAATTCTGAATCGCTAGGCGAAATCATAACAATTGGAAATTGCCCAATATGCTCGCTTAAACGCTCATATTCTTTTTTATTTTTTTTAAATATTTTTTTCTGGTTACGTTTTAAACCGCAATAAACTTCAGCCTCATCGCCCAATTTATTAAACCAACCTTGTAGTACAAAAAAAGCTTCGTTGTGTTTTATATTGTGGCTATCAATACTATTAAAAAAACTTTTGCAAAACGATAGGTAATGTATAGCATCTAACAAATTAGTTTTGCCCATACCATTATTGCCTACAAAACAATTTATTTTTTCGGAAAATTGAGCTTCAAACTCTTCGTAATTTTTAAAATTTATGAGCGATAATTGCTTTAAATACATAATTTACCTCAAAAATACGCTTAATTTAAGCTTTGCATTGATTTTAAAGAAAAAAATCGTAACTTCGCCGTCTAAATTTTTACAATAAAATGGCTGACGATTTAAAAGAAGAAACTACAGTTGATAATAACGATATTAATCAAGTAGAAGAAACCGTTGAGGAAACTAAAAAACCAATTGACCCAAGTTTAGAGGGTATTCAACTTTTTTACGAAAAAAATAAAAAAATGATTTCCTATGTTGGTGGTGGTTTAGCCCTTATTATCGGCGCATTTTGCTTTTTTAAATTTTATTATATGCCTGCGCAAGAAGAAGAAGCAAGTAATGAAATTTTTTGGGCACAAACTTTTTTTGAAAAAGATAGTTTTAACATCGCTTTAAAGGGTGGCAACACTATTATGGCTCCCGAAGGACAAAAACAAATGATGGGCTTTGAGCAAATTGCCGAAAATTATGGTATGACAAAAAGCGGAAGCCTTGCCAATTATTGTGCAGGTATTTGTTTGTTGCGCACTGGCAAATACGAACAAGCTATTGAGTTTTTAGGTAAATACGATGGAAACGACGAAATGGTTGCTCCAATTGCTATTGGTGCCATTGGCGATTGTAATATGGAGTTAAATAAAGTTGACGAAGCAGTTAATTATTATTTAAAAGCGGCTGAAAAAAGTCACAACAGTTTTACTACGCCCTATTATTTAAAAAAGGCGGGTTTTGCTTACGAACAAAAAAATAATTTTGTTGAAGCTTTAGCAGTTTATGAGCGTATTAAAACTGAATTTAGCAAAAGCAACGAAGGCAAAGAAATTGCCAAAGAAATTGCTAAAGTAAAAGCTTTAGGTAATTTATAAATTAAATTTTTTTATTATTATGTTTTAAAAAGTTTGCTTTTGGCAGACTTTTTATTTTAATACTTGCCATTAAAATTATAAATATTATTGGTTTGGCATAATTTGAGCTAATAAAATAAACTTTAATTTGAGAAATTTTTTTCATTAAAATTTCTAATTTAAAATTAGTCTAAATAAAGCCCTAATCCCTTACTAAATCTATTGCTTGAGGTTGTAGTATTGAATATATTTAAAATCTTTACAAATTCATTAAACCAAACCTTGTAAGTGTTTGTTAAACTGTTAAATTTGTAGAGCATTTATACAATGTAGTTTCAAATCAAATTTTATTATGGGCAAAAAAGGGTTTTTACATTCATCAATCGGTAAAAAATTTACAATGGGCTTAACTGGCTTATTTCTTACATCGTTTTTAGTGGTACACGTAAGTATAAATAGTGCTATTTTTGCCAACGACGGCGGCGTAAGTTTTAATGCGGCTGCACATTTTATGGCTACAAACCCTGTAATAAGAGTAGTAGAAATTGGCTTGTTTGTAGGTTTGTTATTACATATCTTTCAGGCCTTAGTATTAACCTTAGAAAACCGAAAAGCCCGCCCTATTGCCTATGCAAAAGTAAATGGGGCAGCTAATAGTTCTTGGTACTCTCGTTCTATGGGTATTTTAGGTTCGTTGTTATTAATATTTTTGGTAGTTCATCTGGCTCATTTTTGGATTGACACCAAAGTAGCAGTATTTAGTGGCAAAGCTGATGAGCATAATACTTTTAATGAAATGAAAGAAGTTTTTTCGCATTGGTATTTAGTTTTAATTTATGTAATAGGTGTTGGTAGTTTGTTGTTTCATATTTTACATGGGTTTCAATCTGCATTCCAAACATTAGGTATTAACCACAAAAAATATACCCCAATAATTAAAAAAGTAGGGATTTGGTTTTCAGTAATTGTTTGCATATTATTTGCTTCAATGCCAATTACTATGTTTTTAGGTTTGATAAAATAATTTTTAATTTTTAATTCAACAATTCAAAATATGGCTACTACATCAAAACTAAACGCAAAAATACCCGATGGTATTTTAGAAAGTAAATGGACAAAATACCGCTCATCGGTTCACTTAGTTAATCCTTCAAACAAACGTAGTTTAGAGGTTTTAGTTGTGGGTTCGGGCTTAGCTGGCTCTTCAGCAGCAGCTTCTTTAGCCGAAATGGGTTATAAAGTTAAAGTATTTTGTTATCAAGATTCGCCACGCCGCGCGCATAGTATTGCGGCGCAAGGAGGTATTAATGCGGCTAAAAATTATCAAAACGATGGTGACAGTGTTTATCGCTTATTTTATGATACTATAAAGGGTGGCGATTATCGCTCTCGCGAAGCTAATGTGCACCGTTTGGCTGAAGTAAGTAGCGGTATTATTGACCAATGCGTTGCACAAGGCGTTCCTTTTGCGCGAGAATATGGCGGTACTTTAAGCAACCGTAGTTTTGGTGGAACACAAGTGCAACGTACGTTTTACGCAGCAGGGCAAACCGGACAGCAATTATTATTAGGAGCCTACAGTGCTTTACAACGCCAAGTTGGTATGGGTGCTGTAACTTTAATGCCGCGCCACGAGATGATGGATGTTGTAACCATTGATGGCAAAGCACGCGGAATTATTGCACGCGATTTAGTAACTGGAAAATTGGAACGTCATTTTGGACATGCAGTGTTATTATGCACAGGTGGTTACGGAAACGTATTTTATTTAAGTACCAACGCAATGGGATGTAATGTTACTGCGGCTTGGAAAGCACATAAAAAAGGAGCGTTTTTCGGAAATCCATGTTTTACTCAAATACATCCAACTTGTATTCCTGTAAGTGGCGATCATCAATCGAAATTAACCTTAATGAGCGAATCTTTGCGAAATGATGGTCGTATTTGGGTACCGAAAAAGAAAGACGATACCCGCAAAGCAATTGATATTCCTGAAGAAGAAAGAGATTATTATTTAGAAAGAAGATACCCTGCATTTGGCAACTTAGTGCCTCGCGATGTAGCTAGCCGTGCTGCAAAAGAACGTTGTGATGCTGGTTACGGTGTAGGAGCTAGTAAAATGGCTGTGTATTTAGACTTTGCTTTTAATACTGAGCGTTATGGCAAAATAGAAGCTACCAAAAATAATTTACACAACCCAAACAAAGATGAAATTATGCGTTTGGGTAAAGAAGTTGTAAAAGAAAAATACGGTAATTTGTTTGATATGTATAAACAAATTACTGATGAAAATCCATACGAACAGCCTATGCGCATTTACCCTGCTGTGCACTATACAATGGGCGGCCTTTGGGTAGATTATAATTTAATGACAACCGTACCTGGGCTTTACGCCTTGGGCGAAGCAAACTTCTCAGACCACGGGGCTAATCGTTTAGGCGCCTCAGCATTAATGCAGGGGTTGGCAGATGGTTATTTTGTTATTCCATATACAATTGGCGAATATTTAAGCGAAGAAATTCGTACAAAAGCTATACCAACTGATAATGAGGCATTTGTTAAATCAGAGGCAGAAGTACAAGCGCAAATAGACAAATTACTTGCTATTAAAGGGTCAAAATCGGTTGATAATTTTCATAAACGTTTAGGTAAAATTATTTGGGAAAAATGCGGAATGTCGAGAGATGCAGAAGGGCTTAAATGGGCAATTGCCGAAGTTCAAAAATTAAAAGCTGAATTTTGGAATGATGTATTTGTACCAGGTACCGCAAATGAATTTAACTCTGAATTAGAAAAAGCAGGTAGAGTAGCTGATTTTATAGAATTAGGAGAATTAATGTGTATTGACGCTTTAAACCGCGAAGAAAGTTGTGGTGGGCATTTCCGAGAGGAATATCAAACCGAAGAAGGCGAAGCATTGCGCGACGATGAAAATTTTGCATTTGTATCGGCTTGGGAGTACAAAGCAGATAGCCAATTTGAATTACATAAAGAAGAATTAAAATACGAAAATATTAAAATTGCGCAACGATCATATAAATAATTAAACTATGAGCCACGGAAATATGAACCTCACCCTAAAAGTGTGGAAACAGAAAAATAAGGATACGAAAGGTAAGTTTGAAACTTTTGAAGCAAAGGGTATAAGCCCAGATATGAGCTTTTTAGAAATGTTTGATGTGGTAAATGAACAACTTATAACTTCTAAAAAAGAGCCAATTGCTTTTGACCACGATTGCCGCGAGGGTATATGCGGCATGTGCAGTATGTATATTAATGGGCGTCCACATGGGCCAAAACAAGGCATTACTACCTGCCAATTACACATGCGAAGCTTTAAAAATGGCGATACAATTGTTGTGGAACCTTGGCGCAGTGCTGCTTTTCCTGTAGTAAAAGATTTGGCAGTTGATAGAAGTAGTTTTGATAGAATTATTTCAGCTGGCGGATTTGTAAGTGTAAACACAGGTAACGTAAAAGATGCCAATAATATTTTAATACCAAAAGATGATGCTGATACCGCGTTTATGTCGGCTGCATGCATTGGATGTGGTGCTTGTGTTGCTGCTTGTAAAAATAGTAGTGCAATGTTATTTGTAAGTGCCAAAGTATCGCAATTAGCTTTGTTGCCTCAAGGCCATATTGAAAGGCAAGACCGCGTTTTAAACATGGTAAAACAAATGGATGAAGAAGGTTTTGGAAATTGCACAAATACTGGTGCTTGCGAAGCCGAATGCCCTAAAGGTATTAGTTTAGAAAACATTGCACGTATGAATAGAGAATATACTGGCGCAAGTTTTACTCAGAATAAAGTTTAGGGTGTTTAAATTAATCCTCGAGTTTTAATTTCTAAATATTTGTTTAAAGTATTTATTGTAAGTTGTTTTGGCGTTGTGTAAACACTTAATATGCCATACTGATGTAATTCTTTTACAATTTGACGTTTTTCGAAATCAAATTTTTGGGCTATAGTTTGCTCATATATTTGAAAAGTATTTTGTGGTCGCTGCGCTAAAACATCTTTCAACTCAGTATTTTCGAAAAATACTATTACAACTAAATGCTGCGTAGCTAATTTGCGAATATATTTTATTTGTCGTCTTAAACCATTTAAAGTTTCAAAATTGGTAAACAACATTAGTAAACTGCGTTGTGTAATTTTTGCGCGAACTTGCGCAACTAGATTTTCGTAACTTGTTTCATCAAAATTAGTATTGGCATTATATAAGGCTTCTTGTAAACGCAGTAACTGATTGCCCTTTCTATCGGCATTTACAAAAGATGTTACCTTATTGCTAAAGCCAATAAGCCCGGGTTTATCTTGTTTTATCCAAGCCACATGCCCTAAAACTAAACTTGCATTTATTGAATAATCTAATAATGTTAATTCGTCAAAAGGCATTTTCATAATGCGCCCCATATCTACCAAACAATATATTTGTTGAGCACGTTCATCACGGTAATGGTTAATCATTAATTGATTTCTACGAGCTGTGGCTTTCCAATTAATTGTTCGGATATCGTCACCTAAAACATATTCTTTTATTTGTTCAAATTCGGTACTTTGACCTATTCTTCTAATTTTTTTAATTCCAATATCTGACAAGCGATTACTAATAGCCAGTAGTTCATACTGCCGAAGCTTTAAGAACGAAGGATAGCATGGCATCATAAAGGGAGATTCTATTTTATAATGCCTTTCAACCAAACACAATGGGGAGGTAATAAATATATTTAATTTGCCAAAATGGTATTCGCCTCTCTCCACAGGACGAATTTGATAAGAGAATTTTTTTTGTTCCGAGGGCTTTAAATTTGCTTTAATTTTAAAATTTCGTAGCTGAAATTGTATAGGCAATTCATCAATAATTGAAACATTAATTTTAAATGTGTAATAGTTTTCAATTAATAATTCTATATCATTTATATCGCCGTTGCTTAAACGTTGGTATTTCGCCTGCCTATTAATATTTATGGGTTGGGCATTTTTTAATAAAATTATGCTGTCAATTATAATTAAAAAAAACAGTAATAATAGAGTAACAAAAGTAATATTATAAATCCAGTTGAAAATAAATGCTAAAATAAAAAGCACAATTAAGCCAAATACTAATTTGTAAACTAAATTAGTAAAACGAACTTGTTTAAATATTTTAAAGAATAGTTTTATCAAAAAATATAATAATTGTTTTATCTTGGAATTTCTACCTTATCAATAATTTGTTGAATAACTGCATCTACTTGTATGCCTTCCATTTCCTTCTCGGGAGTAAGTATAATACGATGGCGCAGCACGGGGAAACAAACATATTTAATATCTTCTGGAGTTACAAAATCTCTATTTTGCAAACAAGCATTTGCTTTTGCTGAATTTAAAATTGCAATACTTGCGCGGGGTGAGGCACCTAAAAATAAACTTGGATTTTTTCGAGTTGAGTTTACAATTTGAGTTATGTATTTTATTAAATTGTCTTCAACAATTATTTTACCAACTATTTTTTTTAATTCTAAAATACCTTTTTTGTCTAATACTTTATTAATGATAGTTAAATCAATGTTGCTAGTATTGTTATGAAAATTTAAAAGCATTATACTCTCATCTTCTAAACTTGGGTATCCAACATTTATTTTAAATAAAAAACGATCGAGTTGTGCTTCGGGAAGGCGATACGTTCCTTCTTGCTCAATTGGGTTTTGGGTAGCCAGTACCATAAAAGGTAAATCTAATTTATAAGTATTTCCATCAACAGTAATCTGTCGTTCTTCCATAGCTTCAAAAAGAGCAGATTGTGTTTTGGCGGGCGAACGATTTATTTCATCCGTTAAAACTATATTTGCAAATAATGGGCCGCGTTTAAATTCAAAATCAGAATTTTTCGCATTAAAAATAGATGTTCCTATAATATCACTTGGCATTAAATCGGGCGTAAATTGTATACGTTTAAATTCGGCATCAATAGTTTTGGCTAATAATTTTGCTGTTAAGGTTTTGGCTACACCAGGTACGCCCTCTATCAGTACGTGTCCGTCAGCCAATAAGGCTATCAATAACAAATCTACTAGCTGAGGTTGCCCTACTAAATATTTTGCAATTTCGGCTCTTACACTTTGTGTTTTGTGCGATAAATCGCTTAAATCTATTCTGTTTTCAAATTTATTTTCCATTGTAACTATTTTTATCGTAAACTATTTTTATTAAAGTTATGTATTTGTCGGTTCAATTCAATTAAATCGTATTCGGTAATTTCATCCGCAATTTTTATTTTTTCACAATACGTAAATAGTTGAGAAGTTAATTTTTTATTAATACCACTTAATTCGGTTATTTCATTTATAAATAATTCATTAATCTCAATAGTACTTATATTAAATTTTTTTCGAATATTTTCATAAAAAAATTTTATACGCTCCACAGCAATACCATGATGATTTTTACTATTGTAATAAACGTGACTAACTACATTTACAAACTCTAAAGTACTATTAGTGGGCTTTATTAGAATTGGAATGGCACGTTGTCGACGGCGGCCTTCAAAAATCATATAAAAAATTATTGTAAAAATTATTAGTAAATAAGCGGCGTAAAGTTCATCGCTTTCAAACACAAATTTAAGAAACGAATAGTTAGTAATATTAAAAGTTTTATAATATTCATCCCAAATTAAATTTTTATTTTTTAAATAAGATATTGTTGTGTAAGCCGCATCTTTATTTTTGTTATTAGCCATAAAATAATTTGTAAATACATCGGGGATACTCATTAAATAAAGGTGTCCGCTATTTAATTTTGTATGTATTAAACAGGCTTTATTATTTTGGTAATAAGCTAGTATCTTAAATCGTGTGCTATCAAAATGACTAAAATAAGTAGCATTTGCTAATTGCGAATAAATGAATTTTTTTTGAGATAAATTTTTTGCTGTAAATTTAATTTCTTCTCCTGTTTTATTTATTAACGAATCTATTGAATAAAAATAATTATTAAAACCATAATCGGTTTCGATGTGCAGACTATCAGCTAAAATACCATCAAATTTATTCGAGGCAATAAAAACAGTGTTCCCCTTTTCTAAAAAATTATATAGGGATGTAATATCGCTTTTATTAAAATTGACATTATCATTAATAATTAATAAAGATGATTTTTTATCTCCCTTATTATTTAAATTATATAATGTTTGGTTATTGAATGTAATTTTTTGTGAGTAAACACCTTCTATTAAATTATAAATTGCATAGCAACCAAAGGGCGATTTATTTTTACTAAGATAGGTTCGGCTCCAATCAATAGGTTTAGGCAATAAGTACTGAGTAGCGATTATTACACCAAAAATGCATAAAAAAATATATGTAAATTTTTTGTTGCTTTTAAACATTTAATTGTTGTTCAAAATTGTTAAATCCCTTAGCATTTTCGGTATAACTAATTTCGTTTATAGAAAATTGTCCGTACCAAATATATTCGTAGATACGACTAAGTTGTTTATATGAGGTTACATAAGTATCTTTTTTTAATTCATAAGTATAATCGATATTAGTTTTATATGGTGCAAAAACTATAAGTTGCTTTTTATCTAATAAAAATAATATTTTTAAATAATGCCAACGGATAGCAAGTCGGTAATCATTAATATTTAAAGCATCGGTTATTTTTAGTTCAAAGTTTATGGTGTTTAAATCTTCGGTAACTTCTGTAAAATTAAAAGATGTTGCCTTTGGTTTAGGTTTAATTAAACTAATTAATTGTGTTTTTGATAATAGCCAAATTATAATTGTGAATGATACAATAATTACTGACCAAATAATTATTGTGCGTGTTCGGTTTATATTTTCATAACCAACATTGCCAAATAACCATTCACTTAACCAACTTAAAAAACGTTGAAGTAAACTAGGACTAACAATATTGCTTTGTTTATACTTGAGTTTTGAATCTGAAAAAATAGATACTTCTTTTTGTTTTGATGGCACTAATACTTTTAAAGCAGAAGTATCTCTATTAATAAGTGGAATTGTGCAAGTATCTACTTTTGTAAAATTTATAGGTGTTTTATTACAAATTCCATTTAAAGAAAGTAATACAAAAAATAATAAAATATGCTTTGTTTTTTTTATATTATTGAATTTGATTAATTTTTTCGATAATAGATGTGCCTTCTTTTTTCTCTTCTAAAGTTGTATATTGATAAATACTCATTAAAAAGTAAACACTCATTACTGTATACGACAGTAGGCTACAAACAGCGGTAACCACAATTAACAAAATGGGGGTACTTTCTTCGGCAACACCATAGCCAACTGTTGATTTTACCCTGCTAAAGGTTGTAATTATTGTAACAATAAATACAGGGATTTGCGCAACAAAACCCATTATTGAGTAAGATAAAAGTGCTATAAAACTAACTAACCAAGTACTCCAAAAATTACCTTTTAAATAATAAAATACTTTACGCATTGCTGCAAAGATAGGTATGCGATTACGCTGGCAAACAAATAATGAAACGATTGGAATGTAAGATAGAATGGGAACAAAAATTACCATTAAAGCAAATGCTAATAATACTAGTAAAATTGCTAAAATTATGGCTCCACTTGTTCCTCCACCAAACGAAAATAGAGAACCAATGCCTGTAAAAATTAATGCTACAGCAATAATAGCAATTATTGAAATAACAACAAACAATAATACATTACCTAACATACGCCAAAAATCATTAAAAAAATTAGCAAGCACCAACTTCATTGTTAATGTTTCGTTTTGTTGTAATTTTTCGTTTTCGATTAAATTTTTATTTAAGATAGTGCTATAAATTACTATACCCACAAATAACAAAAACATAGCTAAAGCATAATTTAATATTAAATTGCCAGTGAATGAGGAAAGACCTTTTTTAAAAAGATTTGCGCTAAACATTGCACCAAATAGTGATGTTGAAATGGTAACCGAGGCTACTAAAAAAGTACCGGCAATTAATAATAAACTGCCAAAAAATGTTTTAAAATTCTGTTTTATAAAGCCAAAAGTCGCACCAAATACGCCTCCTAAATCGCGCACTTTGCGGTAATATATTTTTTGATTATTCATATTTAACTAAATATTTACGTTTTAAATAAATTGGTAACACAATAAAATAACCAACTATAAAAATAAACGAAGTGCCAATAATAAATGCTGTTAAAGCCCAATGCATTTCAGTATATCGGGTAACAAAACTTTCTAAAAAGCCAGCACAAATAAATATAGGTACTAAGCCAATTACAATTTTTAGTCCATCCTTTCCGCCACGCATTAGCGATTGCATACGTGTATGTGTTTTTGGAAATACAATACTATTACCTAACACAAAGCCAGCGCAACCAGCAATAATAATTGCACTAATTTCTAAAGTACCATGTATCCAAACAACTTTTAATGCTTTACCTAAAACATCGTACTGATAAAAAAGAGTAAAAAAACAACCTAACATAATGCCGTTGAATATCAAAAAAAAAGACGTTCCAAAAGCTGTTAATAGTCCAAAAACAAAAGCAATAAATGAGACCCTAATATTATTTAATGTAATTTGCATAAACATTAAAAACTGATTTCCCTCGCCGTAAATACCTAAGGCATTACCTTTTTTAATGCGTTCAATGGTAACATCCACATAATAATCACCTAAAATTAAACGTACAAAACTATCGTCGTATATTTGTGAAAGTACACCAATTAAAGTTGCAATTGCAGTTACAGCAAAAGCATAAAACAAGTTTTTATGATATTGCCCAAATAACAAAGGCAATTCTTTAGTATAAAAAGTAATAAATCTATTGCCTGTTTCTTTTTTATTTTTATATACTAAGTGGTGTATTCGCGATGCTATGCCATTAACATAAACGTTAGTTGTACTTTGGTTATAATTAGTGTTAGCAAAGGCTAAATCATCAGTAGATTCAATAAACATATCTGTTAATTTGGCAGGATGAATATTTTGTTTTTCATCCATTACTTTTTCATACTCCTCCCATTTTTGAGCATTTTGTTTTAAAAAAGTAATTTCCTTCATAAAGAATTATTTATCTTAGCAAACATTAAAAATAAGTATTGTAATTTACCTTTGCAATAATTTATATGGAAAGTATAAAAATAAAAACTACACAAAATGTTGTTCTAAGTTACAATGCGGCTGGCGTTGGTTTACGTTTGTTAGCTGCGTTGTTAGATACAATTTTTGTTTACGCCTATTATTTTTTAATTATAATAATTTTTACGTATGCAATTAATAGAAATAAATATAGTGGCGATTATGAAAGTAGCGAAAGTTATAACCAAATAATGATTAGCATTGCTATTTTATGTTTGTTACCTGCATTTTTATATCATTTATTGTGTGAAACTTTTTTAAATGGACAAAGTTTTGGTAAAAAAATAATGAAAATTAAAGTTGTTAAAATGGATGGTACACAACCTAATTTTGGTTCGTATTTAGTACGATCTATGTTTAGGTTAATTGATATTACACTTATTTCGCCCATCGTGGCTTTAATTACAGTGGCGGTTTCAAAAAATTCGCAACGTTTTGGTGATATGGTGGCTGGAACAACCGTTATTGAATTAAGTAAAAAGCTAACGCTTAGAGATACGATTTTGCACAAACAAAAAACGGATTATGTAATTGTTTATTCGCAAGTATCATTAATGAATGATGCCGACGCAAATATAATTAAGGAAGTATTAGATTTTAACGCCAAACAAAATCAACCCGAACATATTAATTTATTAGCAAAAAAAATTAAAACTAAGTACGCTATTAGTGAGGTAAAACTACGTGATGATGTTTTTTTAAAAACCTTGTTAATGGATTATAGCCATTATTTGTTTGAGAAGTAAGTACATTCTTTTAAAAACTCAATATAAAAATTTTTAATTTCATAATCAAAGGTATCGTTATGAAAAATAGAAATTAATTGGCCATTATACTTTTTAACTTCATTAATTAGTGGGCTAGCCAATTCCATTAAAGTTTTATTTTCTTTTTTGCTGTAATAAATTAAAGTATTTTCGGCAATACAATACGGGTTTATTTGTAACGCCGTAATTTGCTCGTCTTCTAGACTATACCAAATGTAAGGGATGCAGTAAGATGCTCTAAAACCATTACAGTTTGTGTAACCCATACTGTAATCTTCAATAATACCCCCTTGTAATAATGATTGATAGGTTTCTGGAAAATTTAAAACCGAAAAATGCTGCCTACTTTTGCGAATATTTTTATGTGTAATTGAAGATAATCTATTCACTTCAACTTTTAATTGTTGTAAGTTTTCGCGCGAGCCGTATGAAGGATGGATACCCACCATACTATAATCGGCAATACTTTTAATCAAGGTTTGAAATTGTAAATTTGTAGCTGAATGGTTTTTATCATTCTTCCCATAATCTCCTAATAAAAAAAAGTAAATGCTATTTATTGAATATGCATTGTGCGTTTCAATTAAAAAATTATAGCAATCAAAAGGATCTTTATTTTTCTTAAAAATTACGCTTGTTCGTTCACTTATCGATTCAAATTTTTTAGAAACAAAATCACTCACATAGCCCGCCATTGTTCTTACAAAACCCTTATGTTTGTATTTGTAAACATTATCTACATCAATACTAGATACAAAGTTGTAAACAGATTCTTTAAAGATTAATGTATTATTCACATTAAGTAAAATTTGTTTTAATTCATACAACCATTTATTTACCAACGGTTTTTCGATAAAATTGTATTGATATGCCAAACTCGATTTAAAATTAAAACGATTAAATTTATCAATTTTATAGGGTAAATATTCTTCGTATCGAGCTATCAACCAAAAAGTAGCACCAAATATATCAAATGGTATTTGTAAGTTTGAAGTTTTAAAAAATAGTTTTTCAAATTGTGCGTGGTTATTTACTTCTACTAAATAATCCTTAATACCATAATCAAATAAAATAGAGTGTGGTTTTATTTGTAAGCAATTCTCAATAATAGCATCACTATAATTTAGTTTAACACCTTCTGTTTTTATAAACAATTCTACATCTAAAATTAATTTGTAATTTATGCCTAAAGCTTCGTTAAATAAAGTGTTTAAACAATAAGTTAAACGATTGCTTGTTTTTGGGGAATATATAACCAATGTATCTACGAAGCTAAAATACAAATACATTTACAGCGTAAATTTAACATCACAAATAATTATTGCCAAAACAATGTTAATTCCTTAAATTCACAGCATTAATTTATTTTTTTATGAAGAAATTACTTTTATTATTTTTGATAATTCCGACGTTATTTATTGCTCAACAAAAAATTACTTTAGAAGATATTTGGGTTAAATATGCTTTTTATCCAAAATCTGCCCAAGGCTTTAATGTAATGAACGACGGTTTGCATTATGTTGACATTGAAAAAATTAGCGACCAAAACGTATTATGTCAGTATGAAATTAAATCAGGTAAAAAAATAAAAGAATTAGTAAAGGGTTCCGATATCACTTTTAACGAAAAAGGGATAGATTTAAGCACTTATCAGTTTAGCCCAAACGAAGATAAACTATTATTATTTGAAGAAAAAGAAAATGTGTATCGTCGCTCACCTAAGGCAAATTATTATGTGTATGATATTGCCACAAAAAAAACTATTAAATTATGCGATAAGGGCAAACAATTTTTTCCATCATTTGCCCCCGATGGCAACCAAATTGCTTTTGTACGTGAAAATAATTTATATATAAAAAATTTAATAAGTGGCGAAGAAATAGCTGTTACTAACGACGGCGAACAAAATAAAATTAAAAATGGCTGGGGTGATTGGGTGTACGAAGAAGAATTTAGCAAAGCAGATTATTTTGACTGGAGTAGCAATAGCCAGTATTTAGCTTATGTAAAATTTAACGAAACAAATGTAAAAGAATACGCAATGGATATGTATAACGGCAATTTATATCCTGATAAAGTAACTTTTAAATATCCAAAAGCAGGCGAAGATAATTCAAAAGTAACTGTGCATATTTACGATGCTACTTTAAAAACTACAGTAACCGCCGATATAGGCACTGATAAAGATATTTATATTCCACGATTACAGTTTACTAACAATCCCTTAGTACTTTCTATTCAACGTTTAAACCGTTTACAAAATAAATTCGAATTAATTTTTGCCGATGCAATAGGCGGCAAAGGTATTAGCGTATTTACTAACGAAAGTAAAACGTATATTGATATTACTGACGACCTTATTTTTGTTGGTAACAAAGGCTTTATAATCAGCCACGAGGGTGATAATTACAATCATTTATATTATTACGATATTACTGGTAAACTCATCAATCAAATTACAAAAGGCAATTGGGATGTAATGGAGTTTAAAGGGTTTGACGAAATTACTAATACCTTATATTATGTAAGCACCGAAAATGGTGCAATAAACCGCGATGTATATAGCATTAAATTAAATGGAAAGGATAAAAAGCGATTATCGTCCAAAGATGGTATTACTGATTTTGAATTTACGCCTGGCTTTAAATATTACACATCAAGCTACAGCAATGCCAATACACCACCGGTATATGAATTGTGCGATATTAAAGGCTCAACTTTAAAAGTTTTAGAAGATAACAACGAATTAAAAACTAAATTAAAAAACTACAATGTATCACCACGCAAATTTTTTAAATTTAAAACTTCTGAAGGTATTGAATTAAATGGCTTTATGATGAAACCGCATAATTTTGACTCTACAAAACGTTACCCTGTATATATGTATGCTTACAATGGGCCTGGTAGTAACGAGTGTAATAATAGTTACGACCCATTTGAATTTATGTGGCACAATCTTTTAAATCAAGAAGGTTATATGGTGGTTTGTGTTGATGGGCGTGGAACAATGGGGCGCGGGCGTGATTTTAAACATAGTACTTATATGCAATTGGGTAAATTAGAAGTAATTGATCAAATTGAAACTGCAAAATATTTAGGCAATTTACCCTATGTTGATAAAAGTCGAATAGGCTTTCAGGGCTGGAGCTACGGCGGTTACATGGCTTCGTTAATGATTAGCAAAGGAGCCGATGTTATAAAAGCGGCTATTGCGGTTGCCCCTGTTACCAATTGGAAATATTATGATAATATTTACACCGAACGTTTTTTACGTAAACCACAAGATAATAAAAGCGGATATGAAGATAATTCGCCAACTAATTTTGTAAAAAACATAAAAGGTAAATTTTTATTAATACATGGTAGCGCCGATGATAATGTGCATTTGCAAAATAGTATGGAGTTGGCAGCAGCTTTAGTAAAAGACAATATTCCGTTCGATTTTATGATTTATCCAAATAAAAATCATGGTATTAGCGGCGGATTAACGCGTTTGCACATCTATACAAAAATATTAAAATTCGTAAAAGAAAATTTGTAACATTACAAAATGGCAAAAAAACGATTGGTTGTTTTTACAGGTGCTGGCGTAAGTGCCGAAAGTGGAATTAAAACCTTTCGCGATAGCGGTGGCTTGTGGGAGGAATTTAAAATAGAAGACGTTGCAACCCCCGAAGCTTGGATTAAAAATAAAGAATTAGTCTTAGATTTCTACAATCAGCGCCGAAAACAAGTTATACAAGCACAACCCAATGCTATGCACTTATTTTTAGGAGATTTGCAAAAAAAATTCGATATTCATATTATTACTCAAAATATTGATGATTTGCACGAACGCGCAGGCAGTAAAAAAGTATTACACCTGCATGGCGAAATTATGAAAGCCCGAAGTTCAGTTTCCGAAAACTTAATTTACCCTATAAAAAAAGCCGAAATTTTATTAGGCGATAAATGCGAAAAAGGCTCGCAACTTCGCCCTCATATTGTTTGGTTTGGCGAAATGGTTCCCGAAATGGAAAACGCCTATGCTGTTGCCGAACAAGCCGAATTATTTGTAGTTATTGGCACTTCACTAAATGTTTACCCAGCTGCAGGTTTGGTAAGTTACGTAAGTGCTTATACACCCAAATGGCTAATAGATCCTAATAATTTTAATTTAGATTACATCAAAGGTTTAAAACACATTAGGCAAACAGCTGTTAATGGCGTTGAAGAGTTGAAAAAGGCGTTGTTTGAAAATAATAAATAAAAAATATTTAATAAATACATCACAATCTTTATTGATTTTTCAGGTTATAATCTCAAAATTCAAAAAACTTCGCTTAAAATTGGCAAATATCACTTAAAATGATATATTTGCACCCTTAAATTTAAAAAATTACCAACACAAAATTACAATTATGCAAAACAAAGGTGCTATTAAAATATTTGCTATTCTATTAGGTTTAGCTTGTATTTTTTATTTATCGTTTACATGGGTTACGCAAGGAGTTGAGAGTGATGCCAAGGCTTATGCCGAAAATAGTGTTAACTCATTTAAAGTAAAAGCAGCTGCTAAAGATTTCGCAAAAGGCAATCCCTCAAAAGAATTAAGCTACATCGATTCGTTAAAAGAAGTAATTAGCGACCGTTACTTAGATTCTATGAAAAAGCAAACGGTGTATAATCTTTTAATTGCAGAGTACACTTATGAAGAATGTAAAAAAAGCGAGATTAATTTAGGTTTGGATTTACGCGGCGGTATGAACGTTACCTTAGAAGTTTCGGTAATTGACATCGTTAAAAATCTAAGCAACAACAGTGCCGACCCAGCTTTTAACCTAGCCTTAAACGAAACACAAAAAAATTTAGGTGTAAATAATAACGACGATTTTATTGAAGCTTTTGATAAACGTTACAAACAAACAAATCCAAACGGACGTTTAGCCCCATTATTTCAAAGCATTGAGAATAAAAATAAAATTTCTTATAATTCAACTAACGACGAAGTTATAAAATTTATACGTGAGCGTGTTGGCGAAGCTGTTGGTAATGCTGAGAAAACATTCCGCAGTCGTATTGACCGTTTTGGTGTAACACAACCTAACATTCAAAAATTAGGCACAAGCGGACGTATTTTAGTAGAATTACCTGGTGTAAAAGATAAAGCACGTGTGCGCGAACTATTACAAGGTACTGCAAACTTAGAGTTTTGGGAAACTTACGAAAACGGCGAAATTGCGCCATTATTAGATAAAGCAAACGTCGTAATTAGTCAGGAATTGTATGGTACTAAGTTTGCAATTAAAGATACAACATTAATTGCTGATACAAATGCTGTTAAAACTACAGCAGCCCTAAACACAGCTTCTGCAACAACAAAACAAGATTCTCTTAAAGCCGATTCTTTAAAAACTGCATCTACACCTTCGGTAAACGCTCAAGATACAGCCATAAAAGGCTTTCAAAAGCGTGCGCCATTATTTAGTGTATTTCAAAATGCATTTGCATTAGTACCTTTAAAAGGTAGAATTACATTAGACGAAAAAGGAAACCCAAAAGCTTATGCTGAAGGTCCGGTTATTGGAATCGCAACATCAAAAGCCGATACTGCTAAAGTAAATGCGTATTTAAAAATTGCTCAGAAAAAAAATATTTTCCCATCTAAACTTAAATTTATGTGGGGTAATAAAGAAGTTGAGACGAAACAAGATGGTAAAGTTGTAGGTTCTTATTTCGAATTATTTGCTATTAAACAAACCGATCGTAACGGTAAAGCTGCTTTAAGTGGCGATATTATTACCGATGCTAAAAAAGATTACAATCAATCGAGTGGTGGTGTGCCTTTAATTAGTATGAGTATGAACTCAGAAGCTGCTCAAAAATGGAAAGTTTTAACAGGAAGCAACAAAGGCAAAAGCGTTGCTGTTGTAATGGATAACATGGTGTATTCTGCACCACGTGTAAACTCTGAAATTAGCGGCGGTCAATCACAAATTACGGGTAATTTTACAGATGCTGAGGCCGACGCTTTAGCAGCTATTTTAAGTGCTGGTAAATTACCTGCTCCTGCCCATATTGTTGAAGAGAATGTTGTTGGTCCTACCTTAGGTTCAGAATCTATTAGTTCAGGTTTAATGAGTTTTGCTATTGCCTTAGTAGTTATCCTCTTATTTATGGCAGCGTATTATAGCAAATCGGGTTTAGTAGCCAACGTTGCCTTAATTGCCAATATGTTTTTTATAATGGGAATTTTAACCTCACTTGGTGCGGTGTTAACCTTGCCAGGTATTGCAGGTATAGTCCTCACCATAGGTTTGGCAGTAGATGCGAACATATTGATTTTTGAGCGTATTCGAGAGGAATTAGCTTTAGGTAAATCAACAGCCCAATCAATAAAAGAAGGTTTTAAACACGCTATGAGTTCTATCATTGACTCTAACATTACCCTTGCCATTTTATCAATAATATTAATGGTGTTTGGTAGCGGACCAGTTCAAGGTTTTGCAACTACTTTATTAATTGGTATTGGTGCTTCGTTGTTTAGTGCAATTTTAATTACACGTGTTATTTTCGAATGGATGTTAGAGCGCAAAATGGAAATTCCGTTTGATACCAAAGCTACTCGCAACGCCTTTAAAAAATTACATTTCGATTTTGTAGGTAAACGTAAAATATATTATGCAATTTCTACGTTAGTTATAATTTTAGGAGTTGTATTTTATTTTAAAAATCACGGTTTAAACTTAGGAGTTGATTTTAAAGGTGGACGTACTTATCAAGTGCGCTTTGAAAAAGACATGAACACCGAGGATATTAAAAAAGCCTTAGCCCCAGTATTTGGCGGCGCACCTGAAGTAAAAACATTAGGTAGTAAAAATCAAGCAAAAATTACTACTACTTACCGTGTAACCGATAACGACCCAAATGCCGATAAAGAAGTAGAAGAGTCGCTAAACAAAGGTTTGGGAACATTAAATGCAAAGTATGATATAATGCAACAGCAAAAAGTGGGTCCGACAATTGCAACCGATATTGTGTATGGGGCTTATGGGGCTATTTTGTTTTCGTGTTTAATGATGTTTTTATATATTGTTGTTCGTTTCCGCAAGTGGCAATATGGTTTAGGTTCGGTGGTAGCTTTGTTTCACGACGTGCTAATTGTATTATCGTGTTATACAATTTTTGATGGTATGCTACCTTTCTCTTTAGAAATTGGGCAAGATTTTATTGCTGCAATATTGACGGTTATGGGTTATACAATGACGGAGACCGTTGTTGTATTTGACCGTATCCGCGAAAAATTGGCCGAAAGTGGCAAAGTCGATGTATTTGGGGAGGACCGTAATAAATTAATTAATTATGCTTTAAATAGTACTTTAAGTCGTACCATTTTAACATCGTTAACTGTATTTTTTGTTTTATTAGTAATATTTATATTTGGCGGTGATGCTATTAGAGGCTTTATATTTGCCTTATTAATTGGCAGGATTATTGGCACTTACTCTTCATTATGTATTTCAACGCCAATTGTGGTTGATTTTGATAAGAAGAAATAAAATAATTTCTTTATCTAAAATCAAAATATAAAACTATCCTTACGTCTTTAATAAGGATAGTTTTTTATACTAAATTTAATTTTTAAATTTTTAAAGAATAATTTCTTTATTAAAATTTTATGGTAAACGGAATTTAAACTTTAATTTATTTTAGTTATATTCGTTGGTATAATTTTTTCTTTTGAAAAACATACTTCTCATACAGCCAAAATCTATTTTAAAAAAAATTTATCCCAAGGCTGTTTGGAAAATAAATACACTTGAAAAAAGTATTTATTTAACTTTTGATGATGGCCCAGTTCCCGAATTAACCTATTGGGTTTTAAACGAACTAAATAAATACAATGCCAAAGCCACTTTTTTTTGTGTTGGTGCAAATATTTTAAAAAATCCTGATATTTTTAAGCGTATAAAAACCGAAGGGCATCAAGTGGCAAATCATACTATGTTTCACTGTAAAGGCTTTAAACATTCGGTTAAAGATTATGTAAATGAAGTAAACGAGTGTAAACAATTAATAAAAAATAATTTATTTCGTCCGCCTTACGGCCAATTAAAACGAAGCCAATATAGAGCCTTAATTAAAAATAAATATAAAATTATTTTTTGGGATGTTATTAGTTACGATTATGAAAAAATTAGTGAAGAACAATGTGCTAAAAATGTACTCTCAAATACAAAAAATGGTAGTATTATTTTGTTTCACGACAATGTTAAAGCCGAAAAAAATTTAAAATATACTTTGCCATTATTACTAAAACATTTCGCAAATTTACAATACAAATTTAAAGCCATAGAAGAATGAAGTTTATAGTATATTTTACAATTTTTTGTTTTACCTTTTTTTGTAATTCTTGCAATAATAATAAATCTGCCTTTGCCGAAAAAAGTTTTCATGTTTGGGGTAATAATCAAAAATGTAAGGTTACTATAGAAAAAGCTTGTGAAAGCGATGGCGTTGGCGAAGCAAAGTGGGATATGGATAGCAAACTTTTAAAACTTAAAATAGATACAACTATAACCAGTTACAGTGCTGTTTTAAAATTAGTGGCGAGTGCTGGATATGATAACGAATTGTTTTATGGTAACGATTATGCTTACTCTAAATTAGACGAAACCTGCCAGTATGAAAGAAGAGCAGATTAAAAAATTATATGAAGATATTTTTATTAATTTTTAGTTTAGTTTATTCATTATTTTCTTTTTCTCAAAAAAGTAATAGTTCAGTGCATACCATTACTGAAAATATGAAAGTTCAAGAAAAAGCTTGGAACGATGGAAACATTAAAGCATTTATGAAATATTATTGGCATAACGATAGTCTTAAATTTATTGGAAGCAAAGGTATAACCTACGGTTGGCAAAAAACTTTAGATAATTATTTAAAAAGCTATCCCACCAAAAAGGAAATGGGTATTTTAACATTTACAATTATTGAATGCACTCAACTTTCCGAAACAAATATTTACGCAATTGGTAAATGGAATTTAAAAAAAGAGGGTTTGGATAGTTTAGCAACTAATAAGGTAGTTAGCGGACACTTTACGCTACTTTGGAAAAAAATACATAATAATTGGCTAATTGTAGCCGATCACACAAGTTAATTTAATAAAAATAAATTAATTTACAAACTAATACAATTTAGTTAGTTTTTGTAAATTTTACATTATCAATATTATTGCAATGTTAACAAAACTTAAATCTAAAATAATATTATAATACACTAGTTATAAATAACATTTACGATTTTTGCCTTATGCTTAAAAATTTATTTTGCTTATTATTTATATCCTTCACTTATTTTATTTCTGCGCAACAAACTGCTTTAATTACTGCAGGCGGTAATTGGAAGTATTTAGATAACGGAACCAACCAAGGCACTATTTGGACGCAAACAACTTTTAACGATGCAAGTTGGGCAAGTGGAAATGCAGAACTTGGTTACGGTGATGGAGATGAGGCTACAGTAGTTAGTTTTGGGCCAAGTTCATCAAACAAATATATTACATCTTATTTTCGTAAAGTTGTAAATGTTGTAAATCCTTCGCAATACTTTTCGCTAGATTTGCAGGCTGTTAGAGACGATGGTATTGTTGTTTATATAAATGGTACAGAGGTTTGGCGCGATAATATGCCTGGAGGTACAATATCGCACGTTACGCCAGCTAATTCTACTATTTCGTTTGGTGCTGAAAGTGCTTGGAATCAAATAACAATTAGTTCGGCCTATTTAGTAAACGGAAATAACACAATCGCTGTTGAAATTCATCAGGAAAATGGAGGCAGTTCTGATATTAGTTTTAACCTAAGACTTAACGGTAATCTATCCGCACCAGCCATAACTGTTGATAGAGGTCCGTATTTAAATATTGGTACACAAAATAGTATGATTGTTAAATGGCGCTCTACCACAACCTCCGATTCTAAAGTGTTTTACGGTACAAGTGTTGGCAGTTTAACTAATACTATTACTGACCCTAGTTTTGTTACCGACCACGAAATTAAAATTACAGGTCTTATTCCATCAACAACATATTACTATGCCATAGGTAGCTCTGGCAATACTTTAACAATACCTTCAAGTTCTATTTATTTTAAAACTAGCCCAGTAGCAGGTGCTATTGGTAATTATAAATTTTGGGTTGTGGGCGATGCAGGCACGGCAACCTCAAGTCAAACGGCTGCTAAAACTGGTTTTTTAAATTATACATCTAACGGACCTATTGATGGCTGGCTGTGGTTGGGAGATAATGCATACGAAGGCGGTTTTCAAAGCGAATATCAATCTGGTGTATTTTCCACTGGTGCTTATTCAAACGAAATGAAACGAATTGTAACTTGGCCCGCCCCTGGCAATCACGATTATAATAATAACATTCCTTTTTCGCCTTCGCCAGCATATTACAATATATTTACATTACCGGCAGCGGCAGAAGCTGGTGGTGTTGCATCTGGAACCGAAGCATATTATTCTTATAATTATGGTAACATTCATTTTATATCATTAGATTCTTATGACCAAGGGCGAAATACAAATGACCCAATGGCTACCTGGCTTACTGCCGATTTAACTGCCAATACCCTACCCTGGGTAATAGCTTATTGGCATCACCCACCGTATACCAAAGGTAGTCATAATTCTGATAACACTAATTTTTTAGATGGAGAATTAGTAGATATGCGACAAAATATAATACCTATTTTAGAAAACGGAGGAGTTGATTTAGTATTTAGCGGGCACAGCCATTGTTATGAGCGTTCTTACTTAGTAAATGGGCATTATGGAAACTCAAGTTCTTTTAATGCATCAATGAAATTAGATGGCGGAAGCGGTAATTATCCTACAAATTGCCCTTATCAAAAACAAACGCAAATTTCAAAAGCCAATAAAGGTGCTGTTTACAGTGTATGTGGTTGTTCAGGTAAATTAAGTGGTACATCAAGCGGTTGGCCTCACCCAGTATTTTATTACGCAACAAATACTATTTTAGGCAGTATGTTGTTAGAAGTTAATGGTAATAGATTAGATGCGAAATTTATTAGCTCCACAGGTGCTATTTCCGACTCATATACAATAGTAAAAAATGCTGGCAAAAAAATTACATTAAATTCATGTCCAAATCAACCTTTAAGTTTAATTCCCTCTTGGCCAGCAACATTACAATGGTTTCCTTTGGGAGTTACACAAAATTCGGTATCTGTAAGCCCAATGGTGTCAACTACTTATTATGCATACGATGCGTTAAGTTGTATTAAAGATACATTTGTTGTAAATATGTTGCCAGCAGTAAGTTGTGCCACCATTACTTCTTTTTACGAGAATGAATTAAATAATCAAGTTATAGTTTACCCTAACATTTTATCGTCATTTCAATCAAAATTAAAAATTAGTTTTTTACCCGAATTAACAATAAAAGAAGTTAATTTTTACAATGTTTCGGGTAAAAAATATTTATCAACTCTAACTGAAGTAAGCGCTACTGTATTTGAAACTGATACTCGCCAATTAAACAATGGCGTATATTTTGTTGAAATTATATTTAGCGACACAAAAAAAGCATACAAAAAAATAATTATAAATAAATAATAACTAAAAAATGAATTTAAAATCTACAATTGTTGCAGTAATTTGCATCTTATTTTTAAAACCAACTAACAGTAATGCGCAATGCACTGTAACTACAATCAGCGGCGATTTTAATGTAACCTCTAGTATTATTTTATCGGGTACTTATAGCGTAACAGGTAAGTTTTTTGTGCCTGCGGGTGTAACAGTTTTTGTAAACAAATTTTCGAGTAATAGTTGCGGTAAATTAGAAATATACGCAAAAACCGCAGTAATTAACGGTGTAATAAATGCCGATGATGCAGGCTATGTTGGTGGCTTAGGTGGTGTTGGTGGCACAAGCGTAACAAGTATAACCGGCGACCAGGTATCGTTAACAGGTTGCAGCAATAAAGATAATACTGGGCAAGTTACTATAGAGGGGGGTAAACAAGGTAACTTAGGTAGCGGACCAGGAGCTGGTTTAGCGGGTTTAATCGGGCAAAATGGTTCTGGACCAAAACAACAATGTTTAAATAATAACGATGAGTGTGGTATGATTGGTAGTGGCGGTGGCGCAGGCGGTGGCGCTGGTGGCAGTTATGGTGGAAAAGGTAGCAATGCTGCTATAGGAGGTAGTGGAACAAATTTTAATACTGCAACTGGCGTTAATGTTTCAACTGCTTTTGCAGTAATAGCAGGGGCTGGAGGCACAGGTGGCGTTTCGGGATCGGTTTATGGCACAGCAAATTCAACAGATATTGATTTAGGTTCAGGTGGCGCAGGTGCAGGCGGTGGAGCGCGTTCACTGGTACTTGGTGGCAACGGATCAAAAGGTGGTAATGGCGGCGGTATGGTTAAAATTGTAGTACAAGATACTTTAATAATTGCTGGTTCAATTTCGGCAAATGGCTCAAACGGTTTAAATGGTGGTTTAGGTGGCGATGGCGGTGTAACTGCAAAATGTTGTAGCGATGGTTGCGATGATTGTGGCGAAGCAAATTTATCGTGTGGTGCTGGTGGAGGCTCAGGTAGCGGTGCTGGTTCAGGCGGTGGTATATATTTAGAGTCTAACAATAAAATGAATATAACTGGTAACCTTCAAGCTGTTGGTGGCAATGGCGGCGCAGGTGGCTTAAAAGGAAATGGTGTAAGTTGTAATTACAGTGCTACGTTTTGCGGTACACAGGCATTAACGAGCGGTAACGGAAATAACGGTAACCTTGGCGGAGCGGCTGGTGGAGGTAGAATTAAGATTTTCGTGCCTTCATGCGCTTCTAACACTATTTTACCAATTACATCAATAAATGGTGGTACAGGCTTTGCTGCAGGCTTAGCTGGCACATATAGTTTAATGTGCAACGTTACTTCAATTTCCGAAAATACTGCTTACCATAAAATTGCAATTTATCCAAATCCTTCAAGCAATATTATTAGTATTAATTTTTATTATCCACAATTATTAAAAGATAATAATGCTGAGTTTCAATTATTTTCGGTAAATGGTCAATTAATTTCGAAAACAAAATGTGATTTAAACCAAGTTGAAAAACAAACTATTAATGTTAGTGAATTATCTAATGGAGTTTATTTTTTAAAACTTGTATCTAATGATGCTACTGTAATTGAGAAATTTATTAAAAACTAAAAATATTTAAAACTAAATACCATGAAAAAATTATATTTTTCTTTTATCTGCTTGCTATTTGTAAGTTTTTATGTAGCTCAACAACATAAAGTTAGTTTGCAACCTTGTTTAAAACCATTTTACCACGGTGTTGCCTCGGGCGACCCAATGAGTGATCGTGTTATAATTTGGACACGTGTTACCCCTGATACCAATCAAATTAACCAAACCATTGTTGTAAATTGGCGTGTAGCAACCGATACTGGTATGATAAGTATTGTTCAAAGCGGCGCAGTACTTACCGATTCGAGTGCTGATTTTACTGTTAAGGTAGATGTTACAACCTTATTACCTAACAAATTTTACTATTACGAGTTTCAAACAGCAAGTTACTTATCACCGCGTGGTAGAACAAAAACTAACCCTATAAGTAATGCTGACAGCTTGCGTTTTGCTTTAGTATCATGTGCAAATTATGAAGCAGGTTGGTTTAATGTATACGCAAGTTTATTACAACGTTCAGATTTTGATGCTGTACTTGCATTAGGAGATTATATTTACGAGTACAATACAGGTGGCTATTCGCCAAATGCAGCCGTAAACAGACAATGGTCTCCTGCCAACGAAATTGTTTCAATTGCTGATTACAGAATGCGTTATTCGACCTATCGTTTAGATGATGATTTACAGCGTTTGCATCAGCAGTTTCCATTTATTATTGTTTACGACGACCATGAATTTACTAATGATGCTTGGATGAATGGTGCACAAAACCATACCCCCGGAACTGAAGGGCCGTGGAGTGCTAGAAAGGCAATAGCATCAAAAGCATTTTTTGAATGGCAACCTATTCGAGTAACAAATACATCAAACCCAACTCAAATTTATCGCTCAATTAATTATGGTAGCTTAATTGAATTTATGATGTTAGATACCCGTGTTGCTGGAAGAGACTTGCAAGCAGGTACCACAGGGGCTACCGTTACATCACCTACTCGCCAATTATTAGGTACAACCCAGTATAGCTGGTTAGCATCAAAATTGAGCGCAAGTACAGCACAATGGAAAATTTTAGGGCAACAAGTAATGATGGCTCCTTTAAAAGTTTTAGGTAATGCAGTTAATGGCGACCAATGGGATGGTTATCCTGCTGAGCGCGACCGTATTTATAATCATGTTTTAACTAATAATATTTCTAATTTAGTTGTTTTAACTGGCGATATACACTCGTCTTGGGCTAATGATTTACCAACAGCTTCTTACAATGGATCTACGGGTGGGGGTTCGGCAGGTGTTGAATTTGTTACACCAAGCGTTACCTCCCCAGGCTTAACACTACCAGGTGGTGCCGCAGTAATTCAAGCAGGCAACAGCCATATTAAATATGTTGATTTAACGGCACACGGGTACTTAATAATGGATGTAAACCAAGCTCGTACTCAGGCCGACTGGTTTAATGTTACCACCTTAGACACGAAATCGTCAAACTTTACTTACGAAAAATCGTTTTTTGTAAATACATCGCAACGTTTTTTAAAAACCATTGCAGCTGCATGCGTTCCACGCCAATCTGTTTATGGTATTAAAGCACCTTTGTGCCCTCGTAGTTTAACTTCCACATCGCTTTTTGAAACCAACTATAAGCCAGTAATTTTGTCAGCTTTTCCAAATCCTGTAAATACTTATTTAACTATACAATTACACCAAGTAGTTGAGGGAGCTTTAAATTTTGAGATTTACGATTTAACTGGTAAATTAGTAAAATCGCAATTACAAAAAGATGCGCAAATAGGTGTTGCTAAATATTATGTTGTTACCGAAGATATTGCAACAGGCGTTTATTTATTGAAAATTAATACTAGTGGCTACTCGCAAACTCTTAAATTTATTAAAAACTAAAAAAAAGTTTATTTTAAAAACTTTTTGCTGTACTATTTTTTTAATAACATGGTTGTCTTTTAATATTGATAAGGATACTACATTTTCTGTTAATTTAAATAATTACATTTCGCAAAACGTAAAATTTATAGTAGATAATGTTGATAGCATAAATTATTATATAAAATTAAATAATAAGGATAAAGCAATTAATTTTTATAAAAAATCGCGCTATTATTATAAGCATGTAGAATTTTATATAGAGTATAATTTTCAATTTCATTCTAAATATTTTATTAATGGCCCATTAGTTAATAAAGCCGATATGGAATATGGCTATAAAACTTTTGTTCCTCATGGCTTTCAGGTATTAGAAAATTATTTATATGCTTCTCAATCAGATAGTAGTTTAAATATATCTTACGAGTTAACATTATTAAAGCAAACCTTTAATTATGTAAACCAAAAAAGTTTAAGTAAATCTTTAAAATCGGCTACTACGATTGATATGTTGAGGTTTGAAATAACAAGAATAATGTCGCTTTACCTAAATGGTTACGATTGCACTATTAATAAACAAAATTTAATTGAGGTAGAATATATTTTAAGTTCATTTACTAATGTGTTACAACTTGTAAATAAGGAACATTTTTTTGGCTCAAATTCAAAAAAAATAATAGATCAATCTATCAATTATTTACAAAAAAATAAAGATTACGATTCATTTAACCGCTTGCATTTTATTACAACTTACTTAAAACCTTTATATGAAGATCTTCACAATTTTTACGAAGATGATGAAAAAAAAATAATTACTAATTATGCAATAAATATTCGTCGTAAACAATTTTACGATAGCAAATGGTTAAATACAAATTATTTTTCGCTTGTTTTAAAAGATTCAGTTTTAGTAAACGAACAAGCTGAATTAGGTAAACTATTGTTTTTCGATCCAGTAATGTCTGGTAATAATCAAAGGGCCTGCGCCTCTTGTCATAATCCTAATGCGGCTTTTGGTGGTAACATAGATTTTAATTTAGAATTTGAATCATTAACCAAGTTAAAACGTAATACCCCTACTTTAATTAATGCGTTATTACAACGTAGTTTTTTTGCAGATGGTAGAGCTTTGCAATTAGAAGACCAAGTAAGCGATGTTTTAACAAATCACAAAGAAATGTTTTCATCACCACAAGAAGTGGTGTCAAAATTAAAACAAAGTGCAGAGTATAAAAAATTATTTGGCAAAGCTTTTAAAAATACTGAGGATACCACTATTACTTATTATGGCGTTTTAAAATCTATAAGTGAATTTGAACGAAAATTAATTGCGCTTAACTCGCCTTTTGATAATTATATACGCGGCAACAAAAAAGCCTTAACGGATGACGAGATAAAAGGTTACACTATTTTTTCGGGAAAAGCTTTATGTGGGAGCTGTCATTTTTTTCCACTATTTAATGGGATGGTGCCACCTTTTTATGCCGATAATGAATTTGAAGTAATTGGTGTTGCTAAAAATAAATTAAATACTCAATTAGATTTAGATAGCGGACGGTACAAGATTACAAGAAATAAAATCCACTTGGGTTCGTTTAAAACGCCCGCAATTCGTAATATTGAATACACAGCGCCATATATGCACAATTCGGCATACACAACATTGGATGAAGTTATTGATTTTTATGTAAAAGGAGGTGGAGCTGGTTTAAAATTAAATGTCCCAAATCAAACCTTACCATTTGATTCATTACAACTATCAAAACTAGAAATTAAGCAACTTAAAAAATTTATGTTGTCACTAACAGATAAATCGTTTAAATTTAGCGTTCCTACGAGATTGCCTTCTATTGCGATAAGCGGTTTACAAAATAGAAAAGTTGGAGGTAGTTATTAATTAATTTTTTAAAGTAATACAAATATTTTAATACTAATTATTTCTTATGTTATTCTAACTTTAATTAAAAGTTATTAATACATCGTTTTTAACAAAACAATTTCTTAACTTTAAATAGCAATTTTAAACTATTTGTTAATTTTTAAATAATCTTGGTTTTACTGTAAAATAACATTTCGTTCGCAAATTTGTAAAACTTAATTAATGAAAACGTTTTACAAAACTATTGTCCTTTCTGATATTCACTTAGGTATAAAAGCCAGCAAAGCCAAAGAAGTTGTTAATTTTTTAAAGCACCACAAGTGCGAAACACTTATTTTAAACGGCGATATTATTGATGGCTGGCAACTGCGTAAAAGTGGTAAGTGGCGTAAACAGCATAGCAATTTTTTTAAGCATATTATTGGTTTAACTTCTAAAAAAAAATGTCAAATTATTTATTTAAGAGGTAATCACGACGATTTTTTAGAAGAAATTCTACCCTTAAAAATTGGTAATTTTTCTATAAAAAAACATTATACACATTACGGTGTAAATAAAAAATATTTTGTTACACACGGCGATATTTTTGATAACGTGACTACCAAGTTAAAATGGATTGCAAAGTTGGGCGATGTAGGCTATACTTTTTTATTATGGCTTAACAGACATTATAATACTTACCGAGAAAAACGTGGCTTACCTTATTATTCATTATCGCAAGTAGTAAAAGCAAAAGTAAAATCGGCAGTGTCATTTATTTCTGATTACGAAAACGAATTAGTAAAGGTAGCCAAAGCACGCCGCTGTGCTGGCATTATTTGCGGACACATACATCAACCGGCAATAAAAGTTATTGATGGTATTGAGTATTTAAATAGTGGCGATTGGGTTGAAAGTTTAACCGCGTTAGTTGAAGACACTGAAGGCAATTGGAAAATTATTTATTACCAAGAGTGGTTAGTTGAATATAATAAACAACAAGAAATTAAAAATAAAAGCAATTCAATTACCGAAATATTACCACAAGGTGTTGTAATTAAAGAAGCATAAGATGTCGAAAAAATATATATTAGCAGTACAAGGAGAAGGGCGTGGACACATGACGCAAGCAATGAGCATGTATGATATGCTAATTGAGCAAGGGCATACAGTATGTGCAGTACTGCTAGGGAGTAGCGGTAACCGTGATATCCCTAAATTCTTTTTTGAAAAAGTAAAAGCTCCCATTATTCAATTACAAAGCCCAAATTTTGTAACCGATAAGAAAAATAAAAGTATAAATATTACTAAATCAGTAATTCATAATTTTAAAAAAATTAAAACATTTAAACTAAGTTTAAAAACAATTGATGCTTTAATGAAAGAGCATCAACCAGACGTTATAATTAATTTTTTCGATTTATTAATTGGTTTATATTATCGCTATTACAAGCCAAAAATAAAAATGATTTGTGTAGCACATCAGTATATTTATTTTCACCCTGATTTTGAATTCCCCCCTGGGCGATGGCTAGATAAGGCTTCGATAAAATTTTTTACTAAATTAACAGCAAAGGGATCATCTAAAAATTTAGCATTGTCATTTTACAAAATTCATACCAATAACGAAGATGTAATTGTAGTTCCACCTTTATTACGTAAAGAAATTTTTGAATTAGAAGTTCAACACGACGATTTTTATTTAGTATATTTAGTTAACAATGGTTATTTTGAGGAAATTTTAGAATGGCATAAGGCCAATCAAACTGTAGAGTTGCATTGCTTCACAGATAAGCCTGAAACCTTATACACTAATTATACTTTTGATAAACAAAAATTATTTGTTCACGCAATTAACGATATACTGTTTTTAGAAATGATGAGTAAGTCGCGTGGTTTAGCAAGTAGTGCGGGTTTTGAAAGTGTTTGCGAAGCTATGTATTTAGGCAAACCTGTTTTAATGGTTCCTATTCAAGGTCATTACGAACAATTTTGTAATTCGCGCGATGCCGTTAAAGCTGGCGCAGGCGTGTTTAACGATTCCTTTAACCTAAGTAAGCTTACTAATTTTATTTCAGCAAATAAAAACGAAAATGCATTATTTAAAAATTGGGTAGCAAATGCAAAAGATAGAATTTATAACGAAATAATTAGTGTTTAAATATGATTTCAAAATACAAAATATCATTTTTAAAAGTATTAGTAATAATACTTAATTTAGTAAATGATAAGTAAATTTATTTAGTTTAAAAAATAATTTAATTGCAGAATAATCTGCTATATGACAAACCTACCCCTTATGCCTCGTAAACTTTTGTTTATTGTAAATCCTAATGCTGGCAAAAAAATTTCTAATCATTTAATTGATACCATTCGTAAGGAATTTCCACAAAACGTGTATTATCAAATTGTTGTGTGGAAAGATAAAAATCATTTTAAAGAGGTATTAGATATTTTACACTCTCAAAATTATACTGATGTAGTTGCTGTCGGCGGCGATGGCACTGTAAACCAAGTTGCAAAAAGCATTGTTGGAACAGGCATTACTTTAGGCATTGTACCTGCTGGTTCGGGCAATGGTTTAGCCAGAAGCTTAGGTTTATCAATGAAAGTTGAGGAAGTAATAAAACAAATATACGAAGGCAAAACAATTAGTATTGATAATGGCACTGTAAATGGCATACCTTTTTTTTGTACAAGTGGTGTAGGCTTTGATGCTCACATTGGTAATTTATTTGCAACAGCTACTAAACGTGGTTTACAAGCGTACGTAAAAATTACGTTAAGAGAATTATTTAAATACCGAGCTAAAAATTATACCTTAAAATTTAATGGCGAAGAAATTAAACGAAAAGCTTTTTTAATAACAGTCGCCAATGCCGGGCAGTATGGTAACGATTTTTATATTGCCCCACAGGCTAATATGCAAGATGGTAAATTTCATATTGCTATTTTAAAGCCCTTTAATCCCTTTAGTATATTTGGTTTATTTATAAAAATAATTAAAAATAAAGCACATTTAAGCAAACATATCGAAACTTATATAACCGATAAATTAACCATTACACGTGAAGAAAAAGACACCGTTCATTTTGATGGAGAGCCTGCTATTGAAGGTAATCAGGTGGTTTATGAATGTAATGCTAAATCACTAAACGTTATAGTTGGCAATAGCTTTAAAGCCTTATAACGCATTTTAAAGTTATAAATTTATTTTTTTACCAATTTTAAATTGCCAAAGTTACTTGTAATGTAAAAAGTTTCATTATCAAAAATTTCATTTTCACTTTTAAGAGTAATACGCATAAATGTTTTTTTATTAATTAAAAAATAAGTGGGGCTTGTTTCGCTATGTAACTTAAAGCCTACATTAATAAAAGCTTTTCCATTACCTATTTGCTTATCAATATAAGTCATAACATCACCAGCCTTTTTTTCATCACAAAAATGTTTTATTAATTTGGTTAAGCCCCCCACAACTGTTATGCCGCCTTTATTACAAAAGCGCATTAATTCAAAACTACGCTCTTGTTCACTTAAACGGTTCATTTTTCGCCCTTTACTAAAACTTGCTACACACAACAATTCTTCTTTAAAAAATAACCCGTAGTTAAACGGGCCTTTAACACCATTTAAAAAATGGTAGGCATCTAAAAAATAATCTGCATTAGTTTTATCAATTTTTTTTATTTGGCAATTACGCGCAAAAATCTTTTTATTCATTTGTAACTTTGATTGAATAAAATAAACTACTTTGTCAAATTGTGTTACTAAATAATCAATTGGTAAAGCAATTTTGTTTCCTATTGGCAAATCTGATTCTATAAAAACTATTAATAAAAATTGTTCGTTATAACAAAAATCAAATTCGTTACCAATATTTGTTACTTTAACTGATAGCGATTCAAACGTTTTTTGTAGTTTATTAAAATAGCTTTTCAATTATTTTTTGAAAACAATTTTTAATTTAAATTAAACATTAACAGGTTTTAACGCTTTTTTTATACATTCTGAGATTTTGGTAGCTAATGTATTTAGTTCGTTATCAGTCCAGGTGCATCGAATTCCGAACGAAATTAAACGACCAACCACTTCCTGCGTTTTTGGTAAGTGTAAATTGTTATAATCTTGCGGAGTGCCTATAAGTTGAATGGGTAATTTACTTGCTGTTTTTAAATCTTTAATATGTTGCCATTGGTTAATAAAGTGGTACATATTAGTAAACCAATAATTAAATCCACCAACGGCTGCATTGTTAAACTCCTCAACTGTTCGTTTTGCAGTTTCAGTATCTGGCAAAAATAAATTTAAAAAAGTGCCACTGTCGCCGTCGTCATCACCTAATTTTGCAAAACTTACACCATCAATTTTTGAAAGATGTTGTTGTAAATAGGCTTTATGCTTTAAGTTTTTTTCTTTTATAAATGGTACTTTGCGTGTTTGTGCAGCGCCAACAGCGGCATGTAATTCACTAATTCGATAATTAAATCCAATTACAGGGTGGTTTTCCATGCCACGGTTATTCCCCTGATGATCGTGCCCGTGGTCGCAATAACTATCGGCTAATTTATAAATAGTTTCATTATTAGTAACCAAAATACCACCTTCGCCAGCAGTTGCTATTTTAAAAAAATCGAAAGAGTAAGCCCCTGCTTTGCCAAATAAGCCTGTATAAGTACCTTTATAGGATGCCGCAAAAGCTTGCCCTGCATCTTCTACTAAAATTAAATTATGTTGTTTTACAACTGCCATAATGTCATCCATATTAGCGTTACCGCCGCACATGTGTACCAAGCAAACGGCTTTTGTTTTGGGCGTGATTACTTTTTTAATTCCTTCGGCACTTAAGCATAATGTCTCGTCTATTTCAGCAAAAACTGGTAATGCGCCTAACATTAAAACAGCTTCAACGGTTGCCATGTAAGTAAATGGCGGCACTATAACCTCATCTCCGGTGCCGATACCACTTGCTGCTAATGCTGCTAAAATAGCAGCGGAGCCATTAGATACAGCCAATGCAAATTTTGCGCCAGTTATTTTTTTTACTTCGGCTTCAAAATCTTTTGCTTTCCAAATATTATTACGTTGTGCATCGTGGTTAAAACGGAACATAATTCCAGTTGATAAAACATCTTCAATTTCTTTGCGCTCTTCTGCGCCAAATAATTCTGTTCCAGGCATAGTATTTTATTTTGTTATGTAAAGTTACTATTAATTAGGAAAATAGTAAAAATTATCGGTGTTATCAGTAATACCAAAATTTACTGATACCATTTTTTGGTTTTCGAAATAACAATCTAAACCTGCATCGTCAAAACTCAAGCGTTTTTCGCCCCACTGGTGGGTTTCGGTATCACTTAAAGCATATCCATTGGTTTTCATTAATTCAATTAATTGTTTTTCGTTAAGCGAAAATATTTTTGTATTAAATAAAACAGCTTCTTTATTATCTAACTCAACACTACAAAAAGTATGATTTTTTGTGTTATCGAAAAAAAGTGAGTATCCTAAATCCCAGTAGTGATAGGCTGTTGAGGAGGTATGCAAAATTTCGTCGCTTAATTGCTGAATTTCTTCGGGTTCACCAACAATTTTTTTTACAATATCAATTGTTTCGCCAAATGTAATTGAACAAAAACCTTTTAATAGCTTTATTTCGAGTAGCTGAAACATAAACAAAAAAGAAAGTATTAATTATTAAAAAATTAGACAATTATAACTAAAAAAAGAATAAAAAATATTTTGGCAATGATAAAAATGCTAGTATATTTGCACTCCTATTTTAAAAATAGGAAACCGCAACACGAAATGTTCTGATTTATCAGAACGGTTCCTGCGATAAAATGTAATGATTCCGTAGCTCAGCTGGTAGAGCATTACACTTTTAATGTAGGGGTCCTGGGTTCGAATCCCAGCGGGATCACAAAACACAAAAGCCACCTTTTTAGGTGGCTTTTGTGTTTTATTATGAATGAGATATTATGCTTTCGATGTTAAAAAGAAAGTACTTTTAATTACAACTATCAGCTATTTC
>Ga0163144_10001751_pt1 | contig 50788 bp, 31 predicted proteins | sample OliLak19BULKMAT1_FD_123175 | JGI IMG/M metagenome (GOLD analysis project Ga0163144, IMG submission 123175) | Freshwater microbial mat bacterial communities from Lake Vanda, McMurdo Dry Valleys, Antarctica - Oligotrophic Lake LV.19.BULKMAT1 | ecosystem: Environmental > Aquatic > Freshwater >... | reverse complement strand
GCATTTCGAGAATGTGGATGCGGCGGTGATGGGGACGGCTGCGGGCGCGCCGGAACTGCTCGGCAAGGCGCGCGTCCAGCCCATCTATGGGGACGCCGGCAAGTTCGCGCCGGGGCTGCGGCAGAATTTGCAAGCGGCGACTTGGCTGCTGCTCAAGAGTCGCGCCGACATTTGGCATTTCGTTTTCGCGCCGAATTCGCGCTCGAGCCAGGTGGGCAGGACATTGCGCGCAGTGCGAGGGACGAAGGTAGTGCAGACGATTGCGTCGCCGCCGCGTTCGTTTGCGGAGCCGCACAAGCTTTTGTTTGGGGATGTGGTCGTCGCGCAGAGCGAGTGGACGCGGGCCGAGTTCGTGGCGGCGTGGGATCCGAAACGGCCCATGCCGGAAATCGTCGTCGTTCCGCCGCCGGTGCCGGACGTGCCAGCGCCCAGCGCTGAGGCCGTGGCGAGCGTCCGGGCGCGTTTAGGCGTAGCTGAGAACACGCCGCTGTTTCTCTACCCTGGCGATCTCGAAGTCAGTCAGGGCGCCTCCCGCGTGGGTTCGCTCATCGTGCCCATTCGTGCGCGCCTACCGAAGGCCGAGTTCGTCTTTGCGTACCGCGACAAGTCGGCGCACGCGGACGGGCATGCCGACGCGCTGCGCAAAACGTTGCCGACGGCGGGCGTGCATTTCGAGAAGAACGTTCCGGACATTCATGCGCTGGTGGCGGCGTCGACGGCCATCTTGTTCCCCGTCGACGATCTGTACGGCAAGGTCGACTTGCCGATTGTGCTGCTCGAGGCGATGGCGCTTGGCACGCCGGTGCTGGCGCTGGACGAGGGGCCGCTCCAGAGCCTCGAGGGCGCGTGGCGCGCGCCTTTCGAGCCGGCAGCTTGGGTCGAGCAAGCCGTCCGGTTGGTCGAAAACGAGCACGAAAACGCACTGCGTACGGCCGAAGGGCAGCGCGCGGCGCGCGAGCACTACGCCCCGGCCGGGGTGGCGGCGGCATACGAGCGGCTCTACCAGCGGCTTTTGGGCAGACCCTGACCCAAAACGTCGGGTGTGCTAGGAGCCCCGGCCCAGCCATGAGCAAGACGACGAGCGAGATTCGCGGCGCATTTCTCGATTTTTTCAAGCAGAACGGCCATGCGGTGGTGCCGAGTTCTTCGCTCATTCCGCCCAACGATCCGACGTTGATGTTCAACAACGCGGGCATGGTCCAGTTCAAGGACGTGTTCACGGGCAAAGATCAGAGGCCCTACACTCGGGCGGCCTCGGCGCAGAAGTGCATCCGCATCAGCGGCAAGCACAACGACTTGGAAGAGGTGGGGCCGTCGCCGCGTCACCAGACGTTCTTCGAGATGCTGGGTAACTTCAGCTTTGGCGATTATTTCAAGGAAGAAGCCATCGTTTTTGCTTGGGATTTTCTGACCAAGGATCTGGCGCTGTCGCCCGAGCGCATGGTCTTCACCTATTTCAAAGGTGAGAACGGCGTCGCTCCCGATCATCAGGCGCGCGATCTGTGGAAGAAGGTCAGCGGTTTTGGCGATGATCGTATCGTCGGTCTGGGGGCGTCCGACAACTTCTGGTCGATGGGTGACACTGGGCCCTGCGGGCCCTGCACCGAGATTTTTTGGTTCAACGGACCCAAGGTCGACACCGGCGCGTTTGGTCAAGAGCAGACGCCCGAGGGCTTTGGCTGGATCGAGATCTGGAACCTGGTGTTCATGCAGTTCGAACGCAGGCTCGAAAATGGTCGGGGCATCCTCGATGCGCTGCCCAAGCCCAGCATCGACACCGGCGCCGGCCTGGAACGCTTGGCGAGCGTCGTCCAAGGCGTCACCTCGAACTACGGCGTCGATTTGCTCTCGAGTCTGGTTGAACGCACCTCCGCCATTTCGGGCAAGCGCTACGGCGGCACCATGTCGCCCGACGACGTCAGCATGCGCGTCATCGCCGACCACGCTCGGACTACCGCGTTTTTGATCGCCGAGGGCGTCATGCCCGACCGCACCGGTCGTGAGTACGTGCTGCGACGCGTCATGCGCAGGGCCATCCGCCACGGCCATCGCTTGGGCATTACCCAGCCGTTCTTGCATCAGGTGGCCGACGGCGTCATCGAGATGATGGGCGCTCAGTACCCCGAACTCCGCGAGCGCGCCGACCTGATCAAGAGCGTGACCGAGTCCGAAGAGGTACGCTTTCGCGCCACGATCGAGCGCGGCCTCTCTTTGCTGGACGAGCGCTTTTCGCTCATGAGCAGCCGTGGCGAGAATACGTTGGAGGGACGCGCGGCCTTTCAGCTCTACGATACATTCGGTTTTCCGGTCGACTTGACCGAGGTCATCTGCCGCGAGCGTGGCATCGCCGTCGACATGGCGGGCTACGAAGCGGCGCTCGACGAGGCGCGCAAGAAGAGCGAGTTCAAGGGCGTCGAGCAGGCCGTCGAAGGCGTGTACCGCGAAGCGCTGGGCCGCGTGCCCGGCGAGGTGGTGCGCTTTTCGGGTTACGAGCAGGATAGCGATCACTCGAGCGTGCTCGCGCTGGTTGCCGGTGGCCGCTTGGTCGAGCAGGTTTCAGCAGGCGACGCCGTCGAAGTCGTCGTCGGGCAGACGCCGTTTTACGGCGAGTCGGGCGGCCAGATCGGCGACCATGGCGTCATTCGCGTGGGCGAGACGACGGTTGAGATCAGCGACACCAACAAGCCCGTCAATGGCCTGTGGACCCACCGCGGCGTGGTCAAGTCCGGCACGTTGAAGCTGGGCGACGAAGTCGAGCTCCAAGTCGACGTCGAGCGCCGCGAGAGCGTGCGTCGCAATCACTCGGCCACGCATTTGCTCCACTGGGCGCTCCGTCAGGTGCTCGGGCCGCACGCTCAGCAGAAGGGCTCACTCGTCGGGCCCGAGCGTTTGCGCTTCGATTTCACGCATAATTCTGGCCTTTCGGCGAACGAACTGACGCGCATCGAGACCTTGGTCAACCAAGAAGTGCTCAAGAACCATCCCATTCGCACCGAAGTGCTCGACATGGAGCAGGCCAAGAAGCGCGGCGCCATGATGATCTTCGAAGAGAAATACGGCGACGTCGTGCGCATGCTGACGATGGGACCGTCGACCGAGCTCTGCGGCGGCGTCCACGCGCGCGCCACCGGCGACATCGGCCTGTTCAAGATCACGAGCGAACAGGGCGTGGCCGCTGGAGTCAGGCGCATGCTGGCTACGACTGGCACAGGCTCGCTCCACTACGTGCAGGGGCTGGAAGCGCGCCTCCACGAGGCCGCTCAAACCATCAAAGCCTCGCCCGAACAGCTGGTCGAGAAACTCGATAAGCTGCTCGATCGCCAAAAGGGCCTGGAGAAGGAAATCGAGTCGCTGCAACGCAAGCTGCTCACAGGCTCGGGCGGAGGCATCGACGCACTCTTGGCCGGGGCCCGCGTCGTTGCTGGCGTCCAGGTCTTGGGCGTCAAAGTCGAAGTGAGCGAGCGCTCGCAACTGCGGGAGTTGGCCGAACAGTTGCGCGATCGGCTAGGCGACTCGGTCGTGCTGGTGGCTGCGGCCGACGGCGATAAAGTCGCACTGGTCGTCACGGTGGCCAAGACGATGCTCGACCGTTTCAAGGCCGGTGAACTCATCAAGCTGGCTGCGGCCCAGGTGGGCGGCAGCGGCGGCGGGCGTCCCGACATGGCGCAAGCCGGCGGCACGAACCTGAGCGGCCTCGACGCTGCAGTGGCTTCTATCTACGACGCGGTGCAGGCTGCCGCGAACTGAGCGCGCGCTTCGCGAAGATCACGCCCCCGTGTTACCTTGAAGCTCATCGGTGAGCGCTCGAAGCTTGCGCTGCGGCTAGCAGAGACTCTGCACGGGGTAGAGTCTCTGCGGCTTGCGCTCTTGTTCGGGTCCCGCGCGCGGGACGAGGCGCGCGACGACTCGGACGTCGATCTGGTGGTGGACGCGCCGGTCGGTTCGTTGGGCACAATCGGCGCGCTCGTGAGCGAGGCGCTCGGTCAAGAGGCGGACGTGAGCCGTCTGTCCGAGGCCACCATCCCGGTTCTGAGAGAGCTGCTCCGGGACGGCATCTTGGTCTACGAAGCCAGGCCCGGTACCTACGCTACGTGGCGCGCGCACACCCTCATCGACCTGGAGACGGACCGACCGTGGTACGACCGAATGCGTGACGCTTGGCTGCTCCGGGTAGAAAAGCGAGGCCTCGGTGGTCAATAGGGATTTGTTGGCGGCCAAGTTGGTGGAGATCGCGACCCGCATCGCCCGAGTCAAGAGCCACTTGCCGCGAGATGTCGAGGAACTGAGGCGCCTGAAGCAGGCAGTTGGTCTGCGCAACGTAGTCGCACACGGGAACGCACGCCTCGGCGCCGAGCGCTGTTTCGAGGCCGCAACAGTGGGGCTCGGCGATCTGGAAGATTTCGCGCGTCAGGTCAGTGCTTGGGCAAACCGGTCGGGCTGAGTGGCCTGCGAAGGCCACCGTGGTTCACGGTGCACGGCTCGTCGGCTGGGTCGGGCGGACGAACTTCCAGACGAGGCCGCTCGCGCCTGAGCATGACCGCGAGCGTAGCCGCCAGCTCGGTTCAGTCACCAGCAGAGTGCGACCACACGCGATTGGCGCCCGTGCCGCTCGAGGCGACCCCGGCGTTCTTTGCGTCTTCGGGCAGGCGGAACTTGCAGCGGTAGGTGACGCGCGCGGGAACGGGGCGACCGTCGCGATTGAGCTTGGGCTTCCAGCGCGGACCTTGGAGCACCGAACGCGAGCAGCTTTCGCCAAAGCCGCGCCCGCCGGGATCGACGCTCTCGACGCGCAGATCGCTGGGCACGCCCTCGGGGTTGATCAGGGCGCTCACGGTGACGTCGCCGTCGACTTTGTACATGCCTGCGATGCTTGGGAAGTTGCGGTCGACGTAGGGTTGGAGAGCTGGGGCCTGGGCCTCGCGCGAAAAATCGCGGGGCGCGAGCGTCGTCACCCTCCCAACTCCACCTGCGCCGCTCGGACGTCCAAGCCCGCCGCGACCGAGCGCCGTGCCCGAGCCGCTCACCATTTCCCAGTCGGACGAGGGATCAGCGGAAGTGGCGAGCGGAGCTGCCGCTTCGGCGGGAGGCGCGTCGCTCACGGGGCCAGCCGCGAGAGTCGGCGTCGTGCTCAACGCGGTTTGCGCGAAGCTGGAGTCGGACATGGAGTCGGGCGGCGCGGGCTCGGCGGGCGCGGGAGGCTCGGGGAGGGCGACAGGCTCGGGCTGGGCGTCGATGAGTACCGCGATAAGCGGATAGTCCGTGAACGCAGCGGCTGGCCGAACGTCGTTGCGAACCAACAAAAAGCCGGCGTGAAGAAGGAGCGCCGCGCCGACCGCGCCCAATTCCACGCCGAAGGTGCGGCGGGGAGCGAGGCCCCAAAGGCCGGTCGAGAGGGTACGAACGCTCATTCCAAGAGGAAGTATGCGCTCTCTCGTCCAGCCCGGCGGTACCGGTTTCGCTCCGAGCGGTGAACGGATTCGATTCCACCATGGGCGGATGCGCCTCGCACCGCGCGGAGGCCCCTTGGGTAAAAGGCAAGCTCGTGGGATGCTCCCGGACGGCGTGCCGCCTCGCGGCTCCGCAGCTTGGGGACTCATGGCATTGCTTCAGCGTGGCTACTTTTTCGTGGCCGCTCTCCTGCTTTCTGCGGGCGGGGCGGCAAGTGCGTGTGGTGGTGGACCGACCGAACCCGACGACGGCGCTGCAGGCGCGCCGGCGGACAGCGGTGGCGACGGTTCCAGCGCTGATGGCTGTGGGCTCCGCCTGGAGTCGAGCAACCCGACTGAAGGCGAAGCCAACGCCGACGCTTTTGCGCCCATCGAGCTGGTGTTCGACGCGGCCATCGATGTGAGCACTCTCGAAGCCGTCACATTGCAGGCTGATGGCGAGCCGCTCGACTTCGAAATCAGCGCCAAAGACAAAACCCTCACGATCGCCTTCGAGCGCCCGGCTCTACCCGCCAAGGTGTCGTTGTCGATTTCTGGCGATTTGAAGAGTGAAGCGGGTCAGACCTTCTGTGGCGACTCGTACGCTTTCACTTACCCTTTTTGGCAAAATGCCAGCGCCCAGGCGGCGACCAGCACAAATGGTCTGGGCCTGGTGACGCTCAGTGATCGTTCCCTCGTGCTGATCACGTCGAACGGCGACGATTTGTCGGCCCAGTCGTTCGCGTTTGGCACTTGGAAAAGCCTCGATCCACCACCGATGCAGGGCGGCGCAAACCCCACGGTCGTCGGGGCGGTCGTGGTCGGCGAGCGCGTCTTTCTGGTCTGGCTCGAGGGGCCGAGCAACGCGCGCGATCTGTACGCGGCGACTCTCGAGGACGGCCAGTGGGATCTGCTGTCGAACGGGCCCGTGGCAAGCGGTAGTGGGCTGATTGCGGCCGTGAGCCTCGGCAACAAAACGCCGCTGATTGCAGCGCAAATTGAAACGGGCGTGCGCGTCTTCGGCTTTGACGACAGCGCAGGCGAGTTCCTGAGCATCGGCAGCGACATCGACACGCCCGATGGCGGTTTGAGCGAGCTCAGCGTTGCGGGCTTGGACGACGGCGCGCCGGTCGTCGCGGGCGTCGATGCCGATCACGACATCGTCGTCTGGCGTCGCGGCGGCACCGTCTGGCTCACGCTGGATCCGGGCATTGACCGCGCGCGCAGTTCCGCTGGGCCCGTACGGCCCCAGATCGTCGCGCAAGGCCAAAATGTGCTGCTTTCCTATCTCGACGGCGACGCGGTTTCGTTGAACGTCCAGGTGGCGCGCTTCAAGCAGAGCAGTAGCCAATGGGCCCCGCTCGGCGCAGCCCTCGACGTCGAGCTCGACGGCAAGGCGTCGCTGTCGGCGCTCGCCATCGACGCCGATGGCGTACCGACGGTCGCCTGGGTCGAAGAATGGATCGGCGCGCCGCGGCTGTTTGCCGCTCGACTCGAAGCCGGCGACGACTGGCGCGTGCTCGGCATGCCGCTCGATTCTGCGCTGCCCAAGACGCTGAACGATCTTGTCCTCTCGCTCGATGCAAGCGGTTTCCCCAGCGTCGCAATCGCCGGCGACGACGAGACGCGGGCCTACCGTTTCAACGGCAGCCCCAGCTTGCCACGTGGCCTCCCGAGCCGCGGTGACCGCGGAGCTTGCGACATCCCCGCAGAAGTGGGCGTCGACTTTCCGGCCCAGCTCAGCGATACGGGCTGCTACGAGAGTCTCTCCGCCCGCACGCTCGTTTCGGCCGCGATCCCCTACAATCTGAATTCGATCTTGTGGAGCGACGGCGCGATCAAGCGGCGCTACTTGCTCTTGCCGGAAAAGGGCACGATCGACTTCGAGGCGACGGGAGCCCTCGGCATGCCGGTTGGTACGATCATCATCAAGGAGTTCGACCTCGAAAAGACGGTCGGCAACCCGAACACGCTGTTTCCCGTCGAGACGCGTTTCTTGGTGAAGCGCTGCGAGGAAGGCGACTGCGCCGAACCGTGGCAGGGGTACACGTACAAGTGGAACACTGCAGGGAGCGACGCGACGCTCGTCGAAGAGGCAGAGGGCGCGACAAGCCAGGGTTGGTCCGTGACCGACGACGGAGCCGCGACCACGCACACGCATCTTTATCCTTCGCGCAATGACTGCGTTCGTTGCCACAATCCGACGGCAGGTCGTGTACTGGGCCTGGATGCGCCCCAGCTCGACCGACCCCAGGAATACGGCGGGGTCGTCGACAATCAGCTGCGCGCCTGGCAAGCGCTGGGTCTCTTCGGCGGCTCGGCCGATCTGGAGCCCCAGGTCGACATCGAACGACTGCCGAGTCCTCCTGACGTGGGTCGCAGCCTCACCGAACGCACACTGTCCTATTTTGATGGCAACTGCTCGCACTGCCATCATGCCGGCGGAGAAAATATCGCGATCGACTACCGCTACTTTGGTGGCCCTGGCCTCACCGCGGGCAACATCTGCAACAAGCTGGTCGCTGATCACGAAAATTCACTGATTTACGTCCGTGACTCGACGCGCCCGCCTCTCGTCGATGGCCAGCTGGGCCCCATGCCGCCCATCGCCACGGACCTGCCCGACACGCGTCAGCTGACGGTAACGGCCGCCTGGATCGACTCCCTTTCGGCTTGCCCTTGAAACACCTCCTAGTTCACATTGCGTCCGCGGACGTAAGCAGCCCCAATTGCCGACCCTCCTGACGCACATGAAATCGTTTGCCCCCCCTCGACGTCTCCTTCAGTTGCTCGCGCTCGCCGGCGTGAGCGCTTTTTCTTCGCCGCTCTGGGCCCAGAGCAGCGAGGTCACCATCACCGAGAATGCCCGCGCGCACTTTCGAGCGGGCGTCAGCTTCCTCCAGGATCCGGACGGCGCGCGCTACGGCGAGGCCTACCACGAGTTCAAGGTCGCCTACGCCGAGAGCCCGTCTTGGAAGATCTTGGGCAACTTGGGCATCACGTCCATGAAGCTCGAGCGCGACGGCGAAGCCATCGTGGCTTTGGACACTTACCTCAAAGAAGCCGGCAACCAGATCGACGCAGCCGAGCGCGCGCAGGTGAGTCGCGATCTGGATACGCTCAAGGCCGGCGTGACCTGGGTGACGATCTCCAGCAATCCCGCCGGGGCCGCGGTCGTCGACACGCGCCTGCCCGTCGCGGGTCAGGCCATCGAGAACCGTTACGACAGCCTGCGTGAGCCGCTGCGCATCGGCGTGCACTCGGGTCGGCACCGCATCACCGTCGAACTCGACGGCTACCAGCCTGCCGTATGGTCGTTCGACGCCAAGGGCGGCGAACTCGAATACACCTTCGAACTGGTGGCCAAGACGGTCGAGCCGACGCTGGGAGGCGGAGCCGAGGCGGTCGACAAGGTCTACGAGCGTCCGGTTCCGACGGCCGTTTGGATCGGCGTAGCCGCCACGGGCGCCTTCACCGCGGGCGCGGTCGTTACGGGTATCCTGGCGCTCGGCAAGCACGACGAGTTCGATAGCGCTACGAGCGCAGCCGACGCGGCGAGCGCCAAGAGTTCGGGTGAGACCCTGAACCTGACGACCGACATCCTGATGGGAGCCGCGGTCGTCGCGGCCGGGACCACCGCCGTTCTTTACTTTACGCGTCCCCAGGTCGAAGTCGATCCGACGCACGACACGGCATTTCGCGTTTCTCCCACGATGTTGCCGGGCGGCGGCGGCTTGTGGATGCAGGGCAGTTTTTGAGAGGGCTTGATTCGATGATCACATCTTTGCTTCGTTCTACTTCGATTTTCGCAGCGCTTGGCGCGCTGCTTGTTTCTGGCTGCGGGGGACTCACCTGCGGTGAAGGCACCGCGCAGCAAGATGGCGCTTGCGTCATCGATGGCGCGGGTGGCGAGTCGGCGCTCGGCTTCGAATTCGCGGGCGCGCAGGCTGCCGGTCCCGCTTCGGCGACGAGCGTGCTGGTCGCTTGGCTCCCGGCCAGTGAACCCGAGGCCCTCTACAACGTTTACGTCTCTACGTCGGCCAAGGGCTTCAACTTCTCGGAGCCTCAGGCAGTAGCGCCCGCTGGCTCCACCACAGCCGTCATTGCCGGCCTCGAAGAGGACACGAACTACTTCATCGTCGTGCGCGCGGAGCTCGACGGAGCGGAGCAGCCCAGTGACACGCCCGTCGAGGTCACCACCGCCGACGACATCAAGCCTCCGGACTTTGCGGGCGCCGCCTCTGCGGACGGCAAGCCCGGCGGCATCATCGAACTCGAGTGGGAAAAGGCAACCGACGATCTGAGCCCAGAGGGTGTGCTCATGTACTTCGTCTACGCCGGCACCGACGCCAAAGACGTCGACATCGACACGCCCATCGGCGTGAGCGATCCGGGAGCCACCTCGGTCCGCGTGGTCATGCCCAAGCCCGAAACGGAGTACAGCCTGGTCGTTCGGGTCCGCGATGCAGCCGGAAACTTTGACGCCAACGAAAAGACCGTGAAAGCAACCAGCGGCGCGGATGTCGACGCGCCCGTTTTTTCGGGCTGCAAAACGGCCGCGGGTAAGACGGCAAGCAGCTTGGTCGTCAGTTGGAACGCCGCCGAGGACGACATCGCTGCTGAAGAAGACATCGTGTATCAGGTTTTTGCCGCCACAGAGGCGGGCGGCTTCAACTTCGAAGCGCCCGATGCCGTCGTCACCGGTGAAACCACGGCCATCGTGCCGGGTCTCGGGCGGGACACCTCGTATTTCGTCGTGTGCCGAGCGGTCGATCCGTCGGACAACAGCGACGACAACATGCGCCTGCAGTCGGCCAAGACCAAGGCAGACGACGTCGCTCCGGACTTCGATGGAGTCGTCGTGGTGGACAACGTCACCACGTTCACAGCCGACCTGAGCTGGACACCGGCGACCGACAACCTGAGCAAACCCAAGAACATCGTCTACGACGTGTTTCTATCCGAGACGTCCGGAGAGTTCGACTTGGAGAGCAAGCCCTTCGCCACCAGTCCTCCGGGCGCGAGCGGACTGACGCTCACCGAGCTTTCTTCGAACACGAACTACTACTTGATCGTGCTGGCCCGCGACGAAGGTGAAAACCGCAGTGCCGTGGGCGACGAGGCCGTCGTGGCGATGCGTGTGAGCTTTGCGGTCGACGTATACAGTCTGATCGTCGTGAACAGCTGCCCAGATTGCCACGGCGGCGGCGAGGTAATCTACGCCAATCTCGACATGAGTTCCGCTGAAGCGACCTACAGCGGCTGGGTCAACGTGGACGCGGCGAGCGAGCTTGGCGCAGGCTTCAAGCGCATCGTGCCGGGCGATCCCAGCATCAGCCACGTGATGGATCGCCTGAAAGGCACGGGTCCGGTGATCAACGTCGGTGATCGAATGCCGCTCTCCGGCACGTACCTGGACGACATAACGGAGATCCCGACGCTCGAGACCTGGATCCTGCAAGGGGCTGAGAACAACTAATGGCCAAGCGCTACTTTTCGATGCTTTCGTCCGGTGCTACGTGCGCCGCTCTCGCGGGCTGCAGCCTGCTCAATTCTTTTGGCGAGGTGTCGGACTTCAGCGATGGGGGCGGCGCAGGAGGAGCGCCTGACACCGGCGGTTCGGGCAACAACACGGGCGGAACGGACCTAGGCGGCCAAGGCGGCGAGCCTGGAATCGCATTACCCGGCCTTGTGGTTGTGGCAGGTGACGCCGACGGCGATTTATTGACCAACGACCCGGTTTTGGTGGCTCTTTCTCCGCAGACCGGCGAGGAGCTAGCCCGACTCGAAGGCGCCTACGACGCGGCGGTGCACGAGGCCGAGCGCGACATTTGGTTCTTGGTTCAGGGGAACAAGGTGCGCGCTCAGCGCTTTGACCGGACGCGCGACCGCTGGGAGGCGCTCGGCAAGGAAACCACGGTTGTAGCGCCGACTAGTGCATCCAAGGTCTTCGCGTTGAACGGTACTTTGAGCATCCTGGCGTCGGGGGAAATCTCCGTCTTTGACACGAAAGACCTCGACGCGATCAAGCTGGTCGACACGACATCCTACCCCGACACTCCGGTGTGGGGCACGGTGGGCGCGCCCAGCCAGTTGGGCGGCGCGATCCACGTGCTGAGCGTGAACTGCCCCGGAGTTACCAACTGCGAGATCGAACTCACGCGCATCCAGGTCAGCCGCACGAGTGCGTCGACGTCAACGCCGACGCTGGTCGATACGATGAGCGTGACCTCGACCGATGCGCAGGGCAGCATCGCGTTCGATGGCGAGGTCAACGACCTGGTGCTGGTCATTCCCGATCTGGCCGGCACCGAAAGCGGCACGACGACCCTACGTACTTTCATCGCCGCCAACTACCAAGCCGACAAGAGCTATAAGCTCACGCAGTTCAAGCGCAAGGAACCGTTCGTGGCTTTCGACACTTGCGATGACGTCGCCTACGTCATGGTCCCCTTCTTGCTGCCCATGGCGGCCGCGGGGCTCACGAACGCAGTCGAGCGCACAGAGATGTCGAAGACCGTCGGCGTCAACGGCCAGGGCCTGCTGCTCGAGCCGTACACGCGCAGCTTGATTCTGCTGCAAAAGAGCGGCGACGCCTATTCCATCGACGCCTGGTCGATGACGGGCACGACGAACGTACCCGACATCAAGAAGCGGCTGGGTAACTGGCAGCCCTCCAGCGTCCGCCCCGATTTCGCCACGGTGGCCCTGCCGTCCCAGGTTATTTGCGAGTGACCCCTCAAGGAGCCCCGGCCGAGATCCAGCGTCGCAAGTTGCAGATCAGGTCGTTGGGCGGGGTGACCGAGCCGGGGGGCATGCGCGATGAGTCCGTGCGGGTCACGCGATCGTGCATGCGGCTACCGGCGATATTGTTGGGAATGATGACGGCGCCCGCGTAGCCGACGGGGCTGGGCGACTGCTTCACCGAGACCACGGTCCAGATCGGGTAGCCTCCCACCGGACCACCGTGGCATCCGCCCAGGTTGCAGCCGGCGTTCCATAGCGGCTGCAGCACATTGCTGGCGCCCGCGGCCGAAATCTGGGGGTAGTTCGCAGACCAATTGCCGATCGTGGCGTTCCCGAAGCCATCGATAGCGACGACACGGGCGTAGTTGTTGCCAATGAAGGCTTTCACCGCAGTGGTGCCGCCCACGGTGCGAGCGGCAAGCGTGGCTCCCGTGATCGGGTTTGAGTCACACGCCGACCCGTTCCAGGTATCACCCCAGTACTCGATGCGATAGCGCAAATTGGTGAACTGAGAGTCGCTGACCGCGCTCCAGGTGACGTTCGCGGCGGCTCCACTAAACGTGATGCTGGGAGCTGCAGCAGTTCCCGGGACGGTCGTGTCGCCCAGCTCCGTCGTGTTGCGCGCGCGCTGGCCAGCTTCGTCGACGGCTCGGATCTGGAAGTAGTATCTCACGTCGAGCGGAAATCCCGTGAGCGTTCGGGTCAACACGCCAGCCGCAGTCGTGGCGTAGACGCTGAAGGTCGTCGCGCAGGTTCCCGGCGAAGTGCTCACGCAAATCTCATAAAAGATCGAGGCATTCGACGACACGTTGTCGCTGGCGGTGGGCCACGTCAGCGTGATGCTGTTATCGGGGGTCGCTGTAGTCGTCCCGGCGAAGGTCGGAGTGCCGCCGAACGTAGGAGCTGTCGTGTCCGCGCTCGTGTTGGCCGAGCCCACGTTCGAAACGCCTTCGTTGCCACTCGGATCGACCGCCTTGATGTAAATGTTGTAGGTCGAGCTGACGCTCAGGCCCGTGAGATTGGCCGAAGTCGGAGCGCCTGCGGCCACCGTGGGGCCAGCAGTGTACGTACCGGTGGATGATCTCTTGTAGAACACTTGGTAGGCGAGTTGCGTCGAAACGTAACTGTCGTCCGTCGCGGCGGTCCATGACACTTGAAGCGAGGTGGGACTGAGCGCGCTGACCGAGGGTGTCGACGGAAAGACCGGAGGCGTCGTGTCCGGCAGGGTGGAGCCCGAGGCCTCGTTCGTGTTGTATTCGGCGTTGCCGTCGGGATCGCGGACGCGCACGACTGCGTAGTAGGGGGTCGAGCGGACCAACCCGGTGAACGTTGCCGAAGTGCCGCCGTTGGGTACGGTCTGGCTCGGGCTGACCCAGTTCTGCCCGCCAGGACTGGTCGCGAAATACACGTCGTAGATCAACGTCGAGGCGCCGAAATCGTCGGAGGCGGCCTGCCAGGTCACCTGAACGCTGGTTGCGTTCAAGCCGGTCACTGCCGCAGCGCCGGCGAAAATCGGCGGGGTGTCGTCACTCTTGGTGTTTCCCGAATGTTCGATGGTGTTCGCATCGCGCAGACCTGCGATGTCGCGGGCGCGCACGATGAAGAAATGCGTCGTCGTGGGCAGGAGACCGCCGTACTCGAAGTTCGAGGCGCCGGGCGCGCTAGTGAAGTCAGGCGCGCCCGTCAGCGCCTCGGCGCCGGACTCCACGGCGTGCCAGATGTCGTAGACGATGGCGCTGTCTGGGGTTAGGTCGTCATTCGCCACCGCCCAAGACAAAAGAATGGACTGCGAGGTCAAGGTCGCGGCACTGGCGAGCCCGGCGAAGACGGGCGGGGTCGTGTCTGCCGTCGCCCCGGTCGTCGTCGTTTGGGACAGCTCGTTGGTCTCTTCGTTGCCCGCGGCATCTTTGGCACGAACGATGAAGTGGTACTCGACGGACGGAGCGAGGCCGCTGACCAGGTTGGTCGTTTGCCCCACGACGCTGGTGAGCGGCGCCCTGAAATCGAACGGCGCGCTGCCCTGCGTTGCATAGATGTTGTAGGTCAGGGCTTCGGGCGCAGTGATGAGATCCGATCCGGCGTCCCAGGTGAGGAGGACGGCGGTGCCACCAGCCGTCGCCGCGGCGAGCCCCGTAAATATCGGTGCAGTCGCGTCTAGCGTCGAACCGGCGACGACCTTGCGATTGCCGTCATCTCCATCGTCGTCCGTCGCCCGTACCGCAGCGTAGTAGGTCGTGGCCTCTTCCAGATCCTCGACGACCAGGCTGCGCTTGCTGGCGCTGACCTTCTGGCCTTTCGCGCTCGCGACAGGCGTCGGCAGCTTGGAGAGATAGACCACGAATCCATTGACCGGCGAGCCTTCACGGGGATCGGGCCATTTGATCTCGAGCGACGATCCCGAGAGACCGACCGCGGCCGTCACGCCAGCAAACTGAGGAGGCAAAAGGTCGGGAAGCTTGAGCGGGAACGTCTTGGTTCCTGTATCTTCGTTGCCTGCCTCGTCGACCGCGCGCACCGCGATCTCGAGATCGACGCCCTGCGGTAAACCCTGCACGCCCACGCTGGTCGCGCCAGCGGGGGACACGGCGACGCGAGCCGAGTAGTCGACCGACGCTCCGGCAGCGCCGACGTACACGCGGTAGACGATGCGTGCGCTGTCGCTGACGTCGTCGTCGGCTGCATCCCACGTCACCTGCGTCCAGCCGTCGGACAGCGCGGAGGCCTCGGTTACACCGTCGAAGGCCGGAGCCTTCTCGTCTTTATCGGTTGCGACCTTGGTGCCGCCACAAGAAAATGTAAGTGCGAGGGCCAGCGCGGCGAGGCCGTTTTTGAGTTGAACCATGACCATGAGCTCCCGGTGGCCGAGCGCGATGCTCGGCCAATCATCTTGTAGAGCTTACCCCGGATGGGCATTTGGATGGAATCTCAACGTTGCTGGGTCGGCTGGGGAGCCGTTTCAGCGCTGCCACCCGGCCCGGGTCCGCCGCGCCCCTGACCACGTCCGCCGCCGATGCGTTCGTCGTGCTCGAGCTTCTGGTACTCGCCCAGTTGGGCGGGCGTCAAAACGACGCCCAGTTTTTGCTCGGAAGCCTCGGTCAGAGTCTGCATGCGCAGGCGCCACTCGGCGCGCGTCGTCGGAGCGTCGTCGCGTCGTCGCCGTCACGCAGTTTTTGCAGAGCCTTGAAATGGCCGGTGAGCACCTCGGAGAGCCTGGCTTGCTGGCTTGAGTTCAGGCCGAGTCGCGTGCCGAGAGACGTGACCATCCGCGCGGTGCGCCGTCGGCCTGGCTGGGCGACGGCTCCTGGCCGGCCTCGGTTTCGCCCGCACGTCGTGCGTAGGCGGTAGTCAGCAGGCTGAGCCGCCGTTCGAGCGCTTGCAGTCGCCGGATTGTGACTTCGTTGTCCTCGTTGGCACCTGGGTCCCCGGGAGCTTCGTCCTCGAACGCCTGCTGGGGCACTTGTGCCACGGGCGCCGGCGCGGGCGCCCGTGACCTCAGGCTCAATGTGACCAAGGTCGCGACGAGGCCGCCGACCAAGCTGCCCATACCAGCCGAGACCACGGACGCGTTCATGCTCAATGCTCGGCGCGTACCTGGAATGGCAATTCGGCGCTGGCGGCCACTTCACCCGACGCGACCTCGAGCACCTGACCCTTGAAGATGATGCGCGTCTTGCTGGCGGGCACGCGCTCGAAGTACACGAAGCCGATGCTGCGTTGACCCACGCCGAGTTCGCCCGAGTCGAGAGCTTGTTCGACCAAACGGTCGCGGATTTGCGTCTTTTCACTCTCGGTGCGGTTGGGGGCGTTCACCGAGCTGTCCGAAGTGCGGGTGATGATGGTGTCCGCGGGTAGACCGATCGAGCGCGTGGCGCCGCGGATCTCGATGTTCTCGGGCGCGACCGGTTTGAAGACGGTGCCATCCTCGGCCACGAGCGAGAAGGCGTTGTAGTCGACGCTGACTGCGCCGCCGCCCTTGTTGACCAGCGTCACCTTCATGGCCGTCACTTCGTCGCGCACGCGATCGTCGGTGACCCAGCTGTCGGCCTCGGCCTGAATCAGCACGCCGGCTTCGGTCGCGACGGCGGCGGCTTTGGGCTTGTTGGGGACCTTCTGCGCGTCGTCGGCGGGCTCGAGGCGAGCACTCTGGCATCCGAGCAGTTGGAGTGCGACGAGAGCCAAACCCAGAAAAGAAGCTTTGCGGAGTACCATCGCAGTCGTTTGTATCACACGGCTTTCGGGGGCGGAGAGGGCGGCGAGATCAGCCATGGTTTTCACCCATTCTGCTCTACTGGGTCTTCTTCTCGTCGGTGTTCTTCTTGGGCGCCGCGGCGCTCTTCTTTTTGGGGCTTGGAGTGGGCTTTGCTGCGGCTTTTTGGCGCGCCGGCTTTTTGGCTGTCGGGACTTTCTGACGGGTCTCGGCCGCGCCGGTCTCGGCCGCGCCGGTCTCGGCCGCGCCGGTCTCGGCCGCGCCGGTCTCGGCCGCGCTGCCGTAGCGCTCGCACAGCCAACGATCGAGAGCGAGCAGACCGAGTGCTTCGCCACCGACGGGTCGACCCGCGCGGGCATCCAAATTGTAGCCCATGGTGTCCATGTGAACCCAGTCCGAGCCCGGACTCGTGAACTCTTGCAAGAAGAGCGCGGCGGTGATGGCGCCGCCGTACGAGTCGCCGCCGATGTTGCTCAAATCGGCGATCGCGCTGTCGAGCCGGTTTCTGTACGGCTTGTGCAAAGGCAAGCGCCACAGCGGCTCGTCGACGGCGAGCGAGGCCCGTTCGAGCGCCTGCCAGCTCTCCGTGCGCGTCGCGAAAATCGCGGGCATCGCCGTGCCGAGGGCGACGCGGGCCGCGCCCGTGAGCGTCGCAGCGTCGATGATTAGATCGGGATTTTCGCTGTCGGCTTCGGTCAAGGCGTCAGCCAAGACCAGCCGGCCTTCGGCATCGGTGTCACCCACTTCGACGGTGAGGCCCTTGCGCGAGGGCAGCACGTCCAGCGGGCGCATGGCGTCCCCGGACACGCTGTTCTCGACCGCGGGAATCAGCACGCGCAGCCGCACCGGCAAGTTCCGACTCATGATCACGTGCGCGAGACCGAGCACGAACGCGGCCCCGCCCATGTCCTTTTTCATGAGTTTCATGGCTTGCGGCGGCTTGAGATCGAGCCCGCCGGTGTCGAAGCACACGCCTTTGCCGACGAGGGTCACCTTCGGATGTTTCGATTTCCCCCAGCGCAGATCGACGAGAGCAGGTTCGCGACTCGAGGCGCGCCCGACCGCGTGGATCATTGGATAGTTGGCGCGGAGGAGTTCCTTGCCAACGATGACGCTGAACTTGGCGTCGTGCTGCTTGGCCAGATGCTTGGCGGCCTGCGTCAGCTCGGCGGGGCCCATGTCGGAAGCGGGCGTGTTGACGAGATCGCGCGCAAGAAAGAAGCCTTCGCTCAAGGCGAGCACGACGGCGCGCGTCGCGTTCGCCGGCCAGATCAACGTCGAGGGCGGGGTCGGCTCTTTCTTGTAGCGATCGAAGCGATAGCTACCGAGCGCCCAACCCAGACAGAGGGCGTCGGCGACGGCGGCGCCCGGTTCGTTTTCGACTTGGTAGAGGCCGCGGGGCAGGCGCGTCGCCAGCCAGCCGTAGTCCCAAGGAAGCTCGGCGCTCTCGACTATCACCAAGGCGACCGGCCCGGTGACATCTCCCGGCAAGAGGCTGACGCTGCCGGGTCGCGGAGCGAAGCGATTGTGGTCGAGCCATGCGGCTTGCGCGGCGGGTAAGTTGGCCTTGAACTTCTCGAAAGCGGCCACATGCACGATGTGGAGCGGAGTCGCAGGTTTTTTGGAGGAGTCGACGAATGCAGGGCCTGGGCCAGCGGAACGCGTCATGGGGTCCAGCATACACCGCAGGCCGCTCATGGCACGATGGCGCAGATGGCAAAAGAAGCCGAGCTGGGGCCCTCTCCCACGCGCTGGATCGTGTCCGATCACGTGCTGACTTCGGCCGCAGCCGAGCCGCGGCCCCTCGCCATCGGTGTGACCGGGGCGGTGATCACGGAGCTTGCCGACGCCAAGGCGGTGCGGGCCGCTGCGGCGACGCGTGTTGACGCCGATACATCGGGCGGTCAAGCGGAAGTCTTGGACTTTGGTGCCCGGCCGCTGCTGCCCAGCTTCGTCAACGCGCACGTGCATTTGGGCATGGCTCCGCTGCGCGGAATCACCAGCCGCAGCAGCCGCTCCGGAAACGTCGTGAGCGACGTGTTCTTCGAAGTCGAGCGTCATCTCAGCTCCGACGACGTCTTTGCTTTTACGCGGCTGGGCGCGTTCGAGAGCTTGCTTTCGGGCGTGGGCGAGGTTTGGGACCACTACTACCACGGTGAAGCCGTCGCGCGTGCGCTGCTCGAAGTCGGACTGAGCGGCGTGGTGGCCCCGACGCTCCAGGACCTCAGCGGTCCGTTTGCTTCTGCGTGGGAGGCGCAGCTCGAGGCCACCCGGCGCATTCACGACAGTCCGGCTTTCGCCGAGGCAGGCATCTTCGCTGCCCTGGGGCCTCACGCTGCGGACACGGTGAGCGCCTCGCTCTTCGAGCGCGCGGCCGCGCTGAGTCATCGGTTCGACTTGCCCGTGCACCTGCACCTTGCGCAGTCGGCCGAAGAGACGCGGGTCGGCTCGGGCAGCGCCGCCCTGGTGGCGCGCGTCAGCCAACTGCTCGCGGGCTGCCCGGTGGTCATGGCCCATGGACTATTTTTGTCGCGCGCCGACGTTCAGGCGCTCGTTCGGGCCGACTGGACACTGGCCGCGTGCCCGCTTTCGCAAGTGCAGTTCGGCTTCTTGAGCGCCATTGTCGATTGGCAAAGAAGCGGCGGACGCCTCGCTATCGGCACCGATTGCGTGGCGTCGAACGACGCATTGTCGGTACAGCGCGAGCTGCCTTGGCTGGCCGCGCAGGGCGCGCTTGCCACGAGCTTCGGCCGCGAGCGCGAGACGCTGCTCACTGGAGGCGAGCTCTTCGAGGTCGAGGCACTCGAAGGCGCTCGCAAGCTTGGGGGGCAGGGCGGCGCCATCGATGGCACCGAGCTGCTCGGCCTGGGTCTGGGCGAGGGGCTACCGAGCGCGGGCTCGCGCGCGTTGCGACGCGGTAGCATCGAGCTGGGCGCTGCTGCAAACTTTCAAGTGCTCGATCCCGATGCGCCCGAGCTCTTTCCGGACGGCGATTTGCCGCGCCGCCTCGCCTATGGCGACACGAGCGGCGCGCTCCACGCCATGATCGTGGCTGGTCGGATGGTGGGAAAAGCCGGCGCTTTTCGGGCTAGTCTCATCCAAAGTCTCCACTACCGCGAAGCTCGTGAAGAGGCCGTGCGGCGCCGGGCCGAGTTGTGGTCGCGAGCCGGGCTCGGCTGAAAGAACGGTTGCGCCGTCGTGCGCGTTCGTCAGGATTTCAGCGAGCTTCGTTGCGGCTCTTTTCGAGTTGGTGCAGCCAGCTCGCGGGCGCTCGTTCTAGCCGACCCAGGCGGTAGTTCCCCAGCACGCAGAGCCAGCTCTCTTGCACGTGCCTGCCCGTGCCCAGTTTGCCGCGTCGCAGGTACTCCATCGGCTCGAGCACTTCGAGCTTGGGCGTCGTCGTCCGACTGAGCACAGGGGTACCTGCCGGCAACAGCAACTCGACCGAGCGCTGCCAGATCGTCCCCGGCGGGCAGCTATCGCCACCGCGCTCCGACGACGCCGTGTCCAGCTCGGCCTCGGTGTGGTCGGCCGCGCGCACCCACGTCTCGCCTTCGGGCACGAACCAAACGCGCACGCGCTCGCCGCGCTCCACGACCGTGGCCTCGTCCAGCAGGTGGACGCGATAAAGCGCCGGGGGGGTGGTGGAAGGGGGCACTTCTTCTTGCAGGATCGCGCGCCACATCGAAACCAGCAAGCAGACGAGTGGAAGCGCTTGCATGAAAGCGCCGACCATGCCTTGCTTGGATCCAAACCCAGCGGAACCGGCCGGTTGTTCGGCCAACGCTCACCGACCGATGCGCTACGGAATCTTCGACGACCAAACCCAGGAATATCGGATCGAACGGCCTGATACGCCGATGTCGTGGGTGAACTACCTGGGCACGGAGGACTACTGCGCGCTCGTCTCGAACAACGCTAGCGGGTACGCCTTTCATGCTTCGCCGAAATCGGGGCGTATGCTGCGCTTTCGCTTCAACAGCGTGCCGATGGATCGCCCCGGCCGCTATTTCTACCTGCGCGACGCCGAGGACGGCGACGTCTGGAGCGTCAGCTGGCAACCGGTGGCCAAGCCTTTTCGTACGCCGACGGGCGAAGTCGTCGGCAAGGTGCGGCCCGGTGACCACGTGGCCGAGTACGAGTGCGCGCATTCCCCCGGGGTGACGCGCTTTGTCGCCAAATACCGCGAAATCGTCGCGACCGCGCGGGCCTTCGTCCCCGTGGGTGAGAGCGCGGAAGTCTGGGAGCTCACGCTCGAAAATCGTGGAAAGACGGCGCGTACTCTCGATCTGTTCGGCTACGTCGAGTGGTGCTTCTGGCACATCCAGCAAGACTTGCTGAACTTCCAGTACATTCTCTACACGTGCCGCATGGACGTGGCCGACGGCATCATCGACTACTCGCTGCGCCTCTGGCCGTTCGAAGAGCCGAAGGCCTACTTCGCCTCCACTGCGCCCATCGAGTCGTTCGACACCGACCGCGAAGTATTCTTGGGCGGCTACCGCCACGAAGGCGAGCCCGTCGCAGTCGAGCGCGGGCGCTGCGGCAACAGCCTGGCCGTCGGTGGCACGCCGTGCGGGGCCCTGCACAGCCGCGTCGAGCTCTTGCCCGGCGAGACGAGGAAGATCAGCTTCATCGCCGGCGTGGGCGACGCGGCCGTCGTCGGAGCGCGCATGCGCGCTCGATTTGCCGAGGAAGGTGCTGTCGATCACGCGATCGCCGAGGTGCGCGCCTACTGGAAGGGCCGCCTCGACAAGTTCAAGATCCAGACGCCCGATCCCCACGTGAACAGCATGGGCAACGTCTGGAATCAGGTGCAGTGCCAGACGACCTTCAACTGGTCACGCTCGGCTTCGTTCAACGAAGCGGGCGGCCGCGATGGACTCGGTTTCCGTGACTCCTGCCAAGACGTGCTCGGTGTGCTCCACACCATTCCCGAGCAGGTCAAGCTCAAGCTCAAGGAACTGCTCCGCGCGCAGCACTCGTTTGGCGCCGCCATGCACCACGTCCAGCCGCTCAGCTGGACGCAGGGTCTGCACAACGTCACTCCGCCGCACTTTTCCGACGACCACCTGTGGCTGCTCGTGGCCGTTCCGGCCTACCTGCGGGAAACGGGCGATTTCGACTTCCTCGAGGAAGTCGTCGATTTCGCCGACGTCGGGCGCGGCAGCGTCTACGAGCATTTGAAGAGCGCCATCGATTTCTCGTGGCGCGAGCGCGGGCCGCACGGTCTCTGCCTCGGTCTTTCCGCCGACTGGAACGACTGCCTGAACCTCAAGGGCCAAGGCGAGACCGCATTTTCGACCTTCTTGCTGGTGAAGGCGCTGCGCGAGTTCCTCGCGTTGTCCGAGCGCCGCTCGAGCATGCACTCCGAATGCAGTCGGGATTTGGACCAGTACGGCGGTCGCTTGCGCGAGATCCTGGCGTTGGTGGACCAGCACGCTTGGGACGGCGAGTGGTTCTTGCGCGGCTTCGTGGACAGCGGCAAGAAACTGGGTAGCCGCGAGAGCGTCGGTTCGAAGATTTTCTTGAACGCGCAATCGTGGGCCGTCCTTGCCGACGCGGCGCCGCGCGAACTCTTGGTCCGCGCGATGGACGCGGTGCACGAGCATCTGGCGACGCCGCACGGAGCCGTGCTGAACGCTCCTTGCTACGTCGAACACGACGCCGAGATCGGCGCCATCACCACGTTTCCTCCGGGCCTCAAAGAAAACGGCGGCATCTTTTGCCACGCCAACACCTGGGCCGTCGTGGCTGAGGCGATGCTCGGTCGCGGCGACCGCGCCTTCGAACTCTACAAGGCCTTCTTGCCGGCCGCGAAGAACGACAGCGCCGATTTGTACTCGATGGAGCCCTACGCGTACGCGCAGTTCATCACCGGCAACGAGCACCCGCATCATTTCGGTCGGGCCCGCAATTCGTGGCTCACGGGCACGGCTACCTGGGCGTTCGTCGCGCTTTCGCAGTACTTGCTCGGTGTGCGGCCGGATTACGACGCACTGCTGATCCAACCGGCGATTCCGTCGAGCTGGAGCGGGTTCTCGGTCGAACGGGTGTTTCGAGGTGCGACCTACCGCATCACCGTGACGGGCGCGGGTGAACTGCGCGCGGCCACGCTCGGTGGACGCTCGGTGGAGGTGGTGCCCGGGGAGCCGCTGCGTGTGCCTCTGGCGCAAGCGGGGACCACGCTGGACGTGCTCGTCTACCTCGGCCCGGCCGAGGCCCAAGTGGCCGAGTGAGTCACTGTCCCGCGCGAGCGCGACCGTGTTTATTGTCCCGCGCGAGCGCGGATTTGAATAGCGAAAGCCGGTTCGCGTACTGTGCGGCCGGCGATCGTCACTTGGCCGCCGTGGAGTTCGACGATCGATTTTGCTAGTCGCAGAGCAACCGACAAGCCGCGATGCTGGCCCGGGTGCGTCTCGGGGCTCAGCATGGCTTCGAGTTCCTGCGCACTGAAACGCACGCTCGGGATCTCGACGAACAGCGTTACTTTGCGCCGCGCCAGAGTTGGGCGCTCGGATTTGCGCTCGACCTCGACCAGCACACGCAGCGTGTCGCGCTCGGAAGTGCGCCTTGCATGTCCGATGAAGGTGGCGAGGGCCTGCGAAAAACGAAAGCGGTCGACCGAAAGAAGCGGCACGTCGTCGGGTGAATCGACGACGATCAGCGTGTTCGAGTCGTTGCTCAAGTCAGTCGCTTTGGCGATGGCCAACTCGAGAATGTCGTCGAGTCGTTCGTCGCTCCGCTCCAGCGTCAACTGTCCCGCTTCGATGCGCGCCGCGTCCAAAATGGTTTCGATCAAGGCCAATAGTTCGCGGCCTCGCTGCAGAATCAGCGCCAAACTCTCGCGCTGGGCGTCGCTGGTGTAGGGATCGCGACGTGTGATCTCGGCAAAGCCCAAAATGGCGTTCAAGGGGCTCTTCAGATCGTGGCTGACGCTGGCGAAGAATCGACCGCGGGCACGTGTTGCCGATTCGCGGGCGTCGATCGAGCGCTCCTGCGCCTGCGCAAACAGCCGAAAACGGCTGGCCAACAGCTCGATGGCGCTACCCAGCTCAGCGACTGCCCGGAAGCGGGCGGGACGCATCACGCGCGTGCCTTCGAGGGCCGCGTCCGTACCCAACATGAGCACGCCGTGGTTTGCCATGCGCAGATCGCGCGAGAGCAGGCCAGCTAGAGCGACACCCACGTAGCCAGCCACCAAAAGCGCCGCCAGGACGAGGCCGAGCGCGCCGGTGCTTACGGGCCAGGCCGTACTGCCAAAAAAGCCGATTTCTACGCTGTCTTGGCCCAGCGGCACGAGCAGCGTCACGAGCCCTTGTCGGCTCGCACTCGGCGGACCGCTGACTGGCCCGGCTTCTATGCGAGTGCGGTAGCCGGCGTGCGCCAGGCTCTCCTGCGTCGGGCCGAGTCGATCGAGCGCCGCGTCGCTGCTGGGACGCGGCCCGGCCGCCAAGGTAGCTTGGACGACCTCCCGCGCGGTCAAGGCGCGACTCGTTTCGTGAACCGCTCGGACGTGGGCGCCGGCGATGAGCGCCGAGCCGATGGCCAAGAAGGCGACGGGCGTCACGATGGCCGCGAGCAGGCGTCGGGAGGTGCGGCCTCGCAGACGCCCCGAGCGCACCTGGGCGTCGATGATGTCGCCCATGATGTCGGGTGGCACGCGCTCCATCACGCGCACGAAGTCGCGCCGCACGAGCATGAGCAAGGGCAGACTGGCCGCGGCAATCAGCACGGAAGCGAAGATGCCGAGTGTGAGGGCGGTGAGCGGCGGAATGACGTCCGCGCGCGCAGCCGTCATGCTGAGTCCGACCGCGACCGTGCCGAACAGCACCCAAGCATTGGCGATGAGCCACGGATCGTCGTTGAGCTTGGGCAGCGCCAGCTGATCGACCGGTCGAATGCCGCTCGCCAAGTTTTCGAGCAGCACGCGGCGCGCCCAGACGATGGCCCAACCCTGCGCCGCACTGAGTGAACCGGCAACGGCGACAGCGACGGTGAGGCTGAACGCCGCCGCGTGACCGACTGGGCCCGTCAGCAGCAGCAGGAAGGGCGGCACCAGGTAGAGCACCAAGGCGGTGATGCCCGTGAAGAGCAGCTGCCAACCCACGACGCGCGCGCCAAGCCGCATCGGTCGCATCGAACGCGTTCCGGGCTCTGGATCTTTGAGCAACAGTCCCGAGCGAAAGCGACTGCGTCGCGTTTTGCGGGGAGGTGGCGGAACGGAGCTAGTCACGGGAGCGACCCGTTGGGCGGCGTTCGTTCGCCGACGAGCGCATCGTCGCCTTGTGCGCGGACGAGGAAACGAACGAGTGAGCGACCCAAGCAAGGCCCGGTCTCGCAAACGCCGTTCTCCGGATGGAAGAGCGCGCCGTGGTTCTTGCAATAAATGCGGCCGATGGCGGGGTCGAAGAAGTGCCCGTCACCCAGATCAAGCTCGACCGACCAGTGCGGGCACTCGTTCAGGTAAGCGTACAAGGCGCCCTCGTGACGCAGCACGAAACCTTCGGCGTCGCGCCCCAGGAATTGGAGCGGGAAAGTGCGTGTCTCGCCATCGGCGAGGCTCGCCGTGCCCGACACTCGCAGCTCCTCCTTCCCGGCCATGAGCCTCGATCGTACCACAAGCTGCCGCTCGTCACCGAGTCGTGGCATGGTGGTCGCATGGAAATCGGGTTGATCGGTCTGGGCCGAATGGGAGCAAACATGGCGCGGCGCCTCGAGCGCGCGGGACACCGTTGCGTGGTCTGGGATCCCAACACCGCTGCTGTCGATGCGCTAGTCACAGATGGCGCCACACCTGCTACTTCGGTGGCGGATTTGGTCTCGAAGCTCGAGAAGCCGCGCGCGATCTGGATGATGGTTCCCGCCGCGGTGACTCCGCAGTTGGCGGATCAAATCCACCCGTTGTTCGAAGCCGGCGACGTGCTGATCGACGGTGGCAACAGCCACTACAAGGACGACGTCGACCGCGCCGAGATCTTGCGCGAGCGAGGCATCTTCCACATCGACGTCGGCACGAGCGGTGGTGTCTTCGGTCTCGAGCGCGGCTACTGCTTGATGATCGGCGGCGAAGACGAACCGGTGAAGCGACTGGAACCCATCTGGTCGGCCCTGGCTCCCGGCTTCGAAGCCGCGCCTCGCACACCCGAGCGCGCAGGCGACGTATCTCAAGAAGAGCAGGGCTACCTGCACTGCGGTCCGCCGGGCGCAGGCCATTTCGTCAAGATGATCCACAACGGAATCGAGTACGGATTGATGGCGGCTTATGCCGAAGGTTTCAACATCTTGCGCCACGCCAACATCGGCAAGCAGGATCACGCAGCCGACGCCGAAACCGCGCTGCTCAAGGATCGCAAGTACTACCAGTACGACTTTGCCCTCGACCGCGTGGCCGAGCTGTGGCGCCGCGGCAGCGTCATCCCCTCGTGGCTTTTGGATTTGACGGCATCGGCGCTCGTCGGCTCACCGGAGCTCAGCGAGTTTGCGGGCAAGGTTTCCGACTCGGGCGAAGGCCGTTGGACTCAATTTGCCGCCATCGACGAAGGGGTGCCCGCGCACGTGCTCAGCGCATCGTTGTTCGACCGCTTCGAGTCGCGTGGGCGCGCCGATTTCGCCAACAAGGTCCTGTCTGCCATGCGGCTCGGCTTTGGCGGGCACCACGAAAAGAAGAGCTGAGGCCGGTTGTTCTGGCTCAGCGGACTTTGCGGACCCAGGCAAGGTACGTCGTCAGGAACTTCTGCAAGTGTTTGAGCGTGTCTTCATCGACAAGCCGCAGCTCGACGTCGAACTTCTTGCCGCTTTGGCCGACCAAGACCTCGGGATACGGGAACACCTGGGACGCCATGCCGAGCAAGACTTGCTTGAGTTGACCCTGACCTCGCGCCGTGCCGACCACACCCATCGACGCGCCCAAAATACCGACGGGTTTTTGGGTGAAGGGCGCTTGGTAGGCGGGGCGTGAGGCCCAATCGATGGCGTTCTTGAGCGGACCGGGAATGCCGTAGTTGTATTCGGGCGTCGCGATCAACACGCCGTCGGCTGCTGTGATCTGCGCACGAAAACGCTGAACCGGCAGCAGCGCGTCCCCGGTGAGGTCGTCGTTGTAGAGCGGCAGCTCCGCGATGGCGGCATTCTCGAACTCCACATCGTCAGGCTCGAAACTGACTAGCGTGGCGAGCAAGGCCGTGTTGAATGACTTTTGCCGGAGACTTCCGGAGATGGTGACGATTTTCATTGGGACTTTCGCTGTGCAGAAGGAGCCGACTCAAACTTTCGGCAGATCGAACACCAAGACTTCGCTGGCAGACGTGACGGAAAAAACGGGCTCCGTTTCGTCTCTCGAGCCCACGCCATCGCCGGCCGACAAAGCAGTACCACGCCAATCGATGCTTCCGCGCGCCACGTGGATCCAGGCCGAGCGACCGGGGTTCAGGCGCAGCTCGGCCTTGTCGCCGGGCACGAAACGACCGGCGTGAATGCGCGTGTCCTGCTTGATGCGCAGGGATCCTGCGTCACCGTCGGGCGATACGATGAGCCGCAAGCCGTTCGGCGGCAGCTCGGCGCTGAATGGCGTCTCCTGGTAGTCCGAAGGTTGTCCCTCGCGATCGGGGACGATCCAGATCTGCAGAAAGTGAAGGGGCTCGTCCTGCGAATGGTTGAACTCGCTGTGGGTGACACCGCGACCGGCGCTCATCAGCTGGATCTGACCAGGACGCAGCACCGAGCCGTTGCCCATCGAATCCTTGTGCGCAAGCTCGCCTTCGAGCACGTAGCTCAAGATCTCCATGTCGCGATGCGAATGGGCGCCGAAGCCGCGCCCCGGCGCGACGCGGTCGTCGTTGATGACGCGCAGCACCGAAAACCCCATGTGCTGGGGATCGAAATAGCCGCCGAACGAGAAGGTGTGGTGGGAGCTCAGCCAGCCGTGTTCGGCGCGGCCGCGCTCGTCTGCTCTGCGAATGTCGAACATGGGCCTAGGGTGCGGCTTGCATGCAGGCGAGACAATCGGGTGCCTGAGTATCAGATTCGTGCGCTTGGGCTACGAATTGAATGCTCTGTTCAAGTGGAGCTGGAAGCCAGCTTGGCCCAGCTGTCTTTGAGCCCGATCGTGCGATTCAGTACGACGTGCTCGGCCTGACTGTCCGCATCGACGCAGAAGTAGCCGAGGCGCTCGAACTGCAGGTGCGTCTCGGCGGGCGCAGAGGCCAAATCACGATGCACCCAGGCGCCTTCGACGAGCTCGAGCGAGTTGGGGTTGAAAAACTCGAGGAACGAGCGGCCCTCGTGACCCTCGGGATCCTCCTCCGTGAACAGGCGATCGTAGAGCCGTACGCTGGCGCGGACCGCGTCGCGCGACGAGATCCAGTGGAGGGTGCCTTTGACTTTGCGACCATCCGGCGAAGCCCCACCCTTCGATGCCGGATCCCAGGTGCAGCGCAGCTCGACGAGCCGACCGCCCTCGTCCTTGATCGCTTCTTTGCAGGTCAAAAGACAGGCGCCGCGCAAGCGCACTTCCTGGCCAGGAGCCAGGCGGAACCATTTCTTCGCAGCGACCTCCATGTAGTCGTCTTGCTCCACGAAGATCTCGCGGGTCAAGACGACCGTGCGGTTGCCGCGGTCGGGGTACTCGGGGTGGACCGGCACCTCGAACGTTTCCCCTGCGTCCTCGGGAAAATTCTCGATCACGACCTTGAGCGGGCGCAGCACGGCCATCGTTCGATTCGAGTGCGCGTTGAGATCTTCGCGCAGCTGGTGCTCGAGCAGCGACACATCGATCAAGCTGTCGCGCTTGGCCACACCGATGCGTTCCGCAAAACTGCGCAAAGAAACCGGTAAATAGCCACGACGCCGCATGCCGGCGATGGTGGGCATGCGCGGATCGTCCCAAGATGCCACGTGGCCTTCGTTCACGAGCTGCTGCAGCTTGCGTTTACTCAGCACCGTGTAAGTGAGATTGAGGCGAGCGAATTCGATCTGTCGCGGTACGGGCCTGAAGCCACCGACGTTCTCGAGTAGCCAGTCGTAGAGCGGTCGGTGGTTCTCGAATTCCAGAGTGCAGAGCGAGTGCGTCACGCCCTCGAAAGCATCGGACAGCGGGTGGGCGAAGTCGTACATCGGGTAGATGCACCAGGTGTCGCCGGTTCGGTGGTGGGGCGCGTGACGGATCCGATAGAGCAGCGGATCGCGCATGTTCATGTTCTGGTGCGCCATGTCGATCTTGGCGCGCAACACGGCTTCACCTTCCTGCATTTCGCCTTTGCGCATCCGCTCGAGCAGAGCCAGGTTCTCCGCGGGGCTGCGATTTCGAAAGAGGCTATCGATCCCCAGATTGTAGAAATTGCCGCGGTTTTCGCGAATTTCTTCGGCGCTCTGGCTGTCGACGTAGGCGAGGCCCTTGTTCACCAGCGTCACGGCGCACTGGTAGATGCGCTCGAAATAGTCGGAAGCGAAAAACAGCCGCTCGCCCCAGTCGAAGCCGAGCCAACGCACGTCGGCTTGAATCGACTGGACGAACACCTCGTCTTCGGCGACCGGGTTCGTGTCGTCCAGACGCAGGTTGCAGGCGCCAAAGGGCGTCTTCTGCGCCATGGTGAAATTGAGGTAGATGGCCTTGGCGTGGCCGACGTGCAGGAAGCCGTTCGGCTCGGGCGGAAAGCGCGTCTGCAGAACCGAACCGTTCTTTCCGCTTCCGAGATCCTCATCGATGATGTCGGCGATGAAGTTCGGGGCAGCGCTGTCGTCGCGCTCGGCGGAGGGTGCGGAGACCTTGGTGTCGTTCATGGGGAAACCGGGGGGAGGCGCCGAGCTGCGGCACGCTCCGGGCCGAGCATGGTCAGGCCCCGCAGTCGGGGCAAGGGAGGGTCAGGCGAGGCTTTTTCCTCGGCGGCCCTCCGTCCACGGGGCGCGTCGAGCCCAGAATCAGCGCGGGGGCGGCCGGGGTTCTAAAGAAGCGAGATGACTGGCTAAACTGAAAGGGCCCATGTCACCGAGCCGCCCTCCAAAGCAGTCCCGTCGCTCGACCACGCTCTCGCTGCCCGCTGCGCTTGAATCAGCGCTCGCCCAAGCGGCTGCGCAACCACAAGACGCCGAGGCCTGGGACGCGCTCGACGAGGTGGCGAGAGAACTCGATCGTCCCGAGGAAGTCGCCGAACTCTACCGCGAAATTCTCGAGTCGAATGTTCCGCTCGAGGTGCTCGTAGAGCTGGGTCGCCGCGGCGCCGACTTTTGCGAAGAATGGTTCGAAGAGCCCGATCCCACCGTTGCGGTGCTGACTCGCGTGCTGTCGCTCGACCGTTCGCAAGCGTGGGCCTTCGAGCGCCTGACGGTGCTTCTCACTTCGTCGTCGAGCTGGGAAAAGCTGTTGCAAGTCTACGATCAGGCGATCGCAGGCGCGCCCACCGAAGACGAGAAAGCGAGCCTGCTCGCCGAGGCCGCACGCGTGGCTCGCGATTTCGCCGGGCAAGCCTCGGCCGGTAGCGACTACCTCAAGGCGCTGCTCCTGCTGCGCCCGCGTGACGATCAGCTCGCTGCCGGCCTCGAACGTCGCCTCGACGAACAAGGACGTCACGCCGACCTGATCGAGATTTGGCTCGCGCGGACTGCCATTCTCGAGCCGGACGCCGGGTTTCGCACTCGCCTGCAAATTGCAGCGCGCTACCTGGACCAGCTGGGCGATGCGGCGAGTTCGCTCGGCGCCGTCGAGGACTTGTTGGCTAGCGGCGGCAGTCCCGCTGACGCGTCGACGATTCTGGAACGCATCGCCCGGACCGCTACAGCGCCTGAGCCCACGCGGCGCCGCGCGCTCGGCTTGCTCGAAGAGCTGTACACCCGCGCCGGCAAGAACGAAGAATTGGCCGTCGCGCTCGAGCGTGCCTTGTTGTTGGCAGAGACGGATGCCGAGCGCATTGTCTTCCGACAAAAGGTGAGCGCCTTGCTCGAGACGCTCGGCCGCAACGACCAGGCTCTCGGTCATGCCGTAGAGATATTGTGCCTCGACCCCGCGCTCGACGCAGCCAAGAGCCAGGCCAAGCGGCTCTCCGTCGCGATCGGACGTCTCGATCTCTACGCCGGCGCACTAGCGCGTGCCGCCGACGTCGCTCGAACCGGGACGCGTCGCATCGAACTATTGATTGAAGCAGGTCACTTGCACGAGATCGAGCTGGCCAGCCCAAGCGACGCCATCGCGCTGTTCTCGCGCGTGCTCGCCGATGAAAGCGCCGACGAAGCGGCCGAACTCTTGGCGGCGCAAGAGTTGTCCGAGTTGCTGCTCGCCCCGGGTCCCAGCCTGCGCTTGCTCGAGGTTCTCGAGCGGCGCGCCGAACTGGAGACGAAGGCAGGCGAGCGCCGACGAGTCTTGGGTCAGGCCGCAGCGCTTGCCGCGGAGCTGGGCGATGCAGACCGTTCGCTCGGCTTGTGGGCTGCTTGTCTCAAAGGAGATCCGGCCGATCACGAGGCGCTGACGGCTCGCATCGCCCTGCTCGATCGCCTGGGCCGCCACCAGGGCCTGGTCGAGAACCTGCAGGATCGCGCGCGACTCTCGACCTCGGCCGTCGAGCAGCGCGCCGACCTGGTTCGCGCCGCCGCCGTCTACGCGGAGCGCCTCGCCGATCTGCCGCAGGCCATCCGCACCTGGCGCGATATCGAGCAGAAGTTCGAGCGCAACGAAGAGAGCTTGGATGCTCTGGTGGCGCTGACTGCCAAGGCCGAGCGCTTCGAAGACGTCGTCGTTCTGCTGCGCGAGGCGGTGCGCGACGAGCCGATGGGAGTGCGTCGCGTTCAACAGCTCGCTCTGCTCGGCGACACATTTCGCCTGCACCTGCAACAGTACGAGCAGGCGATCGTCGAATACGCCACGAGCCTGACCATCGATTCGACATTCGGCGCGGCGCGCCAAGGCCTGTTCGCGCTACTCAGCAGTCCTTCGCATGCGCATCAGGCAGCCGAGGTGTTGGCGGAAGCGCTGCGCCGCACGGGTGACGCTGCAGGCATCTTGGAGCTGCTCGAGACGCGCCTGGGCGCGGCTCCGGACGACGCGGCGCGTTGTGGCATCTTGCTGGAGGCTGCAAATCTGTGGGAGAGCCGTGGCGATCTTGCATCGGCGCTCCGCGCCACCTGTCGAGCGTTTGCGCTGGGCCTGGAGCCCAGCGTCGAGGCAGAAGCGCAGCGTCTCGCCGCGCTCACTGCGGATTTCGTGACTTTGGTGGCCGCGTACCAGAAGGCGTTGGAGCGGGCCGAAGGCGAGCGGGCGCGTCGATTGCATTTCGCGCAAGGGCGCGTGTGGGAGGAACGCCTCGAGCGCCCCGCCGGCGCTGCCGCAGCTTACAAATTGGCTCTCGGTCTCGGCCCCGAGCATCCGGAGGTCGCGCTTTCGCTCGTGCGCGCAGCGCTCCACGCCCAACTCTTTGCCGAGGCCGCGTCGGCGCTCGTCGACCACACCAAGGCGCTCGCAACGCTCAGCCCCGAGTTGATCTTGGCTTTCGAAGGGCTTGCCTCGCCTCTGTCCGTTTGGGACGACGCGCTCGAAGCACTCGGCGAAGTGATTGCGCGCGCCGAAGGACTGCCGCCGCAACTCACGCACGATCTGAAGCGACAACTCGCGCTCTGGCACCGCGATCAACGCCACGACGCCGACGCAGCGGAGTTCGTGCTCCGTCGTGCCGCCTTCGACCATCCACAAGAAGACACGCTGCGCATGCTGGCCGAACTGGAGCGACGGGCTCCCGGCAAGCAGCTGGTGCGCACGCTCGAAGCTCTAGCCGACGTCACTGGAGACGAACTGGCCGTGCTCCGCGAAGCCTGTGAAATCGCCCTGCGCGACGTGAAGGACAAGGAACTCTCCGAGCGACTGCTCGTCCGCACGTTGGCTGTCGCCGCCGGGCGCTTCGATGCCGAAATCGACTCGGCTACGCCATCGCTCGAGGTCGCGCAGACGAGCGAGTGGAGCCTCGAAAAGTTGGTGGCTTTGGCTCTGGCTGCTTGCGATCAGCCGCGAGCCATCGAACTGTTGGAACAAGCGGCTGCGCTGCCGTTCGCGCTCGACAAGCGCATCGGATTTCGTTTCCGTGCGGCGGAGGTCGCTGCCGCTCTCGACAGCGACGAGCGCGGCGTCGCGCTTTGCCAGAGCGTGCTTGCGGACCAACCGGTCCACGAAGGTGCCATTACGCTGCTCAGTGCGTTGCACGAGAAGGCCGGCCGTTTGCGTGAGCTGCTCGAGCTGCGCAGTCGCGAACTCCTGCTCGAGCGGCCGCTCGAGCGCCGCCTGTTCTTGAGGCTCGAACAAGCGCGTGTGCTCGGTCAATTGGACGAGGACGTCGAGGCTCGGCTTGCCGCATTGCGCGAGAACCTCCAAGCGGCGCCGGGGCACGCGGCTTCGCTCGGCGCTTTGCTCGTCATCCTACTCGAGCGTGAGCGCTTCGAAGAGACGGTCGTCCTGCTCGAGAGCCAGGCTCAGGTTCTGGCCCGCACGGAGGCCGCGCGGGCTGCCAAGCTCCACGAGCAAGCCGGCAATCTGGCGGCCGATCGGCTCCAGGACGTGCCGCGCCTCGTTGCCGACTTCAAGAGCGCCGTCGCACTCGTGCCGAGCGTGCCCGTCCTCGACCGGCTTGCGCAAATCGCCCACGAGAAAGGTGAGTTTGGCAGCGAAGTCGGCTTCCTGGAACACCAGCTTGGCCTCACACCGGCGCGTGCCGGCGACGAAATCAGGCGCAGCACCGTCGTGCGTCTGGCTCAAGCTCAAATGCTCTCCGACGATGCGGCGTCGGCGCAGGCGCTGCTGGAAGGCCAGTTGGGCCTCGATCCCGCCGCGCACGTCGCACGCACCTTGCTGTCCGAGCTGTACACGCAGGGCGAAGACTGGGAGCCGCTCGCTCGCACCCTCTCGGAAGGCGTCGAATACGCCCCAGACGATGCGAGCCGAGTCCAGCTGCTCCGCAGCGCAGCGCAGGTGGCGCGGCGTCGCCTAGGCGACGTCGCGTCGGCCATTCCGTTTCTCGACGCCGCCGCCGTGCTAGCGCCCGAGGATCGCTCTCTGCGCCTGCTGCTTGCCGACGCCCTCCGGGTGCAAGGCGAGTTCGATCGGGCTCGCGATATCCTGAGCGAGATGCTCGAGGAATTCGGCCGCCGGCGGACCAAGGAGAGAGCGATGGTTCACCAGCAGCTCGCGCGCATCGCGCAGGCGAGCGGCGACATCGACGAAGCGCTCGAACAGGCCGAGGCGGCCGCGAAGATCGAGCGCAATGATCCCGGCATTCTGATGCTCGTCGGGCGACTGGCGCGGCAGAAGGGCCAACTCGAGCGAGCCGAGCAGGCCTATCGAACGCTGCTCTTGATCGTGAGCCGCGGTGCCGAGCAGCCCGATCCCGAAGAAGAGCGAGTGGGCGAAAGCTCGATCTTGTTCGAGCTCTACCGCTTGGCCGAAGAAGAAGGGCAGCCCGATCGGGCGCGTGAATTGCTCGGCTCGGCACTCGAGATTGCGACGCGCGACCCCGAAGAGGCGCTCCGCCTCGAAAGCGAGCTCACCGCGGCAGGCAAAGCCGACCTCCTCCTGCAGGCGCTCGACGATCGCTTGCGTGCGGGCCTGGAGCGGAGCGTCGCGGCCCAGGTGCTCTTGACGCGTGCCCAGGTGTTGTCGCGCAACGGCCGCACGGAGGAAGCTTTCAGCTCGCGCCTCCGAGCCATCGAGTTCGCACCCGAAGACGCTCGGCTTTTGGACTCGACGTGGAAGATTGCCGAGCAGCTGGGCGGAATCGAGACGCTCACGTCACATCTCACGACAATCGCGTCGGCGTCGCAGCTCCGCCCCGAGGTGGCGGGAGATCTGTGGTTCCGCTTGGGCGCGGAGCTGGAAAGCAGCGACCCGTTGCGAGCCGCCGACCTGTATGAGCGTGCGCAACTCACCGAACATCGGCCACGGCGCACTTTCGCAGCCCTCGATAAAATTCTGGCCATGCTGGGTGACGCACAGCGCGCCGTCGACGCGCTCGGCCGTTTCGTTGCGGCGCCTGGCGCCGAGAGCAATCCGCCGGCCCTGGCCGACGCCCTCTACCGCCTGGGCGAGCACGAGTTGTCTACGCGCGACTGGGCTCTGGCCGTCGAGCACTTCGAACTCGCGCTGACTCGCGACGCCAAGGAATCGCGAGTGCTCGAGGCGTTGTTGCCCGTCCTCGATCAGTCGGGGGTGACGCCCGAGCTCGTGCGCCTGTTCGTGCGCGTCGCTCGCGTAACCGCCTCCGCGGATGCGCTGTTGCGCGGGCTTTTGGCGGCGTCGGCTCTGGCCGACGCCGATCAGGCTCTGGTCGTCGAAGCCATCGAGCTTTCACGCTCGTCGGGGTCTGATACGGCGCGAGCGCGGCTCTTGAGCCGCGCCATCCAAATGGCGGATGCCGCCGACGAGCTCGGGTCGATTAGGGAATTGGTGGTCGAGAGCGCAGACCTAGCCATTTTGCAGCAGGACTTTTCATCGGCAGGACAACTGCTGCGACGGGCCATCGCTCTCCACGAGGGGCAAGAGGCCTTCGAACTCGAGCTCCAGTTCGCCGAGTTGGCGCGCGGCCCGCTCGCCGATCGCGAGGCAGCGACAGCCGCCTACGAGCGGCTCATGAAGGCCGAGCCCGGGCAACGTCGCGTGTGGCAGCCGCTGTTCGGGCTGTACCGCGAACAGGGCCGCACCGACGACATCGAAGCGCGAATCGTCGAAATCGAGCCACAAATCAGCGATGCCGAGGATCTGGAGCTGCTGCGGATGGAGCGCGTCCGCATCTTGCTCTCGGCGGGGCGCTTCGAAGAAGCCGAAGCGGTGCTTCGGACCTCCTTGGCCGAGCGTCCCGACTTCCTCGAGGCTGGCACGATCCTCTCGGAACTCTACCGCGACCAAGGCCGTCACGACGAACTGCGCGAACACCTGCAGACGTTGTGGGAAAGTGCCCAAAAGCGGGGCGACGGAGCACAGGTTGCGCACTACGGTCTCGCCTTGGCGTGTATAGTCAAGGATATCGATCGGGCCGAAGCCATCGGCGTGCTGACGGCCGGCCTGACCTGGACGCGTGAGCGCCGCGAGGTGCTCGTGGCTTTGCTGGAACTCTACGGCGAGGACGACGACCCCGCCGATCGCGCCGAGGTCATGGAACACCTACTTGCGCTCGAAAAGGGTGAAAACGCAGTGAACCTGGCGCTCGCTCTGGCAGCGGTGCGCGCGAGCCTCGGTGACGACTACGCGCTCGGCCGAGCCCTCGACCTCGGCTTTCGCGCAGCACCGACCGACGCGCGCATCACCGCTCCCTACGTCGAGTACCTCGAGAGCCAGGAGGACTTCGCACGTTTGGCCGACACGCGCCTGCTTCAAGCGACCGAAGCCCAGGACCGCTCGGTCGCCGCCAAATTTTTCGCCAGGGCCGGCGCACTATTCGACGAGCGCCTCGGTGATCCGAGTCAGGCCGCTCAGGCTTACCTGCGCGCGTTCGAACGCGAGCCCGAAGATGCCGAGCATCTCAAGTCGGCCGTTTCCCATCTGATCGCCGTCGGCGAAATCGAATCGGCTCAGGCGCAAATCTCGCAGGCCATCGAACACGCCGATGAAATGGCCTTGGGCGATCTGCTCCAACTGCGCGCCCGGACGATCGGTCGCGAGCTGCCGGACGACGTCGACGCCTTGCGCTCGGCGACGGCCGATCTCCGACGCGCGCTCGGGCTCTTCGTTTCCGAAGAACAGGCCGAGGAGATGCAGCGAGAACGCTCGGAGTTCTTGGCCCGACTTGCCGAGCTGCATGCGGAAAGCGGCGACGAAGCCGCCGAGCGTGACGTGATGGTGGAACTGTCGCGCGTTCAGGTCGAGATGAACGACGTGTCGGGCGGCGTGGAGACGTTGGCCGCATGGCTGCGGGGACACGAGGCGGATCTGATCGTCGCTCGCGAGCTGGGGGAGCTGGCGATGAAGCTGGAGGACTACGACACCGCGCTCTTTGCCAGTACCCGGCTGTTCGCCGGCAGTGAGGGCGACGCGCGGATCCTGGCAGCCCTCGCCTGGGCGGATGCGGCCGAAAAGGCCGGAAGTCCGCTCGAAGCCAAAGAAGCGCTGTTGACCGCGAGTCGCGAGCGCCCTGACGACGCTGTGCTGCGCGCCCGGTTGCGACGCACCTACGAGGCCGCCGGGGCCCACCGCGAATTGTCCGAGATGCTCGTGCTCGAAGCCGACGCCACCGAAGATCCAGCGCGTCGCTCCGCTCTGCTCAGCGACGCTGCCAACCTCAGGCTCTTGGCCGAGGACGGTCCGGGCGCCGCGGAGTTGTACGAACTCGCTCGGCAGGTGGCGCCGGAGCCGTACGTCATCACGACGAAGCTTGCCGATTGCTACATCGAGATGGGTGAAGTCGACAAAGCCAAGGCGGCGCTCGACGCCGCCGTCGAAGCTCACGGCAAACGCCGTTCCCCCGAACTCAGCATCTTGCAGCATGCGCTCGCGCGGGTTGCACGCGTGAGCGGGGATCCCGAAGCCATGTACAGCTGGCTCGAGACGGCACTGATGAGCGACCGCAACAACGCCGAGGTCGCAGCCGAACTCGCCGTCCGCGCCCAAGAAGACAAGCGCTACGACGTCGCCGTGCGGGCACTGCAGATGATCACGCTCAGCAAGACGCCATGCTCGATGGGCAAAGCCGAAGCCTATTTCCGGCAGGGTCAGATCGCCGAGGCCCAAGGCGATTCGAAGAAGGCGGCACTGTTGGCGCGCCGTTCCCTCACTAGCGACGAAGGCTTTCCAGCGGCCCAGGCGCTCTTGGACCGCTTGGGAGGCTGAGCGGCGAGGACCGCTCGCGCGGGTGGCTCGCGCGGTCGCTGAATCCCGGTTTGCGTAGCTCTTCGAGCAGCGCGTGTTCCGTCCAAGCATCGGGGACCGAGAGGACGCGTGCCGTCCCGCTCTCGACGACGGCCGCCGCCACTCCGCCGATCCAGAGGAGCGAGTTGTTGCTGGTCGCAGCCAGCTTCGCGTCGGGCGTCAGGATGCCGACCAGGTTCAACGGGTCGACGCCCGATACCCTGATCGGCTCTTGGCTTGGCCCGCTGCGTCGCACCGTGCGAAGCAGCGCGACGGCATCTGGTAGGGCGAACTGTTCACCGGAAAAGCCAGTAACGAACCGGCCGCCGCGGATCTCACCGCGCGATTCCAAGCGGTAGAAAATACGCAGCAAATCCCGCCAAGACGGCAGATCGGTCTCGCGCTCGAGTAACTTGCGGAAGACGACGCCCCAGCGCCGGAGCAGAGCGAAGGCCACGCCGCGCAGGCCCGCTTGTTCGTCTTCGGCGCTTCGCGCCTGCTCTGTCTCGGCCTGCCCGAGCCAGCTCACCCGCCCCGCCACGTTCATGCCGATGGCGCCTCGAGGGCTTCGGCGTACGCGCGGACCCCGATTCACGTCATTGCGCTTGTCGGCCGGTGTGACCAATGTGCGCAGCCCGGCGAACGAATCGGTCGTGCACAGACCTCGGGATACCAACTCGCGCAGGGCGTTCTCCGCTTGGGAAGCCAAAAGACCGCTCGGACGCTGGAGCTCGCTGAAGAACGACGCACCTCGCGCTCGGAGCACTTCGGCCAGGCGCGCTGCATCGGCGCCGAGTTCGCTCGTCGTCCGCGTAGCTCCGCCTAGCCAGAGTTCGCTGCCTTCGCGCGGCATGAGCAACGTCGGCGTGCTCTTGACGGGTCCCGATGTCGCGCGCGGTACGCCGCTCCAGACCACACGCCCGCCGAGACACAGCTCGTCGAGCCAGGCGGCTTGGTAGTGCTGGATTCGAGCCGGCAGGACGCTCTTTTCCCACGCTCCAGCTGCCACGGCGAAACCGGCCAGCTGCTCGACCACCGCAAACGTGCCTTCGCTGCCACGGCGAAGGGTATCGTTCGTGAGGCCCTGGAAGCGCGTCAGAAAATCGACGAATGTCGCAGGGCTGACGGGTTCGATCTCTCGACGCAAGCGACCCAAAGTCAGCCGATGGATGCGCGCCAACAGGCGGCGTTCGCAGAACTCTTCCTTTCCGTCGGGACGAAAGGACCCGCGCAGCACGAAGCCTTCGCTTTCCAAAGCGTTCAGGCCAGCTTGAGCGACAGGGAGCGAAACCGCCGCGACGTTCGCCAACTCCGCTGCGTTGATTGGTCCTGCCATCTCGAGACGCCCGCGCCAGAGCTCCAGGCCGGGGCTCGGCAGCTCTCGGAGTACGCCGAGTTCGAACTCCGGCTCGAAGCGTGCTTCCGAATGGATCTCGCGGAGCTCGCCTGCGCGTTCGCGCGCGAGCCACAGTGTCGCCGCTGCACCATTTGCCGATATCACCGAGGCGCGCGTGGCTCGTCCGCTCCGCAGGAGTGGTTCCAGCAATGCGACACCGGCTTCCGCTTCGAGTTTTCTACCCTCCAATTCGGTCAGAAAGCCGTGAATGACCAGGGCATCGTGGAGCTCGTCGGGATCGCGCGGATCGGGGTGCGCTTCGACGATGACTTGCGCGACGGCAGCCTGGTCGAGTTGCCCCAGATCCGAAGCCGTTTTTGCGGTGTTGAGGCGTCGGAGCTGCACGGCTTGCGTTCGACGTTCTTCGAGCGGGGCGTCGTCGAGGAAGGCGTACGGCTTGGCGCTGAGGATTTCGTGGGCAAGCGGGGAGGGTTCGGTCAGATCGCGCGCCACGCACAGGATGCGCCCGGCTTCGATGTCGCCCAGTACTTCGAGCAGGCGATCGACATCCATGGCTTCGCGCAAGCTGTCGTCGATCGTCTGCTGGACCAACGGGTGGTTGGGGATCTCGCGTTCGCCGACGATGTTTTCCAGGCACGCAGCTTGATCGGGGAAGCAGAGCGCCAGCAGATCGTCGGATTCCATGCGCTGAAAGCGCGGCGGCACCTTTCGACCGCCGCGAAACCGCGGCACGGCCAGAGCACGCGAGGCGTTCCAGCGCCAGCGCGTCCCGAACAAGGGGGCGTCGAGCAGCGCTTGGATCAGGACTTCTTCGGCGGTTTTTTGGTCCAAGAACGAGAAAACGGCCTCGAGCGGAAACGAGTGCATGGGCCCCAAAGACAGCACGAGCGCGTCTTCGTCTGCGGCTGCCTGCAATTCGACGTTGAAACTGCGACAGAAGCGTTTGCGCAGCGCCAAGCCGAACGCGCGATTGAAGCGACTGCCAAAGGGCGCGTGGATCACGACGTGCATCCCCGACGTCTCGTCGAAGAAGCGCTCGGCGACCAAGGTCTGCTGTGTCGGCATCACGCCGAGCGCGTTGCGTGTAGCGACCAGGTACTCGACGACTTGCGCCGCGGCCGCGAGCGGGATGCAGAGGCGTTCGGCTAGTTCGGTTGCGCTACCCGGCTCGTCGCCATGCTGGTCCACCCAGATGCGCAGGCGCGAGACGGACAGCGACAGCTCTGGCGTTCGCGCCGGGGCTTCGCCGATCCAAAACGGAATGGTCGGTGGCGCGCCATGTGCGTCGGCGACGCGCACGACTCCGGCGCCGACCTTGAGGATCTGGTAGCTCTGATTTCCGAGCTGGAAGATGTCGCCGGCCGAGGATTCGATCGCGAAATCCTCGTGCAGAGAGCCCACACGCACGTCGGTGGGGGCCAGCAGCACGTCGTAGTCGAAGTTGTCGGGAATGGCGCCGCCGTTGGTGATGGCCGCCATGCGCGCCCCGCGTCGAGCCTTGAGTCGTTTGCCGACCGTGTCGTGGTGCACGTAGGCCGCACGCCGGCCTCGCGCCGTCGTGAAGCCTTCAGTGAGCATCTCGACGACGCGATCGAAGCTCGAACGGCTGAGGTTGCGGTAAGGATAGGCGCCACGCACGCGTTCGTAGAGGTCGTCTTCGAGCAGGTCTTCGGGCACCAAGCTGGCCACGATTTGCTGAGCCAAGATATCGAGTGGCGCTTCGCGCAGCCGGACTTCGTCCAGCTCGCCCCGGCTGGTCGCGTCGAGCAAGGCCGTGCATTCGACCAAATCATCGCGACTGAGTGGAAACAGCCGGCCTTTGGGCGTGCCACGCACGAAGTGGCCGGAGCGACCGACGCGCTGCAAGAAGGTCGCGATGCTGCCCGGCGAGCCGAGCTGGCACACCAGATCGACGTCGCCGACGTCGATGCCCAGTTCGAGCGACGCCGTGGCCACCAACGCCCGGAGCTGACCCGCCTTGAGACGCGTCTCGGCGTCTTGCCGCAGCTGACGCGAAAGGCTGCCGTGATGACTCGTGACCACGTCGTTGCCGATGCGTTCCGCCAAGAAGCGAGTGACGCGCTCGGATTGGCGCCGGGTGTTGGTGAAGATGAGCGTCGTCTTGTGGGCCCGCGTGAGCTGGGCCAGCTGATCGTAGATTTCATGCCAGGCTTCGTTCGAAAGCACGGGTTCGAGCGGCGAATCGGGCACCCACAGCGAGAGATCGAGAGCCCGTCTGTGACCACTGTCCACGATGGCGCAGCTCGGCGACGCCTTCGTGCCCAAGAGGTAGCGTGCGACCTCTTCTATCGGTTTCTGGGTCGCCGACAGGCCGATCCGCTGGACGGGGCGTCCGCCTTGCTGCGCCACGAGCGCGTCCAAGCGCTCGAGCGACAGGGCCAGGTGCGCCCCGCGCTTGTCGCGTAGCACGGCGTGGATCTCATCGATGATGACTACCCGTACGTTGGCGAGCTGTCGTCGGCCTCCCTCGCTCGTGAGCAAGATGTAGAGCGACTCGGGCGTGGTCACTTGGATGTGCGGTGGGCGTTTGGTCGCCTGGGCGCGCTCGTAAGCAGTCGTATCACCCGTCCGAACGGCCGTGCGAACCTCGGGCGGCGCGAATCCGCGAGCACGCAGCGCCGCCGAAATACCCGCCAGAGGCTCGACCAGATTCTTGGCGATGTCGCTGGACAATGCCTTGAGCGGCGAGACGTAGAGCACCTGGGTTCGATCGGGCAGTGGCCCCTCGAGTCCTTGCTGCATCAAGCCATCGATGGCCGACAAGAACGCGGCCAACGTCTTGCCCGAGCCCGTTGGGGCAGCGACAAGAACTGGTCGGCCTTGGTGGATCGCCGGCCAGGCGTCGCGCTGCGCCGGGGTCGGCGTGCCGTAACGCTCTTGGAACCACGCCCAAGTCGCCGGATGGAAGTGAAAGGCCTCGCCCTCGGTCATGGCTCCCTTCCATGCTCTAGCACGCCCGCGCCGAGGAGGGTCGACGTCGGAAAGGACCCGCCTCAAGCTCACCTGAACTCACACTGGAGCCACAGCCACTGCGCCCATGCTGTCCAACTGCTCATGGCCTCTGGCCGAACGCGCAGGTTACGCTGGACTTCTATGCAGCGTTCTCATTGGGCACTCGCCCTGACCATCTGCTCCATTACGGCATCCGCTGCGGCGGCCCCCAAGAAGAAGACGAAAGCGCCGCCGCCCGAGCCCGTGCCCGTCGAAGCAGCGCCCGAACCCGAGCCGGCACCACCTCCGGCGCCCGTGGTCGAAGCCGCGCCGGAAGCCCCTCCGGCCGATGCGCCCCCAGCGCCGGTCGAAACCGAAGCGCCCCAGACGAACTGGACGATCGAAGTGCGGCTGCCCCTGGGGCGCTACGATCGACGTCGCAGTGGGGGCTCGGATGGGAGCGAACAGCTGAAAACGAACTTGGATATCGGTCCCCTGGCCGTACCGGCGATCCGTTTGTGGACTCCGCTCAACGACTGGCTGGCCTGGGGCGGGCAGCTCGGCGGCGGTTTTACTTCCGAAGATCTGGACGGCGGCACGACGCAGAAAACGACGGTGCTCGTCGAACTCGAAGCGCAGTTGCGACTGACCCCGTGGCATCCGGCCTGGGGCGTTCCACAGCTCACCGTTGGCGTGGGCGGGCTCTTTTTCGATGGTCGCTTCATCGCCACGAACACGAGCAGCGGCACGCTGACGACGCTCTTGCCTCAGGGCAAAGCCGAGCTCGGAGCGCTCGTCTGGTTGTTGCCGGGCTCGCTCGGTATCGATTTCGCGGGTGGCGCCGGCTACGCATTTGGCCCCGGCCAGCTGCACGTCGGTTCCGGCCAAGAGGTGTTCTTGCAGCGCTTCACGATCGAGCTGGGGGCCGGTTTGGCCGCGACGTTTTGAAGCCGCCCCTCTTGGAGCCCGAATGGGGTCCGCCGACGTTTCAGCGGCGCAGCAGTTCCAACAGATCTTCGCGCGTGACGCCCTGCGCCGCGCCGCCCTCTTCGAGCGCCACGTCGGCCAGTGCGCGCTTCTTGTCTTGGAGCGCCAGGATGCCTTCCTCGATCGTGTCCTTGGCGATCAGTCGATAGACCGTGACCGGGCGCTCCTGACCGATGCGGTGCGCGCGATCGGCAGCCTGATCCTCGGCAGCCGGGTTCCACCAGGGATCGAGCAAGAAGACGTGATCGGCGGCGGTCAGGTTGAGGCCCGTGCCACCAGCTTTGAGCGACGACAGGAAGACCGGCGGTCCGCCCGGCGCCTGGAACGCCTCGACCACTGCCGCGCGATCGCGCGTGCTGCCGTCGAGGCGCACGAAATCGAGGTTCTTGCTGCGCAATTCGGGCTCGACCAAATCGAGCAAGCTCGTCCACTGACTGAATACGATGCACTTGTGATCGTCTGCAGCCGCTTCTTCGAGCGCCTCGAGCAGCGCATCGACCTTGGCCGAGACGCCGCCCGTCTGTCCGGGAACGAGCGCCGGATGGCAAGCTGCCTGTCGCAAGCGCAGCAGCGCCTCGAGCGCAGCCATTACGCTGCCGCCGCCTTCGAGCGCATCGACCACTTCTTGATTTTTGGCCGCGTAGATCGCCTCGTAGAGCTTGCGCTGCTCTTCTTCGAGCTCGACGGTCAAGATGACGTCCGTGCGCGGCGGCAAGTCGCGCGCCACGTCGCGCTTGAGGCGGCGGAGCAGGAACGGCTTGATCAGTTGGCGCAAGCGGGCGCCAGCTTCCAGCGAGCCCTCCAAGATCGGGCGCACGTGGCGTGACGAGAAGTGGGCGCGGGTCCCGAGCAACCCCGGATGGGTGAAGCGGAACAGGCTCCACAGTTCGTCGAGCCGGTTCTCGAGCGGCGTACCGCTCAGGGCCAAGCGGAAGCAGGACGAAGGCAGGCTGTCGGAGAGCGCGAACAACGCGCGCGCCGCCTGACTATCAGGGTTTTTGATCGCCTGCGCTTCGTCGAGCACGACGCTCTGCCACGGATGCGTGCTCAGCACGTCCTGATCGAGCCTGAGTACGGCGTACGTCGTGAGCGTCACGTCCGACTTGTCCAGCTTGCGGCCGGGGCCGTGGTAAACGTTCACGCTGAGCGAAGGCCGAAAGCGCGCGATTTCCTTCTCCCAGTTGAAGACGACGCTCTTGGGACAAACGACGAGGGTCGCGCCGTTGATGGCGCAAAGGGTCTGCAGCGTCTTGCCGAGACCCATGTCGTCGGCGAGCACGCCCCCCAGACCGGACTGCTGCAAGAAGACCAGCCAGTTGACGCCTGCCGCCTGGTAGGGGCGCAGCGTCGCCGGCAGATCGGCGGGCAGCTCTGCGGTCGGCAGCCCGTCGAAATTGGCAAATAGAGGCTCGAGGTGGGCAAACGACGGTGGCGGCGGCTGGCCGAGTTCGGCGCACAGCTCGGCGAGTGGTGCGGCAGCGTAAGCGGGAACCTCGCCGTTGGTGCGGCGGGCCGCCAGAATGTCGGCCACTTTTTCGCCGTAGCGCCGCAGCCAGTCGAGGGGCAAGGGAGCCCAACCGCCGTCACCCAGAGGCACGACATCGAGGCCGTCGCGAAAGGCGCGATATACGGCTTCGACCGAGGCTTCGCGCGGATCGCTCTCGTCCGTCGCGAACGAAACCTCGAACTTGTCTCCCTCGATCTTCACATTGGGCAGGAGGCGAGCGCGACTCATCACCTCGCGCGAGAACGTCGTCGTCGACGTGGCTTGAAACTCCTGGAGCCGCTTGGCGAAGCGGCCGGCGTCGTTGCCGTCGAAGTGCACGAGCCGGCCGGGTACCAGCTGCAACTCCTCGCGCAAGCGCTTAACCAGCTTCTGCTCGGCCGCCGGGTTGCGGCGCGGGATCAGTCCCTGCAGATGCACCAGCTTCTCCCCGTCGAGGCGAATGGTCGGTGGGTTGCCGTAGATTAGGGTCGGCAACACGCTGAGCGTGTGTCCCTGCGGCGTCATGTCGAACGAAATGCGCGGCACGTCCAGTCCGCCGCGTTGCGGAAGGACCTTCGAATCGATCTGCACCGTCAGGTGTTTTTCGATCTCCGGCAGCATCTTGGTCACCAAGTCGCCCAAGTCGTCCGAGCGCAGCGCGCGCCGCAGCGGTAGCCGTTCCCAGCGTTGCCCCACCAGGTCGACCGCGCCCAGCGGTCGAATGACCTGACCTACGAGACCCACGCCACGATCGAGCACCGTGACTTTTTCGTCGGGCGGCAATATCGACAGCTCGACCAGCGTGACGCCTCGCCCCTCGCGATCGACGGCGCGGGCCTGCGGCAACACAGGGTCGAGCGAAACGGCAATCGGAACGCCGTCGAGTTTCACGTCCTTGGAAATGCTGAGCGCTCGCAGCACGCGGTCGTAGCCCTCGGCACTCAAGCCCTGGCTGCTGCCCGCGCGGTTTTCCTTCTTGCCCGTCTGCACGAGCAAACGGTCGATCTCCAAGTCGTCGTGGCTCGGCTCGACGGGGCACTTTCGGGCCGCGATCAGTCGCGACAGGGGCTCGCGCAACGGTTCCTCGGCGCCGCCCGGCGCAACCACTACGCGGTCGACCACCAGGCTCGGTCCAGGCACGCGGCGCAAGCGGTAGCCGAGCTGCGGATGGACTTCCGAGTTCACGCGCACTTCCACGCCTGCGTTCGCGGCTTCCTTGGCGACGATCACCGCGGCGATGACGTGCTCGCACGGATCGTTGTCGGAGTCGCAGTCGCAGGTCCACTCGTGGTCCTTGACGTAGAGTATGGCGTGCGGCGCTACGGGCTTGCCGGGCGTCTTGACGCGATAGACGTGTTCGCTCGGGGTTTGCTCTTCGAGCGTGACCGCGTCGCCGCGCGAGAGCTTGACGCCCTGCGACCAGATGGCGGAGAGAGAAGCGGCTTTGACAGCTGCAAAGAGGTCCTGCATCGAGTGGTCTCGGAAACCGGCATGGACGCTCGCGGGAGCGGCGCCCACCGTCAAGCGGCATCGCCATCGGCCGACCGGACGCCTTGTGGTAGGCGCTCTAGCATGAAGAGCAAGCAGGGCTCGTTGCTCGAGCACAAAGCGCCCCTTCGCCTGCACCCTGGCGCGATCGAACACTACATGGATGGCGACGCCTACGATCGTCGTTACGAAGGTCGGAGCGAAGACGTCGCCTTCTACTGCCGGCTCGGACGGGGAGCGGAAACCGTGCTAGAATACGGGGCCGGAACTGGTCGCCTTACCTTGCCGCTCGCTCGCGCTGGTTGTTCGGTTTTGGCCGTCGACCTCTCGCTTTCGATGCTCGAGGGTCTCGGTGCGCGGCTCGCGCATGAGCCGTCCGAAGTGCGCAGGCGCGTCGTCGTACGACAAGCCGACATGCGTTCCTTTCGGACGCGTCGCCGCTTCGACTTGGTGATCGTCGGTTTTCACACCTTCTGCCACCTCTACAGTCGAGCGGACGTCGCTGCTTTCTTGACCCGCGTGCGCGCCCACCTCGTGCCCGGCGGTACGCTCGCATTCGACGTGCCGGTGCCGCGTATCGACGCCGCCGGCTACGACGCGCTGTCGCAGGTGTGCATCACCGAGATGGATGGTCCCGAAGGGCCCGAGCTCTTGACGCAGCGCTGGTACCAGCCGCAAGAAATCCTCATGTGGCTCGACTACTCGGGCTTCGAGAAGGCGCGCATGTACGACGACTTCACCACTCGAGCGCCGGGAGAAGACACGGATTTCTTGGCGTTCAGCGCCCGAAGTGTGCCGTGCTGACTCGTGTCCGCGCCGGCGCGTTGTCGATCGTCGGTGTCTCGGTCGGTGGCGTCTACACCAGCCTGAGCGTGCCCGAACTCGACGTGATTCTCGACATCGGCATCGCGCCGCGTTCGTTCGTCGGCGCGCGGCAGCTGTTGATCTCACATGGACACGCCGACCATGTCGGATCACTCGTGTCGCTCCTGGGGGTTCGCGGCTTGTCCAAGACGCCGCCGCCGACCATCTACCTGCCGATGGAGATTGCCACCGACGTGAGCGAAGCCGTCGCGGCACTCAATCGAGCGCAACGTCGTGTCGTAGCGCCGACCTTCGTGCCGCTTGCACCAGGGGACGAGCGCGAACTCTCGCCCGGGCTGTGGCTCCGCGCGTTTCGGACGTTGCACACCGTACCATCGCTTGGCTACGAGCTATTTCGCCGTATCGAGAAGCTCAAGCCGGAGCATCTGGGCTTGAGTCCGCTGGAAATCCGCAGCCGGCGTCAGGCCGGGGAGCCGCTGTTCGTCACCATCGAGCGGAGCGAGTTGGCCTATGCGACCGACACGCTGATCGACGTGCTCGACAAGAAACCGGAGCTGTTCGATGCGCGCGTGCTCATCCTGGAATGCACCTTCCTCGACGAACGGAAGGGACGCAGCGAGACGCGCGACAAGTGCCACGTCCATCTCGACGAGATCGTCGAACGGGCCGAGAGCTTTCGAAACGAGCATTTGGTACTCATGCATTTCAGTCAGCTCTATCAACCGGCGGAGGTGAGAGAGATATTGAAGCGCCGCTGTCCCGCCCAGTTGGCGGCGCGTTTGGTCGTGTTTGCGCCCGAGCGTGGTGCCTGGCCCGGCTGACCGGCGGCGGAAATTCTTTGCGGGCGGTCGAGAACTGGGGTCCAATGGACATTCGCATGGCAGACCACGCCTCGCTTACACACCGTTCTCCGCGGTCCGCAAGGTTCGCACTCGCGCTGGGCCTCGGCTTGGGTCTGGCGAGTTGTCTCGTCGCGCCGGGCTCTGCGCGCGCGGCCGCTACGTCGGCCAAACCGTCCAAAGAGGCGCTCGTCACCTTCGCCGGCTTTCAGGCGCACGCAGACGGCAGCTCGCAGCTCTGGGTCGAGATGACCGAGCGGCGCAACGTGCAGGTCACGCAGAAGGGCATGTCGCTGGTCTACCTGATCGAAGGCGCCAAAATCCGCATCCGCAACAACGAGAATCCGCTCCGCGCGGAGTACTTTTCCGCCAACGTGCTGTCGGCCAAGCTCGACCGCACCAAGCAGGGCGTGACCTTCACGGTTACCTTGCGCACCGCGACCGAAACGCGCTTCCGAATCGTCGATCAAGCGACGGGCACCGCTTCGCTCCAGGTCGAGGTTCCGCCTCCCCTGAAGCCCGTCCCGCCCAGCGCGGGCTGAGACACGCCAAGTGGCTGAAGCCAAAGGTTCTCCGGACTGGGAACGTCTGGCCCAAAACCTCCGCGTCGAGCGAGGGTTGCTCGCGGGCCTCGACGTCCTGTCCGACATTCCGATTGTCGTCTTCAAAGGTGGCGCGCTGACACGACGTCTTTACGGGGACCTCCGCAAGCGCGCCTCCGCAGACAACGATCTGATGGTGCGCCACCGCGACGCGGGGCGAGCGCTCGATCGCTTGCTCGCGCACGGCTACCAGCCGGCGGCTGGGCTCGATGCCGAGCGCGCTCTGGCGCGCACTGGCCAGGTCGCGCTTTTTCCGGGGGGCGATTTCGACGCACCCTCACTCGACCTGCATGCCGAACCGTTCTCCCGCAACTTCTTCCAGGTCGACGAAGACTACTTGTGGTCCAGACTCGAGGTAGTCGACATCCACGGTCGCTCGATCCCGACCTTCGACGCGCCGCTCGCTCTGACTCACATGGTGGCGCATTTTTTCCAGCACTTGCTCGAGGTTTCGCAGCTCCAGCACATCGGTTGGGCCTGGGACCGCTTCGGTCGAGAGCTCGACCGCGCCGAACTCGTGGAGGTCGCGGAACGGACGAGCGGCGTGGCCGCTCTCGAGTACGCGCTTGGCCTGGCCGCTGAATACGGCTTCGTGCGCGGGCCGAGGCCAGAATGCAGTTCGGCTCGCGCTCGGCTGGCACTTCGGTGTTTCGGACGACGTTGGCTCGAGTCGCAGCCGCGCGGCTCGGCGCGTGGCCTCGTAGCCGTTCTGGTTGCGGATCCGGCCCGGTTGCCGCGGGCCCTCGGGCGTGGTCTCTTTCCGGAGCAGGACGAATTGACCTCCATTTACGGTGAGGGGTCGTCGGTGTCGCTGCTGTTTCAGCACTGGCGCCACCGAATTTTCGATTGATTTGGGGGGGATTTAGGTTTTGGGCTACTCGGCCGTTGGAGCCAAGGCACCCAAGGGCATGGGCGTGTCAAATCACCCCACTCCTGTTTGTATCCAAAGCCTGTACGATCTCGAAATGTGGTACCGGGGCGGGCCACATCTAAAAATAACGAAGGAACCGAATTCATGATTCGCAATCGCTTACTCTCCGTTGCTGGTGTTCTCTTGAGTCTAGGTGCCGTCACTACCGCGTGTGGCGATGGTGAAGCGGACGTGGGAGGCGGCGGCCAAGGCGGCGAGGGGACCGGCGGCTCGGGCACCGGCGGCTCGGGCACCGGCGGCTCGGGCACCGGCGGCTCGGGCACCGGCGGCAAAGGCACGGGTGGCGGCGGTCCGCTCGAATGCCCCGGCGAGCAGGTGCTCTGCAGCGCCGAGTGCGTCACGCTCGCGACCGACCGGGCCAACTGCGGCGATTGCGCCACGGTTTGCGGCAACGGCGAGCTGTGCGTTTCTGGCGCGTGCGCGGTCAGCTGCGGAGCCGGGCTTTTGGCCTGCGGCGTCAGCTGCATCAATCCCAGTTCGGATCCGGATTTCTGCGGAGCCACGGATTGCAACGCAGCCGGTACCGGCGAAGGTGAAGCCTGCGGCAAGCAGGAGGCCTGCGTAGATGGTGCATGTCGCGCAGTGGACCGCGAGTGGAAGCCTGGCGCGCGGGTTGACGACGGAGGCACGTCGGTCGAGACCGAGCAATCACTTGCAGTCGACGCCGCAGGCAACGCCCTGGTCGTCTACCGCCAGCGTGTGACCGGCGACGACGACCTGACGACGCGTACCTTCGCGCGATTCTACAACGCAGCCACGGAAGCCTGGTTGCCGGGGGTGCGCCTCGACTCCAGCACCGTCAAGGTGCGCAACCCCAAGGTTGCGATGAGTGCCGATGGCGACGGCGTGGCGGTCTGGATCGAAGGGCCTGCAACGGGTGCGCCCGCGTCGGTCCACGCGGCCCACTTCGACGGTGCGACCAAGATGTGGGCTGCGGCCGTGCGCATCGACACCGAAGAGACGATCGCCGATACGCCAACCGTGGCGCTGGACGCCGATGGCGACGGCTTCATTGCTTGGGCACAAGACATCGAGGGCTCGCCCGACGCGCCCCGCATCTTCGTGAGCAAGTGGAACGGAACCGCGTTCTCCACGGCGACGCCGCTCGCGGCGCTCGATCCCACTTGCCTAGCGCAGTTTCCGCGTCTCGCCATCAACGGCGCGGGTCAAGCGGGCCTTGTCTGGCATGAGTTCTGGAACGAAGCGACCGACCTGCTTTATCATCCTTTGGGCAGCGTTTACGACGGCACCAATTGGTCGACGCCGCAGGAATTGCGCTCGACTGCTCTCGCGAACGACTTCGCTTACGGTTGGTACCCGGACGTCGGCATCGACGATGCCGGCAAGGTGACGGCTGTGTTCGTGGGCGACGTCTACCTGACAGATTCTTCCATCTACCAGGCCGTGTACACGCCGGGCGGCGGCTGGGCCCAAGCAACCTTGGCGGAAGATATCGACGACAAGGAGGTGGGCGATCCTCGCCTCGCTGTCGATCGGAACGGCCTGGCGACTCTCGTGTTCCAGGGCGCCACCTACATCGACGAAGGCGGCGCGCTCGACGGATTCCTCAAGGACTACGCGAAGATCTACGCAGCACGTCGTCCTGTTGGTGCCAATTGGGGCGCGTCGGCCGAGATCTCGGTTACTTTACCGGGGAAGCAGGCCTTCCCGCAGATCGGCGCCGATGCCAACGGCGGCGCGATCGCCTTCTGGCTCAGCGCTGCGGGAGACGTGGTCAGCAGCCGTCTGGGGCTCGCAGGCTGGTTGACTCCTCAGACGCTCAACCCAACGATCGAGGGCGGAGCCGCATTTTCACCCGCCATCGCCCTAACACCCAGCGGTAACGCTTTTGCCTCGTGGGTTCAGGCGATTCCGGGGTCTCAGCAGCTCTACGTCAGCAAATTCTTCTGAAAAAAGCGGATAGAAGGCCTGCCCCCGGGCAGGCCTTTTGCCAGCGCGTGACCGGAGCTATAATCCAGTGGTGAAATCCGATAGCAACCAAAAGCCGGTAACGGCACCCGAACTCGAGCGGCGGCAGCTCCTCAAGAAGCTGGTTTGGGTCGCTCCAGCCATCGTGGCGACGGCGAGTGTGAAGGCGCGTGCAGCTTTGGTCACGTGCTCGCCAACGACCTGCG
>Ga0163144_10001750_pt1 | contig 50799 bp, 48 predicted proteins | sample OliLak19BULKMAT1_FD_123175 | JGI IMG/M metagenome (GOLD analysis project Ga0163144, IMG submission 123175) | Freshwater microbial mat bacterial communities from Lake Vanda, McMurdo Dry Valleys, Antarctica - Oligotrophic Lake LV.19.BULKMAT1 | ecosystem: Environmental > Aquatic > Freshwater >... | reverse complement strand
TCCAGTCGTCGCGCGAGCGGACCGTATTGAATTCTGCCGTCTGGGGAGTGACGGACATTGCAGTCATGAGTTTCTCACGCGCACGAGGACGGCCACGACACGGTCACGCCAACGCGGGAAAGGGCGGCGGCGTGAGCAAGCTCAGAATGTCGTGGCGCTATGTGATCAGCCGCACGTGTGCGGCGGAACGACTCAACTCAGAACGATTGCTGCACGGCCTGGCGTTTCGGCGGCGCGGATGAAACAGTCGTGCAACGCGCACGGCGATTCGTCGCGACTTGAGGCGCGCCAAACGGTACGACGTTAACGCGCGGCGAGGGCAATCGTTTCCGCCAGCTGCGCGTCGGTCCAGTCATCATCCCACCCCGGCGGGACCAAGGCGATCACCCGCTCCGCTCCGGAGTTGCATTCGATCGCCACGATGTTCGCGCCAAGCGCCGCCGCCGCCGAGAGGTAGTCGGCTGGCACAACGGGCATTTCCAGACAGATCCAAGTGATACCACGCGCGTCACGAACGGTTCGCATGCAGGCTCCAGAGAGGGTACCCGGAGTGGGTCTCGAACCCACACGACCTTGCGGCCACGAGATTTTAAGTCTCGCGCGTCTGCCAGTTTCGCCATCCGGGTGTTGAATCCGCAGGAGGTTACTGGCGGATGTTGACGAACGCCAGCATCGACTCGACGCTCTGCGCTGATCGTGCACGTGGCACAACACGATCGCGGTCTGACCTCTGGAGCGCCATTGGCTCCGCGCGTGGGGCATTCGGGTGGCGCGCGACCCAGACGAACCCCTTTCCGCGTGCGCGCCCTCACTCAAGGTGCGCGCCCTCACCCCGACGCGTCGGCCGTCCGTAGCGTCATTCTCCGGCAACTCCCCTGATAAAAGCGGGAAACGGGACTCGAACCCGCGACCCCAACCTTGGCAAGGTTGTGCTCTACCAACTGAGCTATTCCCGCGAGGATGGCAAGCTAGTGAGCGTGGTACGGCCGTACAAGCGGACGGCGAAGTGCCGAGCGCGTGGTCGCGCAGGTGAGGTGCACCACGCGCACCGGCACGCGCACCGGCACGCGCACCGGCACGCGCACCAGCAAGCGCACACGTCGCGTGCGCGTCGACGGTTACCCTCGCAGACCGAGGGCGTGTGCGGCATACCAGAGCGTGTGCGCCAGCAGACCGGCGAGTGCCGCGTCACCGCCGTTGGCCACGGCGCGCCCCGTGTCATCCACAAACTCCGCGGCCACGCCGTTGTCGAGTGGGGCGCGACGGAGCCACGCCAGCACTTCTGTCGCATCGGGACCGAGCAAGCGTGCCAGTTGCGGAAGCAACGCGCCCGTGTCCTCACTCACGGCGCGCACGGAGCGGCGATAGAGCGAGTCCTCCCGATCGAGCGCCTCGTACAACGGCAACCAGAGCAACGAACCGACCGGATCGTCGTCCAGCGACGCGCCGCCGACGAGGTCAATCGCCGATGCGAGACGCGCCTTGCCGGCGCGATCGACGGCGAAGTGCCGACGGAGTGCCGCACGTACGGCCGCGGGGTCTTCCACTGCGTTGGCTGCTTCCTCGTCGAGTGTGCGCTTGAACACATCGAGCGCGAGCGCCACGACCGCATTGCCATGCAACGTGAAGGGCATTGGTGCGGGTGCGCCCGATGGCATCACTTCCGTGGAGTAGAGCGGAATACGCTCATCACGTCGGGCGGCAATGTCGTCCGCGGCCAGATACAGTGTGTCGGCGACGACCGGTTCTTCGACGATCTGTTCGTCGTTGGACTCGCGGATATACCGATCCGTGGCAATCGCGAATGCGGCCGGTCCTTCGATGGTGAAGCCGGGCTGAAAGAGCGTGCCGTCGAGATAGTGCACACCCTGCCCTGGCGCATAGCCGTGCAACTCGCACGCACGCACCAGCAGTTCGCGCGCTAATCCGGTGTCCGCCAACTGTACGGCCGGGAGCGTCCACATCAACGCTTCCCAATCACGCACGGTGCAACCCGCTGCATGCCACGGCGCGCGCGATCGAACGAGGTAGTAGTGCGCGTCATCGAGCGCGCGGCCGACGCCATAGAAATAGGCAAACAGCAAGTTGCGATTGACGAGTCGGTCCATGCCGTCGCTGCCCGTGGACTGCTCCATCGTGGAGAGCGCTTCGCGGGTGGCCGTCAGCAGCGCACGCCATCCCCGACGCCGCAGAACGGCGACGGTCGCCTGTGCGCCATCGCGCTCGGGTCCGACGGCGAGATAGAACGCCACCTGCACGGCGCCTTTTGCGGGCGCCACCACATCGCGACGAATGGCAAACGGTCGTGGATCGCGCGACGCATGCGTCGGTGCTTCGAGTCTCGCCGGTCCGTCGCTGCCGATAGCGAGTGCGGCGAGCCCCGGAATCGCCGCGCCTTCCAGCAGCAGAACGTCCTCCAGGCCGATGCTCACCACATGTTCGTCATCGAACGGGCGCGGCGTTCGCACGCGCTGCTGGCGGTGGCCGAGTGTACCTTCCAGCGCGATCTCGACGGGAACGTCGCGATCTCCGCGGTTTTCGACCGCCAGCGTATAGACCGCGCCGGCCATATCGGCATCGCGGCCATACGGTGCGAAGACCGTGCCGCGGACGACCAGCTCGCCGACCGTGCAGGTGAATGTCGGCAGCCATCCAACCGCCTGTTCCCACGCGATGCCTTCGGCGGCGAGAGTGCTCACCACGCCATTCACCCGCAGCACGGGTACGCACAGGGGCGTGCCCGCTGCACGTTCAAAGCCCGCCGCCCCGGCGAACTCGATCGCTGCACGCGCGCCGCGATGCAGCACGCCAATCCCGTGAATCGCGCCGTCGGCGGGATTGATGCACGGGAGCGTCAGCCAATGGTTGCCGGTGAGCTGCCAGGGAACGGAAGGAATCTGCACATGAACTCGCGAGGGAATCGTCAGCGGAACGGCAAGGGAACGTCATACACAGAGCGGGGTTTCGTTGACGCCCCCCCGACCGTCGGCTAATCTAGCCGGTTCGCTTCGCACAGGCCCCAGACCCATCGCATGGATTTGTTCTCCGCATCGCGCTGCCGTTCGCCGCATCGTTGGCCGTCGCGCGTCGCGCTGGCGGCGGCCATGACCGGAGTGCAACTCCTGCTGCAACTCCTGGTGCAACTTCCGGCGTCGCTGGTCGCCGCGCCGGTCCTCGTTGCGCAGGCGGTCAGTGGTGTCGGAGACGATGCGGTGCCCGTGCCCAAGGGAGGGATGCGTTTCCGTGTCGGCGGGCTCTGGAACGACTACACCTCGGTGTACGCGCCCAACGCGGAGGGTTCGTACAAGCAACGGCCGCTGCTGGCACCGCTGGCGACGAGCAGTCTCGATACGCGCGCCTTTCCGCAGCTTTCGGCGATTCAGGCGGGCATCCGCACGCTGACCGCACGTCCCGACTACACGCTCACGTTCGGCACCTTCGAAGCGGTCGGTGATGTGCGCCAGAGCACGGTGCCTTTCGCACTCGACATTGGCCTCACGAAGCGAGTTTCAGTTGGCCTGCTCGTGCCGTACGTCGAGTCACGCAATCGTGGGCAACTCGTGCTGAATCGCGCGGGCACCAGCGCCACCGTCGGACAGAACCCCGCGTTCTCAACGACCGCAGGTACGACGGCAAGATCAACGAACGGCGCGGTGCTGCGACAGCTCGCACTCGCCCGCTCGCAACTCGCGGCCGACATCACGCGATGTGCCGATCCCGTGGCGACGGGGTGCGCGGCCATTCGCGCTGATCCGGCCGGCGCCCAGGCGTTGCTGGTGCGGGCGCAGAATGCACAGGCGGCCGTGCAAACGGTCTATGGGGACAGCGTACGCGGCGCATCTCCAGTGGTGCCGATCAGCGGGTCGGTCACCCACACGTCGATCGTGTCAACGATCGGCGCCATGCGTACCGCGTTTGCCGGGTTCGGTGTGACCAGCATCGCGCAGGGGATCGCCCCGGCGCCGGCCACGATCGTCTATGGACCCGGAAGTCTGCCGGCGATCGCGGGTGACACGCTGTTTGGACTTCGCTACAACACGATCGGAAGTACGCGACGCGCCGGTATCGGAGACGTCGATCTGACCATCACCGGACTGCTGCACGACACGTTCAACGCCGATCAACAGCGGCGGCTCAACAATCGGGGGCGCGCCTGGCGCTCCGCGCTGACGGCCGGTTTCCGTTTTGGTAGCGCGGGTGCCAATCGCGTTGAGGATCCGCTGGACGTCCCGATCGGCGATGGTGCGAGCGCGCTGCTGTTGCGCAGTACGACCGACTATGTCGCGAACCGATTTTTCTGGATCAGTGGAACGGTGCGCGTCGTGCGGCCCTTGGGCGACGATGTCGCGGTGGCGTTGCCGCTCCCGACGGATACGACGCTTTTCAATCCGTTCAGCATCGGGAGCGCCAGTCGCAGCCTCGGACAGCGCACCGAGATCGAAATCGCACCTCGGCTGATGTTCGGAGAGTTCTTCGGCATATCGGGCGCGTACCTCTACCGGCGCGTTGGCTCCTCGACGCTCACGCCACAAGGGAGCACCGGCGTGATCGATTGCGCCCTTGGTGCTTTCTGCCCGTCGGTGGTGGCGCAGACGGTTGCTGCCTCGTCGATGCAGGCTCTGACGATCGGTGCGTCGTTTTCATCGCTGGCCAGTTACCTGCGCCGCGGCGCAAAGTGGCCGCTGGAGCTGCTCTTCTCGCACACGGCGTCGTTCACCGGCTCCGGTGGCATCCAACCGGTGTCGGCGATCGACCGTCTGGAACTGCGGATCTACCGCGGGTTTCCGCGCCGCTGACGCGTGGTCGGCCGCACGTCGGTCACGTCTGCTGTACCGCGTTCCAGCAGCTCGCGTGCGTGCGCCCGACTGACTTCCCGATCTGAATCACCGCCCAGCATGCGCGCGATCTCCACGACGCGCGATTCGTCGGCGACGACTTCGGTGTCTGCCGTGGTGACGGTGCCGACAGCGCTCTTGCGAACGACGACGTGGTGATGCGCGCGTGACGCGATTTGCGCGAGATGAGAGATTGCAAGCACCTGATGATGACCGGCGACGCGTCGCATCAACGCACCCACTTCCCACGCGACGGCGCCGCCAACCCCGGCATCGACTTCGTCGAAGACGAGTGTAGGAACCTGCTGCAGCCGGGCCAGCACCGTGCTCAGCGCGAGCATGACGCGCGCGAGTTCGCCGCCGGATGCGATGCGGCCAAGTGGTCGCGCTTCGCTGCCGGCGTTGAGTGCGGCCACAAAGAGGACGGTTTCGGCACCCGTCGCGCCGATGTCGTCGTGTGGTACAAGCGAGACGCTGAATCGACCGTCCGGCATACCCAGTTCGGGGAGCAACGCCGACACGGCCGACGCGAGGCGCTGCGCGCCCGATTGTCGCAGACGCGTGAGTTCGGCGGCGATTTCAACCAACTCGCCTTCGGCAGCGGCCCGTGAGGCAGCGATGGCGTGCAGATCGAGCGATCCCCCGTCGACGAGATCCAGTTCCTCGCGCGATGTACGTCCCATTTCCTGCACGTCGGCGAGTGTGGGGCCGTACTTGCGCACGAGGGCGAGCACCATGTCGCGACGGGCCTCGAGACGGCGCAGTCGTTCCGGATCGCCCTCGATCCCTTCGCCATACTCCTGCAGCTCGCGCGCGAATTCGTCGAGCGTGTAGACGGCGCCCTCGAACGTGCTCTGCCAGCGTGCCGTATCCGGGTCGATGCGAACGAGCGCGTGCAGTGCTCGTCGAACGGCACCCAGTCGGGTCAGTGCCGCATCTTCGTCTCCGCTGATCGCATCTGCCGCTTGTGACGCGAGCGAGCGCAGCTCTTCCGCGTGTGCCAGCCGCCGCACTTCCGATTCGATCGACTCTTCCTCGCCGGAGACGAGTTGGGCGTCTTCGATCTCGCGTACGACAAAGCGCAGATAATCGGCGCGCCGTTCGGCATCCTGTCGGCGACGTTGGAGTTCACGTTCGCGTGCACGCAGCGCCGAGCGTTCGGCGAAGGCATCGGAGACGCGTTCGCGAACGCCGCCGGCGCCGACGAACGCATCCAGCACATCGCGCTGGTGGTCGCCCTCGATAAGCTGACGCGACTCGTTCTGGCCGTGCACGCTGACGAGTCGGGCGCCCACTTCGGACAGCATGGCCGCGGTCACCGGCGAGCCGTTGATCCAGGCGCGCGAGCGACCGTTGGCCCCGATCTCGCGTTTCAGCACGAGCAGGTCGTCATCGGCCTCGATGCCACGTTCGTCGAGCAGCGCACGCAGCGACGGCAACTGTGATGCGTCGAAGACTCCTTCCACTGCCGCCTTCTGTGCACCGCTGCGCACGCGATCGGCCGCCGCTCGCTCGCCGAGGAGGAGGGCGAGGCTGCCGACGATGAGCGACTTCCCTGCCCCCGTCTCGCCGGTGAGGACATTGAGTCCTGCCGCCAGCGGCAGGGTGACCGCATCGATGACGGCGACGTTTCGGATGCGGAGTTCAACGAGCATGTGTGACGCCGAGTGCGTGAGGAATCAGGCCGTCTCGCCGTCGCGCTCGGAGAGACCGCCCCAACCCAACTTGCGGCGAAGTCGCGTGAAGAATGTTGTGCCCGGAAAGCGGACGATGCGAACCGGAGACGCCGCACGACGAACGACGAGGGCTTCACCACTCGTGAAGGTAGTGCCGACCTGTCCGTCGATCGTTACCAAAAGTTCGGCCGGGCCATCATCCGCACGCACCATCACTTCGACCGACGGCGGCAGCACGAGTGGCCGCATGGCCAGCGTGTGCGGCGACACCGGCGTCAGGACGATGCTCTCGACGGTCGGCACAACGATCGGGCCGCCGGCGGAGAGCGAGTAGCCGGTCGAGCCGGTGGGCGTGGAGATGACCAGACCATCGGCGGAATATGAGCCGATCGGCTCACCGTCCACATAGACCGAGAAACGTACGACGCGCGCGAAGCCGCCCTTGTGGAGCACGACATCGTTGAGCGAGAGCCACTGTGCGCGCTCCACGCCATTGCGATCCAGCGTGGAGGAGCTGAGCGCCATGCGCGCCTCGGGTTCGAATTCGCCGCGCGCGAATCGGCGCACGCCTTCCTCGAAGTCTTCGCCGCTGCAACTGGTGAGAAAGCCGAGGCGTCCGAGGTTGATGCCGAGAATGGGAACTTCGTAGCCGTTCAGAAATCGTGCGCCGCGAAGCAACGTGCCGTCTCCGCCGAGCGTGAGCAGTGCGTCGACCTGCTCCGGATGTTCGAGCCGATCGCCTTCTTCCGCGATCTCCCAGAGTTCTTCTTCGAAGGCGAGTTGGAGTCCGAGTTCCGGAGCGATATCGAGCAACGTTCCAAGGATTGTCGGCAGCCCGACGTATCCGCGATGTCCGACGACGCCGACTCGCATCAACCGGCCATCGCTTCTGATTCGTGCAGCGCGCGCACCCGATCCGCGATGCCGGCGGCGTCGAGTCCGAGCGAGGCCAACTGTTTGGCGCGGGAGGCGGCGTACACGATGCGATCGGGCACGCCGTGCGTGGCGACGCGCACCGTGGGCGCAAGGCGGTTGATGATCGCCGACATGTACGCACCGAATCCGTTGACGACGGTTCCCTCTTCGATCGTCAGCACGTGCGTGTGATCCGACAAGACCGCGTTGAGCGTGACCTCATCGTACGGTTTCAGGTAGCGACAGTTGACCACGGTCACGTCCAACCCTTCCGCCGCCAACGACTCGGCCGCGGCCAGCGACGTATTCACCATGGTGCCGACGGCGAGAATGGCGACTTCGCGACCGCGGCGCAGTACGTCCCACGTGCCGAACGGGGTGGCGGGAATCTTCGAGATCTCGGGGGCGCTGTCGGGTGCGGCATCGCGCGGATAGCGCAGCGAGAACGGACCAGCGGTGTGCTCGACACCGGCGCGCAGGAGGCCAAGCATCTCGGTCGAGTCCTTCGGCGCGGTGACGACCATGCCGGGCACCGCCAGCAGGTACGCGATGTCGTACATGCCCATGTGCGTCTCGCCATCTTCTCCAACGAGTCCGGCGCGATCCATTGCGAAGACGACGGGCAGATGCTGGAGGGCGCAATCGTGAATGATGTTATCGTACCCGCGCTGCAGGAACGTCGAGTAGATCGTGACGACCGGACGCAGACCGCGGGTGGCCATTCCGGCGGCGAATGTCACGGCGTGTCCTTCCGCGATTCCCACGTCGAAGAACCGTTCGGGAAACGCCTTGCCGAACGCGCCCGTGCCGGTCCCACTGGGCATCGCGGCCGTGATCACCACCATATCCTTCCGTTCTGCGCCGAGGTCGGCGAGCCCTTTGCCGAAGACGGCGGTGTAGCCCGGATTCGCCGTCGACGCTTTGAGCTGTTTGCCGGTGGCCGGATCGTGCCCAGGCGGTAGCGCATGCCACTTCTCGCCACTCTCGCCGGCCGGAAACCCTTTTCCCTTCTGGGTGATGACGTGCACCAGTCGCGGCGTGTTCATGGCGCGCACCGCGGTGAACGTTTCGATCAAGGCGTCGATGTCGTGGCCGTCGATCGGACCGAAGTAGCGGAAGCCGAGCTCCTCGAAGAGCACGCCCGGCGTGAGGAACGTCTTCACACTCTCTTCCCACTTTCTGAGCAACGTGCTCGCGCCCTTGAACGGGCCCGGTGCGTTGTCGGCGATCTCGCCGATTTTCGAACGCAGACGGTTGTACAGCGGGTTGCGCTGGATGGACGTGAGGTACTTGTGCATCGCGCCCACGTTTGGCGCGATCGACATTTCGTTGTCATTGAGCACGACGATCATGTCGCGCTCGGAGTGTCCGGCGTTGTTCAAGCCCTCGTAGGCCAGTCCGCACGAGAGTGCGCCGTCACCAAGAATGGCCGCGACCTTGAAATGTTCGCCCATGACATCGCGTCCCGCCGCCATACCCAGCGCGGCGGAGATGGCGGTTGCTGCGTGCCCGGCACCAAACGTGTCGTAGGGGCTCTCGGTGCGCTTGAGAAAGCCTGACAGCCCCTGCTCCTGACGCAGCGACTCCAGTCGATCGTTGCGACCGGTGAGCAGCTTGTGCGGATACGCCTGATGACCCACATCCCACACGATCTGATCCCTCGGCGTATCGAACACCGCGTGCATCGCGATGGTGAGTTCAACGACGCCGAGCCCGGCTCCGATGTGTCCGCCCGTGCGCGAGCACACGTCGATGAGACGCGCACGCACCTCGTCCGCGAGCTGTCGCAGTTCGTCGCGCGTGAGGCCCTTGAGATCGGCCGGGGACTGGATGCCTTCGAGAATGGCCATGGATGTGTCGGATGTGGCGACGCGGTCGATCGACCGTGCAGGTGAGACAACAGTGCAGACCAACGAAATCAGTCGTGACGCGGTGCGGATCAGGAGCGGCGTTCGACGATGAATCGCGCCAGCTGCTCGAGCGTCGGGGTGAGCAACCCTTCGTCCGCGAGCGCCGCGCACCCTTCCTCCACTAACGCTACCGCGCGCTCGATGGCTCCCTCGACACCAAGGAGCGCGGGATAGGTACTCTTGTGCAGCGCCAGATCGCGACCAGCCGTCTTGCCAAGCTGATCGGTCGTCGCCGTCACATCGAGTACATCATCGGCGATCTGGAAGGCAAGACCAATCGCTTCGCCGTAGCAGGCAAGCGCCGCTCGCCTGGCCTCGGTGGCCAACGCCGCCCGCGCCCCAAGAGACACCGACGCAGTGATCAAGGCGCCAGTCTTGAGGCGATGTACACGCTCCAGCGCGTGGAGCGAGAGATGCAGGCCTTCCGCTTCCAGGTCGAGCAATTGCCCACCGATCATGCCGCCGCCACCCGACGCCTCCATCAGGTCGCGCACGATCGCACCGGCCACGTCATCGGGCAACCCGAGCGCCTTGGACGCATGCCAGGCACTGCGAGCAGCGAGCGGCACCATCACCAAGCCGGCGGCCGTCGCCACCGGCACGCCGTACACGCGATGCACCGTCGGTCGCCCCCGACGCACGTCATCGTCGTCCATGCACGGCAGGTCGTCGTGGACGAGCGAGTACGCGTGGACAACTTCGACTGACGCCGCAAGCTCACGCGCGTCCCCCGTGCCGCCGCAGGCGCGATACGCCTCCAGCAGCAGAATCGCGCGCAGCCGCTTCCCCTCTCCCAGCAGCGAGTAACGGATCGCTTCGGCGATGAGCGGCGAGATATCGCCGAGCCAGCGCGCACAGAACCCGTCGAGCGCCTGCTGCACGGCGGCACGCTCGACCACGAACGATGGCGGCGACGAGCGCGACTCGGCGTCAGTTCCGATGGCCGTCACGCGACCTCATGCCCCGAGCTCGACCACCGAGAACGACCCATCGGCAGCCTCCACCAACTGCTGGACACGCGCGTCCACCTGCTGCAGCGCCAAGCTGGCGCTCCGCAGATGCGCGATCCCTTCCTCGAACAGCGCCAGCGCGCGATCGAGATCGACATCATTGCGTTCGAGATCGCGAACGATCTCTTCGAGACGAACCAGATTCTGCTCGAACGTCATGCCGACTCCGCTCGGGGATACGCTTGAATGCCCTCCGGCAGCGCTCGTGCCTCACCGGACACGGCACTGACGATGCCGTCGCGAAGCCAGAGATCAAACGGCATCCCGGGTTCGAACTGCCCGCTCCCGCTCAAAGTAGCGCCCTCAGACGAACGCGCCACCGCAAATCCGCGCGCCAGCGTGGCCAGCGGCGAGAGTGCATCGAGACGGCCGGCCACCGCTTCCACGCGCGCGCGACGCCGTTCGACCAGTCGCGTCGCGGCGAGCGAGAGACGCTTCCGTACCTGGGCGAGTCCGGCGATGGCGCGCTCTTCACGACGGCGTGCGGCAGCGGCGAGACGCTTCCCCAATGCGTCCACACGGGCAATCGTCTCGCGGCGTGACGGTACCGCCAGTTCCGCCGCGGCAGACGGGGTCGCGGCGCGCACGTCGGCAACGAGATCGCAGATCGTGATATCAACCTCGTGCCCCACAGCCGACACGGTCGGTACCGGACAGGCGGCCAGCGCTCGTGCGACACCCTCGTCGTTGAACGCCCAGAGATCTTCGCGAGCGCCGCCGCCCCGACCGATGATCAGCAGGTCCGCCGAGTGCCAGCGCGCGAGCTGTCCGAGTGCCGCAATGAGCGATTCGGGAGCCCCTTCGCCCTGCACCTTGGCGGGAATGATGACGATCTCCACGTCGGCGCTGCGGGCGCGGGCGACCGTGATGATATCGTGCATGGCTGCGCCGTCGGGGCTGGTGATGACGGCGATGCGTCGCGGGAAGAACGGGAGCGGTCGCTTGCGGGCAGGATCGAGCAGTCCGTCTTTCTCGAGCCGCTGTCGCGTGAGTTCGAGTGCCTTGCGCCAGAGTCCATCGCCTTCGGCTTCCAGCGCCTTCACGGAAAACTGCAGGTCGCCACGCACCGGCCAGACCGTCATCTGGCCAAGTGCGAGGACCTGCATGCCGTCGTCGGGAGGCGCCGGCATGCGACGCTGCTGCGAACTCCACACCACACACTTCACCTGCGCTTCGGCATCACGCAGGGCGAAGTACCAGTGGCCGTTGCGATGCGCCTTGAAGTCGGTGACTTCGCCACGCACCCACAGCGGAGGGAACGCGCCTTCGATGAGATCCTTCGCGGCCGTGGTCAGCGTGTGCACCGCGATCGCGGCCGCGGGACTGCTGCCCGGCGCTTCATCCACCGCGGGCGACGATGGCCCGTATGCGCTCGTACGGCGTCCGGCCACGATCAGGCCAGCGCGTGCGGTGTTGCGGCCAACGACGCCGACGCGTTGCGTGCTGCGCGCACCGTGTTCTTGAGCAGCATCGCGATCGTCATCGGGCCGACACCACCAGGCACCGGCGTGATCCTGGACGCGACTTCGACGGCGCTCGCGAAATGCACGTCGCCGCACAGTCGTGTGCCCTTGGTCCGGGTGGCATCGGGGACCGTGTTCATGCCGACATCAATCACCACCGCGCCCGGCTTGATCATGTCGCCCGTGATCATTTCCGCGCGACCGATGGCCGCGATGAGGATGTCTGCCCGCTGCGTATGGGCCTTCAAATCACGCGTGCGCGAATGACAGACGGTGACCGTCGCATCAGCGCCCGCGCGCCCCTGCACGAGCAACGCCGCCATCGGCTTGCCCACGATGTTGCTGCGTCCGATGATCACCGCGTCTGCGCCGCGTGTTTCGACACCGCTGCGTAGCAGCAGCTCGATGACGCCCGCTGGCGTGCACGACACGAAACCGTCGGTATGTCCGATCAGCAGCTTGCCCACGTTCACCGGGTGAAATCCGTCGACATCCTTCTCGGGAAGAATCGAGCGAATGACCAGATCCGGATCGATGTGCCTGGGCAGCGGCATTTGCACGAGAATGCCATGCACCGCGCGATCGCTGTTCAGCCTTTCGACCAACGCGAGCAGCTCTTCCTGTGTCGTGGTTGCCGGCAGTCGGATGGTTTCTCCGGCCATGCCCGCCGCGCGCGAAGCCTTCTCCTTCGCCCCCACATACGTCGCACTGGCGACGTCGTCGCCAACGAGTACGACACTCAAGCCGGGCATCACACCGAGCGCGACCAAAGTCGCGACGTCCTGTGCGACTTCGTTGCGGATCGCTTCCGCGATGGCTTTCCCATCGATCAGTTCAGCGCGCAAAATCCACCGCCCGGCTTTCGCGAATGACCACCACCTTGATCTGTCCCGGGTATTGCAACTCGGATTCGATGCGACGCGCAATTTCCTCGGACAACGCCGTCATGCGCGCATCATCCACCTGCTCCGGGGTCACGACCACGCGTACCTCGCGACCGGCCTGAATCGCGAATACACGCTCCACGCCGCGATAGCTCGACGCGATCTTCTCCAGCCCTTCGAGACGCTTCACGTAGGTCTCGAACGCCTCACGACGGGCACCCGGACGTGAGCCGGAAATGCTGTCCGCCGCCTGCACCAGTACGGATACCTCGCTTTCGTGCGGCACGTCATCGTGGTGCGCAGCGATGCAGTTCACCACCAGCGGATTCTCGCCGTACCTGGTGGCCACTTCGACGCCAAGCTGGACGTGCGTCCCTTCGTGCTCGTGCGTCAACACCTTGCCGACATCGTGCAGTAGCGCGCCACGTTTGGCCAAGGCGACATCGAGCCCGAGTTCGGCCGCCATCATCCCCGCCAGCCACGCCACTTCCTTCGAGTGGTTGAGGATGTTCTGCCCGTAGCTCGTGCGCCAGCGCATGCGTCCCACCAACTTGATCAACTCGGGGTGCAATCCGGCCACGCCCACTTCGTAGGCGGCCTGCTCGCCCGTCTCGACGATGGCGACTTCGACTTCCTTGCGCGCCTTGGCGACGACCTCTTCGATGCGCCCCGGATGAATGCGTCCGTCGCTCACCAGCTTTTCGAGCGCCAGGCGCGCAGTCTCGCGACGCACGGGATCAAAGCAGGAAACGACCACGGTATCCGGCGTATCGTCGATGATGACATCCACACCGGTCGCCAGTTCGAAGGCACGGATGTTCCGCCCTTCTCGGCCGATGATGCGTCCCTTCATCTCGTCATTCGGCAATGACACCGCCGACACCGTCGTCTCTGCCGTCGTTTCGGCAGCCACGCGCTGCACCGCCAGCGCAACGATCTTCTTGGCTTCGCGCTCCGCGTTGCGCTTGGCCGACTCGCGGATCTCACGCAGACGGCTCGATGCATCAGCCATCGCCGAGTCTTCCATGCGACGCATCAGTTCAGTCTTGGCCGCTTCTGCCGTAAGGCCGGCCAGCAGCTCCAACCGTCGCCGCTCCTCCTCGACGAGCTTCTCCAGCTCCTGTTCGCGTGACGTCGATCGGGTCTCACGCTTGGCAATGTCGCCCAGACGCTTCTGCACCTCCTGATCGCGCCCTTCCAGCGACTCGCGTGCACGGTCGAGCTGCCCTTCGCGGTCGAGCACGCGCTTCTCTTCGCGCTCGATATCGCTGCGGCGCTGACGCACTTCATGCTCGATGGACTCTCGAAGCTGCAGAATCTCTTCCTTGCCGGACACGACCGCACCTTTACGAAGCGTCTCCGCTTCGCGACGTGCTTCCTCAACAATGCGTGTCGCCGTCTCGTCGGCCGTCGCTTTGGCCCGACGCTGCTCACCAATCTCAACCTTTCGTCCTGACTGTCGTCCGATCACGAACGACACGACAGCCGAGATCAGTCCCAGGGCGCCGATCAGCGCGGGGAGAACATCAACCATCGGGATCTATGCTCCACCGCGTCGAGGCGCGGATTCGATGTCCGACTCATCAGATAGCGCGACCAAGACCCGCGAGTCACCCAAGCGCCAGCGGTGATCCACGGGTTCGGCACTCACTGCGCCTTGTTACGTCAACGTAGGGAAATGCTTGCTACGCCGCAACCTGCGTGGTGCCGACCGTCATAAAGCAGGTCAGCCCGCCGCGCTCTCCTCGCCCCGTTTGGCCGGCGGTAAGAGTGGGCGGATATCGGCGGCCAACTCGCGAATGTCGGTCGTCAGTGCGCTGGTCGCGGCACGCTCACGGAAGAGTTCGTCGGTGATCTGCAACGCCGCCAAAATGGCCGCCTTGTGCGTCTCGATGGGGGCACCACCGGAAAGAATCGCACGGATGGTGCGATCGACGTGCTCGGCCACGCTCTGCGTGTGCAGCTCGGACGCTTCCGTGCGAAGGGTGTATTCCTCGCCCACGATCTTCACGCGCACCACACTCTTGCTCTCCATCATGCCGCCGAGCATACCGTCGATGGCGTCCTCGCGATCTTTCATTTCTCGGCTCCGTGTCCGAGCTGCTGGCGCAGAAAACGCACCCGCTCCATCAGTGCGGTCGTTCGATCGCGTGCCTCCTGCAGCAACGTACGCAGTTCCGCATTGGCCCGGATCAAATCAGCGTCGGTGGCCGGGGCCGACGCGACCACGCTTGCCACCGCCACTCGTGCGTCGGCCCGTGCCCGATCGATGGCCGTCAGCGCTTTCCGCTCCGCTATTCGCGTCTCAGCCAGCTCGTCCTGCGCACGTACCAGCTCCGCCTGCGCGCTGGTGGTCGCGTCGTGTGCGCTCGCAAGCATGAGCTCCAGCTCCCGCACGCGCGACTCGGCGGTCATCGCCCGACGGCGAAAAACGGCCAGCTGCTCGGTGAGCTTCCGAACCAGCGCATCGAGCTCGCGAAACGCGACGACCTCAGGACGCACGAGGGCGGACTCCCAGTTCCTGGTCGAGCGTCTCCAGCAAACGCGCACGACGACCGTCGATCTCCTTGTCGCGCAGCGTGCGCTCCGGATGCCGGAACGTCAACCGCCACGCCAGACTTCTATAACCGTCCGCCACACCCGCCCCGCGGAACTCGTCGAACAGTTCCACCCGCTCCAGCAGCTCGCCGCCGGCGGAGCGCAACGCCTGCTCCACAGTGGCGGCAGTGGTGCCATCGGGCACGAGCAGCGCCAGATCGAACTCCGCAGCCGGTGTGACGGGCAGCGGGACAAAACGAATGCCGGCGGTGGGCGGCGCCGGTCGTTCGATCGTGGTGACATGCGCCGCGCAGCCGGACGGCGCAATGTCCGCCGACGGCATGACGCCCAGCGTGATCTCCACGCCATAGGCCTCGGCAGCCCAGACGGGCCGGTCGAGCTCCACGAGCACGACATTGCCCACGGCACCGCCACCTTTGCGGTACATCGTCCAGAGCGCGCCGTTCTCGCCGGGGCGCAGACCGATCACTCCGTTGCCAAACGCGATGGTCCCAACCTGCTCAGCGAGCGCCTTGATGTCCCACACATCGAACGCGGGCGGCTGCGGCTCCGTGAAATGCGCCGGACGACGCGCGCCCATGATCAGCGCCGCAACGCGCACCTCCTCGCGTGGCAGACGATCGGCGGACGGAACGAACGCGCTTCCCACTTCAAAGAGCCTCACGTTCCCCTGCATGCGCGAGAGGTTGTACTCGGCTCGGCGGGCGAGCGTATCCAGCAACGACGCGCGCAGATACGGCTCGTCATCCGCCAGCGGATTGCGCACGCGCGGCGAGTTCTCGTCGCCAGTGGACGTGAACGGCATCGGACGCGCTTCGGACAGACCGAGAGCGACCAGTGCATCGCGCACGCGACGTCCCGCAAGGTATAACGGATGATCAGGCGCCGAGCCTGGGCGAAATGGACGCAACTCATCCGGCAGCGAATCGAATCCAACGAGGCGCGCGACTTCTTCGATGAGATCGACTTCGAGCGCCAGGTCGTGACGCCAGGTTGGCGGCACTACCTGCAGGGCCTCGCTCCCCACGGTGACCAGGCAGCCAAGTGACTCGAGGCGACGCGCGATCTCCGACGCATCGACCTCGACGCCGAGCAATCGAGCAAGGCGTTCCGGGCGAAGTGCAATCGCCGTGCGCTCCGTTGCCGGCGTACCTGCGGAGAGCATCGTCACCACCGAACCGCCGGCAACCTGTGCGATGAGGGCTGCACCGAACAACGCGACCTCTTCGATCGCGCCGGCATCGACGCCGCGCTCGAAGCGGTAACTCGCATCGGTGTTGAGGCCGACCGCGCGTCGCACGCGTCGCACGAAGCGCGGTTCGAACAGTGCGACTTCCAGCAGAATGTCGGTCGTGGTCTCTGTGACTTCGCTGTCGCGACCGCCCATCACGCCTGCCAGCGCTACGGGACGTGCGCCATCGCAGATCACTGTCGTGCCTTCGGCGACGGGATGCTCTGTGCCATCGAGCGTCGTCAACGATTCGCCGGCGCGCGTGGGGCGCACCACGATCGACGAATCCGTGAGCTTCGCCAGATCGAACGCGTGTACCGGCTGGCCGAGTCCATGCAGCACGTAGTTCGTCGCATCAACCACGTTGCTGATGCTGCGTTGTCCGATGCTTTCGAGTCGCTTCACCAACCACGCAGGGCTGGGCGCAACCTTCACGCCGCGAATCACCACGCCAACATAGTGCGGGCAGCTCAGCGCGTCATCGATGCGAATGCTCACACCATCGTCCGACACTTCACGATCACCGCGATGCATGGGCGCATGCAACTCGACGTCGGCGAGGTCGTGCGATGGGAACGGCTCGATCGACACACCAAGTATCGCATGCAACTCACGCGCGACACCGCGATGCGACAGCAGGTCCGGGCGATTCGGCAACACATCGAGATCCAGCTGCGCGTCGCGCACTTGCATCACGTCCAACAGCGCAGTGCCGGGCGCCGCATCGGTTTCGAGGAGCAGAATACCGTCGTGCTCTTCGCCGAGTCCGAGTTCGCGCGCCGAACACAACATGCCGTTCGACGTCTCGCCGCGAATCTTGCGCTTCTCGATCTTGAGACCGGCGGGCATCACGGTACCGCTTCGCGCAAACGGGTACTTTGCGCCTGCGACGACATTCGGTGCACCACACACCACATCGAGCAGCATCCCGCTGCCATCGTCCACCTTCGTCACCCACAGGTGATCGGAGTTGGGATGACGACCGGCCTGCACAACCTGCGCGACGACGAGCGCCGAGAGATCGGCTCCCACCGGTCGAATACCATCGAGCGTTACGCAATGACGACTGAGCAGATCGCCGATCTCCTCGGCGCTCCTGTCATGCGGCGCGAACTCCTTGAGCCATTCATGCGAAACGATCATCGAGCGAACTGCTCCAGGAAGCGAACGTCCGAATCGTACAGGACGCGAATGTCATGAATGTCGTAGCGCGACATGGCAATGCGCGCCGGGCCCATACCGAATGCCCAGCCGGTGAACTTCTCGCTGTCGAGTCCCGCCGCTTCGATCACATGGGGATGCACCATGCCGCAGCCAAGGATCTCCACCCAGCGCAAACCCTTGCCGTCGTTGAGATCGACTTCGACGTCCATCTGCGCACCGGGTTCGACGAACGGAAAGTACGACGGACCGAAACGCACACGACGCGTCGCGCCATAGAAGCGGCGCGCGAATTCGGCGAGTGTGGCCTTGAGATCGACGAAGGAAATGCCTTCGTCCACCGCGAGCCCCTCGAGCTGCATGAACGCGGGTGCGTGCGTGGCGTCGAAGAAATCGCGACGATACACCTGTCCCGGCGCGAGCACGCGCACGGGCGGCGCGTACTGTTGGAGCGTGCGCACCTGCACCGGTGAGGTGTGCGTGCGCAGCAACGTGTCATCGCCGAGGTAGAGCGTGTCGTGCAACTCCATCGCCGGATGGTCCGGCGGAAAGTTGAGCGCACCGAAGTTGTAGCGCTCGGTTTCCGCTTCGGGACCCAACGCGATGGTGAATCCCAACTCGCGAAAAATCCCGCAGATCTCATCGATGACGAGCGTGACCGGATGCAACGACCCGCGCCATGTGTGACGCGCAGGCATGCTCGCATCGAACGTGCTTGTGTCGCCCGTTGCCGTCTGCGCAGCGGCGAACGCGTCGATGGCGTGCTGGATGAACTGTTTGAGCGTGTTGAATGCCGTGCCGGCGGCGCGTCGGTCTTCCGCGGGCAGCGCACGCAGCGCCTGCTGCAACTCCGCGATGCGCGCGTCCTTGATCGCGTTGAGCTGGCCCTTGATCGTGTCGATGCGTGCTGCGCGATCGGCCGTCTCGATGAAACCGGAGACGTCGTGCTGCAGCGCCTGCACCTGCGCTTCGTAGTCGGAGAGTTGCACGTTGGAAATCGCAGACGGTGAAACGGCACGCGCACAGTGCGCCATGGCACAGTGCGCCATGGCATTGTGCGAACTGCATGATGCGCGAGGGGCCGGCATCCACTGGATACCGGCCCCACAACTTAACCCGATCGCGAACGAACTACGGGGCGAGGTTACGCTGCCGTGGACTCGGCGGTCTTCCCGGCGTCGTACGCTTTGCGCGCGAGGTCCGCGATGGCGGCAAAGGCATCCGGCTCACGCACCGCGAGGTCGGCCAGCACCTTGCGATCGACTTCGATACCTGCGGCGTGCAACCCGTTGATGAAGACGCTGTACGACATGTCATGCGTGCGCGCAGCGGCGTTGATACGGATGATCCACAAGCGACGGAAGTCGCGCTTCTTGTTCTTGCGATCACGATAGGCGTAGCGCCAGCCGCGTTCGACGGTTTCTTTGGCAGCTTTCCAAAGCTTGCTCCGGCCGCCAAAGGCGCCCTTCGCATGCTTCATGATCTGTTTCTTGCGCTTCAGGCGGACGACGTTGGATTTGACGCGAGGCATGGATCGGTCTCCTTAAGATGCGACGAGCAGTCGCTTGATGCGCTTTACTTCGCCATTCGTGGTCACGATCGTCGGACGGCGCAGATTACGCTTCTTCTTCGCATCCATTTTCGTCAGGATGTGGCTCTTGTACGCCTTCAGACGCCGCACCTTCCCCGTACCTGTAATGGAGAAGCGCTTCTTGGCGCCGCTGTGGGTCTTCATCTTGGGCATGACACGCTCGCGGCTACGGTAATCCGGTTCCGTGAAGAACCAGCCCTGCTTTGGATCACGCGCCGATCACTTCGGCGCGAGAATCATCGTCATCGATTTTCCTTCCATGGTGGGCGCGCTTTCGATCTTGGCCATATCGATCAGTTCCGCTGCAACCCGATCCACCACCTGCTTACCCAGCTCCGGGTGTGCGATCTGTCGGCCGCGAAACATCAGCGTCACCTTCACCTTGTTTCCCTCTTCGAGGAAGCGTCGCGCGTGGCGCGTCTTCGTCTCGAAATCGTGATCGTCGATCCCAGGGCGGTACTTCACTTCCTTGAGATGGATCACGTGCTGCTTCTTTTTGGCGATTCGGGCCTGCTTCGCCGCTTCGAACTTGAACTTTCCGTAGTCCATGATGCGGACCACGGGCGGCCGTGCTGTGGCCGCGACTTCGACGAGATCCAGCCCCTGTTCAACCGCTTGGGCCAGCGCCACATCGACTTCCATGATGCCGAGCTGACTGCCATCGGCCGCAATCACGCGGACAGGACTGATCCGGATTTGCCGGTTCACCCGTGGCGGACGCTTCGTGGAATCCTGAATACGCCGTGCTCCCTTGGAGAGAAACAAAAAAACGCGAACCCCTTGAGGAGTCCGCGTCGGTTCAGCCACGCCAATACCCACGTGTGGCGCACGTGAGCCTGGATGCCTGGTCGATGGACTCCATCAGCACACCTCTGGGAATGCGCGCATTCCACGTCGAGGGCCGAAGGGTGAGGACGGCGTCGCTGCCGTCCCGCTTCTCGGATTGTCCGGCTATCGCAGAAGCGATGTCCGGGAACTACTGGTGGAACCAGCAAATGAGCAACGGCTCCAGCCAACGTGGAACGTAGACCATCCCTTCGCGTCGTGCAACCCCAACCATCACGCGAAGTTGACGACGCGCCTGGAAACGATCGTCCCCCGCCGAAACTACCCCGCCGCCAGGTGGTATCCCTTGCCGTCGTGCGCCACCCGCCCGAACCCGTGGTGCGCGTCGTGCTCAAAGACCAGCAGCCACGACTCGGCCAGCGCGTCCGCCAGCAAGGATCGCTTCGACTCGAGCGTGACGAGCGGTTCCACGTCGTAGCCCATGATCCACGGCAGCGGCAGATGGTGCGTGGTGGGGACCACGTCGCCCAGAAAACAGGCCGTCTCACCTTTCGACCGCAGGACGATGCTCTGGTGGTGCGGCGTGTGTCCGGGTGACAGATGCAGCGAAACGCCGGGCAGGATCTCGAGCGCACCGGTCACGAATTCGAACCGCCCCGCGGCGAGGATCGAGTCCCAATTGGGGGGAAAGTAGCTGGCCGATGTGCGCTCGTTTGCCCGCTGTGCATAGGTCAGTTCACCCTGCTGCACCACGTAACGGGCATGGCGGAATGTCGGCACCACCCGGCCATCCGCCGTGCGCGTGGTGTTGCCGCCCGCGTGGTCGAAATGCAGGTGCGTATTGATGACGAGGGTGACGTCGTCCGGCGTGAAGCCAGCGGCCCGAATGCCGTCTTCGAGCGCCGTCGGGCCGTCGCCGACCACGTTCTCGATACCATAAATTTCGTGGAACTTGGTCGTCTCCTTGTTCCCGACGCCGGTGTCCAGGAGGACCAGTTCGTCGTTGTGCTCCACCAGCAGGCAGCGCATGCCCATCGGAATTCGATTGCGCGCATCCGCCGGAATGCGCTTTTCCCAGAGTGGCTTGGGCACGACGCCAAACATCGCGCCGCCGTCGAGCTGCTGACCCCCAGCCTGAATGGCGTGCAAGCGCCAGTCGCCAAGCTGACGTACGTCGTGCAACGGTTGTGGGAACGTCACGCGATATCGTCCTCTCTGACGGGAAGCGGAAAGGCCCGGCGCCGACGATCGGCAGCGGTCTGCCCGCGTCGTGAGGCGGGCGTGCGAAGCAGTTGGTCCAGCTCGGGCCAGGTCGTGAGCCCCTGGTCTCCCGCGACGCGCAACAGGCGAATCAGCACCTTGGCCGTGGCCTCAGCGTCACCGGCCGCGCGATGTCGTGCGCTGATCTCGATGCCGAAGTGATGCGCCACGTGATCCAGCGATCGGCGCGAGAGCTGCGGCAGGAGCACGCGCGCCATGCGCACGGTACAGAGCCGAGGACCGGCCAGCTGCTGTCCGCTGGTGCGCGACAACTCCTCGCTCACGAATCGCCAGTCGAACGCCGCGTTGTGCGCTGCGAACACCGTGCCGGCCAAACGGCTGGTAACGTCGGGAGCGACGTGCCGAAAGACAGGTTGATCGCGCACCATCGCCCAGGTGATCTGCGTCAACGCGGAAATGTGCGGGGGGATGGGTCGCTCGGGATTGACGAGCTGCGTGTACACCTCGTAGACGGCACCGTGCCGGACCTGCGCAATCGCAATCTCCGTAATGCGATCGCCGCGACCAGCACTCGTACCCGTCGTCTCCACGTCCACCACCGAGAACGCAATGTCTTCGAGGCACGACGGCGAGAGACCGGACGGCGTCTCGCCGTGGATGCCTGGGTTGCGATCGGGTGCGCGAGCGGGGTCGCCCGCACAGGCGGCGCTCGCGGACGTCAACGGCGCCCACCCCTCGAGCGCCCAATGTCCCGAGGGCAGTCGCACAAACTCCGGGTGACTCGAGAGCAGCGCCATCGCCATTCGTTCAGCGGCGTCCTGCTGCAGGCGGTCCACCTGACACACGTCGCGCATCAGCGTGAGCGAATCCAGCGGACCATCGGCGAGCCGTACTGCAGCGCGCGCCGAGAGCGTAGTGGGCCGTTGCAGCACGCGGGTGGAGAGGGCACCGGATCGAGGCAGAGTCATTGCGCGCAAGATAGTCCGTCGTCCGACCTAGTAAAACGACGGACCGGCCTCTACCTTTGTGAAGTATTTCACAAGCTAAAGACCCGCCGTGAAACGCATCGCAGACTCTACCGTCCGCCGCCTTTCCATGTACCTCCGCTATCTGGAGGATCTGGATACCCGCGGCCAGCAAACCGCCTCGAGCGACGAACTTGCCCAGTTGTGCGGCACCACGCCGGCGCAGGTGCGCAAGGATCTGTCGTTTTTTGGCTCCTTCGGCAAGCGCGGCCTGGGTTACCCGGTCCACGAGCTCACCGCGCATCTTCGCGAAATCCTCGGCCTGGAGCGCGAGTGGAAGGTGGTGATCGTTGGCGCCGGCAAAATCGGCGCGGCGCTGGCCAACTATCGCGGCTTCCGGCAGCGCGGTTTTCAGGTGGTCGGCGTCTACGACAATAGTCCGGACAAGATCGGTCAGCCGTGGGGCGAGGCGATCGTGCGGGACATCGCCGACCTCGAAGCCGATGTGCAGCGCGAAGAAGCGCTCATCGCCGTCCTGGCCATCCCGTCAGATGATGCGCAGCAGGTGGTGGATATGGTCGTGCGCGCCGGTATCCGCGCGATCCTCAACTTTGCCCCCGCACAGATCTCCGTGCCGCCGCATGTGTCGCTCAAGTCGGTGAACATGGCGATGGAGCTCGAAGGTCTCTCCTTCGCGCTCACCAATGCCGCCAGCAAAGGCGCGGCGTAACGCTCGCGTTCGGAAGCGCGGCATCGGACCTGCGCCTGCAACCGCGGTCGCGACGCTACGACGCCCGTGGGCGTCTCCGTTTCGGCGCCTCTCTGACCAGTCGCTGGTAGAGCAGACGACGCGACCGCGCTGCTGACTCGAGCGTCGCCGTTTCCGGAAGCGTCTTCGATTTGGATCGTTGACGATACGTCGCCCGGACCATCAGACTCCCGGACGGCGTCCAGTACACGCCGACCACCCCGGTGCTCGTGTTCGCCTTGGTGAACACCGCCGCCTTTTCGAGATAGACCTGGCGATGCTTCTGGTGTTGACGTTTGACCCACGCGGCGCACTTCGCTTCGGCAGCCCCTTTTCCGCCATGGATGTGGTCGGAGAAGAACTTGGATGGCGGCCGTGCACCGTCCACCTCGAAGTAGAGCCGGCCTTGCCACCCGTAGCTGTTCTTCTCGGGCTGTTCGATGCGGATGACGCCTTTCATGGTTCGAGGGGCTGAAGTTGTTGTGGCTGATCCGGATAGAACTCAGACGGTCACGTTACCACGACAGCAGCGTGAGCGGAAGCGCAGGGTTAACGGCAAGGCGAGCGGCCGGCCAGACGCACGTCCGCGATCGCGCCGCTCAGGGTGCGGCACTGTGCGCCCGCAACGTGATGACCAGCCGCGCGAAATCCTCCGGGGAGAGTACCTCAGGACGCGCATCGGGCTGCAGTCCGCATTCGGCGATGATCGCCTGCGCCGACTCGGCGTCGAGACCGGCGATCGTCCGTACCACACGTACCAGCTGCTTCCGTCTCAGGCCAAACGCCGCCTGCACAAATGCGCGGTAGCGCGTCTCCAGTTCGGCCGGAATCGCAGGATCGGGTCGCGGCGTCACGCGCACCACAGCGGAATCCACCGTCGGCGGCGGATTGAACGCCCCGGGCGGGACGCGGCGCACCAGCTCCACCGTCGCCACCGACTGCACGTTCACGCTCAGCGCACCGTAGATCTTGTCGCCTGGCGGGGCGGCCATGCGTTCGGCGACTTCCTTTTGCACCAGGTACACAGACACATCGGCACGCGGACGTTCGAGCGCGTGAAAAAGAATCGGTGTGGTGATGTAATACGGTACGTTTCCAGCAAGCACGAACGAGCCACCGGCCGCCGCGGCGAGATCGGTCTTCAGCACATCGCCTTCGATGATGGTCACGTTCGACCGATCCGCATATCGCGTGCGAAGGTGTGCCGCGAGATCGCGATCCACTTCGATGGCAACGACACGTCCGGCGCGCGCCACCAGTCGATCGGTCAGCGCCCCACGTCCCGGACCGATCTCGACCACCGTGCGATCGGCGATGGGGCCGAGGGCATCGACGATCGAATCCAGCACATGATTGTCCCGCAGGAAATGCTGTCCGAAGCGCTTCCGCGGCGTGGGCAACTCGTTCTTCGCCGGTCGACGCGGCGGCTGACGCGGGCCCACTAGCGGACGACCGAACGAACGCGGCGCGCGGCCTGGGTGCGTACGTTCACGTGAGTCGATCCACGACCACGACGGCCAGATCGTCGCGCAACGCCGTGCCGCCCACATGACGATCCACATCGCCGAAAATGGCTGATAGAATGTCGTCTGGTGATTCCTGGCGCGTCATCGTGCCAAGCGTGCGCAGCACCGCTGCCTCACCCAGCCGACGATCATTGGAATCACGTGCATCGGTGATGCCATCGGTGAACAGCACCAGTCGATCATCCGGCCGCCAACTCATGACGCATTCATCGATCGCTGCATCACTGAACCCGATCGGTGGGGCAACGGCGTGCAGCCGTTCGCACACCCCATCGGCGCCCAGTCGGAATGCATGCGGATGACCCGCGTTGGCAAATCGCAACTCACGCGCCTTGCTGTCGATCACCGCGTAGCACAGCGACAGTGACATCTCCGTTGAACTCAGTTCGTCCGCCAGTGAGCGCTGCACCGCTTCGAGCGCAATGCTGGGATCGAACGCCGCCTGTACGTGAATTGCCGCAGCACTCAACGCCAGCGCCATGACCAGCGCCGACTGATATCCGTGCCCCGAGACGTCGCCGATCAACACGCCAGTCCGATCACGATCCAGTCGGGCGAGCAGAAAGAAATCGCCACCCACGCTTTCGGCCGGTACGACACGTGCCGCGGCGCGTGCTTCCGGGGCGACAACGGTCGGCTTCGTCAGCAGCTTGAGTTGCAGATCATGCGCGAGTCGCATTTCGCGCACCAGCTGCTGTCGTTCCACCGCCGCGCGTACGAGCGCTGCGTTGTGCATCGCCGTGCCTACCTGCGTGCCGACGGCGCTCGCCAACTTCCGATCACCGGCGGAGAACGGCGCGCCCCCAGGACGACCGCTCAAGACCAGCACGCCGAGCGGAATCGAACCGGTCGGATCGAAGCCTGGCGGCATTGATCGACGTGGCGCGATGGCGGGATACGATCCCGTAATCCCCAGTCCGGAACTCGGCCGCGTGATCGCCACCGCCATCAGTGGACGTCCATCCGCACCGAGGAGCGGATCACCCGAGCGCACCGCTGGCCCGTCTTCGGTGCAGGCCGACGCGGTGCGAAACGCGCGTGCGGCGATGTGCGCCGCATCGTCGAGCGAGACCGCGGGATACTCCGTCGTGTGCACACCGAGCGTGGCAATCGGCACGAGACTGCCAAGAGCGCGATTGGTGAGAAGGAAAACGGCACGGGAGGCGCCCACGGTGACCGCGAGCTCGCGCAGCAACGTATCGGCAACGCTTTCCACCGCCGTGGTGCCGCCAAGCAGTTCGCCAATCGCGTACAGAAGATTGATCTCCTCGTAACGCTCGACCAATTCGTGCGCGGCCCCATCGCGCTCTCGGCTCAGGCGCCGTACGAAGGGCACCAATCGACCGAGCAGACGATCGCCTTCGGACGTGCTGCCTGGTTCGACGAAGAGCCAGCCGACGCTCTCGCCGGTCGAGACGAGTTGCGCGTTGAGGCGATGATTGCGCGCCCACGAGTTCACGTCCCAGGCGATCGCGCCGGGTTCGGTGCGTGTGGCGAATGCGGAAGATGATGTGCCGATGAGCGTCGGCGCTACACTGCCGTCGCGTCGTTCCCAGATCGCCGCCTCGCGCCCGGTGGCCTCGTGGAACGCGGCCATCAGGGCGGCGACCTCGCTCATGCTCGGCGCAGTCTCAGTCGGACCGTGTGCCCATACGTACCCTGTGCGCAGCAGTTCTCCACCTGGTCCATCAGCTTGCGCATGAGAAACACACCGCGGCCGTCCTCGCGCTCCATGCAACCGGGATCCTCCGGCGTGCAGCGAACGCCATCCAGATCGAACCCCGGCCCCTCGTCGGTGACCTCGAGCACCAGCATCTCTGACTCCACCATCGCGCAGACATGCACCGCGCGACGGGGATCGTTGCTGTTGCCGCGCAGGATCGCGTTCGCCATGGCTTCGGTCAGGGCGACGGGCACGTTCAGTCGACAGAGTCGGCTGGAAAAGCCGGCGGCCGCGCACATTTCCGCGACCGCTTCCACGATGGGAGCGATCTGATTCACATCCGACGCGATGGTCCAGTCGTGACGAGGCGCAGTCATCCGCTCATGCCGTACGGGCCGCTTTCGACTACGCGTCGCCACGCGTTCAACGTCCGGCGAGCGCGTCGTCGCGCGTCGCGTAGAGCGGGAACAGCGCATCCAGTCGCGTCAGCTCGAACAGCGTGCGCAAGTCCTCGTTGAGTGCGGCCAGGCGCAGCTCACCGCCCGCCTCCCGAATGCGCTTGCCGAGTGAGACCAGTGCGCCCAGACCGGAGCTGTCGATGTAGGCCGACTTGGAGAAGTCGACGATGACGAGCCGCGCGCCCTGCTCGACTTCGTCGAGCACGAGCTGCTTGAACTCCTGCCGGTTGCTGACGACCAGTTGGCCATCCACGTCCACGATCAACCGCTCGTCGTCTCTCGTCAGCGTGAAGCTCATGAACGCATCAGGCAAAGGGTCCGGATGAAGGCGCAGAAGTCGCCGCGCCCACCTGAAGGGCGGCAATGGCGGCGGCATGTACAATGTCGTCGGCCGTCGCCCCTCGCGACAAGTCGCAGCAGGGTCGCGCGAGACCCTGCAGGACGGGTCCGATGGCGGTGGCGCCGGTCAGTCGCTGCACCAGCTTGTACGCGATGTTGCCTGCATCGAGCGATGGAAACACGAGCACGTTGGCCACGCCCGCGGCGGGTTCACGCGGCGCCTTGCGGCGGGCGATCTCCGGAACGAGGGCGGCGTCGGCCTGCACTTCGCCGATCACCTGCAGCTCGGGCGCTTCCGCACGCACCAGCGCGACCGCCTCGCGCACGCGGCTCACCGACGGCCCGTCCGCGCTGCCAAGGGTGCTGTACGACAGGAACGCGACGCGTGGCTCGTCACCGACAATACGTCGCCGATCCGTGGCGGCCGCGAGCGCGATGTCCGCGAGCTGTCGCGCGGTGGGTTCCGGCACGACGGCGCAGTCCGTGAAAGTGAGCACGGTCGCGCCTCCTTCCGGCGCGGACGGCAGCACGATGTAGAACGCCGAGGAGACGGTGCGAACGCCGGCCGCCGGACCCACCGTCCAGATCGCCGCCCGCAGCACGTCGGCGGTGGTGTGCACGGCACCGGCGACACAACCGTCCGCCTCCCCCATCGCCACGAGTGCGTTGGCGAAGTAGAGCGGATCGCGCGACAGTCGTTCGGCGTCATCCGCGCTCAGCCCCTTCGCGCCGCGTCGACTGAGCAGGTGCGCAACCACGCGAGGCGTGCGCGGGTCGGCCAGCGGGTCGAGCAGCTCCGTACTGCGCGGCGGCACCACGCCCGTCGGCGAGTCGGAGCGGCGTACAAGCAGTGGCCGCACGCTGCCTCGACGGGCAAGCATCATGACCGCTTGCACCGTGCGGAAGTCGGTGGCTTCGGGAAAGAGGATCGTGCGCGGGACTGCGGCGGCGCGCGCATGCAACGACTCGAGAAAATCCGATGCTGCGGAGGAGATCGTGGTCATGTGGCAAAGCGCTTGCGGAGCGCCACCGCGACGAGTGGATGGACCAGCCCGGTCACGACGCCACCAAATCGTGCGACTTCGCGCACCATGCTGGAGCTGATGTACGTCGTATCGAGCGAGGGGGCCATGAAGACCGTCTCCAGCTCCGGCAGCAGATGCCGATTCATCAGCGCCATCTGAAACTCGTATTCGAAGTCGCTCACGGCACGCAGTCCGCGCACGTTCACGCAGGCGCCGACTTCGCGCGCGAAATCCACCAGCAGCCCGTTGAAGGCGCGCACTTCCACCCGGGGTTCATCGACGAAGATCTCGCGTATGAACGCCACGCGCTGATCGACCGTGAAGAGCGGCTGCTTGCTGACGTTGGTTGCCACGGCGACCACCAGACGATCCGCGAACGCGAACGTGCGCTTGATCAGGTCCTCGTGCCCATGCGTGATCGGATCGAACGATCCCGCATACAACGCCACGCGATCGGTGGAGGAAACGGGCGACGGCATCACAGGTCGTCGGATCGGAAGAAGGTGAGCGCTGTGGCACCGTAGCGACGGGTCTGACCCGGCACGGGGTACTCAGCGTGAGCCGAATGTTCAACGGCGAAGACGTGAGCGAAAGGGACCGCCAGCCAACGCGCCACCAATTCCAGCCCGGTCGATGCGGCGTACGGCGGATCGGCGAACGCTACATCGTACGCACCGGAGCCGAGCGAAGATACAAAGCGCTCTGCCTCCATCCGGTGCACGTGGGCGCCGGGGTGTCCGCCCAAGTGCGCGAGGTTCCCTTCGAGGATCTCCAGCACCTTGGACGACTTTTCCACGAAGTCGCAGGTGGCCGCGCCGCGAGACAGCGCCTCGAGACCCAACGCTCCGCTGCCGGCGCACAGGTCGAGCACCTTCGCGTCGGGAAGCAGCGAGTGCACGATGCTCATCCACGACTCGCGCACGCGATCGCCCGTGGGACGCACGAGATCACCCTGAGGGGCCTCGATCCGACGACCCTTCCAGCGGCCGGCTACGATGCGCATGTCGAACCAGCGCCGTGCAGGAATCTCGAAGTCGGTTCCGACATCAGACTTGCACGTCGGCCAACTTGAGCTGCAGCCGCGACTGCCCGCGGTACTCGTCGCGATCGAGGCGGAATGCAAGATCCATCGCACGTCCGACCGCCATCTGCGGCATGCGCGGGGCCATGCCCCAGCCGATCGCTTCAAGCGATCCCTCGGTCGTGTCGAACGAGAGTCGGACACCGTCCGACCCGATCTTGCGCGGTGCACAAGCCAACTGCGCGCCCCTGGCCCGGAAGAGCGGCGCCGGATTGCCGATTCCGAATGGCTCAAAGTGGCGCACGAGCTTCTCCAGCTCCTCGCCTACGATATCCAGCGGCACGTCGAGATCCACGCGCAACTCGGGAATCAGATCATCGGCGCTGAGTCGTGCGCGCGCCACCTCGTCAAACTGTTCGCGAAATGCCGGCAGCTTCGCCGCGTCCATTGTCAGCCCGGCCGCCGCCCGATGCCCGCCAAAGCGCTGAAAGTGCGCCGCACAGCCGCTCAGCGCAGAATGCAGGTCGAACGCGCCGATGGAGCGGCCAGAGCCCTTCCCAACCCCGTCGGCGACGGCCACCAGCACCGCCGGACGCGCGGTCGCTTCCACCACGCGTGACGCGACGATTCCAATCACGCCGGCGTGCCATCCTTCGCGCGACAGCACGAAGCCCACGCGATCCCGCATCTCCGGCTCGTCCAGCTGTCGCATCGCGTCGTCGAGCACGCGCTTGTCCAACTCCTGGCGCGCGCGATTGAGCTCCTCGAGTTCCCGCGCGATGATGTTGGCCTCGTCCTCACGTTCGGCCAGCAACAGGGAGAGCCCGAGACGCGCGTCGGCAATGCGCCCCGCCGCGTTGAGACGTGGCGCGAGCACGAAGCCCACACGACCGGCGGTGAGTGGCTTGCCCTCGAGCCCCGACGAGCGAATGAGCGCCCGCAGTCCGGGATGCGCCGACTCGGAGAGCAATTTGAGGCCGTAGCGCACCAGCACGCGGTTCTCTCCGCGCAACGGTGCCACGTCCGCGATCGTCGCCAGCGCCACCAGATCAAGCTGTCGCTGCGCCAGCGCGCGCGACACGCCAAACGCATCGCACAACGCCAGTGCGATCTTGTATGCGACACCGACGGCGGCGAGATCCTTGTCCACCGAGAGGCATTCCGGCCGACGTGGATTGCAGATGGCGTACGCGGCCGGTAACGGTCCGCCGGGCAAGTGGTGATCGGTGATGATCACATCGACGCCATCGGCCATCAGCTCCGCGACCGGCGCATGCGCACTTGTACCGCAATCACACGTGACGACGAGCGACGCCCCGACTCGACGTGCTTCCGCGACGCCGGCGGGACCGAGATCGTAGCCATCGGTGAGGCGATTGGGCACAAACGCGAACACATGCTGCGCGCCAAGTCCCTGCAGTACGCGCACCATGAGCGCGGTGGAACTCATGCCGTCCACATCGTAATCGCCATGGACGAGAATCGTTTCCTGCGCCCGCACGGCATCCGCAATCCGCGACACGGCACGCGGCAGGTCGTACATCGACTCCGGTTCGGCGAGATGCTCCAGTCGCGGACGCAGGAATCGCTTCGCCAGCTCCGGATCCGCGTGCCCTCGACTCACGAGCAGTCGGCAGACCGGCTCGGGGAGCAGCAACGCCTCGACGAGACGCGCGACGTCTGCGGTCGCCGGTTCCGAAATCGCCACCCAGCGCGCGGGCGGACGCAACGGCTGCCCCGCCTGCGCGAGACGGGTGGAGACTGGGGAAAGCACAGCGGGGGGCATCGCAGACGTCGCGGAACGGAGGGCGCTCACGGGCGACAATCTAGCCGCGTGCGGCGGCAATCAGGCATACCGATTACCGCCGGTCTCATCCTCCGCGCGCATCGGCTATTCAGGCGCGCCCCCGACCGTCAGTCCGCCTTCGGCGCTGGCCGCACGTACAGCAAGGCACCGCACCCTTCGCACGTCTCGATCACGTTGCCGCTGGCCATCGACGGACGGCGCTGCATCGGAATTGACGTGTCGCAATTGCCACATGAAAAGTCCGTGCCCAGCGGAAAGATCACCGCCGACCGTCGACGCACCTGCAGACGGTCGTACCTGGAAAGCAGCGGTCCACCGATGGAGCTGGCAGACGCATCGCGACGCGTTCTCGCGGCCGCGATCTCTGCGTCGATGGTTCCGCGCTCGGCGCCGAGGGTCGTGCGGGCCGATATCTGCGTCTCGTCCATTGCCTGCAGCGACTCACGCGTTGCGTTGGCGGCGCTTCGCAGATCGGTGATGCGGCGCGAAAGTCCGAGCAGCTCGCTCTCCTCTTCCGCGAGGACGCGTCGTGCGGCTTCAACCTGCGCCATCGCCGCCGTGGCTTCCTTGAGCTTATGCGCCTGGTTCAGCACGCCCAGGTTCTTCTCGTGTCGGGCGCGGTGCTCGCTGATGCGCGATTCCAGCGCACGATGCCGCTCGAGTTCCCGCTCCAGCGCGGCGTCTGCCCGCGTGGCCTCCTCGGCGGCGCGTTGTCGGGCCTTGTCGAGTGCGGCCAACCGCGGCGAAAGCGAATCACGACGCGCCTCAATGGCTCGAATGCCTTCGTCGTGTTGCTGCACCACCAATAACGCTTCCAGCTCCGGATTCACTGCGCCTCCAGGTCGTTTGCCAACATTGTCACCCCTTCGGTTTAGCCCGCGGGCTGCGGATCGGCAAGAGCCGACGCAGTTCAGTCTCCAGATCGAGCCGCTCACGCATCAGCTGATCCTTCGCTTCTCGCGAGTCTGTTCGAACGATCTCAACCAGGATTTCGTCAATGCGCGTCTCCAACCGTCGCGCATCCAACCGCTCGAGACTCAGGCGAATGTCCGTCTGCAGCGCGTCGGCACTTTCGCGTTCCGTAAGCTCGCGCAGGGTCCGGAGCGCGAGCGCGTCGAGTCGTCCGGCAATCTGCTCCAGATCGTCGTCGAGGTCGGCGTCGAGCAACGCTTGAAAGAGCGCGCGATACGATGGTTCACGAAAGTCGACGGGGGCATGACGTTCGGCCACGCGTTCAGCGAGTCCACGATCGGTGAGCATCGCACGGAGGAGTGCGCGTTCGATCGGCTCATCGCGGCGGGGTCGCGGCGGGATGTTTGTCGCCTGCCATTCGGGGCCGGCGTTTCGTCCACGCTTTCCCTTCCACTCTCCGCGCCCTTTCGCTGCGGCATATGGCGATGGCGGCGTGTTGGCACTGCCGTCATCGCCGCGGCGAGCAGTGCCCTGAGACTCTGCGCCCGGGTTGCGATGACCGTAGCCGCCCTGCTCCTCGTCGTGGGACGGCGCACTCGGCCCGGGATCGTGCGCATCCGTCACGTCCCGACGAGTTGCCGTGCGGGATCCGGCCGGCAGCTCGTCCGTTTCCGCAATCAACGTCGCCTTGTCGAGATGGGAGACCTCGGCAAGGCGCGTCAGATACATGTCACGCATCAGCGGGTCGCGCGCGGCACGAATCGTCGGCAGCAACTTGTCGATCGCCAGTCGGCGCTTGCGCAGGTCATTGAACCAGCCGAGTCGTTCGAGCACCTGAATCTGTCGATCGAAGACGTCGATGGCCTGCGAGAGTTGCGCCTCGAGCGCCGCTCGTCCATGTGCGCGCACGAAGCTGTCCGGATCCTCGCCCTCCGGGAGCGACACAACGCGTACCGCCGCCCTGTGGCGCAGCAACTCCAGCCCCGAACGAAACGTGGCCTTCTGTCCGGCCTCATCGCTGTCGTACAGCAGGAAGATCTCGGATGCATAGCGCACCAGCAGCTGCGCCTGCTCTTCGGTGAGCGCCGTACCAAGTGGCGCGACCACTTCCTCGACGCCGGACAATGCCACGCGAATCGCATCGAGATAGCCTTCCACCACGATCGCGCGACCGCTGCGGCGTATCGCGTTCTTCGCGGTGTTGAGTCCGTACAGCGTCTCGCGCTTCCGGAAGACGTTCGACTCGCTGCTGTTCAGATACTTGGGCGTGTCGTCGCCCATGGCGCGACCACCAAAACCGACGTGATGCCCGAGTTCGTCCAGAATCGGGAACATCACCCGGCCACGAAAGGCGATGTACGCCTCGGGCGCATCATCACGCTTCTTGAGCAGCCCGGCGTCGAACAGTCGGTCGTCGTCGAAGCCGAGCGCGTGGAGATAACGGCGCAGCGCTTGCGAATCCCGAGGCGCGAAGCCGATGCCGAAGCGTGTGCGCGCCGCCTCGTCAATGCCGCGGCCGGTCAGATAATCGCGCGCATCACGCCCCACCGTCGCGTCGTCCAACTGCGTACGATACCACTCGGCCGCCGTGGCCAGGACCTCCCAGTTCTTCTCGTTCGGATCGGCCACCTGGGCGCGTCGTGGGGTATCGATCACCTCGATGCCCGCGCGCTCGCCGACCATCTTCACGGCGGCGGTGAAGTCCATGCCGAGACGCTTCATCACGAAGGTGAAGATGTCGCCGCTCTCCTGACAGACGAAGCAGTGATAACTGCTGCGCTTCTGCGACACGGAGAAGTTGGCCTTGGTGCCACCGTGAAATGGACACGCGCCTCTGAAATCGCCGCCCATACGTCGCAGCGGCACGAACTCCGAGATGATCTGCACGATGTCCGCCGCACTGCGTACACGCTCGACCGTCTCGTCCGCGATCATGACAGCACGGCGACGGTCACGCCCGCTCCACCTTCATTCCACGCACCCAGTCTGAAGCCGCCGACGCGCGTGTCCTTTTTGAGCATTTCGCCCACGCGCGAGCGCAGCACACCGGTGCCCTTGCCGTGAATGATGCGCAATTCGTGAAGGTCAGCGCGTACGGCGGCATCGAGCGCTTGCAGGACCAGGTCGTCCACCTCGTCGGCACGCACGCCGCGCACATCCACTTCGCGCACCGGTTCGGCGTCCGGCGCGTGGCCCACCAATGACACCTTGTACATCGGCGGCGGTGGAGCGGCGGTGCGTGAGAGCGAGGCTGCAGGTACGGAGAGCGTGAGCGATCCCACCGCCACGCGCGCTTCGTCGCCGCGAATGGACACAATGCGACCCGTCTTCCCCTCGAGCGTCGTGACGATGACCGTATCGCCCTCCGCCAGCGGCGTGTTGGCCCGCGCACGTGTTACCGTGGCCCGTCCGCCGTTGACGCTGCCCGCCGCACGCACCGAGTCGGTGCCCGTGCTGGCGGCCTCACCGCTCGATGACGTTTCGCGCTCGAGCGCCGCACGCAACGTCGCCGCCCGACGCTCACGGTCGCGCTGCGCCGTCGCCGCCACACGATCCACGGCTGCACCCTCCGCTGCCGCTGCGTCCTCGACCGCGCGTCGGGCGGCGCGGGCGCTGGCTTCGAGGGCCTCGGACTGCGCTGCCGTGCTCGCACGCATCTCCGCAACCGCCTTTTCCACGACCGCGCGTGCTTCGAGCAGATACTTTCGTGCGTCCTGTCGCGCCGTACGCTCCGCCTCGCGCTCCTTGTCACGCATCTTCACTTCGCGATCGGTGACCGTGGCGATGCGCGAGCGCAGTTTGCCCGACTCGACGTCCACCACGCGTTCGCGATCGGTGAGCGTCGCCTCGCGCAGTTCGATGTCCGCGAGCAGTACGGCGAGATCACGTTCTCCCTTGGGCAAGCGCAATTCGGCCGACTGCAACACGTCTTCGGGCAACTGCAGTCGCCGCGCAATGCTGATGCCATAGCTTCGTCCGGGCACGCCCTTGAGCAGCCGATACGTTGGCGCCAGTTGCACCGCGTCGAACTGCAGCGATGCATTCACCACACCGTCCACTTCAGTGGCCAACAGCTTGAGTTGACCCAAATGCGTGGTCGCGATGGTGAGCGCGCCACGACGCGTCAGCGTTTCGAGAATCGCGCCACCCAACGCTGCGCCCTCGGCGGGATCCGTTCCCGAGCCAAGTTCGTCAACCAGCACCAGCGACGATTTCGTGGCGAGGCGCAGGATTTCGCCCTGATTCTTCAGGTGCGCGCTGAACGTGGAGAGACTCGCCTCGATGCTTTGCTCGTCGCCCACATCCGCGAAGGCATCGTCGAACACCGGCAGTCGACTGGTTGCGCCGACAGGTGCCGGAATGCCGGCCTGCGCCATCGCCGTGAGCAACCCGATGGCCTTGAGCAACACCGTCTTGCCGCCGGTGTTCGGACCCGAGACCAGCAGCGTGCGCTCGTCGGGCGCCATCGTCAGATCGAACGGTACGACTGGCGTGCCGCGCGCCAGCAGCAGTGGATGACGGCCGTCGACAATTGCCAGTCCGTCCGCGGGATCGCAGAAGGCGAGTGGTGCGCAGAGAGCGTCGATGGCGTAACGTGCGCGTGCATACAACGAATCGAGCGCCACCAGTGCAGCGTACGCGCCGATGATCGATTCGTGATGCGGCCGCAGCGCGTCGGTGAGATCGCGCAGCACCGTCTCGACTTCGCGATATTCCTCGAGCTCGAGCTCGCGCACGCGATTGCCGAACTCCACGGCGGCGGGCGGTTCCACGAAGATCGTTTCGCCGGTGCCCGAGCTGTCGTGTACGATGCCGCCCACATAGCCGCGCGCACCGCGACGCATGGGCATGACCCAGCGTCCGTTGCGCATCGTGACGGAGAGATCGCTGACCTGATGATGCGCTTCGAGCTTGCTCATCTCGCGCTCGAGCAGGCGCACCAACTCGCCCTCCGCCTGACGCAACTCGCGCCGCACCCGTCGCAGCGCCGGTGACGCATCGTCCTTCACACTTCCGTCATCGGCAATGGCGCGACTGATCGCCTCTTCCTGCGCGCGCAGATCCACCAGCGCGAGCGCATACGACACGAGAAAAGCGACGATCACAGCGGGTCGGCGCGGATCGCGCAGCGCGTCGCGCGTCCGTCGTGACGAGCGCAGGAGCACGGTCGCGTGCAGCAATTCTTCGGCGGTCCAGGTGAGTCCGCTGATGCGCAGACGCTTCAGTGGCTCGGCGAGATCAGGAATGGACTCACTGATCCAGCCGGCGTCGGAGGTCACGAGCGCGCGCATCGCCCCAATGCGCGCGTGCTCCGCCTCGATCCACTGCCGATTCGTACGCGGTTCGAGCGCGCGCACCGCAGCGGCGCCGGGGGCCGAGTTGGCGCGTCCGGCGACGTAGGCCAGCAGTCGCGGAAATTCGAGGATACCGAGGGCGTGCGCGTTCATGCGACAAGAAACGCTGCATGAAGAAACCGGGACTCAGCCGCGGGACAACTCTTCTCGCGCGATCGTGTTGATCGTACCACCATCCGCCCGCCCCTTGAACTGCGGCATCACTTTGGCCATGACGGCCCCCACATTCGCGGCACCACCGGCAATTGCTTCCCGCACGGCAACCCGCAGCGCCTCGCCGTCGACCTGCGCGGGGAGATACACCTCCAGCGCGCCAGCTTCCGCCTGCTCACGGTCAGCGAGGTCCGTACGGCCCGCCTTGGCGTACAGCGTCACCGACTCTTTGCGCTTCTTGATCGCCTTGCGGAGGACGTCAACCACGTCGTCGTCCGTTGCGTCGCGCTTGACCTCGATCTCCCGATTCTTGATTTCCGAGATGACCATGCCGAGCATGAGCACGCGATCCTTCTCCTGCGCCCGACGGGCCGCAGCCTGCTCGCGCTGCAGCCGCACGAGCAGCGAAGCGCCGCCGGCGGCCACGGGCGAACTCAACCCTGGCGCGTCCGACGATTCTTGCGAACCGCGGCGTTCATCTTGCGCTTGCGACGCTCCGATGGCTTCTCGTAATGGCGATGCTTGCGCAGATCGGACAGGATGCCAGCCTTCTCGCACTTCTTCTTGAAGCGCTTGAGGGCCCGCTCAAAGTTCTCGTCCTCGTGGATGATGACTTCCGACAAACTCGATTTCTCCCTGGGGTCCCGGTCTCAGCGAGTGCACGCACGGCGCACAGGTCAAAGGCGGGAAACGCGGCGCGCGCGATCGCACATGGCAAGAGGTGCCGAGTGCATCGCGCGACCTAAGTGAAGGCACGACAGCCTAGTATCCTAACCCAGCGCGGTCCAGTGGGTCAAGGACTTCGACGCGGCTCGATTACCCTGGCGGCCAAGTCATGCGGCGACCGGCCAAGAGGTGGAGGTGCAGATGGGACACCGTCTGACCGCCATCTGCACCGGTGTTCATCACGACCCGATAGCCCGTCTCCGCCACCCCTTCCTGCCTCGCCACCTCGGCGGCGAGCAGGCACAGCGCACCCACCTCGACGGCGTCCGTCGCCTCCGCCAGCGATGCCACGTGTCGGCGCGGGATGACCAGCAGGTGCACCGGCGCCTGCGGGTGAATGTCCCGAAAGGCCACCGCATGCTCGTTCTGGCCCACCAGTGTAGCGGGAATCTCGCCCGAGGCGATACGGCAAAAGAGGCAGGAATCAGTCACGAAGCTCACCCGAATGTGAGTCAGGCACATCACGGCCCAGAGCGGACAGCGCGGTCCGTGCGATCGCCAACGCCGCCAGTCCCGCCGTTTCGAACCGAAGGATAGTTGGCCCCAGACTGACCCGACGGAAGCCCGCTGCGTCGAGTGCCTGCAACTCGTCCGCCTCCAGTCCACCCTCGGGGCCCAGCGCGATCACGATGGGCGGGCGCAGCGGCGCAGGCTGCGCGGCGCCCACGAAGGGTGTCGCCGAGGGATCGAGCGTGACGCGGTCACCCGGCGGTGCCGCCAGCAATGCACGATCGAGTGTGGCGTCAGGAAAGAGCTGTGGCAGCCACGCCCCCTCCGACTGCGCCAAGGCGCCCTCCATTCGCGCCCGCACCTTCGCCTGAAAGCCGACACCTTCGCCGCGGGGAGATACGCTCCGCGACCGCCGCCACATCACCGGCCGCCAACTCGTGCACGCCAGCTCGCAGCATTTCTCCGCCAGCCAAAGCATCCGCTCGCGATCGGCGACCGGTACGAGCAGATGCACTTCCGGTGGTGGCTCCACAATGACGGCGTGCGTGACTTCGACTGTCGCCTGCGACTTCGTCAGACGAACGATGGCGCCTTCGCCGATCGCACCCTGCCCGTCGCGCAGCCCCACCACCGCTCCGGCATCGAGCCGCAGAACGCGCATGTGACGTGCGGCATGTTCGTCGAGCACACATGTCGAGCCTGCACTGAAGACGTCAGCGCTGACAAAGGTCGGACGACCGGCCGCTACCCCCGTGCGATTGACGCCGACCACCAGATGTCCTCCGCGTCTTCCGCCAGCAGCGTCCAGCCGGTGGCCGCGAGTACGTCGAGCATCTGTGTGCGCTCCTCGCGCAGGATGCCGGAGATGATCACGCCGCCGTCACTCGTGATCGACGTGGCGATGACAGGCAACAGCTCCACCAGTACCGACGAGATGATATTGGCGAGCACCACACGCAGCGGCGCAAGCACGGGGAGAAACGCTGCCGCATCGCCCTCAAAGACGTGCACGCGATCGGCGACGCCGTTGCGCTGCACGTTCTGCTCCGCATCGGCAATCGCTTCGCCGTCCAGCTCGATGGCGTACACCCGCGACGCCCCGAGTTTTGCCGCGGCAATCGCGAGCACCGCGCTACCGGCACCAAGATCGGCGACAATGTCACCCGCGCGAAGCACCGACGGCAGCAAACGGATAACACCACGCGTCGTCGCGTGATCGCCGGTGCCAAATGCCATCCCTGGATCGATGATGATCGTGCGCGCGGGATCCATGTCCGCGCTCAGCCACGGTGGCGTGACGGTGAGCGCGCCAAGCTCATGCGCGACAAGGCGCGCCTTCCAGGCTTCGCTCCAATCGATGTCGGGTACCGGCGACGTTTCGATCACCGCCAGTTCGTCAGCTTCCGTAATGGCCGCATGCACACGCACGAGATCCGTGTCGGGCGCGAAATGCGTGACCAGCGAGCCGGTGTCCTCGTGCACGCCCTGTGCGCCCACGCTGAACAGCGCCGCAAGACAGGCCTGCCGCGCCGATTCGTCGTTGTGTGCCGGCCGTACACGCACACTGGTCCAGCTGGACGACGACTGCGGCGAGGACTCAGGCACCGAGTGCTTCCTTCATCTTCGACCAGATGCTCTTCTCACGCTGCGGCGGTGCCTGCCCTTGCAGCGTCGCGAGATGCTTGATGGCCTGCTCTTCGTCGCCATGCACGGACTGTGGCGTCCAGAGTTGCACCTTGATGTGCAGATCGCCGACACCGCTGGCATTCACGCGCGGGAGTCCGCGGCCACGCAGATGAAACATCGCACCGCTCTGCGTCCCGGCGGGCACGCGCAGCGACAGCTCGCCAAGGATGCCTGGCACGCGAATGTCCGCGCCAAAGACGAGCTGCGGATAGGTGACCAGGGCCTCGCAGAACAGATCTTCGCCATCGCGATCGAAACGCTCATCGTCTTCCACCTCGAACACGACCAGCACATCGCCGCGCGTGCCGCTACGCGGACCGATATTGCCCGAGCCGCGGAGCGTCATGTATTGACCGGTCGCCACACCGGCGGGTACCGAGATTTTGAGTGTACGTTCGGCGCGCGCGCGTCCCTCGCCACGACACTTCTTGCATGGCGAGCCGACGACCTGCCCTTCGCCAGCGCACGTCGGGCACGGCGCCACGGAGACGAACTGACCGAAGAACGAACGCTGCGCTCTTCGCACTTCGCCGGCACCACCACACGTCGCGCACGTTTGCGGCCTGGTGCCGGGCTCCGAGCCCGAGCCTTCACACTTGTCGCACGCTTCGAGCACCTTCATGACCACCGTCTTTTCGACGCCGGTGGCGACTTCGGCCAGCGTCAGGGATAACGGAAGCTTGATGTCCGCACCGGCGCGTGGTCCCGACTGACGACGGCCACCGGCGCCGCCAAACAGGTCGCCGAAGCCACCGAAGTCGCGCATGAAGATGTTGAGCGCGTCGGACAGATCCACGTGCTCGTACGCGGACTGCGAGCTGCCGCGCAGGCCCGCTTCGCCGTACCGATCATACGCCGCGCGCTTCTGCGGATCGCGCAGCGCATCGTACGCCTCGGTGATCGTCTTGAACTTCTCTTCGGCGTCCTTGGATCCGTTGTTGCGGTCCGGGTGCCACTGCATTGCGAGCCGACGATAGGCCTGCTTGATGTCATCGTCGGATGCGTCGCGCGGTACAGCAAGTACCGCGTAGAAATCGGCCATGTCGAAAATCCAGTAATGACGTCGGCCAGTTGGCCACGCCAGTCAAGCGACGGTCGCCCGTCAGCGGAGCAGATCGGAAACCAGCTGCGAGGTGTGCCCCACCAACGCAATCACCTTTTCATACGGCATGCGCGTGGGGCCAATAACGCCGATCACGCCACTCAGCGACCCTGCTGAGTACTCGGCGGTGACGACGGTGAAAGGCTCGAGCCGCGGATCCCCGTGCTCGATCCCGATCGTAATGGACATCCCGTTCGCGCCGGGCCGCACCTCAAGTAAAGTAGCAAGCTGGGCCCGGGTTTCCGTCAGTTCGATCAATCGGCGCAATCGCTCGCCTGTCGCAAACTCCGGCTGATCGGCCAGCAGCGACGGCTGGCCGATGACGACCGTGTCGATGGGCTCGGCGGCCCGCCCGAATACCTGCTCGCCTTCCTGAACGAAGATGTTGAGCAACTCCGCCGTCGCCGGACCGGCACGGACGTCGCGCAGGCGTGAGGCGAGCGATAGACGCACCTGATCGAGCGTGAGACCGGACAGGCGCTCGTTCAGCACGATCGTCACCTCCACCAGCGCCACATCGGCGATGATGCCGGGCACTTCGACGAAGATGGTCCGCACTGCGCCCCCGGAGAGGCCGAGCACCATCAGCAGGCGATCGGAGGAGACGCGAACGAGTTCAATCTTTCGGAGTGTGGCGCGTTCGAGGCGCGGCCCGACGGCAACGCCCAATTCCTGTGTCAGAATGCCGAGCGACTGCGCGGCGCGCCGTAGAATCGTCTCGATGGCGGAGCCTCCGGACGTGATCTGCTCGGCGAGGGTGCGCTGTTCGTGCTGCGAGATCGGATCGACGCGAATGAGCGAGTCGACGTAGACGCGGTACGCCTTGTCGGTGGGGACGCGACCGGCGGAGGTGTGCGGATGGAAGAGAAATCCCTTCTCCTCCAGATCGCTCATGGTGTTGCGGATGGTGGCCGGGGAGATGCCGAGTCCGAACCGACGTGCGATCGTGCGTGAGCCGGCGGGCTCAGCCGTGGCAACATAGCTCTGGATGACCGCTTCGAGCACCTGTCGTTCACGCGCCGAGAGTTCGCCGTTGTGCGTCATAAGTTGAACGCTACGAACGACTTCGGAGCGCTGTCAAGTCGGCCGCCAGCGAGTCGAGGCGCAGCCAACCCTCCGCTGTGCAGCGAATCCGAGATCCTCCGTTGCTCAGGTCGTACTCCACCCACCCTGCCTCCCGCCATGTGGCGACGTAAGCTCGTTCAGCCTCCGACACGGCCAGCCCGTCGACCGTGCGCAATCCGAGGTATACAGCCTCCGCGACCAGATTCTCGCTGGACAACTGCTCGGCGCCACCGATTGGATCGGCGCCCGATCGCAGGGCGCGCTGCCAGGCCGTGTACGCCGAGGCGTTCCAGCGTCGCTCATGTCCGTCGAAACCGTGCGCCGATGGCCCTACTCCAAGGTAGGGGACCGCGCGCCAGTATGCGCTGTTGTGACGGGCACGTCGGCCTGGTCGCGCGAAGTTGGACACTTCGTAATGCTCAAAACCTGCCGCCGTCAGTCGCGCGTGCGCATCGAGGAATTCGTGTTCGTATCGCTCCTCTGGCGACTCCAGCACCTCGCCCCGTGCGTGCCAGCGCCCGAGTGGCGTGTGCGGCTCGACCGTGAGTCCGTAGAGCGACAGGTGTGACGGTTCGAGGGCGAGCATGACGTCCACATCGCGCGCCCAGTCGCGCTGCAATGCGTCCGGCACGGCGAAGATGAGATCGAGCGAGAAGTCGTCGAATCCGCCGTCACGCGCAACGCGCACGGCGCGTGCCGCCGCCGCGCCGTCGTGTACGCGATGCATCCACGTCAGCACTCGATCGTCGAAGCTCTGCACGCCAATCGACAGTCGCGTAACGCCCGCATTTCGCCATCCGCGTACGGTCTCGGCGGAGATATCCTCGGGGTTCGCTTCCAGCGTCACCTCGGCGCCGACCTGTATCGTGCCGTGCGCGCGAACGGTGTCGAGCAGCGTCTGCACACCATCGGCGCCAAGCCGCGACGGTGTGCCACCACCGAGGTACACCGTGTCGAGGTGCAGCGCGGACTCGGCGACACTTCGCAGCGTGAACTCGGTCGCGATCTCCTGCGCGAATGCGAGCGCGGGTACTTCGCGACGGACAACAATGGCGAAGTCGCAATAGCTGCACCGTCGGGCGCAGAACGGAACGTGGATGTACAGATGACGGCACGTCAGATCAGCGACCACGACGCCCGACCGTGGAGCGAACGGACCCATCCAGCTGCATCTCGACGAGTGACTCGAGTTCGAGCAGACTGATCGCGGTCGCGACCGCACGCGCCGAGAGTCCGGAGGCGTCGGCAATCTCGCGCAGCTGCGTCGCACCGTGCTGAATGGCATTCCAGCAGTTCGCTGCATCGGCATCGAGTATGGGAGCTGGCGTGGGGACCGCACGCAGTTCGAGCAGCGCGAGCACGTCATCGGGCTCGAGCACGGGTTCCGCGTTTCGCTTGAGCAGCGCGTTACTGCCAAACGCGTTTGGCACGTCGATCGCGTTCGGGACGCAGGCCACGGTTCGACCAAGCTCGATGGCGTGATCGGCGGTGATCAGCGCGCCACTCGAGGCACCCGCCTCCACCACGACGGTCACGTCAGCCAATGCAGCGATGAGGCGATTTCGCCTCGGAAAGGTGCCCGAGTGTCCCTGTATCCCCGGGGGCAGTTCGGACAGGAGCACACCGTCGCGGGCGATCTGCTCCTGCAACGAACGGTGAGAGCGTGGATAGTGCACGTCCACGCCGGTGCCGAGCACCGCGACGGTGCGCCCGCCCACTTCGAGGGCTGCTTCATGCGCGGCACCGTCGATGCCGCGGGCGAGCCCGCTGACAACGGTCGCACCTGCCTTTGCGCACGCGGTGGCGATTGCTCGCGCGACGCGCAGGCCGTAGCTGCTGGCCTGTCGCGTACCGACAATCGCGACGGCCGGTGGCGTGGCAACATGCAGCGAGCCGCGCGCGAAGATCACCGCCGGAGCGTCCGGCAGTTCCAGCAGGCGCTCCGGATACTCGGCGTCGGTGCGCCCAACCACGCGTGCGCCGCAACGATGCGCATTCGCGAGAATCACATCGGCCGATCTATACGCGGAGGCCTGTGCGGTGCCCGATTCATGATCCATCGCGCGCAGCGCCGACGAATACGACTCGAGCTTTCGCGCGATACCGATGTCGCCGACGCCGGGGAGCGCCGTCAGGGCGATCAGCGCGCGTACTTCATGCTCGTCACGGGAGGAGCTGCGCATCCTGCTGTGGCTTGGCTGCAGCAGCGCGCAACACCAGCAACTCGCTCCACCACGCATCGAGCAACACATCGAGTCCCATGCGTCCGGGCGCGCTGATCGAGAAGTTGCCGAACGTTCCGGGGGCGTTGATCTCCGGTACGTACTGCTCGCCCAGCAGATCCAGTTTCGTGAACACCACGCAGTATGGCTTGGCCGCAAGCTCTGCGGAGTGCTCGCCGATCTCGTGCCGAAGCTGATCCAGTTCCTGCTGCCAATCCTCCGATTCGATCGGAATCATGAAGGCGAGAATGCGCGTGCGCTCGATGTGCCGCAGAAACTGCAGACCGAGTCCCTTTCCTTCGTGGGCCCCTTCGATGATCCCCGGTATGTCGGCGACGACGAAGGAGCGGTGATCGCTGAGCGGCACGACACCCAGGTTCGGCGACAGTGTCGTGAACGGATAGTTCGCGATCTTGGGTCGCGCCGCAGAGATCACGGAGAGCAGTGTGCTCTTGCCCGCGTTCGGCTGGCCCACGAGCCCGATGTCGGCGATGAGCTTGAGTTCGAGTTCGAGTTCGCGAACTTCGCCTTCCTCACCTGGCTGCCATTCACGCGGCGACTGGTGCGTTGCCGTCACGAAAAACGCGTTCCCCTTGCCACCGCGTCCGCCCTTGGCCACGACGAAAGAATCCGTCTCCTCGAGGATCTCGCAGACGACCTCCTGCGTCTTCGCATCGCGGATGATCGTGCCGGGCGGCACGGGAAGCAGAATGTCTTCGCCGGAGCGACCGGTGCGATTGGAGCCGCCCCCATGATCGCCACGCTCGGCGCGCCATGCATCGCGATATGTGAAGTCGAGCAGCGTGGTCAGGTTGCGGTCCGCGCGCACGATGACGTCCCCGCCTCGGCCACCATCACCGCCATCGGGGCCGCCCATCGGATAGAACTTCTCGCGCCGAAAGGAGGTCTGACCTGACCCGCCGGCACCGGCTTCCACACGAACAATGACACGATCGACGAACATGAGACTCTGCGCTTTCTGGGAGGCGGCGTTGGCCGCGACGGCGTGCTGACGAAGTGGAGCGATGCGATGAAACAACGGGGACTGCTGCTGCGGTACTGCTACTTCCCTTGTACGCGTGCCCACAGTCCCTGATAGCGGCGCAGATCATCGGCGTCGATGAGATCCGCGATGACCTGCAACGTCTCACTCACCACCGACGGCGACGCACCAGCGTTGACCGCGCCGTGCAAATGCGAATGCAACTGCCGATCCTGTCGCGCTATCGCGCAGGCCGCGACGACGCACAGTTCCCGCCGCGCCAGATCGAGCTCTGGGCGCCCCAGCACCTTGCCATAGCCATCCACAATCATCCACGCATCGAGTGCCGGATGCAGCCCCCGAATGTTGACTCGCAGCCGTTCGTAGAATTCTCCGTACACGGTCGCGCACGTCGCTTCGCCGCGTGAGGCCCAGCGATCGGTTGCGAGCTCCGCACTTTCATCCGAGATCGGTGCGCGGCGCCCCGAAATGCGACGCCACTCGCGCGCCGCATTCAATGCGCGAGGGAATCCGGCAAACAAATACGTCTGCAGAATGACCTCCTCCACCCACACCGGATTCACCGTTCCGTTGACGGAAGCCAGCGCCGTGCGAATACTTGCCTCGGACCCGCCCGCGAGCAGCGCCGCCAGTCGCACGAGCATGGCCGTCTCCGCATCCAGCACCTGCAATGTCGCCGCGAGATCGCCGGACGGCATCACCGGATTGTCGCGCTCCTCATCAATCGAACGCCCGGTCGGTGCCGTCGTCATGCCGCACTCCCCACGTCTCCGTTGGCGATCACGATCTCGCCCACCTGCTCGCCGCGCGTGTTGCGCACGTTCCGCGTGGTGAAGTCGCGCATGCCATCGGGCCACACACTCGGCGCCGCGTCGAGCAGTTCGAGAAGGGCGACCACCGCGTGATACTGCGCGCGCTGACTGCCGTCTTCCACCTTGATCGCGAGCCCGATTCCCCGCTCCACCAGCGCAAGCATGTGCACGCCCTCCGCGCCGATCTTGCAGAGCACGCGCCCCTCCGTCGCTTCCATCAGCAACGTGTCGAAGCGATCGCTCCCGCCCACCAGAAACGGATTGCCCGTCATCGCACCGACTACGCGTGCCGGACCGTCGTCACCGCGTTGGGCGGCTTGCACCAATCGCGCATAGGACAACGCCATGTTCGCCAGTGGCAGTCCGAATACCGGCACACCACAGCCATCGACGGCCAGTGCGACATCATGCACGTCCAGGTCTCCCCACGCCGCCACCGTCGCGCGTGCCTCGTCCTGCACGGGGTGCGACGACAATTCGTAGCCCCGCGTTGCCCACCGATGCTGCACGGCGCGCGCCAACATCGCCGCATGCTTCCCCGAACAGTTGTTGTGCAGGCGCGTCAGACGCTGCCCCGACTCCCGCAGCAACCGGGCGCCTCGCGCGGAGAGCGGATCATGCGGCCCGCAAGCCAGGTCCCCCTCTTCCAGGCCGACCGTCGCCAGCATGCCGGCTGCCAGTGCCACGTGTTCCGGCTCACCACCGTGCGACGCGCAGGCGAGGGCCAACTCGTCCGGTCCCCAACCCAGGCGATCGAAGCCTCCGTCGAGCAGCAGCGGCAGCAGCTGAAACGGCTTCGCACACGATCGCCACCAGACGCGCAGATGAGGATCGCGTGCCGCGAACAACAGCGTTCCGTCTGCGTGCACCACCGCCGCATGCACGCGATGGCGCGATTCGATGAGCGCGCCGCGGGTGACCACCACATCGAGCAGCAGTGCGGAACGCGCCGCCTGTGAACTCAGCGGCTTGGTCGTGACGCCAGCGGCGTTCGGCGAGTGACGGGAAATGGTGGACACGGGCGGAAGATAACCGACGGAGGCCGCGTTCCGGCCTTCCCCACCCGACGACCCGATGGCGCCTATCGACGCGCGGCGCGGATTACCCCAGTGAGCACGAGCGCGCCGCCGATCACCGTGCCCACGCCCGGCACCTCGCCGATACCCGGAATCACCGCGGCCAGGACCGTGGCGCCGATCGGCTCGCCAAGCGTCGTCAGGTTCACGACGAACGCCGGGAGATGGCCAAGTGCCCAGTTCATCCCCGTATGACCGAGCAACATCGGTCCGAGCGCCAGCCCCGCGAAGATCGCGTACTCCCGCGAGGACTGCGGGTAGACCTGTTCACCCGAGGCCAGCGCCAGCATCACGCACAGCACGAACGCGGCGCTGTAGACAAGGCCAACGTAAGGCCAGAGTGCGAGCGACTGGCGAACGCGTCGTCCGATAAGAAAGTACATCGCGCCGGTCACGGCGCCGACAATCGCCAGGAGATCGCCGAGCAGTGCGCGTGATCGAGCGGAGTCCGCCGCCACTGACGAACTGTCTGCCGTTGCCGCGCCGGCGGTGAGCGCGCGCACTATCCCCGCTGGTCCGCCCGGGACGTCGGCGAGTCCCACGACCAAGGCGCCGAGCACGGCCAAGGCGATTCCGCCCCATTGGCGGCGCGACGGTGGTTCGCCGAGCCAGAGAGCGGAGAAGGCGGCGATGATCACCGGCTGCGTGTTGACGAGCGACACAGAGGCGGCCACGCTGGTGAATCGGAGCGACTGGTTCCAGCTCCAGAAGTGAAGCGCGAGGAACACACCAGCCGCAGCCGTGAGTGCGAGATCACGCCGACTGAGCGTCCGCCATGCGCGCCATTCGCCCCCGATCGCCAGCACGGTGGCGATGATCACCAGCGAGAAGCCCAGCCGCCACGCCGCGATGACCAGCGCCGGTGCCGTCGACAGTCGGGTGAGCGGCGCGGCAAGCGAGATACCCACAAGTGCCGCTGCCAACACAAGCAGTGGTGACGTGGTGGGCGCAGCCTTCGCGGGCGTCGCTGTCGCGCGCGTGTGACCATCTGAGTTGGAATCGGACACGGTGGCAGAAGCTAACCGCTCGACACGAGGTCACCAGCTCTTACCTTCTCACCCCATGACGAACGACTCAACGTTGACGCTGGCCCCGACGATCGCGCGCGCGCGCCTCGAGCACCTACTCGCCGCCGCGCGCACGCAGCACGTCGTGATCGTCGGTGACGCGATGCTCGATGTCTATCTGCGCGGTGATGTGGATCGCATCTCGCCGGAAGCGCCGGTGCCTGTGGTGCGCGTGCGAGATCGCAAACTCGCCCTGGGCGGCGCCGCCAACGTTGCCCAGAACGTCGCCGCGCTCGGCGCCGGTTGCGACCTCGTGGCGGTGGTGGGCAATGATGCGACCGGCGCGACACTGCGCGCCCATCTCGAAGCGGGCGGCATGGAATCGCGGTCGCTGGTCACGGGAACGCGACCGACGACCACCAAAACGCGCGTCATGGCACGCTCGCAGCAGCTGGTGCGATTCGACGAGGAAGACGATGCAGACCTTGGGGCCGATGAAGTGGCGATGGTGCTCGAAGCAATCGCCGGCGCATTGCCGCACGCAACGGCGCTCGTTTTCGAAGACTACAACAAGGGAGTGCTCGTTCCGGCGGTCATCGAAGGCGCGATCGCGCTGGCGCGGGCTCGCGGAATCCCGATCGTTGTCGACCCCAAGTTCCGCAACTTCTTCGCGTATCGCGGCGCCACGGTGTTCAAACCCAATCGGCGCGAGCTTGAAAGCGCGCTTGGCGCGGCCGTGGACCTCGACCATCCGGCCGCACTGCCAACGACCTTCGAGCGTCTCGGTGTCGAGCATCTGCTGCTCACGCTCGGCGAGCGCGGAATGGCACTCGTGTCGTCGGATGCGGCGGTTCATCGCGTGCCAACGACCGCGCGCGAGGTCTACGATGTCGTCGGCGCGGGCGACACGGTGACCGCGTACCTGGCGACGATGCTCGCCGCCGGCGCAACCGCACTCGAAGCGGCGATCGTCGCGAACTACGCGGCCGGCGTCGAAGTAGGCAAACTCGGTGCGGCCACCGTCACGGCGGCAGAGGTGCTCGACGCGTACGATGCGCACATGGAGTCGCTTGCGGCAATGCATGGATGACGCGTTGCCGACGCCACGACCAGGGGCCAGATTGCCACGTGCGCAACGCGCGATGTTGCGTGGACGGTCCGGTAGCTTAGTCGGTCAAAGCGCTCGACTCATAATCGAAGGATCGTGGGTTCAAGTCCCACCCGGACCATGCAGTACCACCACTCCGTCCGAATGGGCGGGGGGTTCCGTCGTGCTGCGGAGCTGGTTACGTTTTTGCTCCGTCGTAAGAGCCGACGACGTGTGCCAGTTCAGTTGTCGGCGCAGCGTTCGGTCGCGTAGCTCAGCTGGTTAGAGCGCTGCTTTCACACAGCAGAGGTCCGGGGTTCGAGTCCCTGCGCGACCACTTCAGCAAGCAGCACCAGGCAGATAGACACAGAGAACGGGGCAACCAGTCACCACTGGTCGCCCCGCTTTCTTTTGTCCGCCACACCATGCCGCCCACTACGGCAGCGGCACTGTCTCGCGCACAATGGGCGCCGCCGCGCGCTGCGCACTGCGCGCCGACGCCGTGGTGACGGTGATGCGCGCGCCAGCTTGTCGCATGCGACCCATCGATCGCTCGTCGAGCCGGGCACGCACAATCATCATGTCCTCTTCGCTCCGTTGATCCAGCACTTCACCGTCACGATGCAGTTCGGCCAACAGGCGACCGTTCGCAGCCGGAATGCGAATCTCGAGCAGCGGACGCTGATTGCGCAGTGCGTCACGCAGCGCGGCGGTGAGCGAGTCGAGACCGCCCGCTTCCAGCGCGGAAACAAAGAGTGTGCCGGGCATGAGATTGCTGACCCGCTCGCGCAGCGCGTGGGCATCGTCGGGAGTCAACGCGTCCATCTTGTTCATGATGTGCAACGTCGGCTGCTCGGCGAGTTCAAGATCAGCCAACACCGCGTCCACGACGTTGCGATGCTCCTCCCACGCCGGATGACTGGCGTCGATGACGTGCAGCAGCAGATCCGCTTCTTTCGCTTCCGCCAGCGTCGCCCTGAATGAGGCAACGAGATGGTGAGGCAACTTCCGGATGAACCCGACCGTGTCGGTGAGCAGCACGGTGTATCCGTCGCCAATCTCGATTTCGCGTGTCAGCGGATCGAGCGTCGCGAACAGCCGATCCTCGACGAACACATCGCGATCATCCGCCAGAACACGCAGGATCGACGACTTGCCTGCGTTCGTGTAGCCAACGAGACCAACGCGAAAGTGCGTCTGTCGTCCGTGACGCTGAATCTCGCGCGCGCGATCCACGTCCTCGAGCCGTTCGGTGAGCACCTTGATGCGATGCTGAATGAGTCGACGATCGGTTTCGAGCTGCGTTTCACCAGGTCCGCGCATGCCGATGCCACCGCGGAATTTCTCAAGGTGCGTCCACATGCGCGTGAGTCGCGGCAGCATGTACTTGAGCTGCGCCACCTCCACCTGCATGCGCGCCTCACTTGACCGAGCGCGCGTTGCAAAGATGTCGAGAATGAGCTCCGCGCGATCCATCACGCGCGTGTTCACGATGAGCTCCACGTTCTTGCTCTGGGCCGGCGACAGTTCATCGTCAAAAATCACCAGCGTGGCGCCAATCTCCTGGATGCGCTGCTTCAGTTCCTCGACTTTTCCCTTGCCGAGATATGTGCCCGGATGCGGGCGATCGAGCTGCTGCGTGAGCACCCCAACCACTGTCGCACCGGCCGTGTCAGCGAGGCGACCAAGTTCATCGAGATGTTCGTCCATGTGCACGCGTGCTCGGCTGCTCTTGGACGGAGCGGCCACGAGTATCGCGCGCTCCACTGGCGGCGTAAGTGAAATGATTTCGCGACTGATGAGCTGATTCCTGAAGAAGACGAAGCGCGGTGCGCGTATGCGCGGCCTTGAAGACTAGCGACCGTTTCCAGAGATCGACGAATAGCGGCCTCGACGATCGTACGGACGGGTGAAGTCACCAAGTGGCGTTCCGACGGTGAAGTCGCCACGTACCCGATAGTTGACGGTGCCCGCCGTGATGAGCGAGCGACCGGCGGCGCCGAGGCCCGCGTAGGTGAAGCGGACCGGAAGTCGAACCGTCGATGAGTCACCGCTGTTGACGACGAAGCGATCGCCCAACTCACCACTGCCGAGCTGAATCGAGTCGACGTCGACGAGATATGTCATCTTCAGGGCGTCGAGCTTGAAGTTGTTCGGATTGTAGATCGACAAGACGACATCAACGCTGCCGCCGGTGATGCCGAGTCCGGTGACGGTGAACTCCTTGAGCGTGACAACCGGTTCCTTGAACGCACCGCGACCCAGGGTGGCGCAGCCGGCCACGATCGCGAGAAGCGACGCGAGCATTGCCATGCGAACACGCGGGCGACGAACAAACGAGGCAAGATC
>Ga0163144_10001749_pt1 | contig 50806 bp, 42 predicted proteins | sample OliLak19BULKMAT1_FD_123175 | JGI IMG/M metagenome (GOLD analysis project Ga0163144, IMG submission 123175) | Freshwater microbial mat bacterial communities from Lake Vanda, McMurdo Dry Valleys, Antarctica - Oligotrophic Lake LV.19.BULKMAT1 | ecosystem: Environmental > Aquatic > Freshwater >... | reverse complement strand
GTTCCGGCAGCCGAGATCTCGTGGTCGTCGGCGATCATGAGCTTCACGGGGACCCCTTTCCGACTATCACCAAGGTATGGGCCGGCGGGCAACTGGGCTACCCCTATGGAAATCCATAATTGTCCGGCTCGGCGGTTTCCCCCAACTTAGACACCCGATCGCGTCGGGATTGGTCTTGGCAAGCAAGAAGTGGCTACCGAATCCAGATCCGGCCCGACCTGACATAGTCATTCGGTTGTCCCTTACCCACCATCCCTCAGGAGGGAGCCTCGTCATGCGCCGCTCAACCAGGATTCTCGCATTCGGTGTTCTGTTGTTGGTAAACGGATTCCTCGCCCAGCGTCTCATGGCGGAGGTACAGGATCCGGCAGGCAAGAAAGGGCACTGCGTGGGCTTTACTTCGTGCCAGATTCCTTGCGATGCAGCTCATCACTTTTGTATCTGCGACAGCACCAGCGAGTGCGCGGTGGAGTGATTGAGGCTCTCAGCGCGCCCGAAGGGACGAGTCCCACGCTCAATGACCCTTCGGGCCTGCTTGGTCGCATGCGGAGTCACATTCGCAACCGCATGTCAGTCGGTCCCAGAGTACCATAAACTAAGCCCGAACGCCTGGGGCCTTGCCGCGGATTCCTCGCGTGTGGTGAAGAGCTCGCCGATTAAGCTGTCACCATCGTTCTTTCTGACTTTGCCGAGCGACTCGATCCACTATTCGATGGAGCGCTCCATCGACCTTGCAGTTGGGACTTGGGGTGCAAAGTGCGTTGTCGCCGTGGCTGACAGGGTGGACAGAGCAGTCCACCTCTTTGCTGCCGATGGTGAATACCAAGCAACCATTTTCGGAGGAGGTCGGGATACGAGCAACTTTGATGGAATATTCTCGGTCGCCCTCTCTCATGGACGGCTTGGCATCGGCGACCTAGTCAAGCGAGGAGTCTGGTTGGTCGACGAAAATGGGAATATTCGGTTCGTCCCCCTCCCAAGTCCTGTGGCTCCCGAACCGCGTCGATTCGCATTTGCCCTTGGAAAGGCGGCGCTTTATGAGCTCTGGCCAGGGCAAAATGGAAAGTCCAGCGCACATTGGCCGGATCTTGGAATCCCAACGGTGCGGATCGTCTCGCTCGAGGGGGCAGGTGCTGGTGGCTTTGGAAGCCTCAGACCGTTTCCCGGGCGAGCTTTCACAGGGGCGCTGAATGTTGGGAGACTCAAGCTGTATCGTGACACCCTTTGGCTTGGAGATGCCGCCTCGGCAACAGTGGTCGCGTATCCGCTCGAGGGTGCTCCCCAGTCTGAGGCTCCCCGTCAGCTACACCTCCCAATCTTTCGCAGTCCACGGGCGGCGTTGGAACTCCATGGGCCGGCTCAGGATGATGCTGAAGCCTTGGTAGAGTATCAACTCTTGACATTTGTGATGGCACCCGGGGGCGAATTCTTCACCATCCAAGCAACCTCCTACCCTGAATACTCACCGGCCGGCGCATCATTCGTACCCGAAGTGGTCGTTGCGGCTGTGAGTGCTGACGGCAAACTGATCGGGACTTACGAACTCGGTGCGCGCCCAGTGGCTCTTGCGGTTACCCGAGCCTTTGTGTTCGCCATTGTGGCGGATTCGGGGCGGGGGCGAACCCGTGTGGTCGCGTTTCCAAATCCTCTTTCAGAAACCTCTCTTCTCGGAGTCAGAACGCATGATGAGAGCTGCGATCCCTAGCGCGGCGCGCTCAGGCTGGCTTGTTCCGGGGCTATTGGTGATTGCCATCGGACAAGGCGCGTTGCTTGCCCTGCTATCACTGTGGGGGTCTGAGGGCGATGCTACGAACTCACCTACGATAGGATCAGTGCCAGATTTGCTCGTGCGAGAGGCGGGCGCCTCCCGGACCAACCCTCTGACAAGCTATGGAGCAGGGTCATGTAGGCTGCTGATTGTCTATTCCCCAACGTGTGGCGCCAGTCTTACCGCGGCCCGTCGCTGGCACCAGGATCTCGCGAGATCGACGGACAACCGCGTGGCGCCACCGGGCTGGACAGTCGCTTGGCTATCCGTGGAGGATTCTGTTCCTTCCAGTGGCTTCCTGCCCGACGGATTCCCGCTGCCTAGGCTCTACTCGTCTGGCGCAGGGGCTGTTTACGAGAGTCTTGGCATCGGGGAATATCCAGCCTACTTGCTCCTCGACCGTGCGGGCACAATATTGTCTGCCGGCTTGGGCGCTCCGCTTTACTCCCTTGAATCGTACCGAGCAGACTGCACGATTCAATCCGCAAAGGATGCACGAGATGGGGTTTAATCTGGCCATTCGTCCTCGTGGCAGGCTTGTGTCCTCAGCTGCGTTGCTGAGCGCTCTTGTCCCTGCGATGGTGCGAGCCCAAGCCGCAACGCGACTTGGGCCCCCAACGGTTGTTGCTCTTGAAGTACCCTATGCCGGGCAAGCCTTTGGCGAACTAAAGGACGGGCGCCTGCTTGTACTCGGCGTCGGTGAGGTAATCATCATCGACCCAGCGGCAGGTACAAAACGGGAGCTTGGCCGTCAAGGTGAGGGGCCGGGGGAATATCGCCAACCTGCGGCAGCGCGGGTTCTACAGGACGGTCGAATGGTGGTGCTCGACAGAGGCACGGCACGACTTACGACTTGGCACCCCGATGGTGGACTAGATACAACTGTGTCGGTTCCCGTATTCGCCGCATTGAACTTTGCCGTGGATCTCGACGCGCAAGGCCGAGTCTACTGGGGGGATATCCCACCTGAAGGGCGGCAGTTCCTTGGCCCAGGGGACCGTGCGGGCCGACACGCGGACTCCACCTGGATCTACCGGCTGAAGCCTCCGGGACGTGCCTTCGACACGGTGGCCTCAATTGTTCACCGATCGGCGGCGTGGATTGGATCGGTGTACCGCTTGCCCGTACGATTTGGCGCCCATGATGAGTGGGGCGCCCTGCCCGATGGATCGCTCTGGATTGCCCGGGCCGGTCAGAATCGCGTCGACCGCAAGGCGCCCGATGGGCCCTGGCGCCTGGGCGCACCGTTGGCTTGGCGACCGGTCCGAACCACCCGAGCGGATGAGCGCCGGATCCCCGACCTCTCCACGCCGGAACGCGGTGACAGCACCTTTCATCCGATGGCTCGAGTCAAGCCGCCCTTTGACTATGCGATCGCCGACGACGCCGGCGAAGTCTGGACACATGTGGTGCAGCCGAATGGGTACACGCAGGAACTGTTCGCGGTGTTCCCTGCGTTCGGAGCTTCGACATCGAGAATGGCGCTGCCGAAGGGTCGCCGCATCGTCCGGCTCTCCGCCGCGTGGGTCTACGCTCTCGTCGAGGATGCCGACGGGGGATGGACCTTGGAGCGATATAGTCGCCCAGCAATTCGATAGTCTCTGCCGGCGTCGAAACGCCATACGCACTTGTGCCGAGCATTGGCGGAGAGGCTGGGTGCTTTAGGGCCGCCTCAGAGCGGAGTCGGTTCGGATGTAGCCTCTGACATGTCCCACAACACCCTACAAGATCGGCCAAGTGCTCCCTCAGCCCCTCCGAATGAGTCCCCAAACAAGTATCTGAACCCACGGGCCGAATAGATTCGGCCCCTGCGGGGGTTGATCGGTTCGACAAGGGGGCGCACAGGAGTGCGCCCCCAACGTGCGCCCCCAACAGGCGCCCCCGACAGCGATTCCCCCCAGCCCCATTCCCTATTCCCCATTCCCCGCCTTTCTCACCACCATCAGCTCCACACTTGGACTCTCCAGCACAATCCGGTTCAGCACCCACTCCACCGGATAAAGCACCGCCCCCAGCAACCACCCCAGCGGCTCCGCGAGCATGGCGGGCGCCACCATCGCCGTCCACAACCACTTGGGCCAGCGGCCCCGGGTATCCGTGGGGTAATTCATGATCACGAACATCGGCGTCCGCTCCACCACCTCAAGCCCCGCCGCCCTGACATTCGCCTCCGACTCGGCCAGCGGCCGGCTGGCCTGGTGCGCCACCCGGATCGTTGCCTGTCGCACGAAATTGTCCGACCACAGGAAATAGCCACCCGGCTTGAGCAGCCGGGACACATTCCGGAACGCCTGGGCAAACTGACCGTCGTCTACGATATGAAAGAAGATGTCGAACGCGCTGATCACATCGAACGAGCCAGGCTCAAGCTCGTTCCCCTCCAGCGGCAGCCCGATATCAGCTCGAAGGAAGCGAGCATCCGGATGCTGCACGCCAAGCCGGTCTACCACCACCTGGGTCAGATCCAGGCCGGTAATGTCGCGGACCCCACGCTCCTTCCACCGGTCAACGTAGAACCCCGTCCCCGAGCCGATGTCCAACACCCGGGCCTTGGCCCAATCGACCTGGAGCCCATCGGTAACCCGCTTGAATACCGGGATCCGCGCCTTGTACAGCCACTCGTTGTAGCGACGTCCCAGCCGTAAATAACCAACCCCGGCCAGCGAAAAGTGCTCGCCGAGCCGGGATTCCCAGTACTGCCGGTTATGGAATTCGGAATCGCTCAACTAATCGCCTCACGTACTTCGGCCGCGGCGGCAATCGCCATGTCCACATCTCGGCTCAGGGCGCGCGCCTGCTGGGTGGCCTGGGTCAGGTCCCCAATGACAGCGCCGACGCCAGCCGAGCGGAGCCGCAACAGGTCAAAGCGTAGGTTCTGCATGGCCAGGACGTTCGACTCGACCCGGTCGGCAATTCCCTGCCGCCGCGAGGCCAAGTCGCTGGCGGTGGCCATCTGCTTCTGGAGCATCGCCATTCGGCGGTCGCGCTCCTCGCCTTCGGGTACGCGCTTGCCCTCCTCCAGCTGCTGCTCGATTCGCTCTACGCTCTCAATGCCGAAGCCCTGGTCCATGTCGTGGAGCGCCCGCGCCATGTCCACCGCCTTCTGGTACAACCCCTCGGTGGTGGCCACGATGTCGGTGTCCTTGAGCATCTCTCGGTCGCCAGGGGAAAGTCGTTGCACCAACGACAGGATCGCAGCCCGATCGGTGTGCACCTGCTTGACCGCCTCGTGATGCTTGCCGAATTCGTTGGCGGCCGGCAGCGGGATCGACTTCCGTCCGATCACCGCCTTGGCGCCGGGTGCCTGAATGGCGTCCGGTGCAGGGGGACGATTGAGGACGTCTCGCCATGAGTAGCCTGCCTGCCACAGCGCGGCATATCCCTTGAGGAGCGGAAAGCCCATGCCGGCCGCCACGAACAGGAACCATGGCGGGTTGCCGAGGCCGGTGGCCATATTCACCAGGAAGCAACCGCCGGTCACCGCCGCCCACCGGGCAAACTGCGCCCGGACCTTCTGGACAATGACTGGCTCGCCGGTATCGCTGACGGCCGGCTCATCATTCTCGCTGCGCCTTACCCAGCGTCCCTCGTCATTGCGCACCCACTGACCGCCCAGCGCCCGGGAGGGCCGTGCACCGGCGCCGCCCAGGGCACCTCCGGGCGAACGCGGTTGCAGGCCACCAGGACTGCGTCGGGCAAGCCCGCCGGCCCCGCCCGCGCGGCTACGATCACTTGCCGCCCGCCGTGCCCGCGCCGCCGCGGTGGCACCCGCCGAAGGAGCTCGGGTGCCGGTGGCCGACATGTTGGGCCGGTACCCGGTGACCGTCCGGCTCTCGAGCGCCCGCCGGAGCTGGTCGGCGGTGGACCACCGGTGCTCCGGATCCTTTTCCAGGCAGCGGCTTACCGCCAGCGAAAGATCTTCTGGAATGTCCCGATGGATCTCATGCAACACCGGCGCCGGCTCGGTGATCTGCTTCATCAGGATGCCGGCCACCGTGGGAGCGGTAAAGGGCAGCTCGCCAGTCAGCATCTGGTAGGTCACGACCCCGAGGCTGTACACGTCGGAGCGGCCGTCGACATCGCGCTCCCCGGCGGCCTGCTCCGGGCTCATGTACGATGGAGTGCCGATTGCCACGCCCACGCCTGTGAGGGTGGCGCCGGAGCCGGCGGAAAGCGCTTTGGCGATGCCGAAGTCGGTCACCATGACCCGGCCGCGGGTGCCTTCAAGCAGGATGTTGTCGGGCTTGATGTCGCGGTGGATGACCGAGACGGCGTGGGCGGCGCTCAGCGCGTCGGCGGTTTCCTTCATGATCCGTCGGGCCTCTTCGGCCGGCAGCTTGCCGCGGCGGCGGATCCGGCCGCCCAGCGACTCGCCCTCGACCAGGCCCATGACGAAATAGACCAGGCCGTTGCCCTCACCGACGTCGTGGATCGGCACGATATGCGGATGCTGCAGTCGTGCAGCGGTCTGCGCCTCGCGGGTAAACCGTTCGCGGATTTCTTTCTGGAAGGCGAGTTCGGGAGGCAGGACCTTGATGGCCACCCGCCGGTGCAACCGCTCGTCGCGGGCCCGGTACACCACCCCCATGCCACCCCGCCCGATCTCACCCTCGATCGTATACGTCTCGCCAAGCGCTTCCTTCAGGCGCTGAACGAGCGGCTTGTCCATCGAATCGGTCATTCGTGGGCCTGAAAAAGGATGGGTCGCAAAGGGGACACTGGAACCCTTCAATTTGGGTCATTCGGGCCGTCTCGGCAACTGCAAGCCGCTGCAACCCGTTCCCCTACGGAGGACACGCCGACAAGATTCGCCCAAAGCCGTCCCGGAGTTGGCACCCCTGCCAATCTGGCGGCAGGTGTGGGTAGGACTGCCATAATGGTCGTCTCCATCTGCGTGGCCGCCTCCCCTTGCCGAGCGCTGATCCCGAGCAAACCATTGTAGCTAGGCGCTATCTTGAGATGGGACCGGGGTGGCACAGCTGATGCCCTTAAGGACTGATCACCCGAACGACGCTGTCATCGTGGCTACGGCCACCAAGGAGTCTTGCATGAGTGAACCCCTGACACTGCCTGTCCTCCCGCTGCGGGATGTTGTCCTCTTCCCCGGAGTCACCGCGCCGATCGGCGCTGGTCGCCCTGCTACTCTCCGCGCCATCGAAGCGGCGCTCGCCACCCCTGACAAACTGGTCTTTGCTGTCTCCCAGCGGGAGAACCTCGAAGACGTCACCACCGAAGGGCTCTACGCCATCGGCACCATTGCCCGGATCGGCCAGCTCCAGCGTGGCCTGGGCGGCATGCAGCTGTTGCTCCATGGCGAGCGCCGCGGCATGGCGATCCATCTGAGCGAAAAGGAAGGGTTCCTCCAGGCCATCGTACGCGAAGCGGAGGAGATGCCGCCCCTGGAGCCCGAGGATCCCGCCTTCGTGGCGCTGTACCGTGAGGTCCGTCAGCGCGCCGCCGAGCTGGGCCAGAAGTCCGGGTTGCCGGAGGAAGTGGTGCAGCAGGTGCTGAGCGGAGTCACCGAGGCCGGCCGGTTTGCCGATCTGGTGGCCGGCTATATCGACATCCAGCCGGCCCAGCGCCAGGCCTTGCTCGAAACGCTGTCGGTCGAGGAGCGGATGCGCCGGATCCTGGTGCATGTCCAGCGCCAGATCGCGGTGCTGGATGCCCAGGAGGATATCAAGAGCTCCGTCCAGGAAGAGCTGGGCGAGCGGCAGCGCGAAATCTTCCTGCGCGAGCAGATGAAGCAGATCCGGCGCGAGCTCGGTGAGGACGAGGACGCTGACGAACTGGAGGAACTGCGGGCCAAGCTCGACCTGCTCGACCTGCCGGACGAGGCCCGCAAGGAAGTCGATCGCGAATTCGGCCGGCTGAGCAGGATCGGCCGCGAGTCGATGGAGACCCAGGTCATCCGCACCTACCTGGAAACGATCGCCGAGCTGCCCTGGAACGAGCGCAGCTCGGAGCACCTGGACCTCAAGCAGGCCCAGGATATCCTCGAGGCCGACCACTACGCCCTGGGTGACGTCAAGGACCGGGTGCTCGAGTTCCTGGCGGTGCGGCAGCTGCGGGCGGCGACGGACAAGGCGAACCGGGCGGACAAGGCGGATGCTGAGTCTGTGCCCGGTGATGGGGAGCCGGAGGACCGGGCCGCGCGGACCTTCCGCGAGTACGCGGAGGAGCATGGGCTGCCGGTTCCGCCCAAGACCCCGATCCCGGGCAACGACGACGACAAGACCAAGGGCCCGATTCTGCTCTTCGTCGGTCCCCCAGGCGTCGGCAAGACCTCGGTGGCCAAGAGCATTGCCCGGTCGATGGGGCGCGAATACGTCCGTATTTCGCTCGGTGGCGCCCGCGATGAGGCCGATATCCGCGGCCACCGCCGAACCTATGTCGGCGCCATGCCGGGCCGGATCATCCAGGGGCTCAAGCAGGCCGGCACCAAGAACCCCGTCTTCCTGCTCGATGAAGTGGACAAGCTCGGCGTCTCCTTCCAGGGCGACCCGGCCAGCGCCCTGCTCGAGGTGCTCGATCCGGCGCAGAACGATTCGTTCACCGATCACTATCTCGGGGTCCCGTTCGACCTGAGCGAGGTGCTCTTCATTGCCACGGCCAACTTCCTCCAGAACATTCCCGGCCCGCTGCTCGACCGGATGGAGGTGGTGGAGTTCAGCGGCTACACCGCTGTCGAAAAGAACGTCATTGCCCGGAAGTACCTGATCCCGCGCCAGTTCGAGGAGAACGGGGTAACGCCGGTCCAGCTCGAGATCAACGACGCGGCGCTGGACGAGGTGATCGGCGGCTACACCCGGGAATCGGGCGTGCGCCAGCTCGAGCGCGAGCTCGGCAAGCTGGCCCGCAAGGTGGCGCGCAAGCTGGCCGCCAAGGAAACCGAGCACGTGGCCGTGGACGAAACCACGGTGCGCGACCTCCTGGGCCGTCCCAAGGTCCACCCCGAGAAGGCCCTGCTCCAGGACCAGGTCGGGGTGGCCACCGGGATGTTCTACACCCCGGTCGGTGGCGACATCATGTTCGTCGAGGCCTCGACCACCCGCGGCAAGGGCGAGCTGGTGCTGACCGGCCAACTCGGCGACGTGATGAAGGAGTCGGCGCGCGCCGCCCTGACCTACGCCCGGTCCCACGCGGCGGGACTGCGGATTCCCGATGAAGCGTTCGATCGCGACGTCCACATCCATGTGCCGGCCGGTGCCATTCCGAAGGATGGCCCGTCGGCCGGTGTCACGATGGCGACGGCGATGGTGTCGGCGCTCTCCGGCCGGCCGGCGCGCTACGACGTCGCCATGACCGGTGAGATTACGCTGCGCGGCCGGGTACTGCCGATCGGCGGGCTCAAGGAGAAGATTCTGGGGGCGGTGCGGGCGGGGATCTTCACGATCCTGATTCCAAAGGAAAACGAGCCCGACCTCGAGGACCTGCCGGAGGAGACTCGCAAGTTGCTGACGGTGCACCCGGTGCAGGAACTGGGCGAGGTGCTGGCCCTGACCCTGCGCGGGGCGTCATTCCGCGAGGGGCGGCTGCTCTTCGGCGAGGAAAGCCCGCGGGATGTGGCGCCGCTTTCACAGGGGTTCAGGCACTAGGGGTGGGGAGTAAGTGGTCACAGGTACGAGGACAAAAGAAGGGAGATGCGAGCGCAGGTTGCTCGGATCTCCCTTTCTGCTCCTTGCTCCCCTCCGCCCACTCGCTCTCACCGCTTACCTCTTACCGCTCACCTTCTAGCCCAGCGCCCGCATCGCCAGCAGTGCCGCCGATACCAGGGTCGGCGCGGTGCCCCAGTGTCCGTCCACCTGATCGCCATCGCGGCTCGCCAGCAGTGCGCTACGGCCATCGACCGCCAGGATGACCGGCTGGCCAGGCCAATCGGCACCGACACTGATTTCAGCGACCTGCGCAAAGGGCAGCGACACCGCTCCAGTGCTCCAAAGCGACAGTGCCACCCCGGCCCCCGCCGCCCGGCGCAGTGCCGGAGTCAGCACGGGGTAGGCGTCGGCTGGGGCCAGCAGGTGCACCGACTCCCTGGCGCGCGCGGTCTCGTGGGAAATCAACTGCAGCGCCCCGCGAGCGTTGCTGACCGCCACCAGCGTTGGCGATGCCGGTACGCTGATCTGCTCCAGGGTGGCGCTCAAGGTGTCCAGCGCCGCCCCGTGACCGTCCATGATCCGGGCCAGCAGTGCCGTCGGCGGCTCGGGACGATACCGCTTGGGCTTCCCCTCCTCGGAGCGCGCCGCACCCTTGCCCACCAGTCCCTCAAGGGCCGCATAGGCATTGGCCCGCGCCAGGCCGGCGGTGCGCGCTATGGCATAGCCGGTGCCGGGCCCGCCGGTCAGCAGCACCTCGTAGATCAGGCTTTCCGTGGGCGTGAAGCCAAAGGGGGTGAGGTCGAGGTGTGGGGCAGACATCAGGGGGATTTGCCAGGTCTCAGGTACCAGGTATCAGGAGCCTGGTGTCTCCTGCCCGATACCCAATACCCGGTACTCGATACCAGATACCTGACACCCGATACCCGATACCCGATACCCCTCATACCGTCTCCACCTTCAACCCGATCAACCGGGCAATCAGCGCCAACCGGAAGGTGACATCCACCGCACGGCCCTCGGGGCTCTTGACCTCGTCCTGGAGCGGATAGGTGTGGTAGCTGAGCTTGTGGCCCGCCTTGGGGCTGACCCGGAGGTTGTGCGGGTGCCAGACCCCATGCGCATCGCACTCCGAGAACATCCGCGCCAGCACCTTGGTGGCGGTGGGTGAGGCGCTCACGGAGCCGATCCGCGCCAGCAGCTCGATGAAGTGGAGCGCCAACGGAATGTCCTTGGCGTGGCCCCTGGCGTCGGCCACGATCGGGCAGCCCAGGAGCACGGTGTCGGATTTGAGGGTCTTCTTGCCGATCGGGATGTTGAAGCTCTTCTTGGGCGCCGCCATGCCAAGGTACTGGCCCAGCCGCTCGGTAAAGCCGGCCCGCTCGCGCTGGAGGTTGGGCATCGCCGCCACCATCGCCAGGGTGTACCAGGTCGGCGGATGGGCGTCGGGGTGGAGGATGGTGCTCTTCCCCGCCTTGGTGAGGGGCTTTTCGGCCAGCTCGCTGCGGAGGAAGGTGGAGATGGCGCTGGCAATCTTGTGGGCGGAGCCGCGGATCCGGGGGTCTTCCATGTAGCCGGCCTCGGCCAGCGCAGTCGTGGCGGCCTCGCGCAGGTAATCGCGGAACCAGTCTGCCGTGGCCGGGCTGGCCTTGGCATTCTTCTGGTACTCGAAGAGCAGGCCCGGGTCTTCGTCACGTGAGAGGATCCGGAACAGTACGCGGTCGGCCAGCTTGAACGGCCGGCCATCTCGCGGGAATCCCAGCTGGAGCAGGCGCCGGTACTGGGGAATGGTGCCAACATCCTTGATGCCGGCCGCCGAAGAGGCGGCCAGACCCAGGAGGTTGCCGCCCCAGATGCCGGTGTCCTTCTGCTTCTTGGTAACCGCCGTCGCCCCGCGCGAGGTGACCACCGACTGGGCGGCCTGCTGGAGCAATTCAATGCTGGTGGTGCCTTCGGGAGCCAGGTCGGACAGGGCCCGGTATCGAATCGCGTCCCCGCCATGCTGGACCAGCCAGGTCAGCGGGATCCGGTGTTGTGTGGGCAGTTCCAGTGTCGCCCCCTGAGTCGGGGTGGTGGTGGACCTTCGAATGCGGAGGAAGATAGTCGGTTATGGAGAGGAGTACCAGTTGGTACTACGGAAGCGGGGAATGGGGAATCGGGAATTGGGAATAGAGGCGACGGCGCATGGATGAGGACCGAATCCGCCGGAATCACACTCCTTTCAGTTCCCCCCGAGCGGATTGGCGAACTCAAGTCTCGGCCACCACGACCCCCATTCCCTATTCCCTGATCCCCATTCCCCGCCCCCCACACCTCACCAACCGCACCGCAGCCCGGGCGCCTGCACCGCCCTCGCTGGTCAGCACCAGGGTCGAGTCGTTCCACCAGTCCACCGCCTCGCCCTGGATCTCGAGTCCGACGATATCGCACCGATTCGGCGTTGGCCCTGGAGTCAAGCGGCCGTCCGGGGCGCGGGAGAAAAAGTAGAGATCCCGGTAGGTCCGGATCACCACGGTACGCTGGTCCGGGGAGATGGCAGCGCCGGTAACCGCTTGCCCGGCGGCGAGGTGGGGGCGGATCGGGAGGGTGTCCACCAGCTCGGCCGTGGTGGCCCTTCCGCTCCAGGCCTTCGCGGGAATCCGATAGAGGAAGATTCCCTCACTGCGGCCCTTGGACACCAGCCAGACCGTACTCGAGTCATCGACGAAAAGCGCCTCGACATCTCGTGGTCTATCCGGGTAACGGACCACCAGGGAGTCGGCTTCGTCAAAGAGCCCATCGGTTACTCCTGGATCCGGTTCCCGGAACCGATAGATGGTCACGTCGTTGCGGTGTTCCGCGTTGTCTCCCACGTCTCCGATATAGAGGCAGGTGCCGGCGGGGCAGGGCCCGAGGCCGATGTCCTCCCAGTCGACATTCTGCCCGCTGCGAAACCGCCATCGGCTTCGGGCGGCCCCACTCGGGTCGGAGGCGAAGATGTGGGCCAGGTTGCCAGCGTCGTTGTGGGTCCAGAAGATGCCGGGATACTGCTGGCTGGTCGCCACGCCGCTGCTCTCGACCAGCGCCGACTCCTTGAATTCGGCGGCGCTTTCTACCGTGACCGGAGTGCCGGTGACCCAGGGGCCCTCCGCCGGGTTGGCAGGCGTGCATCCGAGGTGCACCGTAGTGCCCAGGAGGATCGCGGCCAGGTTGCGCCGGGTCATCGGCACTCAACGATCTCCGGCTGGCGGGAGACCCAGCACGAGCAGCATCCCTGGCTGGTCGCTGCTCCAGCTTGGCGGTCGGACCGTTGCGGCGTTGGCCAGGCTGGGCCAGCCACCCATCCCGAGCGGCAGCGCCAGGTACTGCCGGCCGTCGGGAGCCAGATAGGTCATCGGGGCTCCCATCGAGCCGGACGGCAGGCGATAGCGCCACCGTTCCCGGCCGTTCAGGGCGTCCACGGCCTTGAGCCAGCCATCAGTGGTGGCGTAGAAGACCAGTCCCGAAGCGGTGACGAGCACGCCGCCCAGAAGGGGGTACGGTTCGCCGACTTCCCAACGGATGGCGCCCACCGCGGGGTCCCAGGCAATCAGGCGTCCCAGTGACGCGCCGGGCCCAGGCAGGAGCTTCCAGCTGGCGCCGAGGTACGGCTGGCCCGCCACCAGGACCGGCAGGGTGGTGGTGACATCCATGCAGAGGTTCATCAGCGGGGCGTACAGGAGGCCAGTGCTGGGGCTGAACGCCGAGGCGGCACTCCCCTTGATCCCCACCGTGGCGGGGCAGATGCCGCGGGTCGTTCCGTTTGCCGGGGGGAGGTATCGCGGCGCCTTGGTCGGGACCCCGCTGTTGGGGTCGACACTCGAGACCCAGTTGACCGGCCCCGCCCGTTCCACCACCAGCAGCCGACCGGTCTGCCGGTCGAGGGTATAGGCGAAACCGTTGCGGCCGACGTGCACCACGGTTGCCACTGGCTGCCCGTCGATTCGCAAATCGGCCAGGATGTTCTCACCCTCCGCGCCATACCCCCAGGCGTCTCCAGTGGTAGTCTGGAATCCCCAGCGGAGTTGGCCCGTGGCCAGGTCGCGCGCCAGGATGGAGGCGGTCCACTTGTTGTCACCTGGACGGGGCGAGGCATTCCACGGTGCTGGTGCCCCCGTACCATGGAAGACCATCTTCAGGATCGGGTCCCAGGTGAGCCAGCCGTCGACTGTTCCACCGCCCTGGCGCCACGCCTCGGGCGGCCAAGTGGATTGACCGAGCCCGCGGTGGGACGCTGCGGCGGCGCCCGCCAGCACATCGGTGTCGGGGCCGGTGGTGTAGGCTCGCCAGAGCAGTTTGCCGTTGTCCGCCTGGTAGGCGGTCAGGTATCCGCGGACGCCGTACTCCGAACCGGCCATGCCGATCAGGACGAGGTCGCCTGCGACCAGCGGCACGCTTGAGATCGTGGCGCCGAGCCGGGGGTCGGCGTTGCGCACCCGCCAGATTTCTCGGCCGGTGGTGGCATTGAGTGCGGCCAGGTAGCCGGGGAGGATCGGGACATAGACGATCCCTTTCGGGTGCCAGGCCAGGCCCCGGGCGCCATCGCCGCGCGCGGCGGTTGGCCGGGCCGCACGGCCGACCGGTGGCTGGTAGGTCCAGAGTACGGTGCCCGGGCGCTTGAGGTCGAGTGCCACGACCCGATTGGGGAACGGGGTGTGGAGGTACATCACCTGCCGTACCACCAGCGGACCGCCTTCCCAGCCACCGGGCACCGGGCCGGCAAACCGCCACACCTCCTGGAGTTGGTCGACGTTGGCCGGGGTGATCTGGTCGAGCGGACTGAACCGGGTGCCGGCCGGGTCGAGCAGGGCGGTGGGCCACTCACCTGCCAGCGGCGAGGCAGCGGGAGCCGGCATGGGCCTGGCGGGTCGTTGGGCCGCCACCGAGGGCACGCCGAGTCCCACCAGCCCCAGGAGGACGAGGGGGAATACTCTCGTTTGGAGACCGACACCACAGTGCGTGGAGCGGGGAGAAAGTCGTCGAGGCCACGCAGGTTGCATCGGGGGAATCATGGTGGGACGCCGATACGGCGCAAGGTTGGCGGGGTGGCGACGGGCAACCTTGCGCCACTGCCACATCGGACTACGATTCGAGTCGTCGCGGTCTGTTGTGGGATCAGAGCGGCCGTCCGGCACCTTTTCACCACACTTCCTCCAACGCTGGCCCTCATGAAGATTTCGATCGAATTCTGCGTCATCTGAAACTACGAACCCCGCGCTGTCGGTCTGGCAGCAGAGCTGCGTTCGGAGTTCCCCGGGACCGAGGTGGAGATGATTCCCTCGAGTGGCGGGGTGTTTGAAGTGATCGCCGACGGCCAATCGGTGTATTCCAAGAAGGCCCTCAAGCGTCACGCCCAACCGGGCGAAGTCGTTGCGATCCTCCGGGCGGATGCGAGCTGAGCGGCCGCCCCCTCGTCCCGCCCGAGCTGTTGCCGCGCGGATAGGAGCACCCGTGACCGAGCTTCCCGGCCGCGCGACGGCGCGCCCGGGGCCCGCCTGATGCGGGTCGCCATTTCCACCGGCGGGGGCGATGCCCCCGGGCTCAATGCCGTCATCCGGGCCATCGTCCTGTCCTGCCACCAGCGGGGCTGGGAAACCTATGGCATCCGCCGTGGGTATGACGGGCTCTACCCCGCCGACAGCACCCTGGTGTCTGCCATTTCCACCCCCGCGTTCCCGGCCGACCGCCGCAGCGGGAGCAACAGCGGGGGATTGATCCCCCTCGATCCCGAGCGGGTGCGGGGGATCACCCACCTGGGCGGCACTATCCTGGGCACGACCAATCGGGGCAATCCGTTCCGATGGCCCGCCATTCAGCCCGACGGCTCCACGGTGGAGCTCGACCGGTCCGATGAACTGGTGGCCTCGTTCCACCAGCATGGCTTCGATGCCCTGATCGCCATCGGGGGCGACGGCAGTCTTTCGATCGCGAATCGGCTGTGGCAAAAGGGGATTCCGCTGGTCGGGGTGCCCAAGACCATCGACAACGATGTCTGGGGGACGGAATCAACCTTCGGATTTGACACGGCGGTGGCCACCGCCACCGACGCCATCGACAAGGTGCACTCCACCGCCGAGAGCCACGATCGGGTCATGGTGGTGGAGTTGATGGGGCGGCATGCCGGTTGGATTGCCCTGCACAGCGGCCTCTCCGGCAGCGCCGACGTGATCCTGATCCCCGAGATCCCCTTCGATATCGAGAGTGTCTGCGCCAAGATTCGGGAGCGCGAGGCGCGCGGCCGGATGTTCTCGATCGTGGCAGTGGCGGAGGGTGCCCGGCCGGTCGATGGCACCACGGTGCTGCGGGAGTCGGCCGGCGCCGGGACCGTTGATCGGCTGGGTGGGATCGGTGCCATCGTGGCCCAGGCGATCGCCGAACGGACCGGCAAGGAAACCCGCAGCCTGGTCCTTGGGCACCTGCAACGCGGGGGCTCGCCGACCACCTTTGACCGGCTGCTCGGCCTGCGCTTCGGCTCCCACGCCGTCCGGAGTGTGGCCGACAAGGCGTTTGGCCATGTGGTGGTCTCCCAGCCGCCGCTGGTCACCCGAATCCCCCTGGCCGAGGTGGTAGGACGCACCAAGCTGGTGCCCCTCGACAGTGGCATCATCCTGACGGCCCGCAACCTCGGCGTCAGCCTCGGCGATTGATCGTGGCGTCGTCGATCACGATGGAAAGGAGCACCCCATGGCTCGGTTGGACGTGGCACTGACCGATTCGGAAATCAACGCCCAGTTGGCGTTCCTGCCGGCGTGGCGGTTTGCCGACGGGGCAATCCGGCGAACCTACAAGACCGATGGTTGGCGCGGCTCGATGCTGGTGGCCAACGCGATCGCCTTCATCTGCGAAGCGGCCGACCACCACGCCGATCTGGCAGTGACCTGGCCGTCGGTGTCGGTAGCGCTGTCGACCCACAGCGCCAAGGGGATTACCGGCAAGGACTTCGAGGTGGCGGGGTTGATCGAAACACAGGTCATGTGGAAGCCGGGGGAGGGCAGTGACCTGACCGGCCCGAGCAAACCGTTCGTGCGAGGAGAAAGCTGATCCGCAGATTTCGCAGATGACGCAGATTGGTCGTCGTGCCCGGCGCTCTCCGTTGCGGGAGGAGATCGATACTTTGTGGTTCCCCCCACCTCTCCTCCAATTCCCAGTGGGGTGTTTGCCCACCGCATTGATCGATTGGTACCTCAGATTGAGTGGCATCAAGTCCGATGGCGTGCTCGAGTCAATCCAGACACGCCACGGGATCAATCGGCGGCATCTGCGAAATCTGCGGATTAAATCGGCTGGAAATCAGCCCCGGAGACCGAGCCCAATCCGATAGCCCGCCGACTGCCCCACGCTTTCCTCCACCTCGAGCTGCAGTTCTGCCACCGTCGCCAACCCCTCGGCGGAGAGCGCCGCTCCCACCCGACGTGCCAGGTATTCCGCCAGCAGTTCCGCGGTGGTGTCGGTCACCGGAACCAGTGCCACGTGGGCGCTCGGGAAGGTGAACCGATGCGCCCCCCGATAGATCACGACCAATAGCTCCCCTTCATCGCGAAATTCCAGCTTCGCGTTTCGGCTGGGCAGCAACACCCGGTGATCGACCGCCGCGATCAGCGGCTTGACGATCTGCTTGATCACCCCAAAGTCCACCACGAAGCCGCTCGCCATGTCCACCGAGCCCGACACCGTGACCCCGACCCGATAGTTGTGGCCATGGAGCGACTCACACTGGTGGCCCGCCAGCGTAATGAAATGCGCGGCCGAAAAGGTCAGGTACTCCTTGGCCACGGTCACACTGAAGGAATTGTTCACGGCAGTTCCGGATAGGGGCGGTCGCAGGGCCCAACGCCCGGGGATCGGGCCGGCGTGGAAAGATAAGGGGTCCAGAATCTGTCCACTGAGTGTCCGTGAAAGTAGACACTTTGTGAGACGAAGTGAAAGCGCGTTTTTGTAAGCTGTTGTCGAACAACAGATTGCAAAAATGGCACGAGGGTCGCTTTGGTGTGAGCTGCGCGTCAACCTGCAACCCACTCCGGAGGTGTTCCATGACTGCCCAACGTTTCGCCGGCCTCGTCGTGCCCGCCATGATGCTCATCCTGGTGGCGGCTCCGGCCGCTGCCCAGGACGTGCGAGCGGAAGTCCAGATTCGCACCGGGCCGGTCCTGGGCCGTATCCTGATTGGCGAGCGGCGTCCCGAGCGGCGGGAGCGCGTGATGGTGGTTGAGCGGGATCGCCGGCCTGGGGAACGCATCGTGGTGGAACGCCGCGACACCCGACGGGTCACCATCGTGGAGGACTTCCGGGCCAACACCCAGCGCTCCCATGCTCGGCATGACAATCGGCACGTTGCCGCCTGGTGGGAGCCCCGGTCCGACCAGTACGGGTTTCAGCGCTGGCGGTCGGGGCTCCAACCGGTGACGCTCTGCGAGCACGGCGACAAGTTCTACGTCCTCGGCGATCGCTACGGCGATGACCACGACCGAGGATGGCGGCGTGACCGGAACTGAACCGCAGGCAGGGCCGCGGTCAGAGCAGGGGGATCGGGAGGCCGGCGCTCCGGCCTTCCGACTCTCGCTTCGGCCGACCATCTTCCAGCCATGCTTTCAACCGCCATCCTCGCCCTCAGCCTTGCCGCCTCCCCGGTAAGGTGTACCCAGGCGCCCCAGGGCAGCGTCACCCCCCGCATTCCGGTGGCCTCCGACAGCCTGCCGATCCTGTACAGCCATGGGAAGACCTGGGGTGAGTTCCTGGAGGCCGCCAAGTCGCGCCGCCAGACCTGGCTGGACAATTACGAGAACGGCGTGCCCGCGGCCGATCAGGTGGCCCGGGCCAGCGCGATCCCTGGCCGGTGGCGGTTCCTGGTGGTGGCCGAGGACTGGTGTGGCGACTCTGCCAACACGATTCCCTATCTGGTGCGATTGGTAGAGCAGGTCCCCACCTTGGAGCTCCGGATCATCAACTCGTCGGTCGGGGGCGGCGTCATGCAGTCGCACCAGACCGAGGATGGTCGGGGCGCCACGCCGACGGTGGTGGTGCTCGACGAGGCTGGCCAGGAGCGGGGCTGCTGGGTGGAACGTCCCTACGCGCTGCGGAAGGTCGTGGCCGACCTCAAGGCCGGGATTACCACCGGCAACCAGGTCGAGGTGATCACCGCCTGGCGGGCCGAGGATCGCGGCCGCTCCACGGTGGCCGATATCGTGGACCTGGTGGAACTTGTGGCGGCGGGCACCGCGCGCTGCCCTTGAACGGCCGCTGAGCCGGATGCATCCCGCCCGCGACCACGCCCTCCCCCCCGATCCGACTGCCTACCGGGCCGCGCGTCACCCGCGCGGCCGCGTCATTGTCATTGCCCCGACCCGCGCCGCCTGCGAAACGATCGAGCTGGCGCTGGGTGTCCATGTCGACACCGTGCTGGCCCGCGAGCATGGCGCCACCCTGCATGCCTGGGCGGAAGCCGGCACCCCATTTGGAATCGTGGCGGGAACCGGGACCGGCAAGACCCTGGCGATCCGGCCGATCGCCGAGGCGATCCTGCAGGAATCCCTCCGCTACGGTGTGGTGAATCGCGAGCGCGAGGCCACCCCGGAGACCCCCACCTGGAATGTGGTCATCATTACCACCGGCATCGCCAGGCGCTGGTTCCAGGACGACCTGATCACCGCCGCCGACACCGTGGTAGTGGACGAAATTCACCAGACCTCCGCCGAACTGGAGCTCTGCCTGGCACTCGGCAAGCGCGCCGGGGTGCGCTACATCTGGCTCAGTGCCACCGTGGACCCCGCCTTCTACGCCAAGTACCTGGAAAGCCGCGAGGTGCTGGAAACAAGCGCCTTTGACCCGGCACTGGCCGCTACGGTGCGGGTGGTGCCGAAGGATCCCAAGGAGTTCCTGGATGAGAAGGCGATCCGTCGCATCATCCGGGACAAACGCGGGGTGGCGGTCTTTGTGCCCACCCGCAAGGAAGTGGAGATGCTGGCGCGGGATCTCCGCGAAAAGTGGCCCAAGCTGAATGTCGCGTATTACCACGGTGGCGAGCCGATCCGGGCGATCCGTCCCTTCCTCGAAGGCGAGGTTGAGAAGCCGTTCCTGCTGACGATGACCGCCGCGGGGCAGTCGGCGCTCAACCTTCCGGGCCTGGATACCGTGGTCATTTACGACGCGCGGTATGGCAACGTGGTGGATCGCGGCCGCAACGTGCTGCACCGCCTCTACCTTGGCGCCAACGAAATCCTCCAGATGGCGGGACGCGTGCATGGTCGAGTGGCCAAGGGCGAGGTGACGATCCTGAGCGATCGCGCGCTCGACTTTGCCGCGCTGCGCCCGACCCCGCCCGAGTTCCAGCTGGCGGGCGATGCCGAGCGGGTGGCGATCACCTGTGCCTCGATCGGGGTGGACGCCACTGAGCTGGACCTGCCGGTGGCGCTCGACAAGGTGGCGTACCGCCGGGCGGTGCGGCTGCTGTCGGATCGTGGGCTGATTGCGGCAGGCCGTTTGACGGACTACGGCCGTGAGGTGGAGGCGCTTCCGGTCGAACGACCCTGGGCGGAGTTGCTGGTCCGGGCCGAGCCCGGCCTGGTGCCGCTGGTGGCGGTGGCGGCCAACATCGACTCGCTGCACCGGATGACCCGTGACGAGCGGGAACTCCACGGGGTGGTGGCCAACGGCAGCGACCACCTGACCGCCTACAACCTCTACGCCGAGGCGGTGAATCAGCACGGCATTCTGGGTCAGGTGTACGGCCTGCCTCGGCATCTCTTCGAGCCGGCGGTTGAGGAGTGGGCCGAGCGCCGGGGCGTGCTGCTCAAGTCGGTGGAGGATGCCGCCCTTGGGACTGCCGCTGTCTACCGGGCGCTGGAGCTGCCGTTGCCAGCCACGCTGCCGTACGCCGACAAGGAGCTCCGCGACCGCTTCGCCGTACTGCTGGCAGAGGTAATGCCGTTTGACCTGGTGATCGACGAGCACACCGCCGACGGGCAGGAGGCGCGCATTTCCCGGAGTTCGATGGCCGGTGCCTGGGGCGCGGTGGCGGGGAACCTGCGCTACTTTGCCGATCGGTTCGGCACCCCGCGCGCTTCGATCGAGGGGACCACCCTGGGATACGACCTGGTGCGCCGATTCGCCAAGTGGGGCGAGCCGCGAGTGCTGGTAACGGGGCCGCGCCGCAAGCAGCGGCTGGCGGTGGAGCGGCGTCGCCACTACTTCGGTTTTGAGCTGGAAACCGGGATGGAGCCGCTGGAGGGCGAGATCCCGGCGGAGCTCCGAGCGGCGGCCAGGACTGCGCTGGCCGACGGGCTCCTGGAGGGCGGGCTGGAGCACCCCGATCAGGGCAAGATCCGCCGTGAGGCACGCAGCGCGCGCGAGCTGTATCTGCGATCTGGCGGTGGCCTGGCCGCGCTCAGTGATGCCGCGCTGCGGGAACTGCTGGTGGCGCAACTCCAGGAGGTGGACAGTTGGACGGTGTTCGAGCGGACCCCGGTGCTGCTCGATCTGGGCGCGCTCGTACCGGCCGCCGAGCGGGCGGCGCTGGAGGCGTTGCCGGCGACCGTCCGCCTCAAGGGGGATACGGTGCCGATCGAGTATGAAATCGACCGCAACGGTGACGCCGTGGCGCGGTTGCGGCTGCGGGAGGGTCAGGCGCGACAGTTGACGATGGCGGACCTGCCGCCGCTGGACCGCCCGACCAGGTTTGTGGTGGCGCGGGGCGACGATCCCCCGATCCTGGCGGATTCACTCCCCGGGTTGCAGGCCGAGTTGCGGAAGCCTCGGCCCCATCGCAAGCACCTGCAGCCCGATCGTGACGACGGACGTCACCGTGGGGGGGGCAGGGGGGCAGGGGGGCCGAGAGGCCGCGGTGGGAAGGGACCTGGGGGCAGACGGGGCGGCAAGCGGCACTGATTGTCAGCCGCCCCGCTGCGCTACGGGCGCGGTGCGGGTCGGATCGGGCGGCCGCCTTCCTTCCAGGCCGGCTTGGGGCCGTCGGTCATGATCCTGGTGGCCTGTTCTGCGGCACGAATCACCGCCAGCATGTGGGGCAGGTTCATCGTCTCGATCTCGTCGCTGGGCCGGTGGTAGTCGGTGTGCAGGTTGAAGGTGGAGAGGGTGTGCGCCACGATCCCGGCGTAGGCAAAGGCGATGTTGTCGCTCCGCATGAAGAACCGCTGGTCGGGCCGCGGGTCGGCCACGATCGGGATCCCACCTTCGGCCAGCATTTCCCCCAGGGTCGAACGCTCATACCCCGTCAGCCAGGTCTTGCCGAAGCCGCCGATCAGCGAATCGGGACGGCCGATCATCTCCACTTCCAGGTTGCCGACGATCTGGTCGAGCGGCCGGTACGGGTTGCGGACGAACCAATTGGTGCCGAGCAGCCCCATCTCCTCCCCGGTCATGGCGGCCACGATGACCGTCCGCCTCGGGGCTGGCCCGGCCTTCAGCATCCGGGCAATCTCGAGGATGGTGACCACCCCTGAGGCGTCGTCGTCGGCGCCGTTGTTGATCGAGTCCCCGGCGACGGGGACGCCGATGCCAATGTGGTCATAGTGCGCGGTGAGCAGGATGTACTCGTTGCGGAGCGATCGGTCCGATCCTGGGATGACCCCGATGACGTTGCCACCCCATGGCCGCCGTTCGGCGGGGACGGTATCCCAATCGGCCCAGGAGGGGAGCAGCACCGGACGCCGGGCGCCATTGGCCGCCACCCGGGTGCCCAGCGGTACCTTCTGGATGAAGCCGCTGTCGCCGGCGGGCTGGAGGCCCAGCTGGGCCATCTCCGAGGCGATGAATCGGGCCGCCTTCCAGGCGCCGGGGGTGCCGGTCTGCCGCCCCTCGAGCGAGTCGTGGGCCAGACCTCCGAGCAGCCGGGTGATCTGGGCCGTGGCATCGGGGGCCGGCGCCACGGTGACGGTCGGGGTGGCCGGGGAGCAGGCGCCGAGCAACAGTGCGAGGGTGGCGTGGCGAAGGCGAGTCATGACGGTTCCGGGTCGGGGTCAGCAGAGGAGAGAATTCTAGCCGTGTGCTGATTTCCGGGCCACGATCACGGCAGTATCTTTGCACCATGCCTGCAACTTTTCATTCCCCGTTGATCATTGCCGTGGTGGGCGGTTCCGGTTCCGGGAAGACCACCGTGGCCCGGACCATTCATGCCTCGCTGGGCCTCGATGCGGCGTTCCTGGACATGGATGCCTACTACCTGGACCAACAGCACCTGTCCTTCGAGGAGCGGCTGCTGGTGAACTACGACCATCCCGATGCCTTTGACCTGGACCTGATGGTGGAGCAGCTGGGGCAGCTGAATCGCGGCGAGGCAATCGAGAAGCCCACCTACGATTTTGCCCACCATACTCGGGCGGACCGTCGGGAGCTGGTGGAGCCGCGCCAGGCGATCATCGTGGACGGGATCCTGCTTCTGGCCGAACCCCGATTGCGGGCGTTGTTCGACATCAAGGTGTTCGTGGATGTAGACAGCGATGTGCGCTTTATCCGGCGACTCCAGCGCGACGTGGAGGAGCGGGGCCGCTCGATGACCGACGTCATTCGCCAGTACCTGAGCACCGTGCGGCCGATGCACCTGGAGTTCGTGGAGCCCTCCAAGCGGTATGCCGACATCATCATTCCTGAGGGGGGGCACAACCGGGTGGGGGTGGAAATGTTGCTGGCGCGGGTGCAGCTGGAAGTGGCCAGACGCGGCGGGTCAGCGGGTCAGCCAGTCAGCGGGGAAGCAACAGCAAGTCCGGGTTGAACTCCAGGCATACCCTGAACATCTTCGGACCCCCTGACCCGCTGACCCGCTGACCCGCTGCCGTCACGGCTCCCCGACTGCCGGCCTGCTGTAGCGCTGCAGGTACTCGAGGTCATCCTCGTCCATTCGCGCCACGTAGACACTCGTGGCCCCGAACCCCACCACCCGGCTGCGGGCCGCCAGCGACACCTTCCGCACCAGCCGCCCCGCACTGTTGAACACGTCGTAGACGGGGATCTTGTCCCCGGCGGCGCGGGTGCGCAGCACCCAGACCTCGCCGTCCGGAGTGGCTAGGACGGAGCCCTGACCGGTGAAGGCCGGCTTGGTCTCCGCGAAGGTCGGTTCCGGCATCTGGGCCGCCGACGGGCTGGTGGTGGTGGTGCCGCCCCCACCGGTGGTCATCATGATCGTCGTGGGTGGGTTGGTGCGTTGCGCCTCGATGTATTCCGCCTGGTCCGCCGTTGTCACCTGGATCGGGGTGTAGGCCACGACCGGACCGGGCGCGGCGCGCCGGCTGGTATCGTACCAGATAACCCGATACGGCTCAGGGGTGACCCGCGCGATTCTGCCATTGCCTGCCACGCTCCACTGCTCTGTCGGCGCCCACACCATCGCCATGCCCATCGTCATCCGCACCGCCTGGCCACCCCCGCCCCCTCCGGTCGAGGTCATGATTGTCGGCGGCCCCTTTACCCACCCGACGGTGTCCACCTTGGTGGCGCCAAGGGCCCAGCGCAGGACGGCGACGGTATCGGGGGATTCGCCACCCGGCCGGATTCCCAGATCCTGGAAATACAGCCGACCCTGGGCGTCGATGCCGCGGGGATTGACGAGCCCGCTGATCGACATCCTACCACCCGGCCCGCCGCCGGTGCCCAGCTGTGGCGGTGAGACGGTCTCCCCCGGCTTGCCATCGGCTCCGATCTTCAGGTACCGACGGTTCAGCAGGTCCACCAGAAGGGTCTGGTTGTTGGGCAATGCAAAGAGCCCCATCGGCAGGGCGTACTCACCAGGACCGGAGCCTTCGCGGGAAACGGGCTGTGCCGCCCCGGTCCGAAGGTCCACCAGCCGCACCAGCTTCTCGCGCTGGTCGGACACCATGACCCGGCCATCGGCAAGCTCACGCATCCCACTGATTCGGGTGAACGGCTCGGCGAACTCGGCCGCCGGGCGTCCGATCGGTTGCGGGGCCTGCGCGGCCAGTGACGGGGCCAGGGCGGCCAAGCCGATCATGGCCAGGGAGGTGGCGCGAGTTGGCACGATGTTGCTCCGGAGTTGAGTGGTCAATTCCCGGTGCAAAGATGCCTGGGGGGCGGGGAGGGTTGCGGCGGGAGGGGGGGCAGGGGGGCCGTGAGGTCAGTGAGGTTGGTAGGGGAGGGCCGCTACCGGGCGTACCGCTGCAGGTACTCCAGATCGTCCTCGTCCTTCCGGGAGAGATACACCGTACCACGCCCGAAGCTGAGCAACCGGCTCCCCTTGGGGAGCGCCACGCGGCGCTGGAGCTTCCCGGCAGGATCAAACACATCGAACACCGGAATCGAATCGCCCCACGCGCGAGTCCGCTCTACCCAGATCTGGCCATCCGGGGCGACCGCCACGACGCTCCCGCCGTCAAAGGGTGGCTTGGCCTCGGCGAAGACCAGGTCGGCCAGCTTGGGCGCGGGCGGCGCGTTCCCCCCTGATCGACCGGCCTGGGTGCCGGCCATTTGCATCGTTTGTGCCATCTCTGCGTCGCGCTGGTCCTGTCGTTCCTTGCGCTCCGCCTCGGGGATGCGGATCGGGGTGTAGGGGACAACCGGACCCTGAGTTGTCTGCCCGGTGCGGCCCATGACCTCGATCCGATACGGGGCGGGCTTGGCAACAATAATCCGCCCGTCGGGTGCTACCTGCCAGCTCTCGGCTGGAGCCCACACCACGGCGGGGATTGGAGCGCGGACCCAGCCGACTGAATCCACTCCGACTTGCCCCGGGGTCCATCGCAGGATGACCGTCGAGTCCCCGCCAGGCGCCGCCGACGGGCGCATGCTGAACGGCTCGAAATAGAGTCGGCCACGGTCGTCGGTACCACGCGGTGGCAGTAGCGCCAGCGACGAGATAGGGGCGGCAGGCGGAGCCCCGGCTTGTTGGGAGGAGGGTGACGAGAGTCGAGGGAGGCCCAGCGTTTCGACCACGCTCCCGTCCGCGCCGAGCCGCAGACAGCGACGGTTGCCAGCGTCGATCAGGAGGGTCTGGTCGCCGGGCTGAGGCAGCAGGCCGATGATGGCAAGGAACTCTCCGGGGCCGCGGCCCTCGCGGCCAATGGCCTTGACCGCACCGGTCCGAAGGTCGATGAGCTGCAGCGTCCTCTCACGGGAGTCCGCAACAATCACCCGGCCATCCGCCAATTCACGTACCCCAGTGATAGAGGAGAAGGCCTCTGGGTATTCGAGGTTGGGGCGCCCGATCGGCACCGTCGTTTGCGCGGCGAGCCCGATCGGCTGGCTTGCCAGAAGGACGGACAGGAGAAAGCGGCGTGGGGACATGTGGCGTGCTCCGGGACGGGTTCTTGGCCTATACCTGAGACGCTGCCATCAACAATTCGGCTCGGTTCGACCTCCGGCGGCAAGGTGGCCCATTAGTTTCGGGCATGGAACCCTCTTGGCTCGACCAGCTCCCTCGTGCCCCGGTTACCCGATTTGCGCCGAGCCCTACGGGGGAATTGCATCTGGGCCACGTGGCCAATGCGGTGTGGACCTGGGGCGTGGCCAGAGCCGCCGGCGGGACGGTCCTGTTCCGCATCGAAGATCACGACCGCGGCCGTTCCCGCCCGCAGCATGAAGCTCAGATCCTGGCGGACCTGGCCTGGCTTGGATTGGAGCCGGATGGGGAGAGCCGCTCGCTGCTGACTCCCGGCGGTCCCTCGCCATGGCGGCAGAGCGACTGCGACGCCGATTACCGCAGAGCCATCAGCGACTTGCGGCGTGCCACCACTGTCTACGGCTGTAGTTGTTCCCGGGCCCGGATTGCCCGCGACACCGACATGGGGCAGCAGGCGCCGGGCCAGGAGATCCGGTATCCAGGCAGCTGCCGCGAGCGCGGACTTCCGCTCGGTGCGCCGGGAGTCGGGACCCGGGCGGTGCTTCCGGACGATGCGGTTGCCTTTGCGGACCTCCGGCTCGGCACGCAGCTCCAACGACCCGCGCATCAATCTGGAGACCTGATGCTCCGGGATGCGGTGGGAAACTGGACCTATCAGTTTGCAGTGACGGTCGATGACCTGCGACACGGCGTGACCCTGGTGGTGCGCGGCGAGGACCTGCTCGAATCGACCGGACGGCAGATCCTGCTCGGCCAGCTGCTGGGTCGGGAAGCCCCCGCCACCTTCCTGCACCATCCACTTATCATGGGCGACAGCGGCGCCAAGCTCAGCAAGCGGGACGGTGCCGTTTCGCTACGATCGCTGCGCCAGGGTGGGGCCACCCCGACGCAGGTGCTCCGCGAGGCGGCCGAGCGGACGCAGTTTCCGGTTGAGTTGGGGTGGTTCTAGAGCGCGAGAAGTGAGAAGGGAGAAGTGAGAAGTGGCCATCTGGGATGGGCCAGGTGTGTCTCACTGGGGAGCGCGGAACCGGGCTGAGCACTGATCTCCCTTCTCACTTCTTCCTTCTCACTTCCCCCTTCCGTACAGCCCCTCATAGAATGCCGCATTCCGAAGCACCCGCCGGACATAGTTCCGGGTCTCGATGTAAGGGATCGTTTCCAGGTAGAGCTCCAGGTCCTGGAGCACCCCCGGCCGGCTGTCCCAGCGCTTGACCCGGGTGCCGCCGGCGTTGTACGCCGCCAGGAATCGGACTGGCTCAGGGTACTGGCGGCGCATGTCGCGGAGATGCAGGGTGCCAAGCGTCAGGCTCACCTCCGGCTGGTAGAGGAGGACGCCGTCCCATCCGGTCCATCCGAGCGTCCGCGCCAGCTGGGCCCCAACGGAGGGCAGGACCTGCATCAATCCCCGTGCGTCGGCGCTGGAGCGAGCCATGGGATTGAATCCGGATTCCTGCTTGATCAAGCCTGCGGTGAGCCACGGGTCCAGGTCGCGAGAGGCAGCCAAGGCAGGGAATACCGCGGGTTCTGGGATCGGGAAGAGGAGCAGGTAAAGCTGCCGTGTACGCGGTGCGTCGAGCGCCAGCGCCCGTTGGGCCAGGCTCACAGATCGCGCCACATGCCCTGCCGACGCGAAGGCGGTGGCGGTGGTGATCAAGTCGGCGGTGTTGCTGCTCGCCCTGGTGACCAAGTAGTCCAGCTCAAGGATTTGCTCGGGGGCGAACCCGATTGTATCGAGCAGAGCGGCGCGGGCCAGGGCCGCCAGCGTTTCCGCCGGAATCGTGACCACTGCGGCGGCGCTCTCCGGGGTCCAGGCCGGCTCGCCGAGCCGGCGCGCGGCTGCTACAGCGTAGTACGAGTGGGGCGTCGCGGCGATCACGGTGCGCCACCGAGCATTGGCGCCGGCTCTTTCCCCGCGTTCCCACGCGAGCCGCCCCGCCCAGAAGAGTCCCGCCGAACCCTCGTCCCTCTCGGGGTATCGCTCGGCCAGCGCCTCAAATGCAGCCAGCGCCGAATCCAGTTCGCCCAGCTGATAGGAAAGCATCCCTGCCTCGAGCAGGGCCCGCGGGGCGTGGGCGGATGTCGGATATTCCCGGGCGACCCGGCGGTAATGCTCCCGGGCCTCGCGCTGGTTGCCCTGGTCGGCCACCAGGTCGCCGGCCAGGAAGAGCGCGATCCCGGCGCTGGTAGTATCGGCGGGCGAGGCCGTCGGAACGCGCAGCAACGCTGGCAGCGCAGCGGCGGTGCCCGATCCAGACAGCAGGAGGCGGGCCCGCTGATAGGCCGCGGCGCCCGCCGACCCAGGATCACGGATTGCCTCGAACTGCGCGATTGCTGCGGCAGCCTGTCCAGACTGTGCCAGACTCTGGCCGTATCGAAGTCGATCGGCGTCCGAGAATCCAGGCAGCGTCCGGGCGGCGGCAAATCCACGGACGGCGCGGGCGGCGTTGCCGATTGCGGCGGCACGCCGGGCGGCCACCAGCTGCTCGGCGGGATCCAGGGTTCCAGGCTGCTGATCCAACAGGGCCAGGGCAGCCCGACTATCGTCGGCGTTGAGCGGCGCTGCAAGAAGGGCGAGCAGGCTCCGCCTGGCATCGGTGCGCGCCGAGTCGGAGACGGGATTGGCCCAGCGCAACCGAAGCGACTCGACCCTGGCGCCGACCGCGTCGTATCTGGTTGCGGCCAACTGTGGCTGGCCGGAGCGTTCCAGAGCTGCCGCCTCCACCCAAGCCGACCGCGACCGCGCCGGTTCGGCTCCCACGCTCCGGTACAGACGATCGCGCCCGGCGGAGTCCGGGGTCAGGGCGGCAGCGCGCAGGCCAAGCCACTCGGCCACTTCCGGCAGGAGAGAAGCCGCGCGCTGGTACTCGACGGCGGCACTGTCGGTGAGCTGGAGGCGGTCGAACCCGCGGGCCAGGAGCGCGGTCCGGATCCCGATCGCACGCGGGATATTCGCTCGTTCAACCGCCACTCGGAAATGCTCGACGGCCTCGCGGTCGGCGCGGCGATCCAGCGCGGCGCGTCCCAACAGCTCGCGGGCGTTTCCTTCCGCGACCGGATCGGCCCATTCTCGGCCGGAAAGGAATCGCGTGACGCTGGTCCACCCGCTCCAACCAGCGGCGGCCCGCGCGGCGAGCAATGCCGTGGCGGGCGCGGTGCGGGTCAGGTCGGCCACCACCGGTCGAAGCAACTGGGTGGCTTGCCAGGAGCGACCCTGCTCCAGCGCCTGGGCCGCATCGGCCAGGACGTCCTGTGCGCTGGCAGCCGAGGTGGCGGTCAGGAGCAGCACGGAGAGGCCGACGCACAGCCGGCAGGCTCGGGTCATACTCGGAGTATAGCGGGAACAGCACCGGTCGCGGTCGAGGCCGGCGCTGGGAGAAGCTCAGGAGACCTTGCGTCCCTGCTCCTGGGCTTGGGGCTGAGGGGGGGGTGTTGGGATGGCATCGACCGACGGAGCAGCACCGTGCCTTCGCTCTGCCCTACCACCCGGGAACTGCGGGGCAGGATAACGCAACCGACCGACCGGCCCTGATCGTCGTACACCTCGTATGTGATGACCGGCTTCCCGGAGCGCAGCATGACCACGGTGTCCACCATCGTTCGAGTCACCCTGTTTGATGCGGTGATCCTCAGAAGGGTTGCAGAGGACGGGGAAGGACCAACGGGGAATAGTGAATAGGGAATGGGGAATGAGGGCAGGGACTCCACCGCGAGCACCCTGGGTCTCAACGCGCATTCTCTGGGCGGTGTCCAACACTTCATGTGCTGATGACATTGGCTTGGATCGTTCCATCTTGAAACCAACGGTATTCCGCAGCCGTATGGCCCTATATCCCCGTATTGGACTCACTTCAGGCCCAGGTTGAGGCTCATGTCCCTGCTTCTGGCAGATCTCCGTTGCGCCTTCCGGTCGCTGCGGCAGTCACTGTCGCTCTTGCTGGTTGCCGCGCTGTCGCTGGGGCTCGCCATCGCGGTCAACGTGACAATGTTTGCCGGCGTCGACATCCTGATGTTGCGCCCGCTTCCCTATCCCGACGCCGACCGGCTGGTGCAGCTCTGGTCCAGCAACCCGACACGGGGGTGGGGTGAGAGCAGCGTCTCGGTGCCGGACTTCCAGGACTGGCGTGAACAGTTGCGCACGGTGGAGGTGGCGGGGTATACCGGCGCCTCGTACAACCTCAGCGATCCGGATCGGCCCGAACGGATGCTCGGCACCATGATCTCACCGACTGGTTTGCCGATGCTTGGGGCAACCCTGGTGGCCGGGCGGCTGTTTCGGGAGGATGAGGCCGAGCCGGGCCAGGACAGGGTGGTCCTCCTCTCGGAGCGGTTCTGGCAACGGCGGTTCGATGCTGACACCGGGGTGGTCGGCACGACACTGATCCTGAGCGGGGATCCCTACTTCGTGGTGGGCGTGGTGCGTGAGGCATTCATGTTCCCGAACCAGCGGCAGGACTTCTGGGTTCCGCTGCCCCGCGACTCCAACACCGAGAGAGACGCCCGGTTCATCGAGGTTATTGGCCGGATCCGCACTGGCCAGACGCTCAGCGCCGTCGATGGGGAGGTCAAGGAGCTGGCCCGGCGCCTGGAGACCGGTTTTCCCAGTACCAATGCCGGTATGTCGGCGCGAGCCAACAGCCTGTACGACGAACTGATTCCCACCGAGCCCCGCCAGGCGGCAACCATCACGATGGTGGCAGTGGGGTTCGTGCTGCTCATTGCCTGCGCCAACGTGGCCAACCTGTTGCTGGCGCGCGGGGCAGGGCGGGAGCGTGAGCTGGCAGTCCGGGCTGCGATGGGCGCCGGGCGCTGGCGGCTGTTGCGGCAACTGATGACCGAGAGCATGGTGCTGGCGGTGCTCGGCGGCGCCATCGGGATCCTGCTCTCCATCTGGGGGCTCCAGATGTTCGTCTCGGTGGTGCCGCCCGACATGCTGCGGCTGGACCAGGTCCGGCTTGACAGCCGGGTCCTGGGGTACGCCTTGCTGCTGACGGCGGCTTGCGGACTGGTGTCTGGCATTGCCCCCGCTCTGCGCGGCACCGGAGGAGACCTGAGTGGCGGGCTCCGAGATGGCGGCCGGACGGGCTCGGTGGGGCTCAAGCATGGCCGCCTTCGCAGCAGTCTGGTCATGGGTGAGATTGCCCTGGCGCTGGTGCTGCTGATTTCGGCCGGGCTGCTGGTCAAGGCGTCGCTGGGCCTGACGCGGGTGGACCTTGGCTTCGACAAGTCGAACCTCTTGATGTTCCGGATGACGCTGGTGGAAAGCGAGTACCCCGACACGGTGCGCACCATTGCGGTGCAGGAACAACTGGTGGCCGGATTGGGATCGCTGCCCGGGGTGGTCGAGGCGAGTGCGACCAGTATCCTGCCGATGGCAGGCGGCACCGGCACCTACTATGAGGTGGAGGGGCGCCCTGCGGCCACGGAGGGTGAACGGCCGGTCGCTCAGTACCGGCTGGTCATGCCGGGGTACTTCACGACGATGCGGTCGCCATTGGTGGAGGGCCGGCAATTCAGCGCCGGCGATCGGGCTGGGACGGTGCCGGTGATGTTGATCAACGAAACGATGGCCCGTCGGCTCTGGCCGGAGGAGTCGGCGATCAGCAAGCGCCTGGTCTTTGCCAGCGGCGCCCGGGAGATTGTGGGAGTGGCCAGGGACACCCGGGAGTTCGGTCCCGAGGATGACATTCCGGACATGATGTACTGGCCCGCCACCCAACGGCTGGCGCGGGGACTGTCGTTCGTGGTCCGCACCACCGGTGACCCGCTGGCGCTCGCGGAGGCGGTGCGTGGGGTGGCGCGGGAAGTCGCCCCCGTCCAGCCGGTGTACTTCATGCAAAGCATGGAGCAGCATGTGGCCGAGGAGATGTCCGGGGAGACAGTGATGGGGAAACTGTTGGGGGTCTTCGGCGGGATCGCGCTGCTTCTGGCGGTGATGGGAGTCTACGGGGTGATGGCGTATTCGGTGAGCCAGCGCACCCAGGAGATGGGAATTCGCCGGGCGCTGGGAGCACAGAACCCGGATATTCTCAAACTTGTCATCCGCCAGGGTGCGCTGCTGACGGGGATCGGTGCGGCCATCGGCCTGGCGCTGGCCGCCGCGGTCACTCGCGGGCTCGCCACCTTCCTGTACGGGGTCAGTGCGTTTGACCCGCTGATCTTCGTCGGAGTGACCGTGACACTCGCCTCGGCAGCGCTGGCGGCGAGTGTCATCCCGGCACGCCGGGCCACCACGGTGGACCCGATCGTGGCGTTGCGGGCGGAGTAGCGTGGAACAGGGAATGGGGACTGGGGATTGCTGGATCCAGGTCTCGTTGGCTATGTTGGGCCCATGCGCCTCACGGTGATCTCCCGCTCGTATCACTACGCGACCCATGCCATGGGCCGCGGGCGGAGCCGTCAGCGCAGCTAGCGCCAACGACACCAGCATTCCCGAGCGGTCCGTGGATTTCCACGGGCCGCTTTTTTTTGTCCCCGACCTGGAGAGGTATCATGCATGCCGCCGAGATTGCGCAGGACTGGTCCACCTACACGCCGACCGACCATCAGGTCTGGGCCAGCCTCTATCGGCGCCGGATGGATACCCTGCGGAGCACTGCCAGCAGCCTCTTCCTGGAGGGAATCGACGCCATTGGGCTGCGCGAGGACAGGGTGCCCGACCTCGACGACGTGAACCGGCGCCTGGCGCCGCGTACCGGCTGGCGGGCGGTGCCGGTGGCGGGGTTCCTGCCCGCCGGGGAGTTCTTTGCCTCGCTGGCGCGACGGGAATTTCCCACCACGATCACGGTGCGCCCGCCTGAGCAGCTCGAGTACCTCCCGGAGCCGGACATCTTCCACGATGTCTTTGGCCACGTGCCACTGCATGCCGACCCCGCCTTTGCCGATTTCCTGCAGGCCTTTGGCGCCGAGGCTGCCCGGGCCGAGCCGGCTGAGCTGGAGCGGTTTACCCGGCTGTTCTGGTTCACGATCGAGTTCGGGCTGGTGCGGGAAGCCGGTCAGGTCCGGATCTACGGCAGCGGGCTCATCTCCTCGGAAAAGGACGCCGCCAACGCCCTCGGCCCCGGATGTGACCGGCGGCCATTCTCGCGGGAGGCGGTAATGGCGCAGGACTTCCGGATCGACGACATCCAGCCGGTGCTGTACGTGGTGGATGGGTTCAAGGAACTGCTTGGGGAGGGAGAAGTAGGAAGCGAGAAGTGAGATGGCACGAGGCAGGCGGACTGTTTCCGGATCCGGCTTCTTGCTTCTCCCTTCTCCCTCCTCGCTATCTTCAATCGATGCCCGGCCCTGATCTCTCTCCCTACCAGACTTTCAGTCACGCCGAGTGGGGTCGGTTGCGTGCGGCGACCCCGCTGACGCTGACCGAGGAGGAGTTGGGTCGCCTGCGTGGACTCAACGACAAGGTGTCCCTCGATGAGGTGGCGGAGATCTATCTGCCGCTGTCGCGGTTGCTGAACCTGTATGTGGTGGCCACCCAGGGACTGCATGCGGCCAGCGCCACCTTTCTGGGACAGTTGACCGCCAAGGTGCCGTTCGTGATCGGGATTGGCGGCAGCGTGGCGGTGGGCAAGAGCACGGCAGCGCGGCTGCTGCAGGCGCTGCTGGCGCGGTGGCCCAACCACCCCAAGGTGGACCTGGTGACCACCGACGGCTTCCTGCACCCGAACCGGATCCTGGAGGAGCGGGGGCTGATGCGGCGGAAGGGATTCCCCGAGAGCTATGATCACCGCGCCCTGATCCAGTTCATGGCGGCGGTCAAGGCGGGGCAACCAGAGGTGCGTGCCCCGGTCTATTCTCATGTCAGCTATGACATCGTACCGGACCAGACGCTGGTGGTTCGTGGCCCGGACATCATGATCGTCGAGGGGCTGAACGTGCTCCAGACCGGCGATGGGGATTCCGACCGGGCCAGGATCTTTGTCAGCGACTATTTCGATTTCGGGATCTACGTGGACGCAGCGGAGCGGGATGTCGCGCAGTGGTTTACCGACCGGTTCCTGGCGCTGCGGGATTCGGTGTTCCAGGATCCGGAATCATATTTCCACCGCTTCGCGGCCTTGTCCCGCGATGAGGCCGTGGCCATGGCCACGCAGGTGTGGGCCGAGATCAACGGCGTCAATCTCCGGGAGAACATCCTCCCCACCCGGGAACGGGCGACCCTGATCCTGGAGAAGGGGCCGGACCATCGGGTGCGGCAGGTCCAGCTCCGCAAGCTCTGAGTCCCCGGCGGTGGCGATGCTCCCCACTTGTCCCGGTTGGCCGTATCTTTCCTGTGGCACCTCGCACCCTCTGTCCCTCATCTCCGGGCGTCCCATGCGTTCCCTGTCGCGTTCCCTTGCCCTGGTGGCCCTGGCACTTGCCGGCGCCGCCCCCTCTGCCGCCCAGACCGCCGGCGCCGTTGATTCGGCGGCGTTCGCCTCGCTCAACTGGAGGAACGTCGGCCCGCTGCGCGGCGGCCGCTCGGTGGCCGCCGCCGGTTCGGTGCTGCGCCCCAATGAGTACTGGATGGGCACCACCGGCGCCGGCGTCTTCAAGACGACCGACGGCGGCGCCAACTGGCAGCCGATGAGCGATCGCTACTTCGGGGGTACCATCGGCGCCATCGCGGTGGCACCGTCGAACCCGGATGTCGTGTACGTCGGCGGCGGCGAGTTTGCCATCCGCGGCAATGTCTCCCACGGCGACGGGGTCTACAAGACCACCGATGCCGGCCAGACCTGGACCTACGTGGGCCTGGTGGAGACCCGCTACATCAGCAAGATCCGGGTCCACCCGCGCAACCCCGATGTGGCCTACGTGGCGGCGCTGGGGAACGTGTTCGGCCCGACCAAGGAACGGGGGATCTACAAGACCGAGGATGGCGGCCGCAGCTGGGACAAGATCCTGTTCCGCAACGACTCCACCGGCGCCGTGGACCTGGCAATGGACCCGAACAACCCGGAGGTGCTGTACGCTGCCTTCTGGCAGGCTGGCCGGACTCCCTGGATGCTGGTGAGCGGGGGGGCAGGGAGCGGCATCTTCAAGTCCATCAACGGCGGCAAGAGCTGGACCGAGATGACCCGCAACCCCGGCCTGCCGCGGGGACTGATCGGCAACATCGGGGTCTCGGTCAGCGGTGCCAACTCCAACCGGGTCTGGGTGATCCTTGAATCTGACTCCGGTGGTGTCTTCCGGTCGGACGATGCCGGGGCGACCTGGACCAAGACCAACGAGGACCGCAACCTGCGGCAGCGGGCCTGGTACTACACCCGGATCTACGCCGATCCGCAGGACGAGAACGTGGTGTATGTCAGCAACGTCTCGTTCATGCGCTCGCGCGATGGCGGCCGCACCTTCCAGGGGCTGAACCCACCCCACGGGGACAGCCACGACCTCTGGATCGCCCCGGACAACAACCAGCGGATGATCGAGGCCGACGATGGCGGCGCCGCCGTCTCGACCGATGGTGGCTCCAACTGGACTGATCAGGACTACGCCACGGCACAATTCTATCACGTCACCACGACGACCCATTTTCCCTACCGGATCTGCGGCGCCCAGCAGGACAACAGCACCGTCTGCATGCCGAGCCGGCCCCAGGGCAGCACCGACCTGGCGGACTTCTGGGATGTCGGCGGCGGCGAGTCGGGATATATCGCGGTCCGTCCGGACAACCCCGACATCGTCTACGCCGGCAGCTACGGTGGCCTGCTGACTCGACGGGACCTGAACACCGGCTTGACCCGCAACATCACCGCCTGGCCGATGAACCCGATGGGCCATTCGGCCGAAGACATCAAGTACCGGTTCCAGTGGACATTCCCGATCGTCATTTCGCCGCACGACCCGAACGTGCTCTATGTCGGCGCCAATATGCTGTTCCGGTCCACCAACGAGGGCCAGTCGTTCGATGTCATCAGCGGCGACCTGACCCGCAACGACCCACGGACCCTGGGTCCCTCCGGCGGGCCGATCACCAAGGATCAGACCAGCGTCGAGTACTACGGCACGATCTTCACCATGGCCGAGTCGCCGGTGACCAAGGGCGTGCTCTGGACTGGCTCGGATGACGGCCTGGTGCACCTGAGCCGTGACAACGGCGCCACCTGGACCAACGTGACCCCGAAGGAGATGCCGGAGTGGACTCGGTTGTCCATCATCGAAGCCTCGCGGTACGCCGCGGGCACCGCATACCTGGCCGGCAATCGCTACCAGATGGACGACCTGAAGCCGTACCTCTGGAAGACCACCGACTTCGGCGCCACCTGGACCCGGATCGACGGTGGTATTGCGGCCAGCGAGTTTACCCGGGTGATCCGCGAGGACCCGGTCCGGCGCGGGCTGCTCTACGCCGGCACCGAGCGCGGGGTCTGGGTGTCATTCAACGACGGAGCCGCCTGGCAGCGGCTCCAGAAGAACCTGCCGCCGGTTCCGGTGCACGACCTGGCGGTCACCGAGGCTGACCTGGTGGCGGGCACCCACGGGCGCGCCTTCTGGGTCATGGAGAACATCGCGGTGCTCCGGCAGGTAACTCCCGAGATTCTGGCCAAGGACGGCCACGTCTTCACGCCCCAGGTGGTGTATCGCGGCCAGGGTGGCGCGTCGATCCAGTACTGGCTCAAGACTGCCAACCAGAAGCTGACCCTGGAGATCGTGGATGCCCGGGGCACCGTCGTGCGGCGTTTCAGCAGCGATGCCACGCCGCCGGCCGCCGGTCCGGTCGCGGCACCAAGCCAGGCGATGGACCCAGCGGCGGCTCGGCGGCGGACCGACAGCCTGACCGCCCTCGGGGTCATGCCCAGCGCGTTGCGACCGCTGGCGGCCGCGGGCGGTGGCGGCGGTGGCTTTGGCGGTGGCCGCGGTGGGTTCGGCGGTGGCGGCTTTACCCAGCGGGTGCCCAACAGTGTCGGGCTCAACACCTTCACGTGGAACCTGCAGCTTGAAGGCGGCACCACCTTTCCCGGGATGATCATGTGGGCGGCCGGTGGAGCGGCTGGTCCCACGATTGTGCCGGGCCGGTACACGGTGAACCTGACCATCGGCGAGCGGCTGGAAACGGCGGTACTCGAGGTCCGCAAGGATCCCCGGAGCACGGCCACCGCCGCCGATTTCCAGGCCCAGTTCGACCTGTTGATCACGGTCCGTGACAAGACTTCGGTGGCCAACCAGATGGTGATCGATATCCGGGCCGCCAGGGCCGAGCTGGTCGACCGGGTTGCCAAGGCCCCCGCAGCCCGCCGTGCCGCGCTGGAGCGCAGCACCAATGCCCTGGCCGATGCCCTCAGCGCGGTGGAGCAGGAGGTGTATCAGGTCAAGAACCAGAGTGGCCAGGACCCCCTCAACTACCCGATTCGCCTGAACAACAAGATTGCGGCGCTGTACGGGGTGGTGGCTTCGGGAGACGGCCCTCCGACCGCGCAATCCCGCGAGGTGTTCCAGCTCCTGTCGGATTCGCTGGATATCCAGGTTGGCCGGATGCGGACGGCAGTTGAACGGCTGCTTCCGCCGGTGAACGCCGAGTTGGGCCGGCTGGGGCTGGAGGCGGTCCGGATCGAGGCGCCGCGATGATCCGCTTCCGATGGCTCGCGCTGATCGGAGCCGTCGGCTGTCTGGCCTGCGGCCCCACCGGGCCGCAGGAGGAGCCCGCCGAGGAAATGGTCGGCGCCCTGATGGATACGGTGCTGACGCCGTTCGGTCAGATACCGGTGGCGGTGGCCATGGACCGCGACCGCTGGCTGGTGGTGGCGCCCGACTGGGACGCCGCCGTGGTGGCCAATTTTGCCACGGGCAGCCACCAGCCACTGGGGAAGGGGCCGGGCGTTGACTACCAGCGTCCGATCGATGTCTTTGCCGCAGGCGATTCGATCTACCTGGCCGATTGGGGTATGCGCCGGCTCACCGCCTGGAGTCGGGATGGCCAACTCCTCGGGGAGGTGCCACTCCCTGAGGCCGCAGGCGGGCTCTTTCCCAAGGCGCGCGACGGGGTAGGGTGGTTCTACTTCGAGCAGCCGCTCTACGGGGGAACCGATGGTGTCGGCCTGCGCGACTCGATCCCAATTCTTCGGGCGCGGGTTGGTTCGACCGTGGCAGACACCGTGCTGCGGCTTGCCCCGCCCGATGTCCTGGAAGTGACCCGGGAGAACCGGACCCGGGTTGAACGGGCGGTGTTCGGCGGGCAGGATCGGTGGGGAGTTCTTCCCTCGGGGGACCTCTGGGTGGCCCGGATCGTTCGCAATCGGGTCATCTGGCTGCGGAAGGACGGAGCCCGGACCACCGGGCGCGGTCTACCCGACCCGGTGTGGGAAGTGACCGACTACGATCGCGAGTCGTTCATGGCGCAGTTTCCGCCGGACTTGCGGTCGACGGCGAGCGGACTTCCGTTTGCGCTGATCAAGCCACCGTTTGAGCGCGCCTTTACCGGTCCCGACCAGAACATCTGGTTGGAGAAGAGCAAGCAGGGCCTCGACTCCCTGCGCCGGATTCATGTGGTGGACTCGGTCGGCAACCTGACCCGGGTCCTGGCGGTGCCAACCCGGGGCAGCATCATTGCGGTGGGAGACTCGGTGCTCCTGATTGCGGAGCAATGGCGGGAAGGCGTCCGACTGCTGCGGGCCAGGATCCCTTAGGGAACTGACCCGCCCACGGCACTGGCAGGGCCGGGATCAGTCCTGGGATTCGGCCTGACGTATCGCCTCGGCGGCGGCCTCACGGCGCTGGCGGCCCTCATCGTACCAGCGCCGGGTAATCTCTCCGGCCAGATCCCGATTGCCGAGGCCGAACGAGAGACCCACGGCCAGTGCGACCGCACCCAGGATCAGCGTAAATGCGGCCGTCACGATCTCCTCGGCCACCCCCACCTGCTGCAACGCCATGAAAATCGAAATCATGACCACGGCGGCCTTGGCCACCTTGGCCACCGTCGGAACTCCTGGCACACCCCCGGCCGAGGCCAGGATGAGTCCCCGGACGAACTCACCCACGATCATGCCAAGGATGACGATCACCACGGCCGCGATGACGGTCGGGATGTAGGAGAGCATCAGCCCGAACATGTCGTTGATGCTCTCCAGTCCCAGCGCCGTGCTGGCCAGGAGGATCACCACCAGCATGACCAGCCAAAAGATCAACTTGCCGATGGCATGGGCGGGGTCGAGTCGGCTGCCGGTGCGCCCGACCGCCTCGGAGAGCCCGCTGCCACCCACCCGGTTGAAGTTGAGGCGGCCGAGCACCTGCTCGGTCCACTTCTCGACCTGGCGGGCGAGGAAGTAGCCGGCGAGGAAAATGACGCTGGCCGCCAGCAATGGCAGGAGGATGACGCCGAGTTGTTCGGAGCCGCCGCTGAATCGATTCCAGAAGTCGTTCACGAGGCCACCTCGATCACGAGTTTACCCGCCTGCGCTCCCGAAGCCAGCCTGGCCAAGGCTGCCGGGGCATCGGCAAGGGGGACTACTGAGTCAATCACGGGACGAAGCTCACCCTGCCGGGCCAGTTCCACAATGGCCCCGAATTCCGCGTCGCTACCCATCGTGGAACCCAGCAGCGACCACTGAAACCAGAACAGCTTCCGGAGGTCGAGCGTCACGTGGGGTCCGGAGGTTGCTCCGCAGGTGACCAGGGTTCCCCCAGGACGGAGGGCCCGGAGCGAAACGGGCCAGGTGGCCTCACCGACCGTATCCACCACGATATCCACCCCGCTCCCGGTAAACTCCCGCACACGGCGGGCCACATCCTCGGTTGAGTGGTTCAGGGTCAACTCGGCCCCCAGCCGCGCGGCCAGTGCCAGTTTGGCATCGCTGCCGCTGGTGGCGATGACCCTGGCCCCCGCCAGCTTGGCAACCTGGATCGCCGCCTGGGCCACCCCCCCTCCCGCACCCCAGACCAGGACCGTCTGTCCGGCCTCTACTCTGGCCCGGCCAAGCAGCATCCGGTAGGCGGTCAGCGTGGCCAGGGTAAAGGCGGCGGCCTCTGGCACCGTGAAGCCCTCCGGCGCCAGGGCGAGGTTGTCGGCAGGCACGACCACGTATTCCGCCAGGGTGCCCGGGAGGTGCTCACCGAGGATGCGGAACTCCCGGCAATAGGGCGATTCCCCTGCTCGGCACAGCTCGCACCGTCGACAGCCAAGCCCGGGGTTGATTACCACCCGGTCGCCAGGAGAAAAATCCGGTACAGCCGACCCGACGGCTTCGATGATCCCGGTGCCGTCGGAACCCATGATATGGGGCCAAGTGGGCTTGGTATGTGGGAGTCCTCCCACCACGAACAGGTCGAGGCGATTCAGGGCTGCTGCCTGGATCTGGATCAGCACATCTCGCGGCCCGTGGAGTGTCGGCGTGGGCATTTCCCGGAGCTCAAGCTGGTCGAGGGCACCGGGGTGGGGGAGGGTCAGGGCTCGCAGGGGCTGGCATCCAGGCTCGGGGGGCGGGTCGGGGTGGTCGGGCTGGCTTGCAGAAGCTGCCGCGATGTGCAAGATATATCACAGCCCCCAATTCGGGCGTCGTCACGCCTGACCCTGTGCGGCGGGTCCTGCCGCCCTCGAGCCTCGGAGGAACACGCATGACGGAGTTCCGCAATCTGGAGATGGGCTGGTCAGGTTCGGGTTGGATGGATCCAATGCCCTCGTCACCGCCGCCCCCGCCGCCGCCGCCCCCGCCGCCGCCCCCGGTACCCGCCGTGGCCGCCGTGCGCCCGGTGCCTCGTCCGGCCCCGCGCCCCAAGCCGAAGGCGGTGGCCATGCCGAAGGCGGCGGCACCGGCCAAGCCCAAGCCCAAGGCCAAGCCCCAAAAGGTCGCCAAGAAGGTGGCGAAGAAGGCCAAGCCAGTCGTCGGGAAGGTGAAGAAGGCCGTCCTGAAGGTGGCGAAAAAGGTGACCAAGAAGGCCAAGCCGGAGGTCCGGCAGGGGAAGAAGGCCGTCAAGAAAGTGGCGAAAAAGGTGGCCAAGAAGACCAAACCGGTTGCCGGGAAGGCCAAGAAGGCGGTGAAGAAGGTGGGCAGAAAGGCAAAGAAGAAGGCAGCCGCCAAGAAGTAGCTGCCCGCCGCAGGAACTCCGCGGTCGATGCACCATGAGCCGCCCAGCGGGGCGGCTCCTGGCATTCTACCCTGAGGGGAGGGACCGGGCGACCCACCACAGGCCGACGGCGATCCCGGCCAGCCCCGCCCCCGTGCTGAGATGGCGGCCCAAAGCGGGAGAATGACTCCCGGCGGCCTGCATCGCCGAGGCCACTACGACGGCAAAGATGGTCATCGCGACGACTGTTCCCGCGCCGAACGCGAGCAGGTACGCCACCCCGACGGCCACCCGGTCAACCAGGGTCACCGGCAGGAGCGCCACGACGGTGGTAGTGCCAGCCAGCCCGTGGGCCACCCCCACCAGCGAAATGGCATGCCGGTGGTGCTGGTGCTGCTTGCTCAGGCTCGGGTGGGAATGCCGATGGGAGCTGCTCGACGGCGGGTGGGCGTGGAGGTGGGCGTGGTCGCCGTGCTCCTGGGGAGGATGGAGGTGGAGCTGCCGACCGGTTCGGATCGCCCATATCCCCACGCCGATCAATAGGACCCCGACCAAAGCCTCCCCCCAGTGCTCGTGGCTCCCCGCCCACCGCAGGCCGCTGGCGAGCAGCACCCCGCCGGCCACGAGTACCGCCAGGGAGTGCCCCAGTCCCCATCGCAACCCGAAGGCCCCCGCCACGCGCAGGGCGGGTCGGGTGGCAACGAAGGCGGTCACCGCGATCATGTGATCCACTTCAAGGGCGTGGAGCATTCCCAGCACAAAGGCGGTGCCCAGCGGGAGCCATTCAGTGATGGTCGGCATTGCCCTTCCTACTCGGCCGTGAGAGTTTTGCTGATCAGGGCGGGCGATGAAGGCAGCATGTTTCAAATCTGAAGGGTTTTCCGGTTGACCGCTACCGACGCATCACCGATCCAGGAGCTTCCATGGCCCCGGCAACCAATCCCACAAGCAGCCGCATCCGCTTGACGTCCTTCTCGCATGGCGCTGGCTGAGCCTGCAAGCTCGGCTCCGCCGACCTGGCGCAGGTCCTGCGCCACCTCCCCGCGCACGGGGACCCTGCGGTCCTCGTGGACGCCGCCACCCGCGACGACGCGGCCGTGTATCGGCTGGCGCCGGATCGTGCCATCGTGGCGACGGTGGATTTCTTCACGCCGATCGTGGACAATCCGGCAGACTGGGGAGCGATTGCCGCAGCCAACGCCCTGAGCGACCTGTACGCCATGGGGGCGCGGCCATTGTTCGGCCTGAACCTGGTGGGGTGGCCGCGGGAAAAGCTGCCTTTCGAACTGCTGGGCGAGGTGCTGCGCGGTGCGGGTGAGGTGGCACGCCGGGCGGGATGTGCCGTGGTGGGGGGGCACTCCATCGATGATGCCGAGCCGAAATTCGGGATGGCGGTCTTCGGGGAGGCGCATCCCGACCGGTTGCTGACCAATGCCGGCGCCCGACCCGGGGATGCACTGGTATTGACCAAGCCGGTCGGCACGGGGATACTGACCACGGCGCTCAAGCGCGGGGAACTCACGGAGGCAGAGCTGGCGGAAGCCGTCGCCGTCATGACCACTCTGAACGACGGCGCAGCCCGTGCCGCGCTCGAAGCCGGCGCCAGCGCCGCCACCGACGTGACTGGCTTTGGGTTGCTGGGTCATCTCGGGAACATGGTGACCGCCAGCGGGGTGGGGGTCCGGCTCAGCGCCGGTGCCGTGCCGATCCTGGCCCGTGCCCGCGGGCTGGCCGTTCGCGGCGTCGTTCCCGGTGGCAGCAGGCGCAATCGCGAGGCGGCCACCGACGTGGATTGGAGCGATGCCGTGGCGGAACCTGAGCGGGTGCTGATGACCGACGCCCAGACGTCGGGCGGGCTGCTGTTGGCCATCCCCGCAGAAAAGCTGTCCTTCCTGCTCGAGCGGCTGCGGGTAGAAGGAACGCCCGCCGCGGCGGTGCTGGGCGAATGCACGACCGCCACGGGACGGATCCGGGTGGAGGCCTGACCATGGCGCCGGTCCGATGGACCCCGCAGCGGATGGACCAGCTGGAGCGCGCCACCCGGGATGGGCGGCGAGTCATGCTGAGGCGGCGGGGCACCGAATACGTGGTCATTGCCCGGCGCGTCACCAGCGCCGGCCGGCACGACGCCCTGGTGGCTCACCTTCCCATCACCGGGGAGGAGTTGATCTTTCCCTTGCACGAACTCGAGGACTTCCAGGTGATCGGATGAGCAAACCCGCCCCCCGTGTGGCCGTGGTGCACCTCGACGAAAGTTGCCTGGGCAACGGACGGGAGGGCGACAATCCCGGCGGCGCCGGGGCGCTGATCGAGATCCGTTCGTCGGCGGGTGTGGTCCGGCGGGATTGCTTCATCGCCGCGCCGGGCACGACCAACAACCGCATGGCGCTCGCGGGGGCGATCGCGGTGCTCCAGCTCCTGGCTGGCAAGGAGAAGCGCCTCCGCGTGCTCCTGGTGTCGGACAGCGAATACCTGGTCAAGGGGATTCGGGAATGGGTGCCGTCCTGGGCGGCGCGGAACTGGACCCGGAAGGGGGGCGCCATCGAGAATCTGGCCCTCTGGCAGGCCCTGGTGCAGAGCGTGGCGCTGCACGAGGCCCAGTTTACCTGGGTGCGGGGCCATGCCGGCCATCCCAAGAACGAGTACGCCAATGACCTCGCGGTTGGGGCCGCCCGCGACCAGGAAACCTCCGTTGGGGTGGTGGAATCCGGGTTCGATGCCTGGCTCATCGCCGCGCGGGGTCGCAAGCGCTATCTCGACTACGATCCCGATACCAGCTTTGCGGACCTTGAACAGCGGATCGCCGCCGGCGAGCGGATTCCGCGGGCGGACGCCGCATGAGTGACCTGCGCGCCTTTGCCCGGCGCCTGGCCGAGTCGGTGGCGGCGCACGACCCCGCAGCGTTGCGGTCGCCGATTCCGGTGGCCGAGATCATGCTCCGAATGATGCCGTACCGTGCCTGCCGCAGCACTCTGGGGCTCGAAACCGCCGAAGAGTATGAACTGCTCTTGCTGCGGCTGGTGGCTGAAGAGTTCAAGCTGGTTCGGACCTTTCCCCCCGAGAGCGCGGAGCGATGCCGGGTCGAGGTGGCCGCCGTTCTCCCTGATCTCGGCTTCCTCCGCCAATTGAACGAGGTCACCATCCTGTTGGACCTCGCGACGATTGCCGCCGCGCCAGTTCCCCAAGTGGATGCTCCGGCGCCCGAGGACGTGGTTGGGACGGTCGGGGAGGTCGAGGAGATCGAGACAGCCGAGTCCTCGCCCCGCGCGGAAGAGTCTACGGCCTCCTCCGCCCCCGTCAGGCCGGCTGGGACTGTCGACCAGCCCGCGTCGGCCGAAGCCCTGATCGACCCGCTCGAGTTCGATCCCGAGGCCGAGGGGCTCGACTCGCCCCCCCCTGGATTGGAGCCCGTTCCCGACCCGGCCAGCGAGCCGCTGGGTCACGGCTTTGACAGCAGCGAGTTTGCGATCCCAGCCGGCCGGCCGGCAGCGAGCCGGGGAGGGGATCCCCCGCCGCCGCCCCCGCCGCTGGTCCGCTGGGAGACCCCGCCCGCCTCGAGCGAGCCGGCTGCCGGTCCCCCGCTCGACTGCCCCCACTGCGCCCGGACTTTGCCACGTGGCCGTGCGGTGCGATTCTGCCCTGCGTGCGGCCAGAACGTGATGGTCCGGCGCTGTGGTGCCTGCCGCGCCGAGCTGGACCCGGAGTGGCGGCACTGCGTCATGTGTGGCCACCCCGCCGGGGATGCCAGCCGCTTCGCTTGAACCGAGTCTCTCCCCCGGGCATATTCCGTTCCTCCCCTTGTCGGACAGTTTGTCCATCGCCTGAGTGAGGAATTGGATGACCGCCCCCCAACCCGACCGCCTGGACCGAACCGCACTCGACCGCGTGCTGCAACGCGCGGCCGAGATGCAGCTCTCCGAGACCGAGGTCGGGGAAGGACTGACCGAGCGGGAGATCCTGGATCTTGGCCACCAGGTCGGGATCCCGCAGCGGTACCTGCAGCAGGCGATGCTGGAAGAGCGGTCACGGGTCGCGCTGTCCCACCCGGACACCATGCTGGAAGCCATCGTGGGGCCACGCGAAGTGATGGCCCAGCGGATCATGCAGGGTACTGTGGAATCGGTGGAGCGCGGCCTGCTGGACTGGATGCAGAAGAACGAAGTGGTGGCGCTGCAGCGGCAACAGCCGGGCCGGATCACCTGGGAACGGCTGGGGGGGGTGCAGGCGGCGCTCAAGCGAGGGATGTCCGTCCTGAGTGCTCCCGCCGCGCGCTTCATGCTGGCCCGCGCCGACCTGGTGGCCGCCACCGTGGCTCCACTCGAGGACGGGTACTGCCACGTGACCCTGACGGCTCAGCTGCGACAGGCCAGGAGCGCCTACCTCGGTGGCGCTGCCGCCCTGACCACCACCGGGCTGGCGGGCACCCTCATCCTCGGCGCCCTTGGCGCCCTGGCCGTCGTGGTGCCCCTGCCACTGATTGGCGGGGCGGTCGTCGGATATGTCACCATGAAGCTCTATGGACCGATTGCCCAGCGAACCCAGCTCGGCCTTGAGCGCGTCCTCGATCATGTCGAGCGCGGGGCGGTGAAACCGTCACACCAGATTCCCCCGCGGCCGTCGGGGTTGCTCGGGGCGATCGCGAACGAGGTGCGCCGTGCGATTGCCGCGCCGGGCGAGTCCGGTGGCCGCTCCAGGGACGCCAAGTGACCAGCATCCAACGGGTCGGGGTCCTCGGCGCGGGGTTGATGGGGAGCGGCATCGCCCAGGTTGCAGCGGTGGCCGGCTATCGGGTGGTGGTCTGTGATGCCCTCCCAGAGGCCGTTGCCACGGCTCGGAATTCGATCGAACGATCGCTCGGCAAGCTGGTCGAAAATGGGAAGCTGGACGGCGCGGCCAGCGCGGCGGCGTTGGGGCGGCTCGAGTTTGTCGAACAGGTGAGCGAGCTGGCTGGCAGCGACCTGATCATCGAGGCGGTGACCGAGGATCTGGAGATCAAGAATGCCCTCTGGCGGGAGCTCGATGTGCTCCTGCCCGACACCACGATCTTCGCCTCGAACACCTCGAGCCTGCCGATCGCCGCCATGGCCGCGGTCACCACGCGCACCGATCGATTCGTGGGACTGCACTTCTTCTCCCCGGTTCCGATGATGCCCCTGGTGGAGGTGGTGCGCACGGTGGCGTCCTCACCGGCCACGGTCGCCACCGCCACGCAGTTTGCCACCAGTCTCGGCAAACAGACCGTCGCGGCCCGCGATACGCCGGGGTTCATCGTAAACCTGCTGCTGATTCCGTACCTGAACGACGCGGTGCGGGCGGTGGAGCGCGGGGTGGCCTCCACCGCGGATATCGATACTGCGATGCAACTCGGCTGCGGCCACCCGATGGGGCCGCTGGCGCTGCTCGACCTGATCGGGCTGGACACCGGATCCCGGGTGGCGGAAATCATGTTTTCCGAGTTTCGCGAGGCCCGTTACGCGCCGCCCCCGCTTCTGCGCCGACTGGTGTCGCTCGGGTGGCTGGGGCGGAAGAGCGGCAGGGGCTTTTACGACTACTCGCAACTCCCCCCGACCCCGACTGAACTGAGCCTCTGAATGGCGATGACCCCGACGCGGCTGCTGGGCGGAATCGGTGTGGTGGTTGCCACGCTGGCTGGCTGCAATCCCAACACCAGCCGGCCGGCGTTCCTGCCCTTGCCCGCCGCCGCCACCGCGGAACTCGAGCTGCCAGTGGCGGTGGCGGTGGATGTCATTGCCGAGGCGCTCCGGAAGGACAGCATTCCGGTGGCCGAAACGAACGTTCGGGATGGCTACCTCGAATCCGGGTGGTTCCTGGCCCAGGACGGGACCCCCACTTCCCGTCGCCCGCTGGGGGTGGAAGTGGTCCGGGTGCGCGGCTGGGTTACGCCCGGCCGAGTGGGCCATACCGATATCCAGGTCGAGACCGTGTACCGCCCCATGGCCGACCCCTCTCGGCCGGAACGGGAGCTCGATCGCCTGGTCCCGCCCGACCATCCCGTGGCCCGTCGGCTCGAGGGCACGCTCGCGAGGCTGGTCACGGAGTTCGGCCATCCCGAGGCGCTGGCGCCGCCGCCCGCGCCGGCGGCCATCCCCGACACCATCCTCACCAAGTCACCGCCGGTGAAACCAGACACGACCGTCAAGCCGGACACGATTCCCCGCGGCCCCCGCCGCCAGGTACCGTGAGGCCCACTCCCGGCCCGACCGACCATCAGCTCCTGCTGGACTTGCTGCCCCGTGTCTCGCGTACGTTTGCCATGGGGATCCGGCTGTTGCCGCCCGACCTCTCCCATGCCGTCAGCACCGCGTACCTGCTCTGCCGCATCGCCGACACGATCGAGGACGACGCCTCCCTCTCGGCTGGAGTGAAGCGGGACCTGCTGCTGGAGTTCAGCGGCTGGCTCGATGGTCGCGATCACGATTCCTCCCGGCTGGTCGGCCAGTTCTCCGCCTCCGCGGGCGATGATGCGGCCCTGGTCCGGGTTACCGGGATGGTCCTGCACGATTTTGCCGGGCTGCCGGATGCCACCCAGGCCGCCATCCGCCCTCCGGTGGAGGAGATGTGCCGGGGCATGGCCGGCTTCGTGGCCCGCGAGAGTGCCGAAGGGCTGCCCCCGCAGCCGCGGGACCTGGAGGACCTGGAGTCCTATTGCTGGTATGTGGCGGGGACGGTTGGCTGGATGCTGACCGACCTGTTTCGTCAGGCCGGTATCCCCTGGGGTGACACCCAGTATGTGCGGATGCGCGCGTTATCCCGCGGGTTCGGGCTGGGGCTGCAGCTGACCAATGTGATCCGCGACATGGGGGAAGACCACCGACGGGGCGCGACCTATGTGCCGGAAGATCTGTGTGCCCGGCTCGACTGCACCGTTTGGGAGCTATTCACGCCTGGGCGCGAGGCAGTCACGGACACCGTCATCGCCACCCTGACCGACCGCGCGATGGTGCACCTACGGGCAGCCCGGGACTACTCCGTCCTGCTGCCGAGGCGCCGCCTGCGGATCAGGCTGTTCTGCCTGGTGCCGTTGTTCCTGGCCGTGGGCACCCTGCGCCGCATCCGGCAGAAGGGCACCTATCGAGGCGGATGGGTACGGATCAAGTTGACTCGCCCGGTGGTGCGCTTGACGGTGGTGCTGGCGGCGCTGGTGGCGCCGAGCAATACGATGATCCGCCTGGCCTTTCGTTGGCTCAGCCCGGCGGAATCGACAGGGGCGACGGGGGGGGCGGCATGAAGTCTCCGGAGTTCGTGCGCCACGATCTCCGCAGCCGGGCGGCGTACGCGGAAGGTGCCGGGATCTATCGCATCGTGCCGCGGGGGGTGGCGCTGCCGGAAACGACCGACCAGCTCCAGGCGCTGGTGCGCTGGGCCGGCCGCAGCGGCACCCCGCTGGTACCGCGCGGGGCCGGAACCGGCATGCCAGGTGGCAACGTCGGCTCCGGCGTGGTGGTGGACCTGAGCCGGCTCGATGGCGCGCCCTTGGCCGTGATGGCAGACGGGAGGGCCCACGCCGGGGCGGCGGTAACCTGGGCGGCGATCGAGGCGGCAGCCAGGCCTTGCCGGCTCCGCGTACTTCCGGACCCTTCCAGCGGCAAGTGGGCCACCGTCGGAGGCATGATCGCCACCAATGCCGCGGGCCCGCGCACCCTCAAGCACGGTCCGGTACGACGGTGGGTGGACGCGATCACCCTGGTCACCGCCGACGGACAGCTGACAGAACTCCGGCGCGGGCACCGGCCCGACCTCGGCGTCCGGGCCTTTCACCGGTTCTTTGAGACGGTGCACGAGCAACTCCGGGCGGAGTATGCAGCGGTCCGGTCGCGGTGGGATCGGGGGGTGCGCAAGAACACCGCCGGGTATGCGCTCGATGCCTACCTCGAGAGCGGCGACCTCCTGGACCTGGTCATCGGCAGCGAGGGAACCCTGGGGATCATCACGGGCGCTGAATGGCGTCTGGCACCGGCCCCCGCCGTGACCCGGAGCCTGCGGGTGGCCCTGCGCGAGCGGAGTGATCTGGTCGAGGCGCTCGCCAGACTGCGGTCATTCGGGCCGGCGGCGGTGGAGCTGCTCGACGCCAGCTTCCTTCGATTCGTGGCGGAGACCGCTGCCCTGCCGGGTCGCGCCGGGCTGGCGGCGGAGGCCGCGGCCCTGCTGCTGGTGGAGTTCGAGGGCGCCGATGCCGACGCCCTGGATGCGACGGTGGCCCAGGCGGTGGCATCGCTGACTCCGCTGGCCCTGGACCTCCACACCGCCTCGACCGCTGGAGAGCACGACCAACTCTGGGCGGTACGCCACGCGGCCAGCCCCCTGCTGGCCCGCCTGGGTGAGAGCCGACGCTCCCTTCAGGTCATCGAGGATGCCTGCCTGCCGCCTGCATGCCTGGGCGACTACCTCGAGGCGGTGGAAGCGGCCTCCAGGCGGCATGCCATTCCCTCCGTGGCGTTCGGTCATGCCGGAGACGGCCACGTGCATGTCAACCTGATGCCGGACCTGACACGCGAGGGATGGGAGGATGAGGTCACGGCACTGTACCAGGAAATCACTCACACCGTCCTGCGGCTCGGCGGCGTCCTCTCCGGGGAGCATGGCGACGGCCGGCTGCGGGCGCCATGGCTCGAAGCGACCTACGGCCCGGCCATGATGATGCTCTTCCGCGCGGTCAAGGCGGCGTTCGATCCTCACGGCATTCTCAATCCGGGGGTCAAGCTCCCGGACGGCTCTCCCCCAATCAGCCATCTCAAGGTGGGAGGCGGCGCCGTCGAACTGCCCGGGGACATTGCCGCCGGGCTGCGAGAGATTGAACTTCTGGGGGACTATGGGCGGTGGAGGATGGAGCTGGTGGGAGAGTAGAAGCGGGGAATGGGGAATCATGGACACCGCTGCCGCGTGATGCCCGCTCGCTGAGATCTGGTGACCCGCCAGTCGCACCACCGTTCGACTATTCTTCGCTTGTGCATACCGGAGGCCTACGCCGGTCTACCCATTCCCTGTTCCCCATTCCCCATTCCCCGTCCCCATGCATCAATACCTCGACCTCGCCGCCCACATCCTGGCCCATGGCCGTCCCAAGCACGACCGGACCGGCACGGGCACCTTGAGCGTGTTCGGGTGGCAGTCACGGTACGACCTGGCCGAGGGTTTTCCGCTGGTCACCACCAAGAAGCTCCACGTGAAGTCCATCATTCACGAGCTGCTCTGGTTTCTGCGTGGCGAAACCAACGTCCGGTCACTGCAGGCGGAGGGGGTCAAGATCTGGGATGAATGGGCCAGCACCGAAGGCGAGCTCGGCCCGGTTTATGGCAAGCAGTGGCGCTCCTGGTCCGCTCCCGATGGGCGGGGAATCGACCAGATTGCGGAGGTGGAGGCACAAATCCGGGCCAACCCCGACTCAAGGCGCCTGATCGTCAGTGCGTGGAACCCGGCCGACCTGCCGGCGATGGCCCTGTCACCCTGCCATGCCCTGTTCCAGTTCTATGTCCTGGATGGACGGCTGTCATGCCAGTTGTACCAGCGCAGCGCCGACGTCTTCCTGGGGGTCCCGTTCAACATCGCCTCATATGCGCTGCTGACAATGATGATGGCCCAGGTGACTGGCCTCCAGCCGGGTGAGTTCGTCCACACCCTCGGGGATGCCCACCTCTACCAGAACCACCTCGACCAGGTGCGGTTGCAGCTCTCCCGGGAGCCACGCCCATTGCCGACGATGCAGGTGAACCCTGATGTCCGCTCAATCTTTGAGTTCCGGTTTGAGGACTTTGCCCTGACAAACTACGACCCCCACCCCCACATCGCGGCCAAGGTGGCGGTATGATCGTCTCGCTGGTGGCTGCGGTGGCGGACAACGGTGTCATCGGGCGCGAGGGGGGGCTGCCGTGGCGGCTGCCGAACGACCTGCGCTTCTTCAAGCTGCTGACCCTGGGGCACGCGGTGATCATGGGGCGCCGGACCTGGGACGAAATCGGCAAGCCGCTCCCGAACCGCCGCAATATCGTGGTGACCCGGAGCAAGGACCGCGACTTTCCCGGTGCCGAACGCGCGCCCTACCTCGGCTCGGCGCTGGCGTTGGTCATGGCGGAGGACGAAGTATTCGTCATCGGTGGCGGGGAGATTTACCGTCAGGCGCTGCCGATGGCC